>OLRM01000029.1_pt1 | contig 174150 bp, 154 predicted proteins | sample 1643211 | NCBI WGS metagenome assembly OLRM01 (sample SAMEA3136690, study PRJEB25190) | human gut metagenome | biome: human gut; feature: human-associated habitat; material: faeces | place: Austria | collected 2013
CCCCGCAGCTGGCCATGATAGGTGATAACAGGCACTATGGCGAGATTGTAGCGCCCGAGGATAAGATGCAGGAAATGGTGGACCGGGCGGTAGCTTTAGCTTCCCAAACAAGCAGTAATGGCATGAGTGAGCAGTATCTGTCCATCATGGTAGACCTGCTACAGCGTATCATTGACCTGATAGAGCAGATGGACTTGACGGTCAATATCGACATCCGGGAGATAAAGAAGAAATTAGTGGAACTGGATAAGCGTAATGGATACACTATGCGGACTACATAAAGGAGGTGGACTAAGTGCCAATCTATATCAATGGACATGAATATCCAAACTATGACCGGGGTCCAGGCCTAACCATTGCTACGAACGTGAACCAGGGAAAGAACGCCCTGGGGGAATTCGTAGGGCAGCGCGTGGGCCGTGACCAGGATAAGATTGACGGCCTGCAGTGGTCCTATCTGGATGCGGCGACCTGGAGCAGCATCCTGAAAGAGTTTGAGGAGTTTGTGGTGACGGTCAAGTTTCCGGACATGAAAAACAACTGCTGGAAAACAGAGCGGATGTATCCGGGGAACCGGACGGCCAAGATAGATGAGATAGGTCCGGATGGGCTGCCCACCATATATAAAGACTGTAAGGTGAACCTGATAGACTGCGGGGTGATGGAGTAATGCAGGCGGCAAGTAATGAATATAAGGACATGATGCGCAGGAAGTGGAGGAACCCACTGTCTTACCTGCGTGTCACCATCGGCCTGATTAACCAGCAGGCCCAGGCATCCGCTTACATACCTGAGCGGGATGTGTATACTTATTATTCCGACCTAGTAAAGCCTATGGATAACTACAAGGTACAGGAGCTATATGCAACCTGTGACCAGGACTATACCACGGTGGATGGCAGCATGTATTTCCTTCCCAAAGATGCAGCAGACGTGGTGCTCAATCAGGGAATCGTGACGGATGGCCTTCAGGGGGAAATTGAAATCCGGTTTCCCGTTCAATATGACATTAAGGGGCTGACCGTGGAATTTGGCAAGGCATATCCCGTAGATTTTATCATCATTTCAGACAACCGGACCTTGAATGTAACGAATAATACGGATGGCCATTATGTGACGGAGGAGATTTTTGAGGGAGCTACTTTCCTAAGGTTTGTGCCAGCAGCCATGGTCAATGGACGGAGTCGGTTCCGCATCAATCAGATTACCATGGGCATAGGCGTCTATTTTGACAGCAAGAAAATATTGTCTGCAACTAAGAAAGAGCATATCAGTCCGATATCGGAGGAGCTGCCCACTATTGATTTTGATGTGACCGTGGATAACAAGGACAGGGCCTATGACGTGGAGAATGAGGAGAGCACGGTAAACTTTTTGGAGATTGGCCAACAAGTTGAGGTCCTTTATGGTCAAGCCATGGATGATGGGACGATTGAGTGGATTCCGGGGACATCACTCGCACTGAAATCATGGTCAGCTGATGATACGGAAATGGACTTCCAAGCATCGGATTGTTTTGATGGGATGGACAGTACATATTACCGCGGCCAGTACCATCCGAATGGTATGAGCCTGTATGACATAGCAGTGGACGTCCTGACGGATGCCCAGGTGGATTACCGGAACTACTGGATAGATCCATATCTTAAGGATGTTCTGGTGGTCAACCCGATGCCGGTAGTAATGCATAAGGAAGCCCTGCAGCTGATTGCTAATGCTGGCAGATGTATCCTGTATCAGGACCGGGCCGGCAGGATAATTCTTAAATCCAGTTTTGTACCGGACATGTCAGCGGCGTCTGATAACGAGACCTACTTTTCCCACACTGCTGCCATTCTGGACCATACGGAAAAGAAAACGTATGCCCTGTCTGGTCAGGATTACACAGGCGCATCCGGTGGACAGTATTTCCTTCCCAGGCAGACCGATGGAATTACATATCTTAACACGGGCTATGTGTCTGAGGCCGTCGCCGAAGGAAACGGACTGTTTACGGATAACCCCACAGTGAGCATAACCATGGAGGCGGCATATAAGTGTTTTGGACTGACCCTGGAATTCGGACAGGACTGTCCGGATACGGTTGTGTTCCATGCCTACAACAATGGTGCATTGCAGGAGGATTACGTGGTTTCAGGACTCACCCAGACCTATGTAGTCAGTCATGAGTTCCCGGAATTTGACTTCCTGGAGCTGGAATTTGTCCGGGGATGCCCAAATAATCGCGTGGTCCTGGATAACATAACCTTCGGTGACAGTACGGATTATATCCTTGAGTATGGAGTGGAACTGACCAAGACCCCAAAGGGCACGCAACTGACCAGAGTCAGGGAGCTGCAGGTGGTACGTACCATATACAATCTCAATACAGAGGATGCAAAGGAACTTGTGAGGGAGACCATAAACAAAACTTCTTTAAACAACCGATACATGTTTTATTTTTCTAATCCATCCTATGATTTAAAGGCATTCATTCCGGTTTATGTAGAAGCAACCAACATGGTTCAGAACAGTTCTTTTGATACCGGGGTGACTGGATGGCTCAATGCACAGTATGATGCAGTCAGGAAATGTGCATACGTTGTATCCGAAGATGGAAACGCGGTCGTTGTGGTGCAAACTATGCAGATGATATCAGGACATAAATATTACCTGAGGGGGAATTTCATGCGGGAGGAATCTCCCGGGGCATACTCTGGAAATGATGAATGCGATATGGTCAGGATGACTGCCGATAGAGAATTGTTCAATATTAATCTACGTCCAGAGGCTATCACTCCAGATGGAGTATGGCATACCAAATCGGCCATTGAAATGATAGGGTCAGCTGGTGAATGGGATTTAAGAATTTATACCTATGGAAATAAAAGACTTTATGTAGATTCGCTTCTTTTGGTGGATTTGACAGCAGCTTGGGGAACGGGGAACGAACCGGATACAGAGTGGTGTGATAAGTTTATCGACTATTTCACTGGAACTGCAAGTATTCCGAAATATGGGTGTGAGATTGTGAAAAGTAGTGCCTATTACGCAATGGTGGAGCTTACAGGAATCACAGGGGCGACAGAGGTGGCTGTGACAGGTAGGGAATATATTATTACCCAGTCTAAGGTAAGCAGACAGTTAAATCCTACTGGCAGCCTGGAGACGTGGAACAATCCGCTTGTGTCCGACACGGTCCAGGCTGCGGATTTGGCGGATTGGATTGGGGACTATATGAAATCAGACCGGGAATACGACCTGCAGTATCGTGGGGAGCCCAGGATAGATGCCAATGACATTGCCTTTCTGGAAAATAAGTATGTTCCGAATTTATTGATACGGGTGACGGACCATACTTTGAAATTCAATGGTGGACTGAGCGGGACCATTAAAGCGAGGAGGGACATGAGTTATGTGGCAACAGCCAAAAACAGACTGGCAGTCCGGTGATTATTTTAATATCGGAGATTATAACCGCATCAAGGGCAATATCAATGAGATACGCGCCCAGGCCCTTACCCTGTGGCCAGACTTTGAATTTGAGGAAATGGGAGCGGATAAGACATATCAGGATTACGGCTTCTATGCAGATGAAATTAACCACTTTGAGGCCAATATAGACCACGTCTGCGTAGGGACATTCCCCTTCAATGTAGGAGAGAGGCAGTTTTATCATGACAACGGCCCATTCATTGACTGGCAAGAGCTGAACCGTATTGAATCCGCCTGCCTGAAGATATACAGGAATATATTAGGAAGGGCCGAAGGAATCAGGCGCCTGGCATTCACACTTAATGGAGGTGCATTTGAGTAATGAGTTTAAAAACAGATTATAAGGACGACATCTTTGAGGGTTCCAGGATTTGGAGGATTGCCACCAATGAGGATGGTACCTGCACGATAGCAGATGTCACTCCATATACCCAGAAGGGGGATAAGTTTGGACAGAATGACATTAACACCACGAATAAGGCAGTGAATGCCCTGAACCATGTTGTCCCCGTCACACTCCAGGCATCTGGATGGAGCGCCGCAGCCCCATATACCCAGACTGTGCCAGTAGAGGGGCTGACAACGGAGGATAACCCCATACTGGTAAAGGTGATTGCAGATGGAGCAACACCGGAAATGGTGAAAGCGTACAATAAAGCATTTGGGATGATTGACGATGGGGACACGGCAGATGGGCAGGCAACATTTAAATGCTACAATAAGAAGCCCACGATTGATATGACCGTGGGCTTGAAAGGAGTGTAAAGACAGATGGGAGAAATATTGATGACAGGCGGGGGCGGAGGCGGAACCGGAAGTGACGAGTGCACAGCCACGCTGGATCATGTGCTTGCTGGGGAGACTGCGGTTACGTCCGACAGTAATGACGAGCCTGGAACGGGACGAATGACGGTTAACAGTTTACTGTCTTTTAGCGTAGCCGCATACAGTGGACGCAGAGTACTTTTGAAATGGCAGAATCCGTATGCGGCGGCAGGGAAACCTTACAGCGGAGTAATAATAAAAGCCAGTAGAGGCGGATATCCAGCTTGGAATGCTTCGGCTTGGGATGCGATTTTTTCAGGAGCAGGAAACAATGTTGCCCCGGGAGCCTGGTCACAGGCGTTTATGGATTTACCAGCATTAAATACAACCTATTATTTCACTGCCCTGACTTATGCAATTACCAGTTTAGGTGAAATATATAGCCCTGTATATGACCCGTCTACCGTTAAATACGCTGTTTGTGCGACAAATGGACCAGCAGTCATTACCATTACTGGCACCCAGAATTATGTGATTCCGGAAGGCTACACGCAGGCCGACATCTTTTGTGTAGGCGGAGGAGGCGGAGGGGGTGCTGGATACCGGTTTACGAGTATTGCCTATGAGCAAGGTGGAGGCGGCGGTGGCGGTGGGTACACCGCCACCGCTCTTAACATAGGCGTGGCTGCCGGCCAGATAATGAATTGCGTCATCGGAAACGGAGGCGGGCAAAACACAGCTATTAACGGCCCAGGTGGCACGGGTGGGACAACATCGGTATCAAGAGGAGGCATTGTCTTATGCACGGCCAATGGTGGAAAAGGCGGAGATGGGGCCAGCGGAGCCAGTGGAGGATATGGCGGATCCAGGGGAGGGAGCGGAGGATATAATGACCTGGAACCAAGACCAGTCATAAATGCTGGCGGCAATGGATATGCAGACGGTGCTGGTACTGGAAGTCAGGGATATACCACAAGGGCCTTTGGAGAAGCTGGAAATACTTTATATGCTGGAGGCGGAGGAGGTGGTGGAGTTTCACGCAGCAATCCTGGCGCTGGAGGTGCAGGCGGAGGAGGTGCAGGCGGGGCACATAATGGCACGGGCAACGCAGGTGCTGCCAACACTGGCGGAGGCGGAGGCGGAGGTGGCGGAGCCGTTTATGGAACTGCCATTGCTGGTGGCCCCGGAGGCTCTGGCGTTGTTCTTATACGATTAAAGTAAGGGGAGACTTAAATGATAGCGCACGAAGTTTTTGCAATGATATATGATAGAACGATACAGAATGTGGTGGTAGGGCATCATGAAGAAACCAACTGGGTGGCACGGTGTGTCTATGGTGACGATGCTTTTGCAGTGGATTGTACGCAATATCCCTGTGAGATAGGGGATAAGTATATTGACGGCGTGTTTTATAAGGCTGATGGAATAACACCTATTGAATATATCCCCACTCAAGAGCAGCAGGTAAAACAGCTTCAGCGGGAAAATGCGGAGCTTACACTTGCCTTGGCAGACATGATAGGGGGCGCAATGTAATGTTATCCAACATACAGCAAAACATCATCATCCGGGCCCTGCAGATTCGGAAGAATCAGGGGGAGGAGCCGGCAGACATCCTGGAAGGTTACAGGAACCTGACAGACGACGAGAAGGCAGAGATACTGGAAACATTGAAAGAATAAAGGAAAGGTGAGGTATATGAAAGTGGAAAGGATAGAGCAGTTAATCGCAATGGCCTGGGCGAGTCAGATTATCAAGGTAGTGATTGTGGCGGTAGTGATGGATACCGTGTTTGGGTGCATCCGGGCAGCCAAAGAAAAGCAGTTTAATAGCTGCTTCGGAATTGATGGGGCCATACGGAAAATATCAATGCTGGTATCGATAGCATTTCTTCTTGTTCTGGATAGGATTGTAGGGCTAAATTTAATTGGATTTATACCGGAGGCTGTCCGAGCATACCTACCTGTAAAACACATTGGCGTAGCTGAATTTTTTGCACTGTTATACATAGCATATGAGACGGTAAGCATTTTAAAAAACATGACGATGTGCGGCCTGCCGGTTAAGCGCCTGTGGCAGTTTATACAGGACAAGCTTAAGCAGTATACCAGCGAGTTACCCGATAGCCAGGACGAGGCAGCGACTAAATAGGTTGCGATATCGCAACCGCAGAAAGGCAATGCCATGAGGACATTAAGATTTAATGTATCCGGCCAGGAGCTGATAAGGGCTCCTGGCTGTGATTTTAGTAACATAATCGCAGGTACATCCGGCTACCTGCAGGCGGCATTCGAGTTTGGGGCAGACTGGGATGGGACTGTCAGGGTGGCCGCATTTTATCCCTATCCACAGTCTGAGGAGGTTGCTGCATTGATAACAGACGGTGCCTGCATTGTGCCGGATGAAATCACGGTCTGTGACACTTTTAAAATCGGGGTGGTTGGGCAGCGTGAGAACGGCCAGAGGATTACCACCAATCTGATTACAATTAAGCAGGAGAGGGGGAGCGGACAGGCATGGCAACCGTAGATGAGATACTGACAGCACGAGCCTATGCGGTTGATGACGAGATATGGACGGCGGATAACAGTTATCCATCTAATCGGCTATACGTGGAGCCGGAATATGTCCCTGTCACCAACAAACGCATTGTGGATTTTAATGACCAGATATCGGTGTACGGGGAGCAGAACGTTCAGTTTGTAGGCTTCCAGCTGCCGCGGTACGATGATGGAATTGACCTGACGGTACAGAACCTGTATATTCATTATCAGACTGCGCATGGCGGAAGTGACAGCGTACCTTGCAATGTGTCCTGGTCGGACAACTACGTCAGACTGCTGTGGGAGATACCTGGGCAGGCCACACAGGAACCGGGGACAATCCAGGTGATGATATATGCGACCAGTACCAGCAGTACAGGAGTAAGGACTGTGTGGAAGACCCTTCCTGCAACCTATACTATCCATGATGGACTGGAAATCGGAGGAGGCATCCTGGAGCCAGACCATTCTTGGTACGAACAGTTCATGCAGCAGATGGAATCAAGGGTATCCACAGCCCTGGGATACGCCAATGATGCCCAGGCCAGTAAGACTGCCGCTGCCGATTCTGCCACTGAGTCTGCCAAATCCGCTACAGCATCGGCGCGGGCATTAGAGGAGAATAAGGCATATGTGGAGAGCCAGAAGGAGGCATTTGCGGGCTACAACCGCCGTGAAACTGACCTTAAGTATGCCAATGCCCTTATAGATTCTGCCTCCGGAACCACGCAAGTCACAGTGTCTGATGCATGGGAGGCCCCAATACCCGGCCTGGAGATAGCCGGTAAGAGTGAACAGGGAGCAGACCCCAGCCCGGATAATCCGCAGGAGATTGTGAGTACGGATGTCACGGCGGTGACGGTGACGGGGGCGCAGTTATTGGACATACCATCATTAAGTACTAAAAACTATCTTGGGGTTACTTATAGCCCACAACCAGATGGAACAGTAATAGCTACTGGAACTAGTACAGGGACATCGTATATTGATTTGCGTATTCAGGAGCCGTTACCACTAGGGGATTACTATATTTCTGGTTGTCCGAATGGTGGAGGAGGTGATGGATATCAACTGATGGCTTATGCAGTAAATAATGGTTCATATAAAGTCATTGGTTCTGATATTGGGAATGGTTCAAGATTTACAGTTACAGATGACAATCCCATTGCAATAAGGATAGTGATGCGATTAAGTATATCCGGCCCATTAACATTCAAGCCCATGCTAAATGCTGGAGACACCGCTCTCCCCTGGGAACCCTACCAGTCCAAGACCGCAGCCATCACCCTGACGGAGCCGTTACGTGGCATCGGGGATTACAGGGACAGGATAATGTGCCGGGGCGGCGTGTGGGGGATTGAGCGGAACATCTCCATGGATATACTAACAGAAGATACGGTAAGACCATCGGCTGGGGGTATGAACAGCACCTATCCCAATTGCATTATAGATAACAGGTATACGGTCATATATTCAAAGCAGTATTCTGAATTGAGTAAAAAGGGGTTATATAGTGACGGCAAAAAAACTACCGGGTATTGCAACATAGCGCCTGCTGGTATGGTAAAAGATTGGAGCGTGGTAAGTGGCGGTCTGGACAATGTTTATTCAATCAATGGACTCGGAGGTATTTATATTGCAGTGCCGATAACAGTAATTGGGGTAACAGCAACTGCTACAATGGACGAAGTTAATGCAGCCATCAAACAATATGTTGCAGATAATGACGTATATGTAATGTTTGTCCTGGATGCCCCCACCTGGGAACCCCTCCCAGCCGCTACCCAGTCCGCTTTAAATGCCCTTACCACTTACACAGGCCAGACAACCATCACAGTGACAGCGGATGGGCAGCCGGATATGAAGCTGGAGTATGTACAGGATACCAGGATGGTGATAGCAGATTTACAGGCACAGATTGATGCGATAAGGAATGGAGGTACGACATGAGTAAAACAGCAGCAGGATTAATCAATCACTGTAAGGACAAGCTGAGAACCCCATATGTTTACGGCGCTAAGGGTGAGGTTCTTACCCAGGCCATCCTTGACCGCCTCGCCCGGGAGAACCCAGGCACATACACATCCACCTACAAAGCCAAGGCGGCCAGGTACATAGGCCAGCGCTGCACGGACTGTAGCGGCCTCATCAGCTGGTACACCGGGCGCATCCGAGGCAGCTACAACTACCATGACACAGCCGTGGAGCGCGTGGGTATCGACCACCTGAATGAGACTATGGTCGGTTGGGCGGTCTGGAAGCCGGGCCACATCGGGGTGTACATAGGTGATGGCTGGTGTATTGAGGCCAAGGGTATCAACTACGGGACTATCAAGTCCAGAGTGGCGGCCACACCCTGGCAGAAGGTCCTCAAGCTCTGCGACATCGACTATACCCCGGTCCCAGTGACATACACCCAGGGCTTTCAGCCGGCCGCAGACGGCCAGCGCTGGTGGTATCAGTTTACAGACGGCAGCTATGCGGCCAATGGCTGGTACTGGCTCCAGGAGGCCACGGACGGCACCTGTGGTTGGTATCTGTTTGACAGCGAGGGCTACATGCTGACCGGCTACCAGGTGGACCCTGCCGGCGAGGCATTTTTACTCTGCCCAGTCAAGGGCAGCGACGAGGGCAAATGCATGATTACGGATGCAAGGGGCGCGCTCCGGATTGCGGAGGAGTACGACATGGTAAATCGACGGTACGTGTTTACGTGGTAGCCCTAAGTATGCCATTATTTACCAGTGCAGCTCTCTTTGTAAAAGGCATACAATGGTCTTGAAAGGAGGCGCATAAAGATGGATGGAAAGCGGAACGATGAGCCGCCAGAACCGGCGGAAGAGTACTCAGATGAGGAACTGTTGAAGGAGTTTGAAGCAGTTAAACGCATGACCGTCCCCTTACCCATCCCGGGTCCAAAGCCGGATGAGTTTGAGAACATCTGGAAGCGGATACAGGAAGGGAAGGAGAAAGAGAAGTAAATGAAAGGCGGGTACCGGAATGACCGGGCCCGCCTAATTTCATACCATTTCCTACTTTCTTATACTACCCTATTAGACACAGTAAAGTCACAAACAAACCAAAAAACCACGTAAAAACGTACTTTTTTCGCCATTAATATTAACGATACTTTAATGCCAAGCCGCATGCAGTTTTATTTGTTTTGTTATCATGCAGGTTTTATATGCGGAGGGAACTAAATATCTTATCGTAGAAGGACGGACAGTTTATATAGGCTGGTCCGGTTCAATTTCCTTAAGGCGAAAGCAGAGTAATCTATGACGAGTCCGGTCATATTTGGACTAGACGTCATAACTTTTCATGGCTCAGGGGCATCCCTGGGCCATAGTTCATAATATATATGATCAGGAGGTCTGCTATGAGAGACATTACATTATGCCATCCCCGCCTGCAGCATCTGGCCGGTCAGTTAATAGAGGAGTGCGGCAGACAGGGGTTGAGTATTAAAATAGGCGAGACATTTCGTACTGTGGCGGAGCAGGATGCCCTGTATGCCCAAGGCAGGACGGAACCGGGGAATATAGTAACCAACGCCCCAGGCAGCAACTACAGCTCCTATCATCAGTGGGGGACAGCATTTGATATTTTCAGAAATGATGGGGCTGGAACTGGAAATCCATTATGGATAATCCCCATTTCCAGCTGCCGGACTGGGGAAGTTCCACCAGTGGAATCAAAAAGGTATACTCCACTCCGGAGGTGTTCATGAAAACCTGGATTCCGGAAGAACGTACTGGCTGGATAAAGGACAATAACGGCTGGTGGTACCGTCGGCCGGACGGCAGTTATCCAGCCAACGCATGGCATACTATTAACCATCATTGGTACCTTTTTAATAAAGACGGATATGCCTGTACCGGCTGGCATCGCTGGAATGGTAGCGTGTGCGACCCGGAAGACGGTTCCGGCGATTGGTATTACTTCGACTCCACCGCAGGCGGACCATTGGAAGGTGCCTGCTGGCACAGCCGGGATAACGGGGCGCAGGGGATTTGGTTGGTAGATGCGCCGGATACTATTTAAATTGGACTAGTAAGCGCCAGGCATTTCCCGGTTCAAACAGAGCAGGGAAACGCCTGGTGTTTTTACTGCAGTGAAATAGAGGACGAGTTTACCAGTTCCTCAATCGGAATCTGCTCAACCTCATGGAAATATTTTAGTATCAGTTCCTGAAAATACTGCGTATATGTGGAGAGATAGCGGTCCTTGTGATGAATCACGGATATCTGCTGAAGGAGGGGCTCTCCCTTGCAGTACAGCGGAAATACATTGATGTCCTCAGAGATTTCACCCTTCTGGTTCAATATGCTGTTGCGGGTGGCGAAGCATGCGGCAAGGCCTTTTAGGCCGATGGATGTGCTGATCTGCACATAGGCGCTGGTGGTGTAAATGTTGGGGACAAATCCGGCCTCGTCAAAGCATTTCTGGATATTCTGGCCCATGCGGTTATTGAGAATACAGAAAGGCAGCCTGGAGAAATCTTTTACATCCGCCATGTTTCGGGCCTTTCGTTTCAAATCCTCTGTCCCGTCGCCATAATATTTCCGAAGCAGCGTATCGGCAGCACAAAGGTAAATCTGGTCGGACATCAGGGGGGTTTCCTCTATACTGGGATGTTCGCCCCCGGATATGACGATGGCCAGGTCCAGGTCTCCGCTCAGAATCAACTGCTCCAGCCGCTTGGAGTTCATGTCGGTGATACGGATTTCCACATTGGGATACCGGGATGAGAACTCAGGCAGGATATCAGGCAGGCTGGCGCTCATGCGCAGGGTGCTGGCGCCGAACAGGATAAGGCCCCGTTTCTGCTTCTGGATATCTGCCAGAATATCCATAAGGTTTGCGTTTTCACGGTTCATGGTCTCTGCAAATGACAGTACATACTCTCCGGCATATGTAAGGGAGAGGGAGGGCTTACGGTTCAGCAGCTTTACCCCGTAATATTCCTCCAGTCTCATGATATGGTTGCTCAGTGTCTGCTGGGATATAAATAAACGGTTGGCAGTGCGGGTGATGTGCAGATCCTTGGCAAGCTCCGAGAAGTAATACAGGCTTAGTGTATCCATGATTTTAACCTCCACAAATTTATTTTGTTAAAAACTTGAAAATACATTGTTTGATTTGTGATTAGTTATATATTACAATAAAACTATCAGGAAAGCAAATGGTTTTAAGGAAAATTACAACAAAAAAACTCGCAAGGAGTCAAGTGTTTGGTAAGAAAGGAAGGTAATGTTATGTCAGTAGGGAAACGTATTTATCTAAAAAGAGAGATGCCGGACATGGAGGTAATGAACCAGTTTAAGTCCATACCGGCCTCCAACACAGCGGATGTCATGGGAAGGAGCTGTGCCATGAACCCGCGCATCCGTCTGGTCAGCAGTCCAAAGGCGCAGATGATGGTGGGACCTGCCTACACGGTTAAATGCAGAGCGGGTGACAATCTGGCCCTGCACGCAGCCCTCAGCATGTGCAATGAGGGAGATGTGATTGTGGTTTCCAATGAGGAGGACAGTACAAGAGCCCTGATTGGCGAGGTCATGATGGCATATCTGCGGTATACAAAGAAGGTGGCGGGCATTATTCTGGACGGTCCAATCCGCGACATCGACGAGATTGGCAAATGGGATTTCCCGGTTTACTGTACGGGAACCACCCCGGGCGGTCCTTACAAGGAGGGACCGGGCGAGGTCAATGTACCAATAGCCTGCGGAGGAATCAGTGTGAACCCGGGAGACATCATCCTGGCAGATCCGGACGGTGTCATCGTCATTCCGCGCAAGGACGCAGCGGTCATTCTGGAGGAAGCCAGGAAATTCCAGGCAGCAGATGAGGCCAAGCTGGAAGCTTCCAAAAACGGCACAGCCAAACGTGAGTGGGTGGACAAGGCGCTGGAGGCAAAGGGATTTGAAATTATTGACGATGTTTACAGGCCATAATCAATTGTAAATTGATTTGGTGCCCAAAACCTTACGTATATAAATGTAAATCACACATTATAAAAAAATCACAGGGAGAGATAAGAACATGGGATGGAAGATTTTATTACCACAGGAAATCATGGATGAAGGTGAGCAGTTATTAGTGGATGCAGGACATACCCTGATTAGGGGACGCGGCTTTGAGACAGAGGACGTGCTGGCTGATATGAAGGAGTACAAGCCGGATGCAATGATTGTGCGTATTACGCCAATCACCAGGGAAGTAATCGAGGCCAACCCCAATCTGAAGGTGGTGGTACGCCACGGCGCAGGGTTTGACGCACTGGATGTAAAGGCATGCCATGACAACGGGGTACAGACCCTGTATGCGCCGGTGGCAAACAGCACCTCAGTGGCAGAGACAGCCATGCTTCTGATGCTGGAATGCAGCCGCAATGTGATTGAACTGAGGAAAATATGGGTTCAGGATTACTACAAGGCAAAGCTTAAGACCAGAAAGACGACAGTAAACGGCAAGACAGTGGGTATCATCGGATGCGGAAATATCGGAAGCCGTCTGGCCGTGCGTGCGCTTGGCATGGAAATGAATGTCCTGGCCTATGACCCATATAAGAAAGCAGATGAATTCCCGGAGGGAGTTGAGGTGGTCAGGGACCTGGATCGGATTTTCAAGGAGAGCGATTACGTTTCCCTGCATGTTCCGAATACCCCAATTACCCGCGGTATGGTAAACAAGGAGCGTCTGGAAATGATGAAGCCGACCGCTTTCCTGATTAATACGGCAAGGGGCGGCTGTGTTGTGGAGCAGGATCTGTACGAGGCATGTAAGAATAAAACCATTGCAGGTGCGGGACTGGATGCCATCCAGAAGGAGCCGGTGGATCCTGCCAACCCTCTTCTGACCCTGGACAATGTAATCATTTACCCACACATTGGAGGAAACACAATGGAGGCAGCGCACAGGGCGTCTTATTTTGCAGCCATGGGCGTACAGGAGGTCTATGAGGGGAAAGAACCTACCTGGCCAATCAATGATATTGATTATGTGACTGCACCGACTTATACAGATACGAAAAAGCCAAATAAGAAAAGTTCCGGTATGTTTGACTTTTAAATCATGGCAGGACAGAGTTTCATGCTATAATAGAGCTTGAAATTACAGGAGAAGACAGAAAAGAAAAACGGGGGATTTATCATGACAGTGTCATCTTTATGCAATGATATGTTAATATTGGCGGTTTTTATGCTGGCTGGTTTTTTCATCCGGGAGATCTTTAAGCCGGTTCAGAAGCTGTTCCTGCCCTCGTCCCTGATTGGCGGACTGCTTCTGCTTCTCCTGGGCCATCAGGCCATGGGTATCATTGCGGTGCCGGAAAGCTTCCATGAACTGCCCGGCGTGCTCATTGACATTGTCATGGCGTCCCTTGTGTTCGGGGTTAATTTCAACCGGGAGAAGATCAGTTCCTATCTGGATTACTCCTGTGTTACCATGACCTCCTACGGGATGCAGATGTGCCTGGGTGTAGGCCTGGGCTGGATTCTGTCAAAGATATGGACCGGACTTCCCCAGGGATGGGGCGTCATGGGCGTTTTCTCATTCCATGGCGGCCACGGAACAGCCGCTGCCACGGCGTCTGCTTTTCAGAAGCTGGGCGTGGACGGCAACATGGCAGTGGGAATGGTGCTGTCTACCTTTGGCCTTATATTTGCCATGGTTGTGGGAATGGCCATGGTCAATTACGGGATCAGAAAAGGATGGGGTACATATGTAAAGGAGCCAAAGAAACAGCCTTCCTATTTTTACGGCGGGACTCTGCCCCAGGAAAAACGGGCTGCTTCCGGCCATACAGTGACAACCGCCATCAGCATCAACCATCTGGCGCTTCAGATATCATGGCTGCTGGCAGCACTGTTTCTGGGAAGGACCATTTTCCATTTCCTTGGAACCTTCATTCCCTTTTTTACAAAATTACCGGGTGTGCTCCACGGCGTGTTTGGAGGAGCCATCCTGTGGAAGATACTTAAGATGACGAAGCTGGACCGGTATGTGGACATAAAGACAGTTAAGATGCTCAGCGGATTCTTTCTGGAAATCGTGGTGTTTACAGCCATGGCAACACTGAATCTGGAGTTTGTCTCTACCTATATTGTGCCTGTCCTGATATATACGGTTACTATCTGCGGATTGACGGTCCCCCTGATTTTTTACTTGTCTTACCGTTTCTGTAAGGATGAATGGTTTGAAAAGGCATGTATGGCCTTTGGGGCTGCCACCGGCAACACATCCACCGGGCTGGCCCTGGTGCGCGCAATCGATCCGGACTCCCAGTCAGGGGCGGGAGATACCCATGGTGTCTATTCCACCATCATGTCATGGAAGGATATATACGTGGGCCTGACGCCTGTGTGGCTCATGAACGGAATCGCCCTGACATTCGGTGTGGGTTTTGTCATGATGATTGGGTTTGCCGTGACTGGTTTTGTGTTTTTTAACAGAAGGAAACGCCGGTAGAAACTGCCGGCTGATTGGAACATATGGAGGATATATATGGAAAAGAAACGGTTTTTAAAACTATTCCTCATAGCTGCCGTAACAATTGCTATCTGGAACATACCGGCGCCGGCCGGATTGGAAGTGGAGACCTGGCATATTGTGGCGCTGTACCTGGGGCTGCTGCTGGGACTGGTAATCAAACCATTTTCAGAGCCGATCATTACTCTGATTATCGTGGGCATCGCAGCCATGTTCATGGATACATCCATCCTGTTAAAGGGATACGGGAATAATATGGCATGGTTTATCGCTATGGTAACCATTGTCTGTACTGCGTTTGTAAAGACGGGGCTGGGCAGGCGTATTGCCTATAACCTGCTGCTTAAGTCCGGCAAGAATACCCTGAGTCTGGGCTACATTATGGTATTTACAGACCTTGTATTAAGCCCGGCAACCGGTTCCAACTCTTCCAGGACAAGCATTATTTATCCCATTTTCCAGAATATTGCGGAGGGCACCGGTTCAAGCGCCAAGAATGCACCCAGAAAGCTGGGCGCCTATCTGACCGTACTCATGTACGCAAGCTCTCAGGGAACATCAGCCTTGTTTCTGACCGGTATGGCCACCAATGCCATAACCGTGTCCCTGATTACCGAGATGTTGGGAATTACCCTTACCTGGGGAACCTGGTTTCTGGCATCCATTGTACCGGTAGGCCTGTTTTTGCTGCTGGCTCCCTATGTGATTTACAAAATCTATCCGCCGGAACTCAAATCCCTGGATGACATCAAGCCGCTTGCGCAAAAGGGGTTAAAGGAGCTGGGAGCTGTTACGTCTGCTGAGAAGAAACTGTTTGTCCTGTTCCTCCTTGCCATTCTGGGATGGATGTTCGGACCGAAGCTTCCGGTTGTCAACCTGAGCATGCAGGTGGTGGGCTTTGTGTTCCTGGCACTTGTTCTGCTTCTGGACGTGCTGGACTGGAACGATGTAATGGCCGCCAAAGGGGCCTGGAGTATCTTTATCTGGTACGGCGCTTTCTATGGCATTGCCTCAGCCCTGTCATCAGCCGGATTTTATACATGGCTGGCAGACCAGCTGGGTGTTGTGCTGGATCTTTCCCAGATGAACGGTATGGCAGTAACTGTGATTCTGGTGCTGGTCAGCCTGGCGGTGCGCTATTTCTTTGTCTCCAACAGCGCGTTTGTGGCATCCTTTTATCCGGTGCTGTTCTCTCTTGCAGTGAATACAAAGGCAAACCCCATGGTGGTGGGACTGCTGCTTGCATTTTTCGCCAGCTTTGGAGCCCTCCTTACCCATTATGGAAACGGAGCCGGCCTTATAACCTTTGCGTCGGACTATGTGCCCCAGAAGGACTTCTGGAGAGTGGGCACCATCATGGTGGCAATGGCCCTTGTTATTTTCTTTTTGATTGGACTTCCTTATTGGAAACTCATTGGTCTTTGGTAAGATACCCGGAGGTGGTAGAATGTTAGATTTATTGATTAAGAACGGACATGTGATTGACCCGGCCAACCGGACCGATCAGATAGGAAATATAGCGATTTATAACGGCAGAATCACCAGATATGAGGAAGGGGAGCCGGCAAGGCATGTGGTGGACGCCGCGGGAAGATATGTTTTTCCCGGACTGATTGACGCCCATGCCCATATGTTCCAGGAAGGGACGGAGATCGGCATATATCCGGATGTGGCCTATCTGCCCACAGGAGTTACGTCTGCCATAGATTTTTCGGCCGGCGTTGCCAATTATCCAATCTTCAGGTCGGCAGTGATTGCCAGGAGCAGGGTTACCATCAAGAGCTTCCTTCAGGTGTGTTCCGCAGGGCTGACCACAACCAGCTATCATGAGTGTATCAATCCGAAATTTTTCAATGCGGAAAAGATTGTCCGTATGTACCATGATAATCAGGACAATATCCTGGGTCTTAAAATACGCCAGAGTGAAGAACTGGCAGAGGGACTGGGCATTGAGCCGTTAAAGGAAACGGTCCGTATAGCCGGCATGGCAGGCTGTCCGGTGGAGGTTCACTGCACCAACATCCCGGTACCCACCAGTGAGGTGCTTAAGGTTCTGCGTCCCGGAGATATCTTTGAACATGTATACCAGGGAGTGAAGAACACGATCATTGATGAAAATGGCAAATTGTACGACTGTGTCAGGGAGGCCAGGAAACGGGGAATTATCTTTGACACGGCAGAGGGAAGGAAGCACGGTGATTTTGACGTCATGCTTAAGGCCAAGGAACAGGGATTTATTGCGGATATGTGCAGTACGGACCTGGTGTTGGGAAGCATGTTCAGACGCCCCATTTTTTCACTGCCAAACCTGATGTCCCGGTATATCTGTATGGGAATCCCCATGAGCCAGGTGGTCAGCATGGCCACGGAGCGCCCGGCCGGACTGATGAAAATGCAGGGAGAGATTGGATGCCTGTCGGAAGGGGCCAGGGCGGATGTGGCCATCTTCCGGTGGATGGATTTCAAACAGACCTATAAGGACTGGAAGGGGACTGCCTTTACCGCGGATAAACTGCTGAAACCCGAGATGACGGTAAAGGACGGGCAAATCATGTATTGTGCCCCGGATTATATTTATGAGGATTGGGTATAAGTGGATACTGTGATGGGCAACGGGATAAACAATGTGATGGACAGCGCTGTCAAATTCGGTGCAGGAAGGTATCGCCAGGGCAGGGGCGTACTGGAACACTGCGGACAGGAGATAAGGCGGTTTGGAAAAAAGGCTTACATTGTGTCCGGTCCCAGGGCTTTTGACGCTGTAAAGGACCGGCTGCTTCCCGGTCTTACAGAGGCCGGAGTGGAGTTTGTTGCTGAGATTTATGACGGCGTATGCAGTTATGAGGCGGCGGATGCCCTCGGTAAAAAGTGTCTGGACGCGGGATGCGACGAAGTGGTGGGCATTGGGGGCGGCGTCATCATGGACTTATCAAAGGCAGTGGCCGGAAAAGCGGGAGTAGGCGTTATCAATATCCCTACCTCCATTGCCACCTGCGCAGCCTTTACAGCCATGAGCGTCATGTATACGCCCCAGGGAGCCATGAAGGATAATTGGAGATATGAATATGAAACAGACGGGGTATATGTGGACCTGGATGTAATCTCCGGGTGCCCCTGCCGCTACGCGGCGGCCGGAATACTGGACGCCATGGCAAAGAAGATAGAGATGCTTAACGGCAGGCCTGCCATGGAGCCGGATACGGCTGCCTTTGACTTATATACAGCGTACAGGATGTCTGAATTTGCCTATGATTTGCTGGAGCGGTATGGACACCAGGCCATAGAGGATATAAGGCGGGGGACGGTGACAAAGGCAGTGGAGTATGTCACCTACATCAACATTGCGGTCACTGGCATTATCTCTAACATTACAAGGAGCTTTAACCAGTCGGCCCTGGCCCATATGATATACTACGGAATCAGAACCTGTTTTACCAGGGAGGCAAGGCAGGCCCTTCACGGGGAAATAGTGGCAGTGGGACTGTTTGTCCAGCTTCACTATAATGGCCTGGGAGGGGAGATGGAGAACTTGAAGGAGTTCATGAGACATCTGGATATGCCTCTGTCCTTAAGGGAACTGGGGGTGGAAGCAACGGAGGCTAACCTTCTGATACTGGAACAGTATCTTGCTGATTCGCCGTATGTGGAGAGGACGGAAAAGGGACTGGGGATGCTGCATGAAAGCATAAGGAAATTGTCTGAATGAAAATATAATATTTAAACGTACCGGGAAGATACTGAGCTTCCCGGTATTTTTTTGCTGTTTTCCCCTGTACATTGGAACAGCCGCCCAATAACAGAACGAAGCAGAGCATAAACCCAGGGACAATTGCCATTTTTAACTGTGGAAGTTATTTAAAATAATTTTGTAAATAAATTTTACAAAAGTTATTGACATAAAGTGCGGCGTAGTGATATAGTGTTAATAGAAAAAGGAATAAGAATGGTAAAACATACAAAATGCATAATAAATGGGAGGTCCGAAATGATAATTACAGATATCAGGATTCACGCATATTCCGCTGCCTACAAAAATCCGATTCGTAACGGAAAATATACATATCCTGCAACTGAAATCGTAATATGCGAGGTAGTAACGGATGAGGGGGTAAACGGTGTTGGATGGGTCCATGGCTCAGATATGGTGATAAAGGCAATGCTGAGTTTAAAAGACCGGGTCATAGGCCAGGATCCCTTTAACGTAGAGCGGATTTGGGAACGGATGTATCTTCCTAAAGTATATGGACGAAAGGGGCTTGCTACGCGGGCAATCAGCGGCATCGACATAGCCCTTTGGGACATAAAAGGTAAGGTGGCGGGCAGAAGCGTTTGCCAGATGCTGGGAGGATATGACGACCGGATACCGGCTTACATAGCAGGCGGTTATTATGAAGAAGGAAAAGGATGGGATATGCTTCAGAGCGAAATGAAGGAAAACCTGAAGCGGGGAGCAAAGGCCGTAAAGATGAAAATAGGAGGCGCATCTATTAAGGAAGATTTGGAACGCGTGGACGCGGTACGGGATGCGGTTGGGCCGGATATACATTTACTGGTGGATGCGAATAATGCATATAACCGGATAGATGCTCTGAAAATGGGAAGGGAGCTGGAGCGCAGGAACATATACTGGTTTGAGGAGCCTTTATCACCGGATGATATCGAGGGCTGTGCTGAGCTTCAGAGAAAACTGGACATACCCATTGCCATTGGGGAGAATGAGTATACCAGATGGGGATTTAAACAGTTAATAGAGTCAAATGCAGCCCAGGTGCTGAATGCAGATGCCCAGGTGCTGGGCGGCATTACAGAGTGGAAGAAGGTAGCTGATTTAGCTATGTCGTCCCATGTGCTGCTGGCACCTCACGGAGACCAGGAGATACACGCTCATCTGGTGGCTTCGGTTCCCAACGGCCTGATTGCGGAATATTACGACAATAATACAAATGCCCTGCTAAAAGATATGTTCTCTAATCCTATCAGGCTGAACGAATTGGGGCAGATCATGGTCCCCCAGGCGCCGGGGTTAGGCGTGGAGATTGAATATGAGAGAATACGTCCATACTGTACGTATTCTTCTGATGATAAATAATAAAAAATGATGGGAGGTACAAAAATGACAAAGAAAGTGAAACGGATACTGGGGGTAATTATGGGAGCAGCCGTCATGATGGCTGCGGCGGGATGCGGACAGAGCGCTGACTCCGGTACAAAGGATGCACAAGAGGTAAAGGCATCAGAACCCAACGCGGAGAATGCTGATTCCGCCCAGGCAGAATCAGCAGAGGAAGTGACAGGAACCATTGAGATGTGGTCCATGCTGACACAGCAGGAGAGGGCCGATGAACTGCAGAAGCTGGCAGATTCTTATATGGAACAGAATCCGGGAACACAGATTAACATTACGGTCATGCCATGGAGCGGGGCCATGGACAAAATCGTATCAGCTATTATGGCAGGAAACGCACCGGATATTATGGTGACAGGAACTGGTTATCCCCAGTCCTTAGCTGGTACGGGAGGTCTGCTGGAGTTATCTGACCTTGTGGAGGAAATAGGGGGAAAGGATGCATTTTTAAGTACATCCTTATCAGTTCAAGGTGCGTATGAGGATGGATTATATTCTGTTCCTCTTTATATCACCCCTTATGTGGCTTATTACAGGGACAGCTGGCTGAAAGAGGCCGGTATCGAAACTCTGCCCACAACCTGGGAAGAGTATTACGATATGTGTAAGGCCGTGACAGACCCATCCAAGGACAGATATGGTTTTGCCCTGCCTTTGGGAGACCTCCACGCCTGGAAAACGATTTGGAGTTTCCTGCAGGCCAATGATGTGGACCTTTTAAATGTGGATGAAAATGGTGAGTGGTATATTGACCTGGATGATGAAAGCCGGGCTGCCATGGTGGAAACCTATGACTACCTCTATAAATTAGTGAAGGACTGCGCGCCGGAGGGAACCGTGGGTTATACACAGACAAATGTCAGGGAAATGGTGGCAGGCGGTACTGTGATGAGCCGTATCGACACTCCGGAAATTTACTATACACTTCAGTCCGTTGCTCCCGATGATATGGATGATGTATCCTATTTTAAAATACCCGGAAGAAAAAAGACAGGATCCGGACAGGGATGGGTTGGACTGAGTATTTCAGCTGACGGCAATACGGCACTGGCAAAGGATTTTGTAAAATATATGTTTACCGGCGATAACATGGTTGATTTTTACCTCAGCTATCCATATGCCATGTTCCCGGCCAAGGAGGAGCTCTTCCAGAACACGAAATACCAGGATAACCTTCCTGACAATCTGAAAGAGATGGTGCCGGATATGGCGCTTGATATTCTGTCAACATCCAATGGATTAGGAATGGTCAATGGACCGTTCCCGGGCGCCGGCGAGTTTGAATCCCAGTGTATTCTGGGCAATGGCCTGATTAAGATGCTTTCAGATGGGTATAGTGCGGACCAGGCAGTGGATTATATTGTGGGCGAACTGGAGAAACTGTTATAATCATTTTGGGAGTGGATATTCTGAGCAGACACAGCAGAATATCCACTCTGTCTAAAAGGGGGTGGATACCGGATGTCCGGTAACAGGAAAAAGAAAAACAGGACGAGCACTCAGGGAACCTTGCTTTATATGCCGGCTATTCTGATTATATTTGGAATTGTGGTGTATCCGATGCTCTATGCTCTTGTAATGAGTTTCACAGGCTACAGCGTCAGAAAACCGGTCATGAATTTTGTTGGGATGACTAACTATATAAAGATATTACAGGATGCCTCATTCTGGCAGGCAGTGGGACGGTCGCTTATCTTTACCTTTGGCTCACTTATACCGCAGGTTGTATTAGGGCTGGCCATTGCCATCCTTTTGAATCATCCGGACCTGCGTTTTAAGGGGTTGTTCAGAGGACTGGTGATAATGCCGTGGCTGGTTCCCACGGTGGCGGTTGCCATGATATTCAGGTGGATGTTTCATGACATTTACGGGATCATGAATTATATATTAATGGATCTGCATGTGTTAAAAGAACCCGTGGCGTGGATTGCCAATGAGCATACCGCCATGTTTATCCTTATACTGGCCAATGTCTGGCGCGGCGTGCCAATGCTTATAACCATGTTCCTTGCGGGACTGCAGGGGATTCCTTCTGACTTATATGAGGCGGGACAGATTGACGGGGCAAATGGCTGGAAACGGTTTTCCAAAATTACATTGCCGCTTTTGATGCCTGTTGTCATGGTATCAGGAATCCTGAGATTCATATGGACATTTAATTTCTATGATTTGCCGTGGGTCATGACAGGAGGCGGACCGGCTGAGGCCACACAGACAACTCCTATTTACGCATACAGGAGAGCGTTCAGCAGTTACAGAATGGGAGAAGGATCTGCCATAACCATGATTCTATTTGTGATTTTAATTATATTTGCAGCAATTTATTTCATACTAAAAAAGCGGCAGGATAAGCTGTATGGCTAATGGGGGTGGACATGTGAACAGAAAAAACAGCAAGCTTCTGAAACTGATTGGAATTCATATTCTGGCAGTGGCAGTGGTAATACCAATTATATTTCCCGTATACTGGCTGGTGGTTTCGGCACTGCAAAGTCCTCAGACCGTAACCAAGCTTCCGCCTTCCATCCTTCCGCAAACATACTCCCTGTATTTTGTGAAGAAGGTATTTACGGAATTTGGAATTGCCCGTTTCCTGTGGAACAGTATTTTTATAACGGTGGTTTCCACCATTCTTACACTGGCAGTTGCATGCCTGGCCGCATTCAGCTATAAGGCATATGAGTACCGGATGAAAGAGACATTCAGCAAAATGGTATTATTTGTATATATGTTTCCGCAGATCTTAATTATCATACCTATTTATCTGATGATGTCCAAGATGGGATTGATTAACACATACAAAGGGCTGATTCTGTGTTACATTGCATTTGAACTTCCTATCTGTATATGGACCATGCAGTCTTATTTTGAAACCATCCCATCAGACCTGATTGAAGCAGCGGAGATAGATGGCCTGGCAAAAATCCAGACACTCTGGCATATATTCCTTCCTGTGGCATTGCCAGGGCTTGCGGCCAGCGGCATCATGACGTTTATCGGCATCTGGAATAACTTCCTGCTGGCCAACACGCTGTTAATTGATGAGTCAAAGAAAACATTGCCAGTGGTAATCGCGGACTTTAGTTCCAGAGACAGCATGCTGCAGGGGGATGTGCTGGCAGCCTCCATGATTGTATGTATACCTTCCTTTTTGTTTGCGCTGTTTGCCCAGAAGTATCTGGTGGGAGGTCTTACCAGCGGTTCCGTAAAAGGATAAGAGGAGTAAGGATGAAGATAACAGATGTAAGCACACGGTTGATTGATCAATATATGTTTGTACAGGTGGATACGGATGAAGGCATATCGGGTGTGGGTGAATCCGGGGCATGGGCCTTTTTAGAAGCCTCAGAGGCGGTGGTGGAGACCTTCAAACGGTATCTGATAGGACAGAATCCCCTTTTGATAGAGCACCACTGGCAGTATATGTACCGGTGCTACCACTTTAGGGGAGCTGCTATCATGGGAGCGCTGTCAGCGATTGATATTGCCCTGTGGGACATAAAGGGTAAATATTACGGTGTTCCATGCTATGAGCTGTTGGGGGGAAAAGTACGGCATAAGGCCAGGGTCTATTATCATGTATTCGGATCCACCGGAGAAGAACTGATCCGGGGATGCAGGGATGCCAAAGCCCGCGGATTTACAGCAGTAGGGCATCTGACGCCCTTTGTGGATTCGGACCGCAGGGAAATCATGCCTCTTGAAAGCTTTGCCGCTAAAATAAGTACTGCGTCTGAACGCGTCTATCAATACAGGGAGGCGGTGGGAAATGAGGTAGACCTTTGCATTGAAATACACAGACAGTTAAATGTACCGGAAGCAATTGCGCTGGGAAGGGAAATAGAACAGGCCAGACCCATGTTTTTTGAAGATCCGGTGAGACCTGACAATTTTGATGATATGGAGAAGGTGGCCGATAGAATACATATTCCCGTCGCCACAGGGGAAAGGCTGCACACCTTAGAGGAATTTGGAATGCTTCTTTCTCGTAATGCATGCCAGTACATACGCCCGGATGTATGCCTGTGCGGCGGAATAACACAGGCCAAAAAGATTGCAGCCCTGGCAGAAGCCAGGGGAGTTATGGTGGTGCCCCATAATCCGCTGAGTCCGGTCAGTACGGCGGCCTGTATCCAGCTGGCGGCATCCATACCAAACTTTGCGATTCAGGAATATCCCCTGGGTGAGGACAGTGCGCCTAAAAATGAGATTGTAAAATCCACACTTACTCTGAAGGACGGCTGTCTGACCGTGCCGGAGGGGCCCGGAATCGGAATAGAGTTAAATGAATCAGCCATGAATAAATATCCGTACAAGCCGCGTTTATATGTGACAAAGCTGCGGGAGGACGGAGCCGTGGCAGACCAGTAGGTATATTATGAAAAGAGGAAAGAGGAGGCATAAGGGGCATGAAGCTGCCAGAGACATATACGGATTTAAGAAAGCAGACGCTGGAACAGGAAGGGATGAAATACCCAGGGAAGGCACTGGTTGCCATGGAGTTGGAACCTGGTTATGAGAGAGCTAAAAACCGGATGCTTCCCTATATTCAGGCAATAAATGAAGCCCATCTTATCATGCTGATGGAGCAGGGGATTGTGGATGAAAAAAGTGGAAATGTCATTCTCAAGGCTCTGGGAGATCTGGATCAGGAATTTTATAAAAATACGGTGTATGATGGGCGGTATGAAGACTTGTATTTTTATATGGAAAGCAGGCTGATTGAGGCAACAGACGGTATTGCGGGCAATCTGCATCTGGCCAGGAGCCGCAATGACATGTGCGTGGCATGGTCCCACATGGCGGTGCGGGATGGTCTTTTGCAGGCCATGGAACAGTTTCTGTATCTGAAAAATGCCGTTGTGCTGTTTGCAGAGGAACATAAAGATACCTTGTATGTGATTCACACCCATACACAGCATGCGCAGCCTGGATTATTGGGGCATTATTTTCTTGGCGCCGCCGATCTGCTGGAACGTGATTTTAAGCGTCTGTGCAGAGCTTATGATGCAGTGAACCAGTCGCCTATGGGCGCTGCCGCAGTAACGACCACTGGTTTTCCTGTTTCCAGAGAACGGGTGGCAGAGCTGGCCGGTTTTTCCGGCATTATTGAGAATGCATACGATGCCATCGGAAACAGTGATTATTTGACGGAGACAGCCAGTGTTCTGGGATTATGTGCTTTGGATATGGGCAGGATTGTTACGGATTTGCTTCTCTGGGCAACACAGGAAATGAATATGATTCATGTGGCGGACGGCTACATTTCCATAAGCTCCATTATGCCTCAGAAAAGAAATCCCATTGCATTGGAACATCTGCGGTCCTCTCTGTCTGTTCTGAAGGGAATGGCGGATACGGTACTGACCGGGTTTCTGAAGAGCCCGTACGGGGATATTTCTGATTATGAAGACATCGAGGATAGTGTATTTGGCTGCCTGGAGCTGTTCCAAAAAAATGTGCAGTTGTTCCGCGCAGTTATCAGTACGCTGGAGGTAAACAAAGAATTGCTTGAGAGCAGGGCCTATGAAAGCTTTTCCGTGGTTACTGATATTGCCGACCAAATGTACCGCTCTTATAAGATACCATTCAGGAAGGCCCATTCCTTTGTTAGTTTTCTTGTTAAAAAGGCGGGAACCATGGATTACAATTTAAAAAATATATCTGAAGAATTCTTTTCTTCTGCCTATCATGAGTTCTTTGGAGAGCCTTTTGCTTTTGATTTTACACCCATCTCCCAGTGTATCAATCCCTGGCATTTTGTAAAATGCAGGGAGGTCAGAGGAGGAACCGGTGATAAAGCTATGAAGTCCATGATTGACAGGGCAAAAAAAGAGGTTGAGGCAAACAAGTTATGGATACAGGAGCACAAAAAGCAGCTGTGTGAGGCCGGGGAGAAGAGAAAACAGGTGATTCAAAAAAAGCTGGACAAATTCTGATTATGATATTGGGCAGCCGTTTTATACAGAGGAAACGGCTGCCTTTTATCTATTGACACTGGAAGCAGGGGCAAGATATAATGATGATGGTAATACGGAAAAATGTAAAAAGCATTGGGCCGGTACAGGAGGGGGAATATGAAGGGGAATAATCTCAGTGATGTGAAGAAAGCCAACAGGCAGGTGGTATACGAATGTATCTGGTCCCATAAGGCAGTTACCATGACGGATATAGCATATATGACCCATCTCAGCCGTCCGACCGTAACCAGCCTGGTACAGGAAATGACAGCGGACAACCTGGTGGTAAAGAGCGGTTACGGCACATCAAACGGCGGCAGAAGTCCCGTGCTCTACCATGCAAATGCAGGTGCGGCTTATGCCATGGGAATTGACCTGGAGTTTCCGAAAGTGCGCATGGCTATCAGCAATCTGGAATGTAAAAACATCTGCTTTTCTGTCCGTGTCTACCCCAGGGACTCAGATAAAGACCAGATGATACGCCTGCTGAAACAGCAGATAGATGACTTGATTCTGGATTCAGGTATTGACAGAAACCGGCTTTTAGGGGTTGGAATGGGAATTCCGGGAGTGATTGACTATAAACATAATCATTCAGTGCTGTTTGAACGGATCGAGGGATGGGAGAACGTACCTATTGGAGATATCATACAGAGATATGTGGGTAAGCCGGTCTATATATGCAATGATGTAAACCTTCTTTCCTGGGCGGAGAGAAAAGCGGCCCATCTTGAGGATGTACAGAATATGCTCTATATTGTTATCCGTTCAGGGATTGGCATGGCCATCTGGACAGACGGCAGTCTGATGCAGGGAGAGATGGGAAATTCAGGCCGAATCGGCCATATGACGGTTGATAAAAATGGACTGGAATGCAAATGCGGCAGCCGCGGGTGTCTGGGACTCTATACAAGCGAGAAGGCAATGATGCGGATATATAGCGAGCTTACAGGGAAAGAGATAAAGCAGGCAGGTGATTTGGTGCCTTTGGCAGAGAGCGGGGACAAGGCAGCCCTGCAGGTTTTTGAGACCTGCGGCAGGTACCTGGGTATCGGAATCGTGAATGTGGCCAATTTATTCGATATATCCGAAGTTGTAGTCTCTGCGTCCTTTGACGTTTCATATATTCTCAGGAATGCGCAGTACGCGCTGGATGTCAGGAAGATGAACACCATACGCAGAGAGGTGAAAATAAGAGAAGGATTATTGGCAGAAAGCGGGTTCGGCCTGGGTGGATGCCTTCTGGTCCTGGACAAAGAACACATGAGTCTTCTGGAGGGATAAATCCCTTTGAAGGCTCATTTTTTGACAGGTACCGGATGGCCCCATCCGGCTGCCCGCAGTTGTTTTTTACGCCACCAATTCAATTACATTTCCCTCCGGGTCAAAAACGCTGCTGCTGTAATGCTCCATCCCATAAAACCCCGGCTCATAGATAACATCATAACCTTCCGTTATCAGCCGGCCGGTGAGTTCGTTGACACGTTTCCTGCTGCCCACTGTGAAGGTCAGACATACCGAATAGGAGGGGCGGGCCTGCATGGCAGGGGATACGGCGGATGAGGTATCACCAATAACCGGCCGTTCCGGTACGAGCCTGATTTTCACTCCGCCCTCAAAGGACAGGTTGTACACGGTCCTGCAGGATGCGCGGTCTGCCAGGCCGGTATCCGCTTCCGGTCCTTCCTTGCCAACAGGGCGCGGTTCATCCACAACCGCACCTAAATATTTCACATAAAAATCCTTCATTCTCTCCGGTTTTGCGGTATGGATGGCAATATAAGTTAATTTCATCTCCATAATCACTCCTTTGAAACAGAATTTCTTGCATATGTCTCTTTTTTTCATTATAATGGAGTTATTGAAATATTTGTAATAATATAGCGGCTAAAAATAACAGAATCCTGTCTTGCTCTGGAAGGAGGTTTCAGATGCAGTTAAACTATCTGGAAGTAAACGGAAATCTGGAGGAAGTTACCTGCCACGGCACGCCTGTGTTTCCCATGGAGGTGTATCTGGATGATCTGGATTTGTACCCGAATCGCAGTATCCCATGGCACTGGCATAAGGAATTGGAGCTGGTCTACGTGCTGAGAGGCGCCATCGAGTTTCAGACCGGGGTCTGTTCCTATGTGCTTTCCGGCGGACAGGGCGGGCTTCTGCCTCCTAATATGCTGCATATGGTCACTCCCTATCACCATCAGCGCGGCAGCGCCTACTGCGCCGTGCTGGCGGACCCTTATCTGCTTCACGGCCTTTCAGGCGGATTGGTAGAGGCGCAGTGCGCCTCCTTTATTACCGGGGCCGATGTGGATTTTTTTCTGTTGGACAATACATGTCCATGGCATAAGGAGGCATTGTCCTGCATTCATGACATGTATCTGTGCGACTGCAGACGGCCTCTGGGGTACCTGTGGCGTCTCCAGATTCTGCTTCAGCAGACCGGACTTACGCTGTACGAAAACATGGACTTAAAACGGGAAAAGCAGACTTCCTATTCCGATGTTCCATACAGACGGGTCCGTTCCTGCCTTACGTTTATCCACCAGGAGTATGCCAGGAAGATACGGCTGGAGGATATCGCCAGGGCGGCCAGTGTCAGCACCAGCGAATGCTGCAGGGATTTTAAGGAGATACTGGGCCAGTCCCCGGTGGATTATCTTATTTCCTACCGGGTGCGCATGGGAGAGTATCTGCTGACCCACACGGATAAGAGCATTCTTGAGATTGCGCTGGCAGCCGGGTTTTCGGGAAGCAGCCACTTTTCCAATACATTTACCAGGTACATGGGATGCACGCCTCTTCATTACAGGAAGAGAGATGGAGTATAGGATGAAACTGATAAGCCTGTTTGCCGCACTTGCGGCTGTGATCGGATTGTTCGCCAATGCCGGACGGAAATTGTTCCAGTGGCTGGGGCCTCTTTTTCCGTGTATAGGACCCTTGCCCTATGGAATTGTCTACGGTCTGGCTGTTACCGGGATTCTGGGCGCTTTTATTGTGAGCCGTGTTCCCGGCAATGGCATATTTGCGCCTGTTTTTTATGTCTGCCACTATCTTCTGGGGTTCATTGTCTATATGGTGATGTTAGTCAATCTGGCAGGATTGTTTATGTTCCTGGCGGGACTGCTTCGTATCTTGCCGGCGCCGCTGTCATGCAGGGCCGGTGTTGCTGCGGGAGCCATACCGCTGTTTCTTTCGGCGGCCCTGTCCGTGTATGGGGCTGTCCATGGTGCTGTGATACAGATAAAACCCTACGAAATTCAGATTGGGGGCAGGACACAGGAGAAGGCGCCTCTTCGGATTGCCCTGATCAGCGACCTGCATCTGGGGTACGTCATAGGCGGACATCATCTTGAAAAGGTCATTGATGCGGTAAACTCCACTAAGCCGGATTTGGTCTGTATTGCCGGAGATATATTTGACGGGGATGCCACGGCCCTGGCTGACGCCGGGACGCTTAAGGACTTGTTTCTGCAAATAGATTCGGTTTACGGTGTTTACGCCTGCCTCGGAAACCATGATGCCGGCCCCAGCTATGACCGGATGATGGAATTCCTCTCAGAGGCAGGCGTCCGGGTACTGCAGGACGAGGCCGTTGTGATAGACAGCCGTTTTGTACTGGCAGGAAGGAAGGACTCATTTCCTATCGGCGGGCAGGGAGAGCGGCGGGGGAGCCTGGAACTGCCTGAAAGGACGGAGGATCTGCCTGTGATTGTGATGGACCATCAGCCGGGAAATATCCGGGACTATGGGGAAGAGACAGACCTGATTCTCTGCGGTCATACCCATAAGGGACAGATGTTCCCCTTCAATCTGATTACGGATGCGGTTTTTGATGTGGATTATGGATATTACCGGGCATCCGTTGATTCGCCCCAGGTCATCGTTACCTCAGGCGCAGGAACCTGGGGGCCTTCCCAGCGGGTTGCCACGGACAATGAAGTGGCGGAGATTCTGGTGATGCTTCCTGTAAGACAGTAAGGGCAGCTGCAGAAGGCATAAAGATACAAATAAGGACACATTCTTTGGCGAACCACGTTCTTGTTTTCAGACGGTATTCCTGTATTATGATAGATGATGGGCTGTTTTTCAGACTACAGACAGAGATTAATACAGACAGGGATTAATACAAACAGACATCAATACAAACAGAGAGGGATACAAGATGAAAATAGGCGTACGCGCACACGATTACGGTAAACACAGTATAGAAGGGCTGGCATCCCTGCTGCGTGAAGAAGGCTATGATGGGGCCCAGCTGGCGCTTCCCAAGGTATTTGAGGAGATTGACAGCTATGAGGATATCCGGCTGTCCCACATTGAGCGAATCAGAAGGGCATTTGAGAAGAACCGGGTGGAGATTCCGGTGATGGGATGCTACATGGACCTGGGCAATCCAGACCGCAGTGTAAGGGAGTATGCGGTTGAGACTTTGAAAACCTGCCTGCTTTACGCAAAGGAAATGGGAGCCGGCGTGGTGGGAACCGAGACAGCCTATCCACGTTTGAGCAGAGAGGAAAGGGCTGCCTGGTGTCCGTACATGATGGACAGCCTTATGCGGGTTATGGAGGAGGCGCAGCGCATTGACATGAAGCTGGCAATCGAACCCGTGTACTGGCATCCTCTTGCGGACCTGGAGACCACGCTTAAGACAATCCGGATGGTGGATGACCCGGCCCACCTGCGGCTGATATTCGACGCCTCCAACCTGTTGGAATTCCCGGAGACCACGGATCAGGATGCTTACTGGAACCAGTGGCTTGCGTCCGTCGGGACGTATATTGACGTGATGCACATAAAAGACTACAGCCTGGGGAAAGACTGCGCATACCAGCCAAAACAGCTGGGCAAAGGCATCCTGCGGTATGAAGAAATCAGCCGCTGGCTTCATAAAAACAAACCGGACATGTATCTGCTCCGGGAGGAGATGAATCCTGCATCAGCCGGAGCAGATATTGCTTTTATGAGGCGGATGTAGAGGAAAACCGTGATTTCAACGGAAAATCACATCAGCCGCCCTTCTGGGAGCTGTTCTTTTATATGTAATATCGGGATAGCCCAGAAGGGCGCAGGCCTCTATCTTTTTTTCTCCCACTCCCAGCCAATCTAAAACCTCGGGATTCATTTCAGCTGCCCATCTCAGATAGCCGTTATAGAGGAATCCAAGCCCCAGTGAGACACCCATCAGTTCCATGTTCTGGGCAGCCAGCCCTGCGTCTATATTTGCCTCAGAAGCGATGAACAGGACGGCAGGCGCGTTGCGGAAGAGATAGTCCTGTTTTGAATCAGCCATATGAGCCTCATAAAAGCCCTGGTATGCCTGGGCCGGCCCCGGAGCAGGGCTGTCCAAAATACGGCTGATTCCGTCCCAGATAAGAGTTTTTAAGATTTCCAGCTCCTTCTGGACAAAGATAAAGCGGCAGTCCTGCATATTCTTGGCTGTGGCTGTATACCGTCCGGCCTGTACCAGCATATCCAGGTCTCCGGAGCTGACAGGCTTCTGTTTGAACCTTCGCACGCTGCGCCGGAATTTGATTGCCTTGAGAAGCCGGTCTGAATCCAGTCCGGCCTGTTCCTGACTCAGCTCCTCCACGTCTCCCATATCGTATTCCGGTATGGACACGGCGTTTAAAGGACAGACAGCAACACAGTGGCCGCAGAGGATACAGTTTCCGGACACCTCTGCTTTTCCTTCCCTCAGAAACAGGTTGTTTGCGATACAATCACTTATACACTGCCCGCAGCCGGTGCAGGCGTTTCTGTTTATTTCTACCATATGTATCTCCTCCTTTGATTCTTTGCCCGACATACTAAATATTATAACCCAGGGAAAATGACACTGCAACACCGGTTCCTGAAACCAGCCGTCCAATTCCCGGCCTATGCGGGAGCTTATTGTGTTTTTTTCTTCTCTGTGCTATGCTCAATGAAAAAACAAGGAGGCAGTGGAAGAAATGAAATGTCCTTATTGCAATCAAGAGATGGAAGCAGGATTCCTCACATCAGACGCCCGCTGTATTGCATGGAGAAGGGAGCGCCATGAGCCCGGTCTGGTTTCCCGTAATGATAGGAACAGCGGCGTACAGTTAGCCAGAAAGACACTGGGGGCAGCGGTAGTGGAAAACGCCTATTGCTGCGCAGCATGCAGGAAAATCGTGATAGATTATTCCTTATAGCATCTCGATGAAGGCAGCCATCCTTGTGTTCAGCTGGCCCACGTCGGCCTGGGAATAGTCTGTCTCCACAACGGTATAGGGAAGTCCCTTCTTCTCCTTCACCAGCCTGCGGACCAGGGAGGTTTCCACATTGTAGGTGTGGCATGCCTGCAGAACCAAATCCACCACGCCGTCCACATGGAAATCGTCAATAAGCCTGTCTAACAGCTCCATACGCCTGGGGTTGGGGGACATGCAGGAACAGCCGATGTTCAGGTACTTCCTGGCCAGGGCGTCATATACGTCGGGGTTATCCTCATCAATGGGATCTAAGGGCTTCATGCCGGAGCAGTTTTCAAAGCAGACCACCACGCCGCCGTTATCTTCAATGGCGCGCACCACCTTGAGGGCGGCACCGCCGGAGGGAGAACCGGTCACCAGGATTCTGGCCCTCTTTCCAATATTCCTGCCCCGGGCGTATTCTGCCTCAATCTTATCCGTGATGGCATTTACTTCTTCTGCCAGTGTATCAATTTTCATCTTAAATCCCGTGCCGTAAACAATGTTGACGATATCCAGTCCAAGAGCCGGTGCCGGGTCCAGGGCCATCACATACTGAAGGCGGTTAAGGGCCGCAAGAATCTGGTTTCTGTTATGTATCTGGCAGCGGATGGCATCTTCTGTGATGACAGTGCCGAATTTCGTTTCCAGCACCTCCTTAAACCGTATCAGTTCCTGGCGGTAAAGGCCTATGCCGGCTTCTGTCTGGCAGTTGGGCAGTTCAATGACATGGACCGGCTTGAACTCAGCCAGCATCTCGTACATTTTCTTTTTCCCGTCGCAGGTAGTCTCGCCTACTATCAGGTCGGAAAAATAAAAGAAGGGACATTTGTCCGTCTTGGCAAAGCCGTAGCTGGATTTGATAAGGGGACAGAGGTTTCTGGGCAAATCCTTCTCAGCGTCAGGTATGGTTTCATCCGTAACGGAACACAGACCCACTACAGAGGCTCCCATGGCATGGGGGATTTCTCTGGGAAGATAGGTGCAGAAAACACCGACCACAGGTATGCCCTCCTCCTTTAATTCTTTTATGGCAAGAAATGAATGTTTCCTTGCATCCGCAAATTCCTCAAATATTTCGGGCAGTTCTTTTTTTAACTCCATATCAGCTTCGGCTCCTTTTCTTTAGTTTCCCGTATCCCAGCACCGCGGCGCCTATGGCTCCGGTATACTGAGAGAGAGGGTGAGTGGTTATGTGGGAGGTGTTCATATATTCTCCCAGTACGGATCGCATAATCTCTGACTGCGCCAGGCCTCCTGAGAAGAAGATATGGGGATGGCCCCCTGTCAGACGCTGTGCAAAGATGGCGGTCCTGCGGCAGATGGAGTGGACGCATCCAAGTACAATGTCGCCGGGAGGCGTCTCCTGGGCCATCAGCCCGACGATCTCGCTTTCTGCAAAAACAGCGCACATGCTGTTGATGGGTACGGGCCGGCAGTCTTGTACGAAATCGTCCAGATGTGAAATGCCGCTTCCTACCCGGGCCATAATCATTTCCATGAAACGCCCGGTGCCGGCCGCGCATTTGTCGTTCATTAAAAAATCATTTACCTGCCCATGGCTGTCAAGGGTAATGACCTTGCAGTCCTGGCCGCCGATATCAATGACGGTATCACAGCCGGGGGCCAGATAGGAAGCGCCCGCGCCATGGCAGGTGATTTCCGTGATTTTCGCGTCTGCCTCCTTTAAAAGCTCACGGCCATACCCGGTGCTCACCACGAACCCGGTTTCCTCTGTGTAAAGCCGGCTGTAAATGTCCCTTAGGATCTCGCCGGGACGCATGGAGGTGGGAAGCATATGGCATCCTACCACGTTCCTTCCGTCGAACAGGACCCCTTTGGTCATGGTTGAGCCTGAATCAATCCCTAAACTAAACATATAATCTCCCTTGTTTGCTTGCTTTTATACCTATTTGAGTATAAATAACCGGGAAAAAATAGTCCAATTGATATTCTGAATAAGATTTGATTTGAGATTGAAAAAACAGATAGGAGAAGGTGCCCCGCTGATTCTCAATTGTCTCTCGATTGCCGTTCAATTGCCTCTCTATTTGGTAAATATTGTTGATTAAAGATTTTGCTTATGTTACAATTAAACAATATACATTTGGGAAAAGCTGATGTTCCGCGGGGAGGAAATCATATGTACCGATGCAGGATGAAGATAGCTGTTTTCAGTAAGGATACCATGCTCTATGAGCTGGTCCGTTCTCTTGAACCATTGGAGCATTTCACACATGAAATCACAGTGGCGCCTGAGGCAAATCAGGAAATCATGAGGGAGAGCCGGCTGATCATATGGAATCTGGACGACCCTGTGCCGCCCTCTGTGCTGCGCTCCCGGTGTGCGGGGGATGCCTTGCTCATATTCTGCGGCAGCCGCCAGCGCTTAGGCGCCCTGGCTCCGGAAGAATTTGAGGCAGCGGAAGAGTTTTGGGAGACACCCCTTGTCTGGGATTATATTAAGGTACGCCTGAGACGCATGATGGAACAGATTAAGCTGGGCTACGATTATTACATAACCCAGACCTATTTGGATACGGCCATAGACAGTATACCGGATATGCTCTGGTTTAAGACGCTGGACGGGATTCACGTCAAGGTGAATAAGGCATTCTGCTCTGTGGTGGGAAAGACCAGGGAGGATGTGACGGGGCAGAACCACTGCTATATATGGGGGGTATCCCCGGATGATTATGAAAATGGGGAGGCATCATGCCGGGAATCGGAGGATGCGGTTATAAAGGAACGCCGTACCCTGCAGTTTACGGAGTCTGTCAAGGCATCCCACGGCATGCGCCAGCTGCGCACCTATAAGTCCCCCATAGTGGACAGGGACGGAATCACGGTTCTCGGAACCGTGGGAATCGGCCATGATGTGACGGATCTGGTCAACATGAGCGCTGAGATAGAAATTCTGCTGCAGAGCATGCCCTATGCCATTCTTTTATGGGATAACAACGGGAAGATACTCAATGCCAACCGGAAATTTGAGGAGTATTTTAAGCTTCCAAGAGAAGCTGTAATAGGCCGGGATTATGATGTGTGGATAGCCGGGGCCTTTGAGGAACAGCGCACCATCAACAGCGAAGGATACGTGGAAGCGCGGGTATCCCGGGAGGACGGGGCAGGTAAGATGCTGGAGATTCACGAAAACTCCGTCTATGACGTATTTAATCATGTGGCCGGCAAGCTTTGCATTTTCCGGGATGTGACAGTGGAGCGTGATCTGGAGAAACAAATCCGGCACAGCTCTAATACGGATTTTCTTACAGGACTTTACAACCGCAGATGTTTTTATCAGTACATACACAACAACCGGGGCAGCAGGACAGTCAGCCTGATGTACATTGACCTGGACCGGTTTAAGGAAGTAAATGACACCTATGGCCATAAGGTGGGAGATGCCGTGCTGGTGCATACGGCGGATGTGCTCAGACAATTGTTCCGGGATGACTTTGTGGCCCGTCTGGGCGGGGATGAATTTTTGGTGGTCCGTCTGGGCAGGTGCTGTGTGGACCAGCTGGAGCAGGAGGCAGAGGCCTTTCTGAAAGAAATGAAGACAGCGTTTATGGCAGCGGAGCAGACCGTTTCCTTGTCAGCCAGCGTGGGAATAGCACAGAGCAGCGATCCCATGGTGGACATTGACGCGCTTCTCCAGCGCAGTGACCAGGCCCTGTACCAGGCCAAAAAGGCCGGCCGGTCCAGATACTGCGTATACAGATAAAAGGGGATAAGGACATGATATCACAAAAACAAATTCTGATTGTGGAAGACAATGAAATTAACCGTATGCTGCTGGGAGAGATACTATCTGCGGACTATCAGGTCATAGAGGCTGAAAACGGCCTGGAGGCCCTGTCCGTCCTAAAGGAACGCGGGGATGTGATTTCACTGATTCTGCTGGACATAACCATGCCTGTTATGGATGGATATACCTTTCTTTCCATTGTGAAAAAAGACCCTGTCTTTTCTTCCATTCCGGTTATCGTTACCACCCAGAGCGACAGCGAATCGGACGAGGTGGCAGCCCTTTCCCACGGTGCATCGGATTTTGTTGCCAAACCCTACAAGCCCCAAATCATACTTCACAGAGTGGCAAGCATCATCAATCTGCGTGAAAATGCAGCCATGGTCAACCAGTTAAAATACGACCGGCTGACAGGGCTCTACAGCAAGGAATTTTTCTTCCAGAAGGTGAAGGAGGAACTGGCCCGCCATCCGGAACGGAATTATGATATTATTTGTTCTGACATTGAGAATTTTAAATTGGTCAATGATGTATTCGGGCTTCCGGCAGGGGACAGGCTGCTGCGGGAGGTGGCTGATTTTTACCAGTCCCAGGTAGGGGATAAGGGGATTTGCGGCCATTTTAACGGAGACCAGTTCGCCATACTGATGGAGCGGAGGTGCAAGTATACCGATGAAATATTCATGGAGGCAACGGCCCGGGTCAACGCCCTTCCCAATGCAAAAAATGTGCTGGTGAAATGGGGCATTTACTCCATTGAAGACCGCACCATTCCTGTGGACCAGATGTGCGACAGGGCTCTTCTGGCTGCCTGCGGCATCAAGGGGCAGTACGGAAAATATTTTGCCATATATGATGACCGGCTGCGCAGCAGGCTGCTGCGGGAACAGGCTATCACAGAATGCATGGAATCCGCATTGAAAGAAGGACAGTTTGAGATTTATCTCCAGCCCAAATACAGCGTAAAGCAGGAGCGGCTTTCAGGGGCGGAATCCCTGATACGGTGGAATCATCCTGAATGGGGGCTTCAGTCGCCGGGACAGTTCATTCCTCTGTTTGAACAGAATGGTTTTATCACCCGGTTGGACCAGTATGTGTGGGACCAGACATGCGCCATCCTGCAAAGATGGGAGAAAATGGGGTATCCGGAGATACCTGTTTCCGTCAATGTGTCCAGGGCGGATATTTATAACGTGGATCTTCCTGAAATATTGACAGAGACAGTCCAAAAATACGGGCTTCCCCCATCCCGGCTCCATCTGGAAATAACAGAAAGCGCGTATACGGAAAACCCCTCCCAGATCATTGAGGTGGCGGGGCGGCTGCGGGAATTGGGCTTTATCATAGAGATGGATGATTTCGGCAGCGGTTATTCCTCCCTGAACATGCTCAATAAGATGCCCATTGACATTCTGAAGCTGGATATGAAGTTTATCCAGAATGAAACGGAAAAGCAGGCCAGCCAGGGTATCCTGCGTTTTACCATGGGTCTTGCCCGCTGGATGGATTTGAGCGTGGTGGCGGAAGGCGTGGAGACCAGGGAACAGTTTGAACAGCTGCGGGAAATAGGCTGTGATTATGTCCAGGGTTATTATTTTGCCAAGCCCATGCCCTGCGGTGAGTTTGAGAAGCTGATAAAGGAACAGCCGGAGGAGGCAGCCATGGAATCATCCATGGAGGAGGCTGCATTATACGGAAAACAGCGTCCTGTACTTCTGGTTGCGGATGAGGATGAAGCCTATTGCAGGCAGGTGCGCAGGATATTTGAGTCCCGGTATCAGATTGTGGAGGCGTCGGACGGAGAGAAGGCCCTTGCCTGTATTGCCAGCTACGAGAATAAAATTGGGGCAGCCATCATCAGCCTAACCCTGTCAGAGCCCGATGGATTTCAGATACTGGAAATGCTTCAGAGGGAACGGGCCGTATGGAATATACCTGTCATAGCCACCTCATGGGACGGGAGCCAGGAGGAAAAGGCTCTGGATATGGAGGCAGATGAATTCCTGCGCAAGCCCCATACGGCAGCCGTCCTGGAAAAGCGCGCCATGAGAGCCATGAGGTCGGCGTCCTTCAGGGAACGGGAGCGCATGCTTGAGGATGAAGCATGTCAGGATTTTCTGACCGGGCTGTTAAACCGCAGAGGCCTGGATGCTGCCGCCAATGCCCTGGACGGGAAAGACATGCCGTTGGCTGTGTATCTCTTTGATTTGGATAACTTAAAACTCATCAATGACACATATGGCCATGTGAGGGGAGACCAGACCATAACAGCCTTTGCGAACCTTCTGAGGGTTCAGACACGGGAAAGCGATATACTGTCCCGGTTGGGCGGTGATGAATTCGTGGTCATCATGAAGCAGATGAAATCAGGGGAAAGTGCTGTCAGAAAAGGGGAGGACATATGCAGGAGCATTAGTGAGTATCCCTTTGACGACAAGGTTCTGGCCTGCTGTTCCGCAGGTGTGGTTATCTGGGATACCAGGAAGCCGCTGTCATCCATACTGGAATGTGCGGATCAGGCCCTGTATCGCGCCAAGGCAGAAAAAAAAGGAGGCTGCTGCCTGTGGGAAGACGGGCATGAACGTTTATAGAAATCAGGCTGCTTTTGGGGTAAATATGATAATAAGAATAAAATCAGGTTTATACCGAAGAGGGTTCCGGGTGAGATATCCGGGGCCCTTTCCAGTGTATGGAAATATTTAGGTTATATTAAGCAAATTGTAACATTGCGGGGCTGCATATGTGATAATATGGGGGTATACAACGGGAAAGAGAGGCGGAGATTTATGTATATGAATTCCTTTTTCTGGGGAGGCGGTTTTGAAATCATGTTTACCCTGGTATTTGTGATCATCATAGGGGTGTTTGTGGTCACAGCGGTAAAGGGACTGAGCCAGTGGAACAGGAACAACCACTGCCCCAGACTGTCGGTATCAGCTTCTGTGGTCTCCAAAAGGACCAATGTCAGCCGGCACAGCCACCCCAATGCAGGGGATGCCACAGGAGCTCACGGCTTCCACTCTACCACATCCACCAGCTATTACGCCACGTTCCAGGTGGAGAGCGGTGACCGGATGGAGCTCTCCATGACAGGAACTGAATATGGGCTGCTGGCAGAGGGGGACAGGGGAAAACTGACCTTCCAGGGAACGCGCTATCTGGGATTTGAGCGGCAGAGGAATATAGATCCGGTCTGATCTATACTTGGTGCGCATGTACGTTTACTGTACGCTGTAATGGATTATATAGTCGCCTGTTCCTGAATCAATATGTTTTGGATGGCAAGGGGATTATGCCTTGCGGCGGCTTCGCGCCCGTATGGATTCAGCGGTGAAGTCATGCTCGGTGAACTTTCATGTTGTAAGCATTTCCTTGGAATGATAAAATGAGAGAGGAAACGAAACAATGTAAGTCAGGACAAAGAGAAGCCAGGCCAAAAAAGAGAACCAGGCAGGAGCAGGCAATGCAGGAGAATCAAATTATATACGGGCAGGAACAGAGTAATTACAGACAGAATGATAAACAGAATAATCTCAAACAGGATAACAGAGAGAAGGAAGTCATGGAGGTTTCCCTTCAGGCAGGGCATCTGCTCCTGGAGAATGGAGCTGAGATTTCCCGGGTGGAGGAAACCATCGAACGGATATGCCGCTATTACGGCGTCTGTTCCGGCAATGCATTTGTGCTCACCAACGGCATCTTTGTCACAGTGGGGAGCCAGAATGAGCCTGATTTTGCCAAGGTGGAGCATATTCCGGTGAGCGGGACTCATCTGGACCGGGTGGCGGCTGTGAACCAGCTCTCCAGGGAGATAGAGGCAGGCATGTATACGGTCAGAGAGGTGGCAGAAAGACTGGAATGTATAAAGCGCATGCCGGGAAAGCCTAAATACATGCAGGTGCTGGCATCCGGCTGCGGCTGCGCTGCCTTCTGCTATCTGTTCGGGGGCAGTATATGGGACAGCGCTGTGGCGCTTTTGACCGGTATTATTTTGTACATCTACGTGCTGTATGTCAGCGCCCCCCATCTGTCGAAAATAGTGGGAAACATAAGCGGGGGAGCCCTGGTGACGATCCTGTGCAGCGCCATGTATCTGGCAGGGATGGGACAGCATCTGAATTACATGGTAATCGGCTCCATCATGCCCCTTATCCCCGGGGTGCCGTTTACCAATGCCATACGGGAAATCGCGGACAGTGATTACATTTCCGGCTCAGTGCGGATGATGGATGCGCTGCTGATATTTTTCTGTATAGCCATTGGCGTGGGCGTGGGATTTTCACTGGCAGGATGGGTGACGGGAGGTACATTGTTATGATATCGCAGGTCTTTGCAGCCATGATGGGAACCATTGCGTTTTCACTGCTCTTTGGAGTGCCGAGAAAATATTATATCTGGTGCGGCCTTATCGGAGGAGCCGGATGGGCTGTATATGTGCTGGCTTCCGGTTATGTCAGCGGGGCAGGCGCCTCCTTTGCCGCCACGGTGGTGGTCATATTCCTGTCCAGGGCAGCCGCAGTGGGAAACCGCTGTCCCGCCACTATTTTTCTCATATCAGGCATATTTCCCCTGGTGCCGGGAGCGGGAATTTACTGGACCGTCTATTACCTGGTGACGGAACAGCTGGGACTGGCTGTGTATACGGGGTATGAGGCTGTGAAGGCCGCAGTGGCCATTGTGCTGGGGATTGTGTTTGTGTTTGAACTGCCCCAGGGGGTGTTCCGGTGTATGGCAAAAGCATTCGTTAAAATCCCATCATGTCGGCCCTTCGGAGAAAAAAGTAGTTGATGTTGCCGGCACTTTGCCGTATTATGATGGTATAGCACTCTGCGTGGCCGCGGACGATGAGACAGATGCCGTAAACAGGGAGGATCCTACGGTTTAACGGTGAAAAGGATTACGATGATTTTGGTGACATACTGGACCGGCCGCCGGCATAGACTGTATCAAAAAAGAGGAGCTGTTTTTCGCAGCCCCTCTTTCATGTTTTTTGGAGGCCGCATATGTATGAACATTTTTCAATTCCCGGAGAGTCCTGCAGGATTCCCTTTGCAGACCTTTGCAGGAGAAACAGTGAATTCAGGACTTATTTTATAAGAAAGACCTACGATGCTTCCCAGTGCATCCATCCCCAGGGGACAAAGATTACCAGCTTTGGCATCGTGGAGACAGGAATCCTGAAAGCAGTGGATCACACCAGAAAAGATGCGGAAATGTGCCATGCTTATTTTGAGGCCAGGGATATTTTTCCGGAATTCCTGTATTTTTCCGGAGAAAAAGAGTACAGTTATACTCTGGCCGCTGAAAAGCGGTCCACAGTGTTATGGGTGCCGGTCCAGGTGATGGAAGAGATGCTGGAGAAAGACAGGCAGTTACTCTATGCGCTGCTGCTGTATGTCTCCCAGCGGGGACTTAAAAACCAGCTTTATCTCAACTGCCTCAATTACCAGACCATCCGTGAGCGGATCGCTTACTGGATTGTGGGAATGCATGACATCGCGCCTGCGGAGACCATCCGCATGCCCGGCTCCCAGCTGATGCTGGCCAATATGCTCCATGTCAGCAGGTCCTCCCTGAACCAGGAGCTGAAGCTGATGGAGAAGGAGGGATATTTCCGGATTACGGGACATGAGATGCAGGGTTGGGATAAGGAAAAACTGGAGGAGCTGGTTTAGAACAGATTTTCCCTGAGCCGGGCCTGCTGTTTTACAGGAAAATAAGCGGGGAGTTGTGAAAATGAGTTTGTATGCCATTGGAGATTTGCATTTATCCTTTACTGCCAATAAACCCATGGATGTATTTGGAAGGGAATGGAAAGACCATGTGAGGAAGATTGAGAAGAACTGGAGGGGAAGGATTGGCGCAGAGGACACGGTGGTCATCACAGGCGACCATTCCTGGGGACGGAATCTGGAGGAGGCCCTGGCTGATTTGGATTTCATCCAGTCCCTGCCGGGACGAAAAATCCTGCTGAGGGGAAATCATGACATGTTCTGGGATGCAAAGAAAACATACCGCCTGAATGAGATGTTTCAGGGGCGGCTGTCCTTTCTGCAGAATAATTATTATGCCTGCGGGGCGTACGCCCTGGTGGGGACAAAGGGGTACTGCTATGAGGGAAAGGATTCACCGGAACATTTTGAGAAGCTGGTGAAAAGGGAGCTGGAGCGGCTTCGCATCTCCTTTGAGCTGGCCGCTGCGGACGGCTGCAGCCAATTCATCATGTTCTTACATTATCCTCCTACCAGTATCGGAGAGATGGAAAGCGGGTTTACTGAGATGGCAAAGGAGTACGGGGCAGAGCAGGTGGTGTATTCCCACTGCCACGGGGAAGCCAGATATCAGGACAGCTTTCTGGGAGAGGTGGACGGGATTGAGTATAAGCTGGTTTCATCGGATTATCTCAGATTCCAGCCGGAGAAGATTTTGAGGTGATGAGGAGGAGCAAAAGTGAAGTACAAGGCAGTGATATTTGATTTTGATTACACCCTGGGAGACTGCACAGAGGGCATTGCGGCCAGTGTGAACCACGGGCTTAAGAAACTGGGATATGAGGCCGGGGAACTGGAGGATATCAGAAAGACCATCGGCCTGTCCTTAAAAGAAACCTTCGCCTGTCTCACAGGGAGCCGGGACCAGGAGGAGGCACAGCGGTTCAGTATCTATTTTAAAGAAAAATCAGACCAGGTCATGGTGGACCGTACAAGGCTCTATCCCGCGGTCAGGCCGGTGTTTGAGGAGCTTCGCAGGCAGGGGTGCAGGATTGGAATTGTGACTACAAAATATCATTACAGGATTGACCAGATACTGGACAAATTCCAGATAGCAGGCCTGGTGGACGTAATAGTGGGGGCTGAGGATGTAAAGGCTGAGAAGCCAAGCCCTGAGGGACTTCTTTATGCCATGGAGCAGCTGGGGGCGGACCGGAGCGAAGTCCTTTATACAGGGGACAGCGTGGTGGACGCAAAGACAGCGGCCGCGGCCGCTGTGGATTTTGCCGGCGTATTGACCGGAACAACGTCATCCCGGGAGTTTGAACTCTTTGACCATATATGTATTGTCAGGGATTTGGCGGAGCTGATGAATGCTTTGACGCAGGATAAATAGGAGAAACATATAATAGGAGAAACAGATAAAAGGAGGATGTCCCCACCCGGGCGGACACCCTCCTTTTTCAGCACATTCAGCTGCTTCCTATACAATCTGATACTTTGCCACGTACACCGGGAACGTAACAGCGCCTTTTATAATCCTGTCCCTTGTAATGGTCGCATTCTTATCAGTCACAACATACTCCACGCTGGCGTCTGCTTCTATCACCGTATCCTGCATGAGCACACAGTTTTTTACCTTGGCGCCCTTTCCTATCCTGACACCGCGGAACAGGATGCTGTTTTCCACCTCACCCTCGATGATGCAGCCGTCGGCAGCCATGATGTTGCTGACCTTGGAGCCGTTGATATACCGGGCCGGATTGTCGTCGCGAATCTTGGTATAGATGGGATTGCCGGCGGAAAAGAGCGCGTCCACATTGGCATCGTCTAACATCTTCATGTTCTCGTTAAAATAGCTCTTCATGCTGCTGATTCGCGCCACATATCCGTCATAGCGAAATGCCTGCACATTCAGCCTTTCTAACTGGGGCGCCAGGATATCGCGCTCAAAAAATACCTGTCCGCGCACATAGGCAGTGTTTATCTGGTCAATCAGGAGCTCCCGGTCAATGATGTAGATGTTCATGGAGATATTCTGCACTCCCGGTTCCGAGGAGTTCATGTACATCTTGGTAACGCGGCCGTTGTCAATGGCCAGGGTATAGTAAAGGCTTTTTCCGATGTCACGGTGTTCGATGAGGTCAATGGGAAGGGGTTCCTCCTTGTAAGCCACGGTAACATCGGCATGACTGGCCATATGGGCTTCGATCAGTGCGTTGAAATCAAAGTTGACAGCCAGGTTTGTATCGGCCATGACCACATACTTTTCCTTTTGCTCCTTCAGGAAATCCAGGATACCGGCCAGTGCTTCCACGCGGCCGTTGTAGATGCTCACTGTCTTTTCTGCATAAGGCGGGACCAGGTTGAGTCCGCCGTTTTTTCGCGTCAGGTCCCATTCGCGGCCTGAGCCCAGGTGGTCCATCAGGGAGTGATAATTTCTGCGGACAATCAGGGAAATATTGTCAATTCCGCAGTTGGCCATGCTGGAAAGGATGAAATCCACCAGACGGTAACGGCTGGCAAAAGGAATGGAGGCCATCAGGCGCTCGCTGACCAGATCGGGAACCAGGGAATCATAGCTGTTGGGGAAAAGGATGCCCAGGGCATTTGCATTGGAATTTACCATTGTTCTTCACCGCCTTTTACATTATTCTTTACCATGGCACTGGGGCCAATCTTGGCGCCGGGCCCGATTTCAATGCCGGGACCAATGGTGGCCACGCCTTTTTCGCCGTTAGAGGGCATGGCTCCCACCACTGCGTTTTCTCCGATGACCACGTTCTCAGCCACAATACAATGTTTTACCACGGCGCCTGATTTGATGGTGGTGCTGCCCATGACAACAGCGTCCTCCACCTGCGCCCCGGCCTCCACCTTTACACCGGAGAAGAGGATGGAATGCCTGACCTGTCCGTTTATACGGCAGCCGTCGGTAATCATGGAATTTTCCACCAGGGCATCGCCGCTAATCTTATGGCCGGTCATACCGCTGTTTCTGCTGTATATCTTCCAGTTTTCGTCAAAGAGATTGATGCCACTGTGTTCCGGGTCCAGGACCTCCATGTTGGCTTCCCAGAGGGAGGAGATAGTTCCTACGTCCTTCCAGTATCCGTTGAAATGATAGGCATACATCCTGCGTCCGTCACGCAGCAGATTGGGAATGATGTTGTTGCCAAAGTCATTTTCAGAGTCAGGGTCAGCTTCATCCTCTATGAGATACTGTCTGAGGATGTCCCAGTTGAATATGTAGATGCCCATGGAAGCCAGGTTGGACTTTGGATTCTTGGGCTTTTCCTGGAATTCGGTGATGCGGTCATCCCCGTCAGCCACCATAAGTCCGAAACGGGACGCGTCCTCCCACGGCACTTCCATAACAGCCACACTGAATTCAGCCCCTTTTTCCTTGTGGAATTTAAGAAAGTCGCTGTAGTCCTGTTTGCAGATCTGATCTCCTGAAAGGATGATTACATACTGCGGATCGTACCGTTCAATAAAGGAGATATTCTGATAAATGGCATTGGCCGTGCCCTTGTACCAGTCTGAACCGGATGCTTTCTGGTAGGGCGGGAGTATATGGACACCTCCGTACAGGCGGTCCAGATCCCAGGGCTGTCCATTGCCGATATACTCATTGAGGACAAGAGGCTGGTACTGGGTCAGGATGCCCACTGTGTCGATTCCGGAATTCACGCAGTTTGAAAGCGGAAAGTCGATGATGCGGTATTTACCGCCAAAAGGAACCGCGGGTTTTGCCAGTTTTTGGGTCAGCGCATAGAGACGGGAACCCTGGCCGCCGGCAAGAAGCATTGCAATCATTTCTTTAGCCATAATATTTCCCCCTGATTGGTGTTGAATATTTATACAGATTGTACCATGTATTGGAAGAAAAAGACAGAGAATTATACAAAATAATTAAAAAAATGATGAAAAACTGAGAATAGTATAAAAAAGTACCAAGAATATCCGGCGGTGCAGGACATAGCAAAGGGAGCAGCAGCTCCATAAATGATAACTCATCTATGGAGCAGCTGCTCCCGCAGCCAATCTTTACCCTTCCAGGGTCTTGATATCCATATCCTTTGGAAGCACCAGGCTTAAAAATACGGAGACCACAAATACAACTGCAACCACATTGGCCGAAAATACAGACTGGACCAATTCAGGGAAGATATCCCAGATCCCGATTTCGCTGGCTGTGGTAAAACCGATGCCCACTGCCAGGGAGAGGGAGACAATGACTATGTTTCTCTGGGAAAAACCGCATTTGGCAATCATCTGTACGCCGGAGGTAAGGATGGTGCCGAACATCATGATGGTGCATCCGCCAAGCACGGCCTGAGGCAGGGAGGCAAAAAAGTTTCCCACAGGCGGAAGAAGTCCGGCTAAAATCATGCAGGCCGCCCCTGTCATGATTGTGAAACGGTTGACCACCTTTGTCATGGCCACCAGGCCCACATTCTGGGAGAATGAGGTTACGGGAGGACATCCGAATACAGTGGAGAGGGCGGACGCGTAGCCGTCGCAGGCCAGGGAGCCGGATATTTCCTTTCCTGTAATTTCCCGGTTTAAACCGCCTGAAACCAGGGCCGATGTGTCGCCTATGGTTTCTGCCGCGGACACCAGGAAGATGATGCAGGCGGAGATGATGGCCCCTGCATGGAACTCAGGCATAAAGGGCAGCAGATGTGGGAAGGAAATGATTCCGCCGGACATAATCAGGCTTAAATCCACTTTCCCAAGGAAGATGGCGATTACATACCCCACAATCAGGCCTGCCAGCACAGACAGCTGCTTTAAATATCCCTTGGCAAATATGTTCCACAGAAGGCAGGTCAGAAGGGTGATGGTACCCAGAATCAGATTCTGGGCGGAACCGAAGTCGTCTGCATATCCGCCGCCAAAGGATCTGGCACCCACCGTGAAAAGGGAAAATCCGATGGCTGTAACCACAGAGGCCGCCACCACAGGGGTGATGATTCTGCGCCAGTATTTGGCCAGAAGCCCCAGGGTTCCTTCAAAGATACCGCCTATGAGCACGGCTCCCACCACGGCGGGATAACCGTAGTTGGCTGCAATGGTGCTGAGGACAGTGACAAAGGTAAAGCTGACGCCCATGACAACGGGAAGCTTCGATCCAATCCGCCAGATGGGATACAGCTGAATCATGGTGGCGATTCCCGCCACAAACATTGCGTTCTGAAGCAGAATGGCTGTCTGGGCCTGGCTCAGGGCCGGCTGGGCAGCGCCTGCTATGATGGTAATAGGCGCAAGGTTGGAGACGAACATAGCCAGGATGTGCTGGAGACCGAAGGGGATGGCCTTGGCGATTGGCACCCTGCCCTCCAGTCTGTATATGTTGTTGATGCTGCAATTGGTATTGCTGTTCATGATTGGTTCCCCCTATAAAATGATAGTTAATCGGTCCCTCCGGTTTTGTGGCTGACCTGATATACCTCCTCCACGATCCGTTCCATGGCGTTGAGAATGTTCTCATAGCCGGTACATCTGCACAGATGCCCGGATATCAGCTTCTTAAGCTCTTCCCGGTTGTATTTTTTTCCGGTTCCCACAATCTCCACCGCGCTCATAATAAGGCCGGGAGTACAGAAGCCGCACTGTACGGCTGCCTCCTCGATAAATGCCTTCTGAATGGGTGACAATTCCCCGTTGGGCCCCTTTAAACCTTCCACTGTCATGATGCTTTTTCCTTCAGCCCACAAGGTCATGTAGATACAGCTGTCTATGGCTTCTCCGTTCACCAGTACGGTACAGGCGCCGCATTCCCCGACCTCGCAGCCCTTTTTCACCGATGTAAGCCCCAGACGCTGGCGCAGGGTATCGAGCAGGGATTCCCTCTCATCCACAGCCAGTTCCACTTCTTTACCATTTACCTTCATGTGTACAATCTTAAGCATTGACCGCACCTCCTGCTTTTTTTATTGCCTCTGCCAGGGCCCGTTTGGATAATTCTTCAATGAGCTGCAGACGGAATTCCTTTGACGCCCTCCATGAGGAGCGGGGATTCACTTCTTCCAGTGCAGCCTTGCCGAACGCCAGGACTGCCTCGCTGTCATTGACCGGGTGACCCTTTAAACCTTCCTCTGCCTTCCGGCAGCGCAGGGGAGTGGGACCAGCCACGCCGTATCCCAGCCTGACATCCTCAATCCGTTTCTTATCCTGGCTCAGCTTTACGCGCACAGCACAGCCCAGGGTGGCAATTTCCATGGCCTTTCTCTTGCCGTACTTGATGTAATGGCCGCTCCAGCCCTCGAAGCTTTCCCTGTGCACCAGGAAGCCGGTACAGACCTCGGTCCGTTGGCGGACCGTCCGCCCGGGACCTGTATAGAATTCACAGACCGGCACCCTGCGTTTGCCCTCAGGCCCCTCTAACAGCACATCTGCCTCCAGAGTCCACATGGTGGAAGCAGAGTCGGCAGAGGTGGCGCCGTTGCAGATATTCCCGCCGATGGTTCCGGTGTTGCGTATCTGGGGGCCGCCCACCATGTCCACGGCGTCCCCAAGCATGGGTATGTATTTCTGAATCAGGGCATCGTTGGTGATATGGGAAAACGCAGTGCCTGCGCCTATCCACAGATCGCCGTCGTCAAGGAGGCGGACTCCCTTTAATGCTTCTATATTATGGATGGATACAACGGATCTTCCGGCATCCTTTCCCTCCCTGACACGAATCAGAACGTCTGTACCGCCGCTTATGATTTCAGCGTCAGGATTTTTTACCAGGGCATTTATGGCGTCAGCCACATCCTTGGCCTCATAAAATGATTTGATATCAAACATAACCTTCTCCTTATATCAGACCTTTTTCTTTGAATTTTTCTATGAGCCGCTGAGCGGTCATGGGAGTCACATCCATCTGGACTCCGGTGGCGTTTAAGATGGCATTGCGGATGGCCGGGGCCACCGGAATGGCAGGAGGCTCGCCCAGGGATTTGTTTCCGTAAGGGCCGGTGGGGTCCTCCAGCTCAATGAATGCCACGTTTAAGTCCGGCGTGTCCATGGCGGTTGGGATTTTGTAGTCCAGCAGGTTGTTGTTTAAGGGCCTGCCTGTCTTTTCATCCACCAGCAGCTCCTCCGAAAGCCCGTATCCCAGTCCCATGCTCATGCCGCCGTGGACCTGGGCCCTGGCGGTCAGCGGATTGATAAGGATTCCGGAGTCATGGACATTGATGATGTCCTTTACCGTTACCAGACCAAGGGGAATGTCCACCTCGATTTCCACAAAGCAGCAGCCGGAGGAAAATGTGTTGTCCTTACACTGGTTGGTGACCTCGGCCGTGATATGTACAGAGCGGTCCAGGGAATAGAAGGCGGTGTCGGCCACCACGGACAGGTCAAAGAGCACAGGATCCCCGCCGCTTACCACAATTTTGCTGTTTTCTATGTCCAGCATATCCGGCGATACCAGTTCCCCTTCCTTAAGTCCCAGAGTCTCCCGGAGCAGGACAGCGGCTGCCTTTACTTCATCGGCATACACGGTTTTGGAGAGGTCGCTTACATCATGGCTCAGCATGTAGGCCGCGTATTCCAGTATCTTAAGGCGGAATTCCTCTCCGCATTTCCTGCAGGCCATGCCGGACACATAGGTCTGGCGGGATGCATAGGCTCCGGTGTCAAAGGGGGTAACGTCTGTGTCCTGGGTGGATACGATGTAGACCTTGTCAAAGGCTATACCCGTTGTCTGGGAAGCCATCTGGGTGAAAACAGTGTCGGCTCCCTGGCCGATTTCCGTAGCGCCCATGCACAGCTGCATAGAGCCGTCCTGGTTGAGTATCATGCGGGCGGAAGCTGTTTCGAGGGAGATGGGGTGCACGCCTGTCTTATAACAAAAGATGGCCATACCCACGCCCTTTCGGACCGGGCCGGTCTGACCCCGGTAGGCGCTCCACTTCTCATCCCAGCGGATGTGCCTGCGCCCTTCCTCGATGCATTTCTTCAGACCGTAGGAGTGGAAGGTGATGCCGTTGGCCGGATCCACGAACCCGTCCTCCATGCAGTTTTTCAGCCTGAATTCACAGGGATCCATGCCGATGGCGTCTGCCAGGTCATCGGTGAGACATTCCGCAAACCATGCTGCCTGGGGAATGCCGTAGGCTCTCATGGCGCCGGCCGTGGGAGAGGAGGTGTATACGGTGAAGCAGTCCACCTCGGTGCCCAGCTCATCCCTGTAAAGATCCTTGAACACATTGCCGCAGTTGGCGCAGATGGCGTGGCCGTGGGAGGCGTAGGCGCCGTTGTTGGCATAGGCTTCCAGCTTCCTGGCCAGGATGCGGCCGTCCCTTGTCACAAGGCCCCTGCATTTACCCTTGATGGCATGGCGGGTGCGGGTGCCGGAGATAGTTTCCTCCCGGCTGATTTCCAGCCTGACAGGCCGCCCTCCCACGGACATGGTCAGGAACGCGTTTAAGGGCTCATAGAGCACGTCCTGCTTGTTGCCGAAGCCGCCTCCGATGTAAGGCTTTATAATGCGCACCCTTCCGATGGGAACTCCCAGGGCCTGGGCTGTACAGCGCCTGACTATGTGGGGAATCTGGGTGGAGGATACCACGGTTATCTTACCGTTGGTGTCCACATAGGCCCATGAGACTGGCAGCTCTATGTGGCAGTGGGAAATCCTTGGGGTATCGTATTCTTTTTCCAGGGAAATGATTTCCTCCGGCCCGTAACCGGACCTGGCTTTCGCAAGTCCGTCCTCATAGGTGAAATCACGGTCGCCCATGGTCATGTGGGAGTGTACGATTACATTGTCCTTCCTGAGATCCGGGTGCAGGGGAGTGGCGTCCTCTGCCATGGCTGCCTCCACTGTAACAATTGGAGTATATTCTTTATATTCCACCTTAATCAGGCGGGCTGCCCTGGCTGCGGCCACCTCATCCTCAGCGATGACAGCCGCAATATCGTCCCCGTAAAGGCGGACCCTCTGGTTCAGTATTTTCCTGTCACAGATATCCTGATGCTTCTTTTCCACGCTCCACGGATGGCCTGCCGTGGGAAACTGGCAGTCGGGAACATCGAAGCATGTGACAATCTTCACCACACCAGGCACCTGATAGGCCTCTGTCAAGTCAAAGCTTTTGACCAGGCCGTTGGCAATGGTAGAGTGCACGACCTTACCGTGCAGGATGTCTCTCGGTTCCAGATCCGCGGTGTACTTGGCCTCCCCGGTCACCTTCCCGTAAGCATCAACACGTTTTACTTGCTGCCCTACAATATTCATTTTTTGATTTCCTCCTTACTTTTCCTGCCAATTTTGGTGCGAATCTTTACACAAACAGAAAAAAAGAGCTGGCTACATTAAGATATGTAGCCAACTCTTTGCGGTAGTTGGTAGAGACTCTGGGCCAATCCCCAGGATATACATATTGGCAAAAGAAATGTTAAATTGTTATCTTAAAAAGAATTATAGTACCTAAAAAAGTTTTAGTCTATGGCAATAATTGAGAAAATTGCAGAGCCATTATTGTGCAATATACACAAAAAAAGGCCGTACTAATGAAAAAGATGCATGCTCATATGATCTGGTTTCTGTGGCGTCCTATTGCATTTTCCACCTGTTTTTGTTATATTTAAACCATTGGAAATTTGTCAAAAGAACGTCTATTTTGGTGAAACCACGATATATATAGAAGGAAACGAAGAGGAAGCCTGGTTTTGCCGCCGGATAAGCAGTATCATCGGCAGGTAAAGGCCGGGCAAGGGTATGAAACGATGATTTCACAGAAGAAAATTTTGGTCGTGGAAGACAATGAAATAAACCGAATGATATTAAGGGAAATCCTGTCATCCAGATATAAGGTGCTGGAAGCCGGAAATGGAGTGGAAGCACTGTCTGTCCTGAGGGAATATGGAGAGATGGTTTCTCTTATTTTACTGGACATTGTCATGCCTGTTATGGACGGGTATACATTTCTTTCTCATATCAAAGCGGATTCTTCTTTTTCATCCATTCCGGTAATCGTAACGACCCAGAGCGACAGCGAATCTGATGAGGTTGCGGCGCTGTCACACGGCGCGGCTGATTTTGTTGCCAAGCCCTACAGGGCCCAGGTGATTCTGCACAGGGTGGCCAGCATCATCCACCTGAGGGAAACAGCTGCCATGATTAATCTGGTGCAGTATGACCGGCTTACAGGGCTCTACAGCAAGGAGTTTTTTTACCAGCGGGTAAGGGAAATCCTGATGCAGCATCCTGACAGGGAGTATGATATTATCTGCTCCGATATCGTGAATTTCAAGCTGATTAATGATATATTCGGCATTCCTGCCGGGGACCACCTGTTAAATGAGATCGGCAGGCTTTATAAAAAGGTGGCCGGGAAGAATGGAATCTGCGGCCATTTCCACGCGGACCAGTTTGCGTGCCTTCTGGAACGGCGGTGGAATTACACAGATGAGCTGTTTATCCGGTGTAATGCCCGGATAAATACCCTTCCCAATGCCAGGAATGTGGTGATGAAGTGGGGGATTTACCAGGTGGCTGACAGGAATGTGTCTGTGGAGCAGATGTGCGACCGGGCCCTTTTGGCTGCCCGCAGCATTAAGGGACGGTATGGAACGTATTTCGCGGCCTATGACGATGAGCTTCGCAACCGTCTTTTGAGGGAACAGGCCATAACGGACAGCATGGAGCCGGCCCTTGCCAAGAAGGAGTTTGAGGTCTATCTGCAGCCCAAGTACAGGATCAGGGACCACAGGCTTTCTGGGGCAGAGGCCCTTGTCCGGTGGAAGCATCCTGTGTGGGGCTTTCAGTCTCCCGGAGAGTTTATTCCGCTGTTCGAGCAAAACGGCTTTATCACAAAGCTGGACCAGTATGTGTGGGAACGGGCTGCATCCGTCCTCAGGGAGTGGGACAACAGGGGATATCCTCCCATCCCTGTGTCCGTCAATGTATCCAGGGCGGATATCTACCATAAGGACCTGGCAGACATGCTGCTGGGAATTGTGCGCAGATACAGACTGCAGCCCTCAAGGCTTCACCTGGAGATAACGGAAAGCGCGTACACGGAGAACCCGGAGCAGGTAATCGAGACAGTGGGTTATCTGCGGGAACTGGGCTTTGTCATTGAGATGGATGATTTCGGAAGCGGGTATTCCTCCCTTAATATGCTGGGCAAGATGCCTGTGGATATTCTTAAGCTGGATATGAAGTTTATCCAGGATGAGTCCGCAGGGACGGATGACGGCGGAATCCTCCATTTTATCATGGAGCTGGCCCGGTGGATGGACCTGGGTGTAGTGGCGGAAGGCGTGGAGACCAGGCAGCAGCTGGAGCGCCTTAAGAAGGCGGACTGCGACTATGTGCAGGGGTATTATTTTGCCCGACCAATGCCCATAAACGAATTCGAGGAACTGCTCAGAAACGGGCAAACAGCCATGGAGCAGGAGGGAATGGGCGATGAAGACGCCCGGGAACCTCAGCCGCTTCCTGTTCTTCTGGTCGCGGACGAGGACGCCTCTTACCGCGGGGACGTAAGGGAGACCTTTGAGGGAAGCTTCCAGGTGATGGAGGCATCGGACGGCAAGGCGGCCCTGAGATGTATGGCTGACAGCAAAAGCAGGATTGCCGCTGTGATTCTCAGCCTGACCCTTTCAGGGACAGACGGTTTTTCCGTGCTGGAGGTACTTAAGAGGGAAAAAATGGTCCCGGATATAGCGGTTATAGCCACTGGTCCCCAGGACGAGGCAATGGAGGACCGGGCGATGGAGCTGGGGGCGGATGATTTTGCGGGAAGGCCCCATTCCCAGAGGAGCCTGAGGCGGCGCGTACTGCGGGCCATCCATGGGAAGGCGCCTCGGGAACGGGCATTCCGGCCAGGACAGATACTTACTTTGGGGGAGGATAAAATATATGAAGAGACAGATGACGCCCGGTGAAACATTACGGGAGTTCTGCCGCACATGGTTTGTAAAGCGTGACGCAGAGGGAACCCTTGCATTCCTGACAGAGGATGTGGGTTTTGTGGGCACAGGAGCCGATGAGATGGCCAGCGGAAGGCAGCAGATGGCCGGATATCTTGCGCAGGATATCCGGGAGATACCGGAACCCTTTGAATGTGATCTGTCTCCCATCTATGAACAGCCTGTGTCAGACGGAATATATAATATGTCGGCGGATTTGACCCTTAAGAACTCCAAGTACACCTGGTATCTGAGGGCCTTCTTTACCCTGGTCCTGTCCGGGGGAGAATGGCTGGTCAAGAGTTTTCATGTGGCAGAGCCTGCCAGCAGCCAGAAGGACGCGGAGCATTATCCGGGAACGCTGGTCATGGAACATACCAGCAGACTGCGCCAGGAGCTGTTAAATGATTCTCTGCCGGGCGGCATGATGGGCGGGTACATAGAGGATGGTTTTCCTTTTTATTTTATCAACCGCAGGATGCTGGAATATCTGGGATATGAAAACGAGACGGAGTTTGTATCTGACATTGGAGGAATGATCACAAACTGCATGCATCCGGATGACAGGAACAGGGTGGACCAGCTGGTGGCCTGCCAGCTGGAACGGTCAGAGGAGTATGTGGTGGAATACCGGATGAGGAAAAAGGACGGTTCCTATATCTGGGTCCATGACCTGGGCAGGAAGGTGATGTCTGAGGATAACCGGCCTGCCATCATGTCGGTATGCATGGACATCACCGAAGAAAAGCAGATGCGTGACCGGATTAAGGAAATGTATGAGGAAGAGCTTTCCTATTTTGCGGAACTGTCCTCAGCGGACGGGAGCATACAGGGAAGCCTCAATATCACCACAGGCCGGCTGGAATCCTACCTGTCAACCGCAGATACATCCATTGCAAAGGTGGGAGATACCTACGAGGATACCATTGAAAACCTGGCGGCCTCTGCCGTGGACCCGGTTTATGGGGATGGAATCCGCCACTGCCTTAACCGGGAGCGGGTGCTGTCTGATTACGCGGTGGGCAAGGTGGATTACCGCTTTGAGTTCCTTCGCAGAAACAACAGCGGCATAATATTCTGGGAAAGCACCATCATGCATTCCTGCCAGAACCCTGAGAATGGTCACATCATCCTTTTTTTCTATACCCAGGACGTAACGGAGAAAAAGATGCAGGAGCAGCTTCTAAAGAGAATCGCGGAGCTGGATTATGAGAGCATAACAGAGGTGGACATTCTGCGGGATACGGCGTACCGTACCATATTGGTGGATGAGTCCGGTATGGATACCATGCTGCCGGACCGCAGCCGGTTCCAGGCGGAGATACGCGCCATCTCCGGCCGCTATATGGACGGGACGGCCGGGGAGGAGTATCTCCAAAAGCTGGATTACGATTATATGAAATCACAGCTGGCCAGGAATGATGCCTATACGTTTATTGTGGAGATGCGGGATATAACCGGAGCGACACGGGTTAAGCGGTTCCGCGTTTTCTATATCAGCAGGGAGCTGGAGCGGGTATGTGTGGCCCGCACCGATGTGACGGATGTGGTTTTAAAGGAACAGAGGCAGAAGGAGGAGCTGGCTGCTGCCCTGGTGGCGGCAGAGCAGGCCAATGCTGCCAAGAGCGATTTCCTCTCACGGATGAGCCATGAGATAAGGACTCCCATGAACGCCATCATCGGCATGAGTACCATAGCGGCCCAGTCCATAGGGGATGACGAGCAGGTGGAGGATTGTATTTCCAAGATTGGCATTTCCTCCCGGTTCCTATTGTCGTTAATTAATGATATCCTGGATATGAGCCGGATTGAGAGCGGCAAAATGCTGCTCAAAAGCGAGAAGATTCCAACGGAGGAGTTCATCAACGGCATTAATTCCATCTGTTACTCCCAGGCAGATGTCAAGGGGGTGGAATATGAGTGCATTGTGGACCCGGTTCTGGATGATTACTATATAGGTGACGCCATGAAGCTCCAGCAAGTGCTCATCAATATCCTGAGCAATGCCATTAAGTTTACCCAGGAGGGGGGCAAGGTCACCTTTTCAGCCTCCCAGCGCAGAAAGACCAAGAATGATGCCTCACTTCGTTTCATTGTAAATGATACGGGAGTGGGGATGAACGAGGAGTTCCTGCCGCATCTGTTTGAACCCTTTTCACAGGAATCCACAGGGACCACCTCCCTGTATGGCGGGACCGGACTGGGTCTGGCCATATCCAAGAATATTGTGGATATGATGGACGGTAAAATTACGGTCCGCTCCATTAAGGGAATCGGCACGGAATTTACAGTGGATGTCAAGCTGGGAATCACCGAGGAAGAGAAGCTCAGGCATAATCAGAAAAAACAGGATTACAATTTCTCCCACCTGAAGACACTGGTGGTGGATGATGATGTGGCTGTGTGCGAGAGCGCGGTTGTGACCCTTCGCGAAATGGGAATCAAGGCAGAGTGGGTGGACAGCGGCCGGAAGGCGGTTGACCGGGTAAAGAAGCTCTGGGATGAAGGCCGGTATTTTGACATGATTCTGATTGACTGGAAGATGCCGGGAATGGATGGAATTGAGACAGCCAGACGAATCCGCGGCATCGTGGGAGCAGAGGTGACCATCATTATCATGACTGCCTATGACTGGATTTCCATTGAGCATGAGGCGAAGCTGGCCGGGGTCAACCTCCTGATGAGCAAGCCCATGTTCAAGTCCTCCCTTGTTTCGGCCTTTTCAAGAGCCCTGGGCGAGAAGGAGCAGCAGGCACAGCAGCCTGAGGAAAATGATTATGATTTTACCGGAAAACATGTGCTGCTGGTGGAGGACAACCAGATTAACACCGAGGTGGCCATGATGCTTTTGGAGAGCAAGGGATTCAAGGTGGATACGGCTGAGAACGGGCTGCGTGCCCTGGAGCTTTTCAGCAAATCAGACAAGGGGTATTATGACGCGATTCTGATGGATATACGGATGCCTCTGATGGACGGACTGACAGCTGCCACCAACATCCGCCATCTGAGCAATGCTGACTCAGGAACCATACCCATTATTGCCATGACAGCCAATGCATTTGATGATGATATAGAAAAGAGCAAGGCGGCAGGGATGAATGCCCACCTTGCCAAGCCCATAGAGCCGGAACGGATGTACCAGACTCTGTACGATTTCATATATGGAAAGGAAGCATAAGAAGATGGACGATTTTGAAAGGATATTTGAAGCCTATGGGGCGGATTACCAGGTTACCCTGGGACGGTTTATGGGAAACAGGAAAATGTATATGAAGTTCCTGGGAATGCTGTTTCAGGATGAAAACCTGAGTAAACTTGGAAATGCCCTGGAACAGGGGGATATGACGTCTGCCTTCGAGGCCGCCCATACCCTGAAGGGTGTAACGGGCAACATGGGGCTGACGCCTCTGTACGATGCTGTGTGCACAATTGTGGAACCTCTGAGGACGGGGGAGGACAGGGAGGACTACACAAAGATGTATGAGGATGTCTGCAGGCAGTTTAAGAGGGCTGAAAAGCTTCGGGCGGATTTGGCTGAGATAAGCGAATAGAGGAAGATGGGGAGGGCGTCATGACAGCTGAAAACCTGATGAATCTGCTGGATTCACTGACAGAAACCAGCGTATATGTCATTGAGGAGGAATCCCGCCGGCTGTTATATTTTAATGAGCGGTGCCGGAATACGGGACGCGGCAGGGCGGCTCTGGGAATCCGGTGTGATGAAGTATGGCCGGAACTGTGCGCCAACTGTCCCCTTAAGATGCTGGGGGACAGAGTGTCGAACCATATGGTCTGTTATGACCCGCTCCTTAAATTAACAGTGGATGTCACTGCCAACCGGATCAACTGGGAGGGCAGGGTGCCTGCTGTAGTGATTACCGCAGCGCCCCACCGCCTGAACTTTGAGGAGGAGCAGGGGTTTCAGAAAATCCGCCAGATGTACGCCAGCAGCCTGGTGACTGTGTTTGACGAATGCATCATTGCCAACCTGACAAGGGATTATTATGTGAGCTGCCAGAAGGATGTGGTGTGGGACGACATACCGGAACAGGGGAATTTCGGTTCAGAGAACCGCAAATATGCCCAAAAGGCGCTGCACCCGGACGATCTGGAATGTTTTAATGACAACTTTTCCAGGGAGTCCATGCTCCGCATGTTTACAGAGGGAAAAAAGCAAATCACCAGGAGGCTGCGCCGCAGGGCAGACAACGGTACCTACCGCATGGTGGAGTTTACGGCTGCCAGGATAGGAAACCAGGAGGATGAGTGCTGGTGTGTCCTGGTATTTCGGGATGTCCAGGATGAACTTTTACTGGAGCAGGAACGGAATGTGGAGATCAGCCAGCTGGCCACGGCAGCCAAGGCTGCATACCAGATGCTGATAGCGGTGAACCTGACACAGAATACTTATCACATGGTGGAATACCAGCGGTTTCCGGTGAAAGCACCAAATCCGGAGGGCTGCTTTGACGATCTGATTGAGTTTGAGATGGAAGGGGTCCATCCGGACTACAGGGAGGAGTTTGGCCGCAAGTTTACCAGAAAGGCTCTGACAGAGGCTTTTCAGAGGGGAGAGCGCATCCTGTCCATGGATGTTCCCCACATAGGCGGGGATGGGAGCTATCACTGGAATTTCACTCAGGTGGTGAAGGTGGAGAGCCCCTATACCCATGATCTGATTGAGATTACCCTGTCCAGGAACATTGATGAGGAGCGCAGGATACAGCAGGAAACCCTGGAAAAGGAACGGCAGGCAAAGCTTCTGCTGGAGGACGCCCTTAAGAAGGCGGAGAAGGCAAATAAGGCAAAGAGCGACTTCCTTTCCCGCATGAGCCATGATATCCGTACGCCCATGAATGCCATCATAGGGATGACCGAGCTGGCGCAGCTGCATATAGGGGATGAGGAAAAGCAGAGGGATTACCTGAACAAAATCGCATCCTCCGGCGCCCATCTGCTGGGGTTGATTAACGAAATCCTGGATGTGAGCAAGATTGAAAGCGGTGTCATGGAGCTGTCTGAGAATTCCCTGGATCTGCGGGCTTTAGCCAGGGAAGCAGCGGAGATGGTGCGGATTTCCATGGAAAGCAGACAGCAGGAGTTCAGGGTTGAAATAGATGAGAGCTTTAATCCCTGGGTCATGGGGGACGCCAGGCGCATCAGGCAGGTGCTGGTGAACATCCTTGAAAATGCCGCCAAGTACACCCCGCAGGGGGGAAGAATCACCTTCTGTGTATGTGAGCTTAAGAGGGAAGAACAGAGGGCAGGAACCTACCGTTTTATCATCGAGGATACGGGGATTGGCATGAAACCCGAATATATAAAGCATATATTTGAACCCTTCAGCAGGGCCGACGACAGCAGAATCAGCAAGGTGCCGGGCACAGGACTGGGAATGACCATTGTAAAAAATCTGATTTCCATGATGGACGGGGATATCCAGGTGGAGAGTGAATGGGGAAAGGGGTCCAGGTTTACGGTCACCCTGTGCCTGGATAAGTGCGGGGATACAGGAGAAACCATCCAGCCTTCTGTTTCAGGACCGGAGGCAGCCTACCGGGGCTTAAGAGTCCTGCTGGTGGAAGATAATGAGCTCAACCGGCAGATTGCGTCGGAGATGCTGGAACTTCTGGGAGTCAGTGTGGAGATGGCTGAAAACGGCCGCGAGGCAGTGGAGGCAGTGTGCTCCCACCCCGCCCTTTATTATGACGCGGTATTCATGGATGTGCAGATGCCTGTGATGAATGGGTATGAGGCTACCAGGGAGATTCGCGGTTCAGGCATGGAGCGGATATGGGAACTTCCTATTATAGCCATGACAGCCGATGCCTTTGCGGAGGATGTAAAGAAGGCCAGCATGTCCGGCATGAACGGACATCTGGCAAAGCCGGTTTCCATTGAATTGCTTCGGGGTGCCCTGTCTGGCTGCCTGGATTGTAAGAGGATGAACAGGTGGGACGAAATGATGGAAATATCCGGTCCGAATTAATGGAAGGGATGGGTTACAGTGATTAGGAGACAGATTGTAAGGGCTGGATGGGCCGCCATGGTTCTGCTGGTTTTGACTTCCTGCGGGATGAAGGATAGAAAGCAGACATATCCCCGGGATGAAGGCGTCACACAACAGCAGGAACAGGCGGGCGGCCAGTCTGAAAAACATGAGGCCCCGGGAACAGAACCGGGGCTGTCCCGGAAACCGGCAGAGGGGGGCGGGGGAAATGCCGCGGGTGCAGGGAAGGCCGGGGGCGCCGGAAATGCCAGCGCTGCCGGGAATGCAGGAACGGCCGGGGGTACCGGGGCTGCCGGAAATGCCGCACCAGCCGGAGGCGCGAGACCGGAAGGGCCGGGAACTGCTGTCAGGGCAGTACAAAACCTGGGAGCCTGTAATCAGCTTATATCAGGCAGGTTCTTTAAGGCGGGGGACATACGGTGCGGTCTGTCCTTTGAACTCTCCGGGGAAGGCTGGGAATCAGACCGGCTGAAATGTGTCTTTACCCTTCCGGAAGAGATGCATACCAGCTATTATGACAGCATGAGAACCGCTGAGATACTGACTGAGAAGGGCAAAAAGGCATATAAGATAACACCGGAGACAATGGAAGAGGTTCCCAGGGTCCCGGCGCTTACATATACCATTAAATTTGCCATGGATGATGAATCTGACCCTCATATTTCAGTGAAGGGGGAGGGAGGACTGGCCGGAGACTATTATCTGTTTGAGGACAGCCTGACCTTTCCTGATGTGTTTTCGCGCTATCTGTCCAGGGCCGATCTCTGCCTGTGGCCTACAGAGGACCTGTGGTTTCTTCGGAATGAAATTTATGCAGCCAACGGAAGGCAGTTTAAATCCGATGTGCTGAGCCGGTATTTTTCAGAAAAAAGGTGGTACAGGGGAATCATTGAACCGGATTCCTTTTCAGATTCCATTCTGTCGGATGTAGAATCTGGAAATATCTCCCTGATACAGAAAATGGAAAATGATACGGACAGGGACAAGCTGGACGGGCGGAACCAGTGTGGACTGGAGGACCTTCCTCCCGCGCCCTATCTGCAATATCTGGGCAGGTATGATGAAACCGGACTGAGCGGTGACCTGACTCAGGCAAAGGATATGGGGGCATACTATGCTGTGCCGGGAGAGATATCGGTTCCTGCCTCCATTACAAGGGAGCAGCTTCAGACAGTTTTGGAGGGCGGACAGGTAAGGGTGACTCTGAATGAGCTTACAGGCGAGAGCCGGATGCTGTCGCTGAATCCGGGCCAGGAAGATACGCCCTACGGTTTCCTGATTCATGAAGCGGGAGAAGAAACAGCGGGCCAGGGATATGAGACAGGGATCAGGCCGGATTACAACACGGATGAATATCACCTGTGGCAGACCAGCTGGGATACGGTGATGAAGACGGTCTACAAGGGAGATATCTATATCATGAAGGGCGCTGTCTCCGGCGCAGATACCGGGCTTTTGAGGGCATCACAGCATCAGCGGGAGATTTTTCCCGGTCCGGCGGACCCGGAAACAGGACAGCTTATATGCGGCCAGGTGACAGGGAACAGACTTTATTATAATTCCAGGGGACATTTTACCGCCATATACTATCTGGGGGATTGATATAAAAGAGGCTGTAAAAAACTCATGCGGTAAAAACAGGTTTTTGTGAATAAAATCCGCCCCTCAGGTCCAAAGCTATACTGGAAGCGAGGTTTAGCATATGCAGATAAATGAAAATGAAGCCCGGGATGACCAGACCAGGGAAATCCTGGACTACTACCGCGGGCTGCCGCAGCGTTCTTCGCAGGAGACTATTGTGGAGATGCTGAGGGAACTGCAGGACGTCCATGGCTGCATCAGTCCTGATATGCTGGAGCAGGCAGCAGAGGCGGCCGGGGTACGGGACTCCATGGTGCAGGCCATATGTAAGCGGTATCCCAGTTTAAAGACAGCACCCTATAACCATGAGATCATCCTCTGCACCGGAAGGAACTGTGCGTCAAAGGGAAGTCTTACTGTCATGGATGAACTGAAAAAAAGGCTGGGAGTGGGAAAAAACGGCATATCAGAGGACGGGACCGTGTGCCTTAAGACCAGAAACTGCCTGAAGAACTGCCGGAAGGCGCCCAATGTCATGGTGGACGGACGCTTGTGTTCGGGCCTGGACGCAGAGGGCATACTCAGGGAATTAAAACGCCGGTGATGTAAAGCCGTATATGGTTTCCTGTCCTGCTTTTCTTCAGTTCACGGCCGTCTTCACATTGGATCCTGCCGCTTTGCGTCAGCTGGTCCAGCCTTTTTTGGGACAGCTGCAGTTTACTTTTTAATACTGCATGTACCCGCAGGGGAAGCGGGTATGGGTTGTCAATCCGCAGAACCATGGATGAGTCTGGGCCAGTTGATGCAGGTGAGTCAGCCAGCCGGAAAACCTGGCCTTCCACGTGGTAGGAGGGCAGCTGTACCTGGGCGCCATTTAGGCGGAGGAACCCGGTGTCCATGGCGTACTGCATAGCCAGGGAAGGGTCATTTGAGTGAAAGCGGGAGAGCATACCGGGAGGAAGGCTTCCGGGATTTACGCGGGAATAGATGGCTGCGTTCCAGGTGGAGCTGCAGCAGGAGCATTTATAAATCAGCCATATGTCCAGGTACTTTCCCTGGGCGTTGACCCGGAATTGACCTGAGCTTACGAATTCCTGTCTGATATTGCATTTTTTACAGTGTCTCAGAGGAGCAGGCGGCCTGTCATACTGTATGGTCCATTTGATGTCTTTCATGTTGTGTTCCTTTCCTGTCTGCCGGGCTAAGAGCCGTGGTCTGCGGGCAGTAAAAAGTGTAACATCCTCACAGGCGGATACCAACCTAATTCTTGTTTGATAAATAAAGTTGAGACATACAGATGGGATCAAAAAGCCCGGACAGATGCGGAAGATTCGCATGGGTCCGGGTCGTTTTTGATTATTTATTTTTCTTTTCCTGGCCTATGATTCTCTGTATGCTTTTAAGCGACAGACAGTATAGGGAGGACAGCTCGTCCGTACTCTTGCCGGACAGATAATCACTGTAAATCTGTTGATTGCGAAGACGAAGCTCCTGCCGGGTGGAGGTCCCCTCCCCCCAGCACTTTTTGTGCCCGGCCGTCTTCGGTATATATATCAGCGCGCCGTCCACGTATTCCTGTACTTGCTCCAGTAGTTCACGGGGCAGGATACGGTCCGCTTTTTGATAGCTCATGTTGCTCTCCTGTGGTTTATTTTAAGCGGGAAAGCAAAGGCTATGTAAGGCCATGTTCCATTATAACCGGATTATGGTACAGCTGCAGCAGCCTTTGCTACGCAGCGATAACGATAGGATTAAGCATAAGCCTGCAACCCTCCTTTTCAGATACTGTAGTTTTTATAGTATACCATATCAGGGAAAAAATGTATGCCTTATTTTCTTTTTATAAACAAGTTTGAGCAGGGAAAAAATAAATTAAAACAGAACAGGAGATACAAAAATATGAAGTGCTTTTTAGTGGAAGGAAACATAAAAGACGCCGGAAGAATGACGGATGAAATCATGAATGAGCATATGGCCTGCACCCGGGCAGCCATGGAGCGGGGGATGATTTTTATGTCCGGCCTGAAGGCGGATATGAGCGGCGGTCTGTCTGTCATGGGGGCAGAGGATGCAGGCCAATTACAGGATTACCTGGACAATGAGCCGCTTTTTGTTCATGGAATACAGGAGTACAGGGTGGTTGAATTTGATATCCATTACGTAAATAAAGATCCGGAAGGGTGGTTTGGCCGGAAGGATGAGATTGTCTGTGAATAAATCGTAAGATATTATTTGTTTTTTAGAGAGGGATTTCCTTCCTGCATGGATATAAAATAGAATCATAATTCAGGCAGAGGAGGAATCGGGATGAAACCAACAGTGGCATGTCTGGCCGGCTTTTTAATGCTTGTGCTGCTGGCCGGCTGTAAAGGAAGCGTGGATGAAAGTGGGGCACGGGAAAACAAAGGAGACATTGAGGCATCGGGAACAGTTTCCGCTGCGGGCAGGGAGCAGAACGGGAAGTGGAATGAGGAGCAGAAGAAGGCGCTGCCGGAAAAACTTAACGTTCTCTACGCGGCCAATGACGGACTTTATCTGATAAGGGTTTTGCGTAATGGTGCAGATGATGCAGATGATGCGGCAGTGAGTACTGAGAGGCTGGCAGAAGGAACGGATATTTCTTCCCCTTTATTTTCTTCGGATGGGAGAACGGCCGGCTATCTGCGTCAGGACGGTTTCTATGGATGCAGCATTGAAACGGGGAAAGAAGAACTGCTTTTAAATGGAGCATTGTCTTTTGTCCCGGACGGGAAAGAGGGATTTTATGCCAGCTCCGGGGAAACAGGAATCGTGAGGGTGCATATGGGCCGGGAACAGGAGGAAGTTTGGAATCCGGAACCGGTGGATGGCGGCTGGATACAGTGTGAGAAGCTGACATTGTCTCCGGATGGAAAAAAACTGGCCTTTGCCCGGCGCAGGTACGTGGACCGCAGGAAAGACCCCGGCCTTTCCTTGTTTGAACAGAACCAGGGAATCTGGATGCTCCAGATGAATCTGGAGAAGGAGAAAAAACTCAGTGTCCTCATACAGATAATCGGTGAGGAGCCGCCTTTCTTTGAGCGGATGGAGGAGACGGACGGAGAACCATACCCATATCTGTGGCCGGCTAAGTGGTCCCCTGATTCGTCCAGGCTTTTTATCTGGCAGGATGTTCTGTCAGGTTCCATGCGCGCAGACGGAATTGGTACGGCTGTCTATGATACGGTGTCCGGCACTATGATAGATCCGTTGGGAGAACAGGAGGAAGTGGTTCTGCCCTATAATGAAAATGTGGTGTTTGGAGAGGGCAATTCCCTGTTTCTTCTTGCGGGAGCGGGAAGGGAAATGGCGCTTGACAAGGAACTGGTCAAGATACCGCCTGAAAAGGGCGCGGTTCATGAGAAACTTAAGACACCCGGTCTGGTGCCCCAGAGCCCGCAGGTGTCATACGATGGAAAAAGCATATTTTTTGCAGCGTCAAAGGAGCTGGAAACAGGAGAACAGGTGGAATATCCCATATGGCGCCAGCTTTACCGGATGGAAAACGGTCATGTGGCAGAACTGACTAACGATACGGAATACTCCAGTGAATTCCCTGTTCTAACCGGGGACGGCTCCGTCCTTGTATTTGGCCGCGTGGATAAGGAGGGAGGCATGAGCATCTGGAGCATTGGCACAAACGGAAGCGGACTTCAAAAACTGGCTGATTTGGAAGAAAATATAAGCACGGATGAGACAAATGAACATTATCCGGCCGGCTATGAGGATTTTTACGGCCGTGGAAGCTGGTCCTCGATCATGTCAGTTTATGCGTTCAAGTAAAACCGGTTTGAGGTAATAAGCAGGAAGTGGCGGCGGCATGGAGGGTATCAGAGATTGTTAAATATTTACTTTTTTGGTATTTAGTAGTAATAGTGTTAAGAGTGTGTTATAATTATAATTGCATTTATGCAAAAATACTAAAAAAGGGGAATTATGCGTATGAAAAAGAAACCACTTGCACTATGGATTTTTACCGGATTGGCATTAGGTATTGTGGCAGGCATGCTGTTGATGAGCCGGCCGGACATTGCGGAAATGTACATCAAGCCCTTTGGAACCCTGTTTCTGAACCTGCTGAAATTCATCGTAGTCCCCATTGTCTTGTTCTCCATCATGAACGGTGTTATTTCCATGAAGGATATTAAGAAGGTGGGAAGCATTGGAGGTAAGACCGTCATCTATTATATGTGTACTACCTTTTTTGCGGTCACCCTGGGACTTGTAATAGCGAATCTGTTCAAAAAGGGATTTCCGGTGCTGTCCACCAGCTCTCTGGAGTATACGGCAGCAGAAACACCCAGTTTTATCCAGACACTGATTGGTATATTCCCCAGCAATATCATCCAGCCTATGGCTGAGGCATCCATGCTTCAGGTGATTGTGGTGGCGCTGCTCTTTGGCTTTGGCACCATTGTGGCGGGAAAAAAGGGAGAGGTGTTTGGAAACTTTGTGGAGAGTGCCAATGATGTGTCCATCGCGGTTATGTCCTTCATCATCAAACTGAGCCCCATCGGTGTGTTCTGTCTGATTACGCCGGTTGTGGCTGCCAACGGACCCCAGATACTGGGCAGCCTGGCCTTTGTGCTTCTGGTGGCTTATATCGGGTACATACTCCATGCCTCGTTGGTGTATTCGCTGACCGTGAAGTCCCTTGCGGGCATTGGACCCCTTAAGTTTTTTAAGGGCATGGCACCGGCCATGATAATGGCATTTTCCAGCGCATCCTCTGTGGGCGCCCTTCCTCTTAACCTGGAATGCGCGGAAAAGTTAGGGGCCAGAAAAGAGGTTGCCAGCTTTGTACTTCCTCTGGGCGCTACCATCAATATGGATGGAACCGCCATTTACCAGGGCGTATGCGCTGTGTTTATCGCTTCCTGTTATGGAATCAACCTGACCCTGTCCCAGCAGATTGTCATTATACTGACAGCTGTTCTGGCTTCCGTGGGCACGGCCGGCGTGCCGGGCTCCGGTATGATCATGCTGGCCATGGTGCTTCAGAGCGTAGGGCTTCCTGTGGAAGGCATTGCCCTTGTGGCCGGTATCGACCGTCTGTTTGACATGGGACGTACCACGGTAAATATTACAGGAGATGCTGCCTGCGCAGTGATTGTTTCCCATCTGGAGGATAAAAGGTTAAAGAAGGCGTAAGCCTGAATTTCAAAAGGATAAAAGGAATGGCCGTGCTGTGATGCGATGTCTCACAGCGCGGCCATTCCTTGATACATGTTATATATAATGTTTTATGCATAACCTGTTTTATACATAACTTATTTATACATAACCCATGAGTCCCGGAAGCCACAGCGACAGCTGGGGTATATAGGATACCAGCATCAGCACGATAAAGATAGCGCCAAAGTAGTAGAGCAGAGGACGTATAACCTGTTCTATTTTTGTCTTTCCCACCTTTACTCCCACGAAGAGTGTAGTTCCCACCGGGGGAGTGATGGTGCCGATGCAGAGGTTGAATATCATCATGATTCCAAAGTGTATGGTATTCATGCCCAGCGCCTGGCAGATGGGAAGGAAAATAGGGGTGAAGATAAGGCAGGCAGGCGTCATGTCCATAAAGGTTCCCACAATCAGCAGCAGAATGTTGATGATAAAAAGAATCACATAGCGGTTGGTGCTGATTCCCAGCATGGCCTCCGATACAGCGGTGGGGATGCCGGTGAAGGCCATGACCCAGCTCATGATGCTGGATACTCCGATAAGGAAGATGATAATGCCTGTCATCTCTGCGCTGTCCAGAAAAATCTTAGGCAGCTCCCTCAGCCTGATGGACTTGTAAAAGAAGATGGACAAGACCATGCTGTATACCACGGCTACCACGCTTCCTTCGGTGGCCGTGAAAATGCCGGAAATGATGCCGCCAATGACAACGATGATCATGAACAGACACGGGATGGCCTGGAAGAATACCTTCACCTTCTCAGATCCTGTATAACGTTTGGTGCTGCGGTATCCTTTCTTCCTGGCAAAGAAGTAAATGACCACCATACACGCAAGTCCCCAGAGTATGCCCGGAATATAGCCTGCCATGAAAAGGGCTGCCACGGAGGTGCCGCCGCTGACCAGGGAAAAGGTAATCATTACATTGCTGGGGGGAATCAGAAGGCCGGTGGGAGCTGTGGCAATGTTGGCTGCCGCAGAAAAGTCCCTGTCATATCCTTCCTCCTCCTCGATGGGGCCGATGATGGATCCCATGGCAGAAGCAGCCGCTGTACCGGAGCCGGAAATGGCTCCAAAGAGCATGTTGGCCACGGCATTGGTGTGGGCCAGGGCGCCGGGAATGCTGCCGGTGAACAGCTTGGCAAAGTTGATTAGGCGGATGGCAATGCCTCCCTTGTTCATAATGTTGCCGGCCAGGATGAAAAAGGGAATGGCCAGCAGACTGAAAACAGAGATGCCGGAGAAAATCCTCTGAGCACCCGTAAGAACAGAAGCCCCCAGGTTCAGCACCGGAAGAATGGCACAGATGGAGGATACCGCCAGGGCAATGGCGATGGGAACACCTGCTAACAGCATTACTGCCAGCAGAACGAAAATCACAAGACCACAAAATACAGCTATACTCATACCTTTGCCTCCCCTGGTTCACTGAAATCTTTGTGCAGCATATCGGCTGCGTTCATGACGCTGAATACCATAATCAGCAGGCCAGCAATGGGAACAATGATGTAGATCCATCCCATGGAGATGCGCAGGGATGCCGTAATCTGTATCATGGTCAGCTTTGTGATGGAGATGCCGCCGTATACCATGACAACCCCTGCAAAGAAGAAGCTGAGCGCGTCGATGAAAACCTCCAGATACCGGCGGGCTGTGCCGGTCAGCTTGTCTGCCATGAATCCCATCCTCATGTGGTCCCGCTTGCCGAATACATAGGCGGAGGCCAGGAGCGACATCCAGGTAAAGGAGTAGGTGAGAAGCTCTTCGGATATGGTGCTGGGGCGGTTGAAGAAATAGCGAGTCACAATTTGATAGGTGCCAACCAGGGTCATAAGGATAAACAGAAGGGTAATGACAACACCCAGTATCTTCATGATGGCTGCCCTTAACTTATGCATTGTGTCCATGGTTTAATGGTCTCCTTTCCTGGAATCATTGACGGTCTGTATATATTGGTAAAAGTCCCGGATTTTCGGGTTGTTTTCCAGCATTTTCTGATGTAAGGGCAGTACCTTTGCCTTAAAAGCCTCCACATCTGTTTCGATGAAGGTTACGCCCATATCATGGGCTGCGATTTGTTTTGCCTCCTTGATGCTTTTATCCCATTCCACTAATTCCACCTCTGTGGACAGGGCCGCTGCCTCCTTGAATACCTGAAGTTCCTCAGGACTTAAGCTGTTTAGAAACTTAAGGTTGGCAACCAGCATGTCCGGTACCATCTGATGCTTGTTGTATGTATAATACTTGGCCACCTCGCCGTGCTTATTGTTGGTCAGGGCCAGCTCGTTGTTCTCTGCACCGTCTATAACGCCCTGCTGGATGGCTGTATATACCTCGCCGAATCCCATAGGTGCAGCGGCAGCGCCAAAGGCATTGACCATGTCCACGCTGGCCGGGCTTTGCTGTACACGTATTTTCTTGCCCTTTAGATCATCCGGCGTGTTGATGGGAGTCTTGGCGTAAAAATTACGGGTTCCCGCATTGTACCAGGTTACCACCCTGAAACCGGCCTCGTCTGTGGACTTGTATATATTTTCCATATAATCTGTGTCTTCCATCACAGACCGGTAGACCTCCTCGGAGTCAAAAAGGTAAGGCATGCTGAAAATCTCATAGACATCCGCAAATGTCTCCAGATTTGCCGTACCTGCAATGACAAAATCAATGGCTCCTGTCTGGGTCAGCTCGATTGCCTTCTGTGCAGATCCCAGAATTTCATTGGGAAATATCTGCACCTCATATTTATCTCCCAGATGTTCTTCCACATATTCCTTAAATGCAAGCATTCCCAGGTGTTCAGGATGAGTTTCCGACTGTGCGTGGGACACGCGGATAATCCTTTTGCCTGAGGAAACGAGACTGCATCCGGAAGCCGATACCATGACAGCGCCGGCCACAGCTGCAATTGCAAGCTTTTTCATTAAAACACTCACCATTTCCAATCCCTCTCTTTATTTATGTATGTCAATGTCTGCAGAACATGTAACCGGGTTTTATTATATCGACAAAATTGTGTATAATCACTGGATAATTTTGATATTTGAGAGTAAATTATTGTCATATAACGAAAATTGTATTAACAATAATTTAACGAATTTTTAGCGGTATATTAACATGGCGGATGGCAGACAGATGGAATCAATGGTATAATTGGGGAAAATGGTTGAATGGGGAAAAGGAGGAGAGGGATGAAAGGGTTTAAACGTGAGAACAGGCTGCTGTCCTTGTGCGGGCTTAATTGCGGACTCTGCACCATGTATCTGGGCAAATACTGTCCCGGCTGCGGGGGCGGGGAGGGCAACCAGCCATGCGCAATGGCAAGGTGCAGCTTACTGCACCCGGAGGTTGAGTATTGCTGGCAGTGCCGTTCGTTTCCCTGTGACATATATGAGGGAATTGATGAATATGATTCCTTCATCACACACAGGAACCGGTTCAAAGACATGAAACGGGCAGAGGAAATAGGAGTGGAGCGTTATAATGAGGAGCAGATGGAAAAGTCCCGGCACCTGGAGATGCTGTTGGAGAATTATAATGATGGGCGAAAGAAAACATTTTACTGCCAGGCGGTCAATCTGCTAACGCTGCAGGATATAAGGGACGTAATGAAGGTTCTGGCAGCAGAAGCCGGGGACGGGCTCTCCCTAAAGGAAAAGGCCAAACGGGCGGAAACACTTTTTCTGGAAAGGGCAGGGGAGCAGGGGATTGAACTAAAGCTGCGGAGAAAACCGAAGAAATGAGTCCGGTTAAGGCGTAAGTCAGAGGCCGGGTCAAGGTGTGAATGATAAAAAGGGTGCGGCAGTATCACGGAAACTTCATGTGACACTGCCGCACCTTTTATGCATATGGATATATGCGGGGACGCTTATTTGTGATAATAGTCATAACACAGGCCGTAGGGCTTGCATTTCTGCCAGCGTCCCATGCCGCGTTCGCCTACAAACCTGCCGTTTTCGGCCACCAGCCGGCCGCGCAGAAAGACCTGCTGGGGCCGTCCCTGGATTTCAAATCCTTCAAATGGTTCATAGTCAATGCCGTGAAGGCTGTCTTTGTTAGTGATGATTCCCTTCCATTCAGGGTCGAAGATTACCACATCAGCGTCAGCGCCAATGCGCAGATCTCCCTTGTTGGGCAGTCCCACCACTTTGGCAGGATTGGCGGCAAAAAGCTCCACGAATTTCCTGCGGGTGATTTTTCCGGTGCATACACCGTAGGTCCACAGCAGGGCCAGCCGGTCCTGTACTCCGGGACAGCCGTTGGGGATATTGGAAAAATTGGTGCCTTTTTTCTTTGCACCCTCATATCCTCCGTCCAGGGCGCAGTGGTCAGAACCAACTGCGGTCAGCCAGCCCTCGCGCACGGCCTGCCAGAGGGCGTCCACATGCTCCTGGGGACGCAGCGGCGGGGAACATATGTATTTGGCTCCCTCAAAGCCCGGTTTATCCAGGCAGTCTGTGGTCAGAGTCAGATAATGGGTACAGGTTTCCCCGAAAATGGGCCAGCCGTCATTGTGAGCATCCCTGATGGCCTCCATGGCTTCCCGTATGCTGACATGAACCACAAAAAGGGGGCAGTCCGCTGCTTTTGCCAGGGCAATGGCTCTGCCGGTGGCTTCCTCCTCTGCAATAGGAGGACGGGCATAGTAGTGGTAAACCGGGGCAGTCTTGCCCTGGCTGAGGTAATAACGGGTCAGAATGGTTATGATGTCCGCGTTCTCAGCGTGGACCATCATGGTAACGCCTGCGTCCTTTGCATTCATCATGGCACTCAGTATGGCTTCATCATCACAGTAAAATGCGGTGCCCTTGTATGCCATAAAAAGTTTCAGTGTGGCCACGCCCACCTCTGGCAGATGCCTGACTTCCTCAAATACAGATTCCTTTGGGTCCATGATGACTGCATGGAATGCAAAGTCCACAGAGGAAGTGTGTTCTGCCTTGGCTGCCTGCCGCCGTATGGCGTCCAGAAGCGGTACGTCCTTTTCCTGGGGGGCAAAGTCCACAATGGTGGTGGTGCCGCCTGCTGCTGCCGCTTCCGCTGTCTCGAAGAGGCGTCCGCCAAAGGAACCGTAGTGGACATGTTCATCCACTCCTCCCGGCATTACGTATTTCCCGGAAGCGTCAATGGTCCGGCTGGCGTTTACACTCAGATTCGTTCCAATCTGGCGGATGGTCTCACCCTCGATATAGATATCACCTGTAAATTCACTGGCGGCGGTCAAAATGGTTCCATTTTTTATTAGAAGGCTCATATAAGCTCCTTTCATGGACCTGGGATACGCCGATTCCTGACAATGGGGACCGGCGCATCATATTTAGTAAAACCTGGCCTGGCGGATTAACGGTTAATCCAGTGAACGCTCATGCTTGGTATAGACGTTGGAATCAATTCCTTCCAGATATTTGACGACCTCTTCCACCGGAACCACGTCGGCAAACTTGGCTTCCATGTCAAACAGGTTCCACTCAATAACGCCCGGAACACGGTCGCCCACAGTTCCCTCCGGAACAATGGTCTTAAAGCCGTATCCGGTGGAATCCATGACCGTATGCCTTACGCAGGCACAGGATGTGGCGCCCATGACAATCACCGTATCCACACCCAGGAAATTCAGGGTCTGGGCCAGATGGGTCCCGAAGAAGTTGGAAGCATATTTTTTATGGATAACCGGCTCCTCAGGGCGCGGTTTCAGCTTGGGGTCGATTTCCAGCCATTCGGAATTGATATCCAGGGCGCTCATAGGTATCTTTTCATCCCAGCGGGGAAGATCCCACTGCTGTTTTCCTATGTATCCGGTGGTGGTGTGGAAGATGGGAACGCCCGATTTGCGGCCGGCTTCCAGTACCTTTAATGCATTGGCGCAGACTTCCTCAGAGTGGTCGCAGGTAAACGGGTGTCCCTCACTCATCCAGGCCCTGGCCATATCTACGGTGGTAATGGCGGGAGCCTTTCCAAAGCCCATCTTGCGCATGAAGCCCCGCTCCTTGTAAATCCTGCGGGCCTCGGCAAAAGCCTGTTTAAGAAGTTCCTCATTAAAATCATAGTGGTCTACATATTTATAGTCCTTATTCTCTGCCATGAATTGCGTACCCCTTTCTTTGATATACAGTTTTGTTGTTCAGATTACGGGTCTGTTCCGGACCAGACCTATTAAAAAAAAAGATTGTTATTTTGGCCAAAAACCTTCTTAATATTTATTGACTTTTGTGCAAGTTGCTGATATGTCTATAGTATAACAAGGGATTTTTTGTTTGAAAAGAGGTTTGGCCTCTTTGTCAGTGCCGGTACCATGACAGCTGTCTGTCAGAGGAGATGCCGGAGATACTGTAAGCGATGCTGCCGGTGATATTGTAAGCGATGCTGCCGGTGATAGTGGCTGCGGTACTGTGGATGATACTGCCAGTGGTGCCGCGGGTCACGCTGCTTCCATAAAAGGGATGTTATAGAGGAGGAGATTTCCATGACAGAACGAAAATTATCTACGCTGGGTTATCTGATGGACCGCCTGGGACTGTCCACAGCAGCCCTGGCCAGAAGGCTTCATGTGGACGCCAGCCTTGTGAGCAAATGGCGCAGCGGCAGCAGGCGGCTCAGCGCTAAATCCGTATATTTTGATGAGGTATGCAGGATGCTGCTGGAGCAGAACCCCATGGCCCTGACGGATGCCCTCCGCTCCCTGGTTCCTCTGGAGGAACCAAAGAGGGAAGAAGGAGAGAGCCGAAAGAGGGGGGACGGCAGCCTGTCAAAGGAGGAGGAAATATCGGGGACAGAGGGCATATCCGGCGGATCGTCGGGAACAGAAGCGCTGCTTTACCGCGTGCTGAATGACCGGCATTTTACGGTGCCAAAGGCATTTACCATTCGCGCTGAGGCACTCTGTACAGCGGAGATTGCCATATATACCAGCGGAGAGGGAAGGCGTCAGGCCATTTCCGACCTTTTAGAGATTGCAGAGGCCATGGAGACGCCGGGAGAGCTGTTTTATGTGGATTCGGAGCAGACCGGATGGCTGCTGGAGGATACTGCCTATGCCAGGGAATGGGTGGTACGGATGGTCCGGCTGCTGGACCGGGGATTTGTTTTTAAGGTGGCCCTGCATTTTTCTGTTTCGGTCGACAAGTTTGTGGCATTCTTTCAGCTGTGCAGCCCCCTTATATTCCATCGCAATGCCCAGTGGTATTATCACCAGTATTATGATGAGAACATTTACTGGTTTTCCTTTTTTATTCTGGAGCACGCCATGAGCATTGCAGGTATGTCCATGTCACCGGAACAGACCTCCGCTACGGTCTACACGGATGCCTATTCCATACTTCAGCACAGAAATGTGGTGGAGATGGTTCTCTCCAGCTGCCGTCCCATGTTTTCCGACCTTTCCATGGGATTGGGTGCAGAGGCGGCCAGGATGCTGCGGGAACAGGGGCGAGCCGGTGAGACTCTGTTTTCCTATCTTCCGGCGCCGGCCTTCATGAGCGCCGGAGAACAGCTGTTTGATGATATTCTCAGGGATAATGAGATAACAGGCGCGGCAGCTTCCCGGTTAAGGGAAATCAACAGACAGCTGCGGGGCCTGGTGGAGAACCAGCTCACAGGCGGACAAGGAGAATTTATCCAGATTCTGCAGCTGGGAGAAATGGAACACAGGGCAGACACCTGTTTTATCAGTACCAGCCTATCCCTTCTGGGGAAAAGAAAGGTGGTGGTTTCACCGGCTCATTATGCCAGAGGGCTCAGGGAACTGGCCCTGCGCCTGGAAGCGTTTCCGGCCTACCGTCTGTTTCTGGCCGCAGATGCTGACGACATCCGTCTTCCTGCCATGAACTGTTGGTGCAGGGGAACGTCCTGGATGGTGCAGATGGATTGTGAGGGGTTTAGACTGTGCCGGGAACCCACACTCTGCGGCGCGGCCTATACCACTCTGGAACAGGGATGGCGCAGGGTGCCGCCGGGACGAAAGGACCCGGCGGCTGTCAGGGCAGTGCTGGAACGGCTGATTGGAAGGTTGGAGAAATAAGGAGGGATGAACCCTGTGCCGGAACGCTTTTGTTTTTCCCATGTTTACCGGAACCTTCATTATCTATGTCCATATGGGAGGAGTCCCGCATCTTCAGGGGGACGTCTGACAATAAAGGCAGACCTGAAGGGCGCCCGCCAGACAGAACTGCCGCTGTGTTTTGCTGAAATTATTCTGACACCAAAATGAATGGAGAAGTTATCCCCATAATTTTATGGGGGATGGGGTGGGGGTGATAGGAAATTACTTATAACTTCTTTAGAAATCCTTTTGCTTTTTTTGAAGGGCAAGTTTAGATTCCTGATTTATGATATGGTCCATTAGGAGGAATCACATATGGATGTTCAGATGCTGACACAATACTTTCTGAGATATGGAGCTGTTTTTATATTTGTAATCATACTGCTGGAATATATGAACCTTCCGGGATTCCCGGCCGGGATTATTATGCCGCTTGCAGGCATATGGGCAGCCAGAGGACAGATCAGTTTTTTCATGGTAATGGCCCTTGGCCTGGCGGCCGGACTTCTGGGAAGCTGGATTTTATATGGAATCGGACGGATGGGAGGGGACTTGTTTCTGGACCGTTATCTGAAACGCTTTCCCAAACATGAACCGGTTATCCAAAGGAACTTCGAACTGCTCAGGACCAGGGGAGCAGCCGGAATATTCATCAGCAAGCTGATTCCCATGATTCGTACCATTATCTCTATTCCTGCCGGTGTCATCCGGATGAATTTTGTTAAATATACCATAAGTTCAGCCCTTGGCATTTTTGTCTGGAATTTTTTCCTGATTGGAGCCGGATATGTGATGGGCGACCAGGTGTTTCAGTTGTTATCATAGAAGGAGGCCCCATGAATATTGCAATGTTTACCAACAATTACAAACCATTTATAGGAGGAGTGCCGATTTCCATTGAACGGCTGTCGGAAGGATTAAGGTCACTGGGCCATAGGGTTACGGTATTTGCTCCTGAACCGGAAGGAAAGCTGTCAGCGGAGCAGGAGAAGGATATGGTGCGTTTTAAGGTTTTTACCGAAAGGCGGACAGAGGGATAATCCTGGGGAACTGTTTTGATAAAAAAATAGAAGCATATTTCAGGAAGGGGAATTTTGATGTGATTCATGTCCATCATCCTGTGCTGGTAGGGCAGACAGCCCTGTATCTGGGAAAGAAATACAAGATACCGGGAGCCTACACCTACCACACCCGGTATGAGGAATATCTCCACCATTTTAAGTTATATGAGGCTATGGCTTCCGGAGAATATCCGGGTGCGGCATTATCTGAATGCGGCAGATGCTTTTCTATTTGCGTCCAAGTCTGAGACACAGGGAATTGTGCTGCTGGAAGCCATGGCTGCGGGCTGTCCCGTAGCAGCCGTTAGGGCCTCCGGCGCTGTGGATGTAGTCAGACCGGGAATAAACGGATATATGACAGAAGAACATCCGGAGGCTTTTGCTGCCGCTGCGGCCCGGCTGGTATTGGAGCGGGATGTCTGGTCCGGTAGATCGGAGGAGGCCCGTAAGACAGCAGAATTGTATGAATCCGGACGGATTGCAGCTTTGGCAGCAGATCAGTACGGACTTATGACAGGACAGAAGGAGGCTGCCGGTTATGGAGAACATGGCAAAGGCATGTTTGTGCCGTCTATATTACGGCTATTTAAGGCTGCTTGAGAAGACGGTGCGGCTGGAAGTGGAGATGCCGGATATATGGACCAAAGATATGCCTGACAGAGGCGCTGTCATTGGTTTCTGGCATGAGGACAGCTTCTTGATGAACCTGCTGCTCAGGAGACTGTCGGAGGGACGTGACATAGCGGTCATAGTGACCTCAGACGGGCGCGGGGATTATATTGAAAATATGATTATACGCTGCAATGGAAAGGCCATAAGGGTTCCGGACGGCTGCAGGAGCCGGGATTTTCTGAGAAATCTGATCGAGGAGGCAGGATGTCCCGGAAAGACTCTGGCAGCAGCCATGGACGGACCTCTGGGTCCAAGAAGGGTTCCGAAAACCCTGGGATTTTACCTGGCTGAAAAGGGAAAGAAGAATTTCATCGAAGTCCAGGCCGGGTATTCCAGAGCTGTTTGCCTGAACTGGCGGTGGGACCATTACCGTATCCCGCTGCCGTTTACCAGTATAAAGATATCTCTCAAGGATTGCGGTATAACCGGGGACAGGAATGCGGTGCTTCCGGGATGATATTAAAGGTGATATTAAAGGTGGGCGTATTTTTCTTGTAATGACCCAGCGTACACGCTATAATGGAGTCATTAGAATGTAACAAAAGAAGTAAAAATACGACAGGAGGGACCGGAATATGTATGAATTATGGGAAGATTTAAAGAGGCTTAAGAGGTGCCGCTGGGTCGAGCTGTCCCACCCGCTCAACAACGACAGCCCGTACTGGGGAGGAATTCCGGAGGGGGCTGTGGAACTTTCAAAAACCGTATATGACTGGGGAAATGAACTGGAATGTCTGATTCAGACCTTCAAATTTCCGGGGCAGTTCGGCACGCACATTGATTTTCCGGGACATTTTATTAAGGGGGAGGCATTGTCGGAGCAGTACGGCGTCAAGGATATGGTCTTTCCCCTGGTGGTCATTGATATCTCTGAAAAGGTGAAGGAAAATGTGGAATATGCTGTGACCGTTGATGACATCAAAGGGTTTGAGGCTGCGTACGGGGATATTCCGGATGGGGCTTTTGTGGCCCTTTATACCGGTTGGAGCAGGCGGTGGCCGGATATGGACGCTATTTCAAATTTTGACCAGGAGGGCGGAGAGCATTTTCCGGGGTGGTCCATGGAGGCCCTGAGATACATCTATGAGGTGCGGAACGCGGCTGCCAACGGACATGAAACGTTGGATACGGATGCATCGGTACTGGCAGCCCGGTCAGGGGACCTGGCCTGTGAGCGCTATCTGCTGGACAAGGGAAAGTTGCAGGTGGAAGTTATGTGCAATCTGGACCAGGTGCCTGCGGCCGGAGCCATTGTATTTGCAGTGTTCCCTCCTATTGAGGGAGCCACAGGACTTCCTGTCCGCATGTGGGCCGTTGTGCCGGAGCAGGTTCAGCGCGTATAACCTTTGGCATAGCGGAAAAATTCGGCCATGGCAGATGAAACCTGTCCCTGCTTTTTTCCGGCTATGCCGATGGACAGCTTGCCGGCGGGCTCTATGGGAACAGAGACAATGTCTTTATATTGGAACAGTCTGAAATTTTCCTCCGGCAGCAGGCTGATGCCTTCATGGACAGCCACGGCGCTGATAATGGATTCCATGCGGGCTGTGCGCAGCAGATGGAGGCGGATTCCAGCCTTCTGGAACAGGTCCATGCAGAAATGGTAGATAGATGTATAGCTGTGCATCAGTATGAAGCCCTCTCCGGCAATGTCGTTCAGTGAGATGCAGGATCTGTCTGCCAGTCTGTGGTTTTCAGGCAGGATTGCAACCAGCCTGTCTTCTGCCAATGGAAGGAAGGTATGGGTTTTACTGTCCAGCATGTTGCTGCGGGTGATGATGAGGTCATAGGCGTTGTTGGAAAATCCCTGCAGCAGGTCGTGTTCCTCAACTTCCTCCAGAAAAACATGGATGAGGGGATGGCTGTCTGCAAAATCCTTCAGCATGGCTGTGAGATGGTACTGGGACAGGATGGGGAGGGTGCCGATGGACAGCCTCTGGCCTGCTTTTTCCTTGAATTCGCTGATTCGAAAGAGGGTTCTGCGGTATTCTTTGGACAGGTTCAGGGCTTCCTCGTAGAACATGTGCCCTGCCTCTGTCAGGACGGCGGAGCGCCGGCTTCTGTCCCACAGTTGGATATCCAGTTCCTTTTCCAGCTTCATGATTTGTTTGGACAGGGCGGACTGGCTGATGTGAAGTGTCTCCGCGGCGTCCAAAAAGGTGTCGCACTGGACGGCCGCAATAAAATAATCCAGTTGTTCAAAGGTCATATCTGTCATCCGTTTCTTTCTGGGACATATGAGAGGGCATATTCAGATTCATGCCTGTTCTTTATATGTTCCGGTTTGCTTTGTGAATACATTCCAATTTGGAAACAATTATACCATAAGATGAATTGATTCTCCAGTCCTTTTCCGTTAAGATGTGAGATAGAAGAAATGATAACAGGCGTATGGTAGGAAACGCCGGACAGGAGATTATGATATGGCAAAAAAGGTCAGGGATTTGAGAAGTGCGCTGGAATTATTGGCAGAGCTGCCGGGGCAGCTGCTGGAAACAGACGTGGAGGTTGAGCCAATGGCCCAATTATCCGGAGTGTACCGGTATGTGGGAGCGGGAGGTACGGTAAAGCGGCCTACCAAGGAAGGCCCGGCCATGATTTTTCACAATGTGAAGGGACATCCCGATGCCAGTGTTGCCATCGGCGTGCTGGCCAGCAGGAAGCGTGTGGCTGCCCTTTTGGACTGTAAGCCGGAGGATCTGGGAAAGATGCTCTGCCGCAGTGTGGAGAAGCCGGTATTACCTGTGATGTGCCAGGGGGAACCGGTCTGCCAGCAGGTGGTGCACAGGGCTGATGAGCCGGATTTTGACCTGTATAAGCTGGTTCCTGCGCCAACCAACACACCCTATGACGCCGGCCCATATATTACTCTGGGCATGTGCTATGCCGCCCATCCGGATACAGGGGCCCATGATGTGACTATCCACAGGCTCTGTATCCAGGGCAGGGATGAGCTGTCCATTTTCTTTACGCCAGGTGCCAGACATATCGGAGCCATGGCGGAGAGGGCGGAGCAGCTGGGCCGCAGGCTGCCCATCTCCATCAGTATCGGAGTGGATCCGGCCATTGAGATTGGTTCCTGCTTTGAACCGCCCACCACGCCATTGGGGTATGACGAGCTGTCGGTGGCAGGTGCGCTTCGGGGAGAGCCGGTCAAACTGTGCCGGTGCCTGACCGTGGATGAACTGGCCATAGCCAATGCGGAGTACGTCATTGAGGGAGAGGTGGTTCCCAACGTGAGAATCAAGGAGGACCAGAACACCCATACAGGCTTTGCCATGCCGGAATTTCCCGGATATACAGGGCCGGCCAGCGACCAGTGCTGGCTCATTAAGGTCAAAGCGGTTACCCACAGGGTGCATCCCATTATGCAGACCTGCATCGGGCCCAGCGAGGAACACGTGTCCATGGCCGGAATCCCCACAGAGGCCAGCATATACGGTATGGTGGAAAAAGCCATGCCGGGCCGGCTTCAAAATGTATACTGCTGTTCTGCCGGAGGCGGAAAATACATGGCGGTGCTACAGTTTAAGAAGTCTGTTGCCAGTGATGAAGGCAGGCAGAGACAGGCAGCTCTTCTGGCCTTTTCCGCTTTCAGTGAATTGAAGCATATTTTCCTGGTAGATGAGGACGTGGACTGTTTTGATATGAACGATGTGCTATGGGCCATGAACACAAGGTTCCAGGGAGATGTGGATACCATAACCATTCCGGGGGTGAGATGCCATCCTCTGGACCCGTCCAATGACCCGGCATTTTCACCGAGCATAAGAGACCATGGCATTGCTTGTAAGACTATTTTTGACTGCACGGTCCCATTTGACCAGAAGGACCGCTTTGTACGGGCCAGATTCATGGAATTGGACCCGTCCGAATGGGTAAAGCAGGAAAATGAGGGGAAGATTTCATGAAAAGCAAAGGACATAACAGAGGGGGGAAGAGGATTATAGTAGGGGCTACAGGCGCCAGCGGGCTGCCCATCCTGGTAAAATGTCTGGAGTTAATAGGGGAACAGCCGGAATATGAGTCCTATCTCATTATGAGCCACAGCGCTGTTCTTACATTAGGCCAGGAGACGGACCTGTCTGCGGAGCAGGTGGAAGGGCTGGCTGATCATGTCCTGGGCCCGGATGAGATTGGAGCCGGGCCTGCCAGCGGATCCTTTGCCACGGAAGGGATGCTGATTGTGCCCTGCAGTATGAAGACCATTGCCGGAATCCATGGAGGGTATGCTGAAAATCTGATTCTGCGGGCAGCGGATGTGACCATCAAGGAGCAGCGGACGCTGGTCCTGGCAGCCAGGGAGACTCCCTTAAGCCCCATACACCTGAGGAATATGTACGAGCTGTCCATGATGCCCGGAGTGAGAGTGATTCCTCCTATGATGACCTTTTATCACAGGCCGGAGAATATGGAGGAGATGATATATCATATTGCTTCCAAGCTGCTGGAGCCGTTTGGAATCGAGGGAAAGGAGTACCGCAGATGGACTGGATTATAAGAGGACGAAAGGAACTGTCCTGTTCTTATATGGAGGCAGGCGCTGCTTTTTTAGGAGAGGATATCCTGGCCTGTATCCAGGGAGGAGACAAGCCCCATATCGGATGTACGGTCCAGTCAGTGCCAAGGCCGTCCCTGACAGGAAACGGAACCATAAGCGCAACCTCTTCCGTATTAAACCTGACAGGCCATAAGGACGAGGCCCTGTGCCGGAGGCTGGCGGAGAAACTGTGCAGGGAAACCGGCCGGGTAGTGGTGTGCACAGGAGGCTTCCATATTGACAACATGAAGCCGGAGCAGATAGACGAGGTGGTGAAGGCCCTGGACGGTCTGGCGGATGAGATTGTGTCGGGGATTGCTGGGGCAGGATACAGCCCCTTATCAACAGGATTTTAATAAAATAATGGGAAGGAAAATCCATACTTTAGATTTTCCTTCCCATTAACTATTGCATAACCGTAATAGAATTCGGCTTTGAGATTAGATTAATCCTCCAAACTGCAGGAACAGAGGAGCAAACACCAGAGACACAATCGTCATCAGCTTAATAAGAATGTTGATGGAAGGACCTGAGGTATCTTTGAAGGGATCGCCTACGGTATCTCCAACTACAGCGGCCTTGTGGGAATCACTGCCTTTGCCTCCGTGATGTCCTTCCTCGATGTACTTCTTTGCGTTATCCCATGCGCCGCCGGAGTTGGACATGAAGATGGCCATTAATACACCGGTTACCAGAGCGCCGGTCAGAAGTCCGCCAAGAGCAGATGGTCCCAGGATGAGACCGGTTGCCAGAGGTGCCAGCACTGCCATCAAACCTGGCAGGAACATCTCGCGAAGAGCGGCTTTGGTAGAAATGGATACGCAGGAAGCGTAGTCAGGACGGTCAGTTCCCTTGAGAATACCGGGTTTTTCCCTGAACTGGCGGCGTACCTCCTCAATCATCTGATGGGCGGCCTTGGATACGGATTCCATGGTCATGGCAGAGAAGAGGAATGTCAGCATTCCGCCGATGAAAAGTCCTACAATGACATGCGCGTTAAGGATGTCAATGGTGGTGAGCTTTACTGCCTCAGCATAGGAAACAAACAGAGCCAAAGCTGTAAGGGCAGCAGAACCGATGGCAAACCCTTTGCCGATGGCAGCGGTTGTATTGCCTACAGAGTCCAGCTTGTCAGTTATATCCCTGACGTTTTTGTCCAGACCGGCCATCTCGGCGATTCCGCCTGCATTGTCAGCGATGGGACCGTAAGCGTCAATGGCTACGGTGATTCCGGTGGTGGACAGCATGCCTACGGCTGCCAGGGCAATTCCGTAAAGCCCCATAAGTTTGTTGGAAATCAGAACGCCCACACATACCAGCAGGATGGGAACTGCGGTTGACTGCATTCCTACTGCAAGGCCGCTGATAATGGTGGTGGCGGAGCCGGTTTCAGACTGCTCGGCAATCTTTTTGACAAAACGGTAATCGCCGGATGTATATATCTCAGTGACAGCTCCAATCAGCACGCCTACCAATAAACCTGTAATGATGGTAAAGGCTGCCATGAAATTGCCGAAGAATATGCGGCTGAGGATAAGGGCGCAGACCACTACCAAAGCGGTTGCGCTGTACTCGCCTGTTTTTAATGCCTTGTGCGGATCGGAATTGCCGATGCTCTTGACTAACAGGGAGCCTATGATTGCGGCAATGATACCGCATGCTGACAGCACCAGCGGAAAAACGATGCCAGCTTCCTGATAGAACACCAGCCCCAGTGTCAGAGCTGAAATCAGGGAACCCACATAGGATTCAAACAGATCGGCACCCATACCGGCCACATCGCCTACATTGTCGCCTACGTTGTCTGCGATAACAGCTGGGTTACGTGGATCGTCCTCGGGGATGCCGGCCTCTACCTTGCCTACCAGGTCAGCGCCAACGTCAGCTGCTTTGGTGTAAATGCCTCCGCCCACACGGGCAAAAAGTGCGATGGAAGAAGCGCCCAGGCTGAAGCCTGATAAAACGGATACGTCTCTTGTAAATATGTAGAGAACGCCTACGCCCAGCAGGCCTAAGCCTACCACGGCCATTCCCATAACGCTTCCGCCGGAGAATGCAAGGGCCAGTGCGCGGTGCATGCCGGACGTACGGGCAGCATTAGCGGTACGGCTGTTGGCTCGGATGGCAGCGTTCATGCCCAGATAACCGGCCATGGTGGAAAATCCGCTTCCCACAAGGAAACATCCGGCTGTAATCCAGTTCCGTGTTCCGAAACCGATGACAAAGAATAACACAGCTACAAAAACGACCAGTATGCGGTACTCAGAAGCCAAAAATGCATTGGCGCCCTCTGCGATTGCGTCAGCAATCTCACGCATCTTGTCAGTGCCTGGATCCTCCTTGACGACCTGCTGTCTTAGAATGACGGCAAACAGGAGTCCAAGCAGCCCCACTACTGGGACTAAGAATAACATTTGTTCCATAATACCCTCCTAAATGATTGGTTAAGATAAGATCTTCTTAATGGGATTGTAACAGAGTTACTGGGATTTTTCAACAAAAAATATTAGAATACCTTAAAATAATTGTAAAGCAAACAGTATCTTTGAGATACTATAGCACTGCCAGGTGCCTATCCCACTTAATAGTGCGTTCTTGTGGGTGAGCAGTGCGCATTTTATAATACTGGTATAAGAAATAAGTAAAAGGAAGGATGGGAATTATGATGAATAAAGTTGTGGATTTTTTACAGGCAAATCCTGTGCAGTATCTGGGGACAATAGGCAGGGATGGAAAAGCAAAGTGCCGTCCCTTTATGTTCTGTTTTGAGAAGGATGGAAAGCTGTGGTTCTGTACCAACAACCAGAAGGATGTGTACAAGGACATGCAGGCTAATCCGGAGGTGGAAGTATCTGTTTCTGATCCCGCTTATGCGTGGCTTCGTCTCCATGGAAGGGCGGTTTTTGAAGATAATATGGAGGTAAAGGAAGCCTGCATGGCCAATCCGATTGTGAAAGGCCAGTATAATACAGCCGACAATCCCATTTTTGTTGTTTTTTACCTGGAGAATCCCCACGGTGTGATTGCTGATTTTTCCGGCAACCCGCCTTATGAATTTTAAGGCCACAATGAAGGAAGGATACAGAGCAGAAATATTTGAAATTGTATTGACTAAAAATTCCCGGCGCCAATATGGGCCGGGAATTTTTTTGCGCCTTTTGGCGGGAGCGGAATAAGAATTGCGGAGGTGAAATATTGCGGTAAAATATTTCCCATATTGGTTATTGATGTAAACAGAAATTTGGTATATGATTAAGAAATGATGACACCTTGTACACGTTGAGAAAAAGATTAAAAAGGGGTTTTTGTACGGCGGGCAGGGGTGGGAAACGGCAGGTACATAAGGGTGAGATGGAACATAGCTCCGGAAACAATATCATTGGTTATTCTGGGAATCATATGGGTGTATTCCAGGAAAGGCAGCCATCTGCCAAGTCTGAAAAACAGGATGTTCCAGGAATGTCTGACTGTTACCTTTGCGGCCATGCTGAGCAATATACTGTCCACCTTTATGCTGAGCGGCTATATCCTTGTGCCTGTCTGGGTTACATGGGCAATCACCACCATATACTTTATACTGACGCCTCTTATGGGGATGGTGTATTATCTTTATGCGGTTTCCGTTATATATGAAGAAAGGCCCCAGCTTAACCGCATGATTCTGTTAGGCGGAATTCCGGGGGCTGTCTATACATTGCTGGTACTGTCCAATTTTTTTACAAAATGTCTGTTTGATATTACTGCAAATCAGGGCTATGAGCAGGGCAGCCTGATTTTTATAACCTATCTTATTTTTTATGCGTACTGCGCGTGCTGCATTGTCATTGCGGTCAGGAACAGACGCTCCATAGACCGCCATATTTATCACATATTGGCCACATTTCCTGTTTTGGCTGTTCTTGTAATATTTTTCCAGCAGATGTACCCCAATATCATATTGTCCGGTTCCGCTGCCACCTGTGCATTGCTGATTATTTACCTGCATCTCCAGAACCGTCAGATATCCCTGGACTATCTCACCAATGTACCCAACCGTCAGGAACTCCTTAACATGCTGGACCTTCTTCTGAGAAGGTATCCGGATAAGGATTTCACGCTGTTAGTGGTTTCCATACGTGATTTCAGACAGATTAATAATATCTGCGGACAGCACAGAGGAGATGCTTTTTTAAAGCAGGTATGCGCCTTTTTGTGCAGTGTGGGTCCCAAGGAAAATGTCTACCGGTACAGCGGGGACGAGTTTGCGCTTTTGTTTATCAATGACAGGGGGGAACGCGTCCGGCAGTGCGTCCTTGACATAGAGGCCCGGATGAGACAGCCGTGGCAGAACCAGGATTACCAGTTCAAGCTTCCGGTAGTGATGGGAATTATACGGCGCTCGGAGTATGTGAAGACTTTGGAGGAAGCGGTCAGTTATATCGAATACGCGGTATCCCAGGCCAAGACTGGCAGATATGGACAGGTTTGTTATTGTGACCAGGAGATGCTGGAAAAGCTGGAGCGGAGGAAGAAAATCATCAGGATTTTGAAAGGACAGCTTTCCAATCACAGCGTGGAGATGTATTACCAGCCCATTTACTCCGTGGGAACAGGGCAGTTCCTGTATGCAGAGTCCCTGATGCGTATGAATCATACCTCCATAGGTCCAGTCTATCCAAATGAATTCATACCCATTGCGGAGGAGACAGGCCTTATTATTGAACTCACGTATGTAATACTGGATGAAGTCTGTAAATATATTAACCGGCTGATTGAAAAAGGATTGCCCATGGAGGCCATCCATGTGAACTTTTCCGCCATCCAGTTTTCCCAGCCGGATTTGTCCCGGAAAGTGCTGGAGATTATACAGCGAAACGGTACGCCTATGTCCGCGGTTAAAATCGAGTTTACAGAGAGTACACTGGCAGAGAACCCGCAGGTGGTAACGGATTTTGCCTTGGAGATGAGAAAACATGGAATTGAAATGGGACTGGATGATTTTGGGACAGGCTACTCCAATATTGCCACGGTGATCCGCATCCCGTTTGGAACCATTAAACTGGATAAAAGCCTGGTATGGGCGTCCATAGATAATCCCACCTCGGCCCTGACCATAAGACATCTGGTGCATGCCTTCAGGGACCTGGGAATGACCGTGATTGCCGAGGGCGTGGAAACGGAAAGCCAGAGACAGCTGGTTGAGGATATAGGAGTGGAACAGATACAGGGATACTATTATTCCAAGCCCTTGTCCATGGAGGAGATGGAGGAGTTTCTTAAAATAAACAGAGACGGTTCCGCTGGGGGAGGGGAGTAAAGGCATTGCGTTATCCGTGTATAATGGATATAACGCGTCTGCCGTTTGTTATACTATTTTGTAAATAAAATGACAGCACCGTTGCGTGTCTGAAAATTGCTTTTCGTCAGTTTTCTTTAATTATAGAAAGGGGATTTACATGAACCAGGAGCTGATTCAAAGCCTGAGCGTCATTACGGAAGAAGAACAGAAAATACTGGCAGGCAGTGCGGATATTGACAGGACTCTGTATATGGATCGTGAGGATATGGTCATTGACAGCGATAAGCTTCTGGAAGCCGGACAGCTCATTACCATCCGGCCCCATACCCGTTTCGTGCATTTTCCGGAGCACACCCACAACTATGTGGAGGTAATCTATATGTGCAGGGGAGAGACTATCCATGTGGTGGACGGCAGGGAGCTGAAGCTTAAGGAAGGGGAACTGCTGTTTTTAAACCAGCACGCGGTCCAGGAAATCCAGCCTGCGGGTCAGGATGACATTGCGGTGAATTTTATCATTCTTCCCGAATTTTTTGATACGGCCTTCCGCATGATGGGGGAGGAGGAGAATCTGCTGCGGGATTTTATTGTGGGATGCCTCTGCGACGATACCAGGTACGGACGTTATCTTCATTTCCAGATTGCGGATGTGCTGCCGGTCCAGAACCTGGTGGAAAACCTGGTGTGGTCCCTTATGCATGAGCGGGAAGGAATGCAGGCCATGAACCAGACTACCATGGGTCTGCTGCTGCGGCATCTTATGCATTATACGGGGCGGATCCGGGTAAACCGCGACAGCGAACAATCCTTTGAGCAGCAGCTTACCCTTCAGGTGCTGCGCTACATAGACGAGCATTACCGGGAGGGAAGCCTGACAGAGCTGGCAGCTTTGATGGGATATGATGTGTACTGGCTCAGCCGTGCCATTAACCGCCTGCTGGGCCGCAATTACAAGGAATTATTGCAGATTAAACGGCTGAATCAGGCTGCGTTTCTCCTTCACAGCACGCGCATGCCGGTGGCGGACGTGAGTTTTGCTGTGGGATATGATAATACCAGCTACTTTTACAGAATATTCAGGACCTATTACGGTATGTCTCCCAAGGAGTACAGGAAGAACGGATAGAATGTTCCGGGCGTGGAATGCCCCTCAGCTTCAAATTCTGCTTATGTGCAAATAAGGACGCATTTTTTCATAAATGCCGTTCTTATTTTTTTGTTTTATATGGTATATCATGAAAGCAATGAGTCACTCCACTAGGTTCGTGAAAGACCTCACCAAGTGGAGATGACATGTATCGCACGTAAGCGTCAAAAGACAGACGCCAAGTGCTCATAACGAGTCACTGCACTAAGCTCGTAAAAGACCTCGCTAAGTGCCAGTGACATGTATCGCACGTAAGCGTCTAAAAGACAGATGCCAAGTGCTCATAACGAGCCACTCCACTAGGTTCGTGAAAGACCTCACCAAGTGGAGATGACATGTATCGCACGTAAGCGTCTAAAAGACAGACGCCAAGTGCTCATAACTAGGAGGTGTGACAGTGAACCGTTATTATCTTGCAGTGGATATAGGGGCCTCCAGCGGCCGCCATATCCTGGGGTGGATGGAGAATGGGAAGATGAATCTGCGGGAAATCTACCGTTTTTCCAATGGGATGGAAAGGGTGGACGGGACCCTGTGCTGGAATCTCGTTGGGCTTTTTGAGGAAATTAAGGCCGGAATGAGAGAATGTAAAAAACTGGGTATCAATCCGGAAAGCATGGGGATTGACACCTGGGCTGTGGATTTTGTACTTCTGGACAAACAGGGACATGTGCTGGGCAAGACTGCCGGCTACAGGGACAGGCGCACCGAGGGAATGGATTTAAAGGTGTATGAACGGATTTCCAGGGAGGAACTGTACCGGAGGACCGGTATCCAGAAACAGATTTTCAACACGGTTTACCAGCTGATGGCTGTGAAGGAAAAACAGCCGGATATCCTTTCACAGGCAGAAAGTTTCCTTATGATACCGGATTACTTAAACTTCCTGCTGACCGGGGTACAGAAACAGGAGTATACCAATGCCACCACCACTCAGCTGGTCAATCCCTCTGAACGTACCTGGGACAGGGAACTGATTGAGGCCCTGGGATATCCGCAGAAGCTTTTTGGCGGGCTGTCCATGCCGGGAACCGTGGTGGGAAGGCTCAGTGAGGATGTGCAAAAGGATACCGGACTGGATTGCCGGGTGGTGCTTCCGGCCACCCACGACACTGGCTCCGCCGTGGCCGCCGTACCGTCCAACCGGGACCATGTGCTCTATATCAGCTCCGGTACCTGGTCCTTAATGGGGACAGAGCTTAAGAACGCTGACTGCCGGGAGATGAGCATGGAGGCCAACTTTACAAACGAGGGCGGATATGAGTACAGGTACCGTTTCCTTAAAAATATCATGGGGCTGTGGATGATTCAGTCCGTGAAAAAGGAGTGGAAGGAATCAGGGGAGGATTATTCCTTTGGCGAGATATGTAAGAGGGCTTCCCGCGAAACCATTTCCTCCATTGTGGACTGCAATGACAGCCGTTTCCTGGCTCCTGAAAGCATGTGCAAAGCAGTGAAAACTTACTGTGAGGAGAGCGGACAGCAGGTTCCTGAAACTAAGTGGGAGATGGCGGCTGTAATTTACAACAGCCTGGCGGACTGCTACCGCATCTGCTGCCGGGAAATTGAGGCCCTTACAGGCGTGCGCTATGACTGCATCCATATCGTGGGAGGCGGAGCCAATGCGGACTACTTAAACCGCCTGACGGCAGAGGCCACAGGAAAGACCGTTTACGCGGGACCCACGGAGGCCACGGCCATCGGCAATCTGGCAGTGCAGATGATAGAGGGGAAGGAGTTTAAGAGCCTGAAGGAGGCCAGGGACAGCATTTTTGGCTCGTTTGAAATTAAGACCTATGAACCTTCTGAGAAGGTTTGCTAAATGGTGACTGTTGAGGCTGTTACGATTAATGATTTGACGAAGGGAGGGTACCGCATGGTCAGGAAGGGATTTAAAATGTTCCTTAATCCGGGAATGGCAGAGGAATACGAGAAGCGCCACAATGCGCTGTGGCCTGAGATGAAAGAGATGATACGCCAGTACGGCGGTCATAACTACAGCATTTTTCTGGACAGGGAAACCAATGTGCTCTATGGGTATCTGGAAGTGGAGGATGAGGCGCTCTGGGCTGAATCAGCAGATACGCCTATAAACCGCAGATGGTGGGACTATATGGCCGACATCATGGAAACGAATGCAGACAACAGTCCGGTATGCGTGGATTTTGTACCGGTGTTTCATTTGGATTAACAGATGACTTGTATTTAAGTAAAATTTAATGATGAAAAGGAGAGAACCATGAATATACAGGAAAGATATGAATCAGCAAAAGAAATTTACGCCGGATTAGGGGTTGACGTGGACGCCGCAGTGGAGCGGCTTAATCATATCCCTGTTTCCATGCACTGCTGGCAGGGGGATGACGTTATGGGCTTTGAGGGCGCGGACAGTCTGTCAGGCGGCATACAGGCAACGGGAAACTATCCGGGAAAGGCCAGGAATCCCCAGGAGCTTATGGCGGATATTGACAAGGCGCTTAACCTGATTCCGGGCAGGCACAGAATCAACCTTCATGCCAGCTATGCCATTTTCCAGGATGGGGAAAAAGTGGACCGAGATGCACTGGAACCAAGACACTTTGCAGATTGGGTGAAATTTGCCAAGGAGAGAGGCCTGGGACTGGATTTTAACCCCACCATGTTCTCCCATCCAAAGGCTGAGAATGCCACTTTGTCCAGTGAGGATCCCGAAATCAGAAAATTCTGGATTGACCACTGTAAGGCCTGTGTGCGCATATCCCAGTACTTTGCCGAGGAGCTGGGAAGCCTCTGCGCCATGAATATCTGGATTCCGGATGGATTCAAGGATATTCCGGCTGACCGAATGAGCCCCAGGGCCAGGCTTAAGGACTCCCTGGACCAGATTTTGGCCATGGATTACGATAAGAGCAAGGTGCTTATCGCGGTGGAATCCAAGGTGTTCGGCATCGGCATGGAGAGCTGTACCGTGGGCTCCCATGAGTTCTATATGAACTATGCGGCCTCCAGGGATATTATGTGCCTGCTGGACAGCGGCCATTTCCATCCCACGGAAATGATATCTGATAAGATATCCTCCATGCTGCTGTTTTCAGACAAGATTGCCCTCCATGTAAGCCGCCCCGTGCGCTGGGACAGCGACCACGTGGTGCTCTTTGATGACGAGACAAGGGAGATTGCCAAGGAAATCGTCAGGAATGACCCGGACAGGGTGCTTCTGGCCCTGGACTTCTTTGATGCCAGCATCAACCGCATCTGCGCATGGGTGGTGGGCATGAGAAACATGCAGAAGGCCCTTTTATACGCCCTTCTGATGCCCAATGAGAAGCTTGCAAAGCTTCAGGAGGAGCGCAGGTTCACAGAGCTTATGATGGAGCAGGAAGAGCTTAAAACGTATCCATTTGGGGATGTATGGGACTATTTCTGCCAGATGAACCAGGTTCCGGTGAAGGAGCAGTGGTTTAAGGAAGTCCAGGCCTATGAGAAGGAAGTGCTCTTAAAACGCGGTTAATGTGTTAGAGGAGCCGGGGCCGTTTATCCCTGCAGCATAAATTCAGGATAATGAATCTCAGAAAGAGAGTGAGGATTAGAAAATGAGAGTATTGGACACAGCCTTTGCAAAAGGCTTCATACGTGTGTGTGACGATGGTTTTAACCAGAACTGGCATGAGAGGAACGGCGGCAATTTAAGCTACCGCATCAAACGTGAGGAAGTGGAGTCCGTGAAGGAGGAGCTTTCTTATGACGGGAAATGGCAGCCCATCGGCACCAGTGTTCCTGCCCTGGCAGGGGAGTATTTCATGGTGTCGGGAAGCGGCAGGTTTATGCGCAATATGATTCTGGAACCGGAGTCCAACTGCTGCATCATAGAAGTGGACCAGGCAGGGGAGAACTACCGTATCTGCTGGGGACTCGCAGAGGGCGGCAGGCCCACCAGCGAGCTGCCCACCCATCTGATGAACCATGAGGTGAAAATGAAGGCAACAGAGGGGAGATACAGGGTGATTTACCATGCCCACCCGGCGAATATCATTGCGCTGACCTTTGTCCTGCCTCTGACAGACGAGGTATTTACCAGGGAACTGTGGGAAATGGCCACGGAATGTCCGGTGGTATTCCCATCCGGCATAGGCGTGGTTGGCTGGATGGTGCCGGGGGGCCGTGATATTGCAGTGGCCACCAGCAGGCTGATGGAAGAGTACGACGCAGCCGTATGGGCCCACCACGGCCTGTTCTGCGCGGGCGAGGACTTTGATTTGACCTTTGGCCTGATGCATACCATTGAGAAGTCGGCGGAAATCCTGGTAAAGGTGTTGAGCATCCGTCCGGACAAGCTTCAGACCATCACACCCCGGGATTTCAGAAATCTGGCAGTGGATTTCCATGTAAACCTGCCCGAGAAATTCCTGTATGAGAAATAGGAAGAACAAAGAAAATCAGGAAGATTGAGAAGGCAATACAAAGACAAAGAAAAGAGGGAGCGTTCCGCCGTTAAGGGGCATGCTCTCTCTTTTGATGCATGAAAGGAATCATACAAAGTTGTGGTGAATCTATGGCTGCCGGTGGGAGGAAAGCTGCTCTGTGTCCTCCTCAAATTCTGTGGTCTGTTCATTGGTATAGGTCACTGTGTTCAGGGTCTTGCGGTATTTGAGCGGGGAAATAGTCATGAAGGACTTGAACATCCGCTCAAAATAGGTCAGGCTTTCATAACCCAGCTCATGGGCAATCTCCGAGATGCTCATGTCTGTCTCCTCCAGCAGGCGTTTGGCCTTGCGGATGCGGTGTATGTTGGTGTACTCAGTGACTGTGTATCCCGTAATCTCCTTAAAGGTGCGGCAGACATAATATTTACTGAGATAAAAGTGTGCGGCCAGCTCCTCCAGGGATATGTTCTGTTCGCAGTTTTCGGAGAGATAGTCTGCGATGGCGTAGGCTGTGCGGTATTTGGGATGGTCTGAGGAGTGGGGGCTGGCGCCCTCCTGCTTTGACACATAGGAGGTTATCTTAAAGAGCCACGTAAGGGTCTCAAGATCAATGCCGACCTTGTAATTATGGGCTTTTTCAGTCATGGCAATGCGCAGGTTGCGGTAGAAATTGAGGAACAGGGCCTGCTGCTCCTTGTCCAGATGGTAGACCCCGTAGTGTTCATGAAAGAACCGGACCAGCTGCAGGGAAGGGTACTGTTCGTCAAAGGCTTTCATCCTGTCATAGCTGACATACAGGATGACGCGGTTGTGGCCCGTATCCTCTGCCGTGACGGACTTTGTCATGTGAATCAGGTTGGTGTCCACCAGAATCAGGTCTCCGGAGCGGGCCACATATTCCCTGTTGTTAAAAAAGAAAAGGCGTTCCCCTTCAATGATATAAAAAATTTCATACTGGTTATGGAAATGCTTTACCCGCATGTCAAATTTGCCGTACCGGACCATCTGCTCCAGGGAAATTCCCTCAATTTCTCCGTAAAATGTCACTTTTTCCATATACCGGCCACATCCTCCTGTTCCCATAAATTTTTCTATAGTATAGTTGTAATAAATAAAGGCGGACATGTCAACAGAGGAGAGCAATATAGTTTGAAAAATTAAAAAAGAATGCAACAGGGAATAAGAAACAGCCTCCTTCCTGTGATACAATCTAGTCAAACAAAAGCACAGCAGCAAATTCAGCGTGAATCACGTATGAAAAGGAGAGAGAACATGAAATCTTGCAGGAAAACAATCGGTATCGCGGCGGCGCTTTTAAGCATAGCCGTAATATGTGTGACCTTTTTCCAGGTGACAAGTGCAAAGGCCAGCGATAAGCTGGTAATCAGGCTGGCCCATAACCAGGCGGCCGGATCCGAGATAGCGGATTCCATTGCCCTGATTTCAGATATCGTGGCAGAGGATGCATCCATGAACATGGAGGTGCAGATTTATCCCAGCGGCGTCCTTGGGACGGAAAAGGATATCATTGAGATGGTGAAGGCGGGGATCCTGGACATGGCCAAGGTCAGCTCCAACACCCTGGGGCAGTTTAAAGAGGAGTACTCCATATTTGCCGTACCATATCTTTTTAACGGACAGCAGCATTATTATGATGCCATGCAGAAATCGGAGAAGGTGAAAGAACTGTTTATGTCCACGGAGGACGAGGGCTACATAGCCATAGGCTACTATGCCAATGGCGCCAGGAACTTCTATCTGAAGGAAGACAAGCCCTGTGTGGAACCGTCTGCATTAAAGGGCAAGAAGATACGTTCCATGCCCAACACCACCTCCATGGATATGATTGAGGCCATGGGAGGAACCCCGGTTCCCATGGCGGCAGGAGAGACATACGCTTCACTGCAGCAGGGAATTGTGGACGGAGCGGAGAATACGGAGCTGGCCCTTACCGTGGACGGCCATCAGGATTTGGTGAAGTCCTATACATATACAGAGCACCAGTACTCTCCGGACATCTACATTATCAGCACCAAGACCTGGAACCGCATGACCAGGGAACAGCAGGACTACCTGGTAAAGGGCTTTGAAAAGACCAACGAAAACTTCAAGCAGCTTTACAACGGAATGATGGACCAGGCCATGGAAGAGGCCGAATCCAACGGTGTGCACGTTTATAGAGACATAGACAAGACTGCGTTCATACAGGCAGTACAGCCCATCCATAATAAATTCTGTGCAAAGGGCGAGAGCTATAAGGCCCTGTATGACGATATCCAGAAGTATGCAGAGTAAGAAGGGGGAAAGTAAGATGATGAAAATATTGAACCGGTTTCTGGAAACCGTGCTGGCCATTCTGGTGGCGCTTATGGTAGTGGGGTGTTTCTGGCAGGTAATCACCCGCTTCCTGCTGCACAATCCCAGCAAATATACGGAAGAACTGTTAAGGTACATGCTCATATGGCTTACCATGCTGGGGGTGCCCTACGCCTACGGCAAGGAGAGCCACCTGTCCATTAACCTGATTACCAGGACATTTAAGCCAAAGAACCTGACCAGAACAAAAATCGGAATCGAATTCCTGGTCCTGTTTATCAGCGTCTTTGTGATGATAGCAGGAGGCGTTATGGTGACCCTTAACTCAGCCGGACAGATATCACCGGCCATGGAACTGCCCATGCAGGTATATTATATCTGCGTACCCATAAGCGGCGTTCTGATGGTGTTATACTGCCTGCAGCGTCTTATCACGTTCACAAAGGAATTAAAGGAGGAAAAATAGTATGGAAATTCAGGCAGCCATTGTTCTGGTCCTGGTATTCTTTCTCATGCTGGCCATGAGCGTACCGGTATCATTCAGCATTATCTCAGCGTCACTGCTGACCATCATTATGTTCCTGACACCCGGGTTTGGAATGTTTGTCTCTGCCCAGAAGATTGTCAGCGGCATTGACAGCTTTACACTTTTGGCCGTGCCCTTCTTTGTGCTGGCAGGTCTGCTCATGAGCAGCGGCGGCATAGCCAAACGGCTGATTAACCTGGCCATGCTGTTTCTGGGCAGGGTTCCCGGTTCCCTGGCCATGACCAACATAGCAGGCAATGCCATGTTTGGTTCCATATCCGGTTCAGGCATTGCAGCGGCAACAGCTATCGGAGGCGTCATGCTTCCTCTGGAGGAAGAGCAGGGATACGACAAGGGCTTTTCAGCAGCCGTGAATATCGCCACTGCGCCTGTGGGCCAGCTGATTCCCCCCACTGCTTCCTTTATCGTATATTCAGCTGCCAGCGGCGGCGTCTCTGTTGCGGCCCTTCTCATGGCGGGCTGGGTGCCGGGACTTTTGTGGGCAGCCCTGTGCATGGTGGTGGCCTGCGTCTACGGCGCAAAGCACGGATATGTGATGAAACGGGACAAGATGACTGCGGCCATCATTTTAAAGACCATATGGGAGGCTATTCCCAGCCTGTTCCTCATTGTCATCATCATTGGAGGCATCCTTTCCGGCTATTTCACACCCACCGAGGCTTCAGGCGTGGCAGTGGTGTACGCCTTCCTTTTGTCGGTATTTGTTTATAAGAGCATTCAGATTAAGGACATCCCCAAGATACTGGTGGACACGGCGGTTATGACCACCATTGTCATGCTGATTATCGGCGCGTCCTCTGTGCTGTCCTTTGTCCTGTCCTTCACAGGACTGCCGCAGGCCATCAGCAGCCTGCTTTTAGGAATCTCCGATAACCGGATTGTCATATTGTTAATCATCAATATAACACTGCTGATTGTGGGAACCTTCATGGACATGGCTCCGGCCCTGCTCATTTTCACGCCTATTTTCCTTCCCATTGTGAAGAGCCTGGGAATGGACCCCATTCAGTTCGGTGTCATGATTGTCATGAACCTGTCCATCGGCACCATCACACCTCCGGTGGGAAATGTACTCTTTGTGGGCTGCAGCGTTGCCAGGCTGCAGGTGGAGGACGTGATGAAAAAGCTGCTTCCGTTCTTTATAGCGATTGTGGCGGCATTGATGTTCATAACCTTTGTGCCCGGATTCAGCATGTGGCTGCCCGGTGTCCTGGGATTGTTAAAGTAGGAGGATAGGGAATCGGAATGAGGAGTGTAAAACTTAGGACGTCAGATAAAAAGAAAGTGCAGGAAAAACTGGACCTTGTCATTGAAAAGCTCATGAATCTGGGCGGACCGGAGAACGGGGAGGAGTTAGCTGAGGGCGGTGAGGCCATTGGCTTTTTCAAACGGGATTTTGGAATCCGGGAATGGGACTGGCCCCAGGGCGTGGGACTGTACGGCCTGTTAAGAATCATGCAGGCCCGGAAGAACGAGGATTATAAGGAGTTCCTGTACCAGTGGTTCAAGGATAACATAAGGGAAGGGCTTCCCTCCAAAAACATCAATACCACCACGCCCCTTCTCACCCTGGCAGAGCTTAACGGGTATTATCACGATCAGGAATTTGAAGCGCTGTGCCTGAAGTGGGCGGACTGGCTCATGAACTGCCTGCCCAGGACCAGGGAAGGGGGGTTCCAGCATGTGACCAGCGCCAACGGAGACCGCCAGGGAGTACGGCTCAATGAAAATGAGATGTGGATTGACACCATTTTCATGACAGTGCTCTTTCTCAACCGGATGGGGCAGAAGTACCAGAACCAGGCATGGATTGACGAGTCCATCCACCAGGTGCTGATGCATATTAAATATCTGTGCGACAAGGAGACCGGACTTTTCTACCACGGCTGGACCTTCAATGAAAGGAATAATTTCGGCGGAATCTTCTGGTGCAGGGGAAACAGCTGGTTTACCTTAGGGATACTGGATTATATCGACATGTTCAGGGGTACCATGAATGCCGGCGTAAAGGAGTTTGTGGTGGATACATATAAAGCCCAGGCCGAGGCCCTTAAGGGACTTCAGGGCAAAAGCGGCCTGTGGCACACGGTGCTGACCGACGCGGACAGCTATGAGGAGGTATCGGGCAGCGCCGCCATCACCGCGGGCATTCTCAAGGGAATCCGCTACGGAATCCTGGACGATTCTTATTTGCCCTGCGCCTGGAAGGCAGTGGAAGCCATTCTGGACAACATTGACAGGGACGGCACCGTACTCAATGTGTCGGGCGGCACCGGCATGGGATATGATGCGGACCACTATAAAAATATATTGATTGCGCCCATGGCCTATGGGCAGTCGCTGACCATATTGGCTCTGGCAGAAGCTTTGCTGCATCTGGACTGATATCTTCCTGCGTTTTATGAAAGTGCCTGTAACCGTCAACAGGCACTTTCTTTTTTTCCATATTAATAATATAATAGGCACATATATATTACGGCCGTGCTGTAATGATTTTGCTGAAAGAGAGGAAATGAATCCATGAAAGTATTGAAACAGGGAGATATATATGCGCCGGAGCATCTGGGAAGGAAGGATATTCTGATAGAAGGAAGCCGCATAGCCAGGATAGCGGACCATATAGATGAATACGACCAGATTGAGGAGGTGGAGAAGGTGGACCTGGGCGGGCACATCCTGACGCCGGGATACATGGATATCCATGTCCACATAACAGGCGGGGGCGGCGAGAGCGGACCCGCCACCAGGGTGCCGGAGGCGAGCCTCAGCGTGCTGGTGAGAAACGGCATTACCACAGTGGTGGGACTTTTGGGTACAGACGGTATAACCAGAAGCCTGGAGAACCTTCTGGCAAAGGCAAGGGCTTTCAATGAAGAGGGAATCACCTGCCGTATCCTTACAGGAGCATACGGATATCCCTCCCCCACCATCACAGGGAGCGTGGAGCGGGATATAGCTCTAATTGACCTGATGGTGGGAGTTAAAATCGCCATGAGCGACCACAGAAGCTCCAATCTGACAGGGGAGCAGCTGATTTCCCTGGCAACCCAGGCCCGAAGGGCCGGCATGCTCTCCGGGTGCTGCGGCTATGTCACTATCCATATGGGAAGCGGGAAGGCCGGGCTGGATCCTCTATTCTATGCGATTGACAACAGCGATGTACCGGTTCAGAAGTTCCTTCCCACCCATATGGGACGCACCCGGGAGCTGTTTGAACAGGGACTGGAATTTGTGAAGCGGGGCGGCACCATTGATATGACGGCAGGGCTTACAAGGGAGGAGTTAGAAGAGACGGCGGACCAGATTCTGAGCTACCTTAAGCAGGACCCGGAGGGGCTTAACATGACCATGTCCAGCGATGCGTACGGAAGCGCGCCCAGGTTCAATGAGAAGATGGAATGCATCGGCCTCACCTATGCATCCCCCAAAAGCCTTCATCAACAGCTGAAGGTGCTGGTGTGCGAGCGGGGAGCCAGCCTGGAGAAGGTGCTGAACCTCCTGACTAAGAACCCAGCCAGGGTGCTGGGACTGACGGGAGTCAAGGGGACTGTGGCGGAAGGCGCAGACGCGGATTTTGTGGTGTACGATGATTCCATGGATATCCTCCATGTTATGGCCGGAGGCAGGAAGGCTGTGTGGGATAAAGAGGTTATTATGAAGGGGACATTTGAAGAGTAGGGAAATGAGTATTTGACTGAAGGGCAGAGGTGATTCCTATGGTATTTCTGGTGTTTACCGCATGGCTGATTTTGTCGCAGGTAATGATCAGCCTGGTTCAGGCTTTCTTTGCTTCGGCAGGGTACGGATTCCTGGCCGGGATTACGTATGCGGCCCAGGCGGGGGCACACGTGGTTTTTATATGGATTTTCCGTTCCCACCTGCCCCATGCGGCAGGAAAAAAAGAGGCAGGGCTCAGGAACGGCTTGCAGATGGTCCTGTTTTCAGCCATGACAGGAATTGGCCTGTGTATGGCACACCGCGCCCTTTTTTTCCTATTTCCCCAGATTGCACAGAGTACATTGGGACAAATGACGGCTGAGGAACAGAGCCGAATCTTAAACAGTGCCAGGACTCCTGCCTATTTCCTGTATGTGGGCCTGATTGGGCCTGTCCTGGAGGAGCTGGTATTTCGCGGAATCCTGTTTAACTGCTGCAGCGGAAAATATGGAAGGTGGTATCCGGTGTTTATTACGGCCCTCTTGTTCGCTGTTTTCCACCGCAATCCTGTGCAGTTTGCCAGTGCAATATGTATGGGGCTGGTTCTCGGCTCACTCCTCACCCTGACAGGAGATATAAGAATAACAATGATGATACATATCTCCAACAATGTTTTTTCTGTGATGCAGTCTCTGTTTGTAAAAAGCGGGCCTGAGTTTTCACTGAGCCCCGCCGGTATAATAGCGTCTGTTTTGATGGGTTTTCTGTTCCTGGTCTGGGGTTTTGTCCAGATTAAAAAAAGGTGGTCCAGGGGGAAATCATAACGCAGATAAAGGGTTACGGCCTGCGGCGGCTATAGGACAATCTCCATGCCGTCATAGGCAAATGATACATTGTCCAGCTTTTTTTCAAATTCCCGGTAGTAAGCATAGGATTTACCCCAGTACTCATCAATATGGGTAATGACAATGTGCTTTATCCTGTATGTGCGCTTTAGCTCCAGCATCTCGTCCAAGGTGAACATATCGTCTCTGAACGGTGCAGAATCAAGAGCGGACCCGTCTTTAAGTATGCCGTCGTCGGAAACCAGCCCGATGATTAAAACATCCGCGTCATAATATAATTCATTGGGGACAAACGGCTTCACATCGCAGCAGGCGTAAACAGCTTTTTTGGAGCCGTCTGATATAACATAAAATGTCATATTGCCACGATGGGTTTTGTTATTTACCAGGTGTAATTCTATGGAACCGATTTTAGCATAGTTTGTCCTGTTGATTGAAATGCAGTTCAGAATATTCTGATAGTAGTACAGGCCATCGCCGTTCCAGGCATTGATATCGTCTACAACCTCTGGAAGTGCTATGAACTGTATAGGGGTTCCCTTGCCGGCAATGCAGTCATAACCCAACGGCTCCACGATTCGCATGCCCCGCGTATGGTCAGGATCCTTGTGGGAGATGGAAAGATAATCAATTCTGGAAATACCCTGCCTGTCACAGGCGACTGCAATGTCCTCCGGCGTGTCAATGAGCATTCCGATGTCCTCAATATAAAGACTGGGCCCCAAGCGCTCATACCGGCCCCGTTTGATTCTGGCTTCCTGGCATACCGGGCATTTACAAAAAGGGTTGGGAATCAGAAACATACCGCCGCTTCCTGCAATTTTAAGCTTCATCCGTATTCACCTCCTGGCATGAATTTTTCTTTACTAACATGGCTCTGATTTCACGGATCATGCCCTTTGGTATATTATCATCGTCCAGGGGCATAATACTGCTCAGCATCCGCACGCCCTGATAAGAGAACAGCAGCAAATCCGCAACCGCGTCTGCATGGGCCTGCCTGAACTCGCCTTTGCCAATGCCGTATTCAATCAGGCTGCAAAGCATTGTCTTTGAACTGTAATACTGCTTCAGCATGGCATTGTCCTCTGTTAACGGCAGGCCGCTGTAATACTCATAGAAAGCAAGTCCTAACGAACCGCTCCGGTCAAGCATCTCGGACTGGTAACGCTCTAATAATTCGTCCAATATGAGGGCCGCCGGCAGGCCCCGTTCCATTTTCCCGGCAACCTGGCTTTCAAGGCCCGACATAAGTTCCTCTATGATGTCGGCAAATACCTGGCCGGTACTCCCGTAGTGCGTATATAATCCGCCCCGGCTAAGACCTGCCGCCTCACAGATATCTTTCATTGTAACATCCTTAAATCCCTTCTGAACAAATAAAGCCAATGCCGCTTTCCGTATGGCGGCCTTTGTTTTGTCTCCTTTTTTGCCCGTGTTTTTGCCACCTGCCTTTCATTTTGCTCATTTCCGACACTTGTGTCTGTTTTTAATATACGACACTTGTGTCGGAAAGTCAATGGTTAAATTCCGGTATCGCTGCAAAGCAAAAAAGAGTATCCGCCATTTCCGGGGGATACTCTTTTTTGCTTTGCAAACCTGATATACGATATGTCCGATATACGGCATGTCTGAACCGGTATTCTTATTTGAGAATGCCATCCTTCTTTTCAAGAATGGCCTCTGCGGCTGCGCAGGCAGGACAATCACAGTATTTTGCCCCTGCGGCCTTGATTTCCTTTGCATGGGCTGCCACTTCCTTGGCCTTGTCTGCCCCGAAGACCTGGGCGCCCATCTCGGATTCCGCAAAGCCAATCAGGCCGTCAACCGGCATGATGTCTGCTTCCAGCTCAGCAATGTATGTTTTTGTTGCCGCGGCCTCGTTCTCAGTTCCAACCGCATCCAGCCAGGTCTGGGCGGATGCCTTTGCCTCTTTGCTGCATGATGCTGCATTCATTAATTCGTGAGTTTTTTCGACGACGAAACTTAATACTTCCTTATCCATAATTGATAGCCCCGCTTTCTTCTGAAATTTACCTATATTTTACCATAAATGTCCGACATTTGCAAATTAAACATATAGTTTGTCCTATATTGGCCTATATCTGCCCTATATGCTGTCCTATATATCAGGATTGCTTTTTTCCAGAAATCTGCGCTTATATTTCATATCCGCATAATCAGCGATCCGTTTGAGATAAACAGCGTCATACACGCCCCCTATGATGCCCGCAATGGGGATTCCCTGCAAAAATTTCATGTACAGCAGTTCTGAGGAAAGGGCATGGGACGCCTGCTGCATAAGGCTGGTGCGAAGAGAGGCTGTATCATGGGATTCGGGTCCGCCGGGAAGAGCGGCAAGGCCGTCCTGGCCGCAGAACGTTCCGGGCAGAGGCGTTCCAGACAGGGTCGTTTTAGACAGGGCCGTTTCAGACAGAGGCGTTCCGGTGCGGATTAAGCGTCCCATGGCGTCCAGACTCCGGTTGCCGGATTCAGCCGCATCACCTCTGGACAGGGCGGTGGAAATCAGCTTTAATATATAACATTGTTCCTCAGCCGTATCGTAAGAAAATCCGTAGCTTATGGCTGTTTCATAGATGCATTTCAGTATCATGCCGGTAAACAGCGGTATGTCGGGAAGTCCGATGCCCAAAGCTCCCAGGCCGATTCCGCCGGCACCGGCTGCGGCCAGGTTCCTGACCTTATTCTTGCCGGCTTCCCTGGAAAATGCCTTCATAGTCTTTCTGCTTTCCTTCAGTCCTGCGGCGTAAGCATTGATTTTATAGGTATTTTCCATGTCCTCCTTCCGGTATGTTTTTTCTATGATGGATGTTCCGCGGTTGAATATCAGCTCAAATGCCTTATAAAATGCCAGGTTCAGGGTCTCCTCCAGTTTTTCCGGGACAAAACGCTCCAGCTTCCGGTTCAGCAGAGGCTCCTTTTGATGCCGGGCTGCGGTTATAAAACGCTCCTCCCTTTTTACTAACGCCTTCCATTCCAGCTGGCGCGGGCTTTTTTTCAGAGGTCTTATCATGATTTTCATTCCTTTCTGGTATGGGGCTGCTGTTATGATGTATCATACCATAATCAGGCGGGAAGAAATATTTTATTTTTATTAAAAATGTGTTTCACTTTGCAGGGGGCTGAACCGCGGGTTGACAAATTGGCGGATGCTGTGTATAATGGTTGACTGTTACAACAGTTGTATTATACAATAGAAATAACAGGGAGAGCGGAATGAATCAGTATACGGGAATATACCGGCGTTGTGAGCTTTGGTTTATCCGGAGGGAGTTAGAGCAGTTTGGACTGCAGCCTCTGGAGGGGAAAATCATTATGTTTCTCCAGGACAACCAGTGTACCCAGGAGGACATCGGCGCCCATTTTGACCTGGACAAGGGCAGGATTGCCAGAAATCTGTCTGAGCTGGAGGAAAAGGGACTGGTGCGGCGTCTCATCAACGAGAAGAATAAAAGGCAGAAGTTTGTAAGTCTTACCGTCAGGGGAAATCAGGTTCTGGAAGAAATACACCGCATATCAGGCAGGTGGGACGAGATTTGCTTTGCGGGATTCACAGAGGAAGAGCGCAGGCAGCAGCAGGATTATCTGCGGCGGATTGCTGAAAATGCAATTGAATATAAACACAGAGTAGGAGAATGTACATATGGTAAATAATCTGACTGAGGGAAAACCTCTTAAATTGCTGTTTTTCTTTGCAATGCCCATGGTGGTGGGAAATCTGTTCCAGCAGCTCTACAACATGGTGGACTCCATGGTGGTGGGGCGTTTTGTGGGGGAGGATGCTCTGGCAGCCGTTGGCTCATCCTTTCCCGTGGTTTTTTTGTCCGTTGCCATTGCTGCGGGGCTGTCCATGGGCTGTACCGTGGTTATTTCCCAGTTCTTCGGGGCAGGTAAGATACTTGAAATGAAGATAACTGTTTCCACGGCCCTCATATCCCTGGGAGTGATTGGACTTATTATTATGGGAATCGGGGAAATCATCGCGGGACCACTGCTGACCCTTCTGGGAACAGACCCGGACATTATGGCTGACTCCCTTGCCTATCTGAGGATATATTTCGGGGGAGCCGTTTTCCTGTTTTTGTATAATTCGCTGAACGGTATCTACAATGCACTGGGAGACAGCCAGACACCGCTTAAGTTCCTTATGGTGTCGGCCCTGACCAATATTGTCCTGGACCTGCTGTTTGTCATTCAATTCAACATGGGTGTGGCGGGTGTGGCCTGGGCAACCCTTATAGCCCAGGGCATGTGCGCTGTTTTTTCCTTTTTTGTATTGATAGCCCGCCTGAGAAAAATGGAAAATGAGGAGGCGGCCAAAGGAAAGTCATTTACTTTTTTTGATATGTCCTCGGCAGAGCGTATTGCCAAAGTGGGCGTGCCCTCCATGCTCCAGCAGTCCATTGTCTCCATCAGCATGATGCTGATGCAGGGGCTTGTAAATTCTTATGGGAAGGTGTTTGTGGCCGGTTATACGGCTGCCACTAAGATTGATACCCTGGCAATGATGCCCAACATGAACTTTTCCAATGCCATGTCCAGCTACGCGGCCCAGAACATCGGAGCCAGGAAAATGGACCGTGTGAAGCAGGGATATAAGGCCAGCATGTTTATGGTGGTGGTATTCTCTCTTATTATTACCAGTATCATTTTCCTGTTCGGGCCGCAGCTTCTGGGACTTTTCCTGAAACAGGGGGCTGAGGGAAGCGCCATGAGCTACGGGCTCAGCTATATGAAAACCGTATCTGTATTCTACATACTGATGGGAGCCCTGTTCGTAAGCAATGGTCTGCTGCGGGGAGCCGGCGACATGGGGGCGTTTATGCTCAGCTCAGTGGTAAACCTGTTCTCCCGCGTGGCCATTGCCTACCTGCTGGCGCATTTCATCGGAGCCAGCGCCATATGGTGGTCCATACCTACAGGATGGGCTATCGGAGCATTGTTCTCCTTCCTGCGCGTAAAAAGCGGGAAGTGGATGGCCAGGAGACTGGTGGATTAAAGACCGGCAGTGCTGCATATATTGTATAAATTCAGGTTGAGGAATGAAATGCATGAAAATATATGTAGTGAAACAGGGAGACAGTGTTGACTCCATCGCAGAATCCCAGGGGATTCCCGTAGAGACCCTTGTTTGGGCAAATCAGATAGAATATCCATACCGCCTGGCCGTTGGCCAGGCTCTTTATATCTCTGACGGGGAAACCGGGGAGGGACGAAGGCCCCTGTTTTCCAGCGGTTATGCATATCCCTTTATAGACAGCGGGGTATTGGAGGATACCCTGCCTTATCTGAGCGCCATCAATGTATTTTCCTATGGTTTTACTGAGGACGGGAATCTGGTTCTTCCCATGACGGATGACGCGTGGATGATAGAAAGGGCGCTGCAATGGGGCGTCCGCCCGGTCCTTACTCTGACGCCCCTGGGAGAGGACGGGCATTTTAACAATAATTTGGTATCAGCCCTGGTGAGAAGCCAGGAAAACCAGCAGCGTCTTATATGGGAGTTGGGACGCACCATGCAGGAAAAGGGATACGAGGGCCTGGACATTGACTTTGAGTATGTGCTGGCGGAAGACCGGGTGGAGTATGCTGATTTTGTGCGCCGCGCCACCCAGGTCCTCAACATATTTGGTTATACGGTTACGGTGGCCCTTGCGCCTAAGACGTCGGCCCAGCAGAGGGGGCTTCTCTATGAGGGTATTGATTACCGGCTGCTGGGGGAAGCGGCTAACCATGTTATGCTGATGACCTACGAGTGGGGATACAGCCAGGGACCCCCTATGGCCGTGGCCCCCATCAATATGGTGAGGAAGGTTGTGGAATATGCGGTGAGCGAGATTCCTCCTGAGAAAATCATCCTGGGAATTCCCAACTACGGCTATGACTGGCCTCTTCCTTTTGAACGGGGAGTAACCAGAGCCAAATCCCTGGGAACCCTGGAGGCGGTGAAGCTGGCAGTTGACTTCGGAGTGGATATCCGGTTTGATGAAACCGCCATGTCGCCCTATTTCCGGTACTGGCAGTATGGTATCCAGCATGAGGTATGGTATGAGGATGCAAGGAGCATCAGGGCAAAGTTTGACCTTATCAAGGAATTTAATCTGTATGGGGCCGGGTATTGGCAGCTTATGCGGTTTTTCAGGGCCAACTGGCTGCTGATGGATGATATGTTTTACATTGAGCGGGATTGGCCCCTGATGGATTATGAAGATATGTCATAAAAGCCGTTTCTGTGGTATAATCCTTCTGTGGCAGGCCGTTAAGAACTATGTCCCGGATTATGGGGCTGCAGGAGGTAAAACATATGGAGATAGACACACAAAGGGTCATTGAGCTGGTAAAATCGGTGAGGCCCCTTTTTATGGACCACGAGAGGGCGTCCAGGATAACGGTAAAAGGGGCAGCGGATTTTGTGACCCAGGTTGATTTTCAGGTCCAGGAGCGGATGCGCAGCGGACTTTTTGACATGTATCCCCAGGTACAGTTTATGGGGGAGGAAAAGGATAACAGGGATATTGACTTTTCAGGGGCAGTATGGATACTGGATCCGGTGGACGGGACCACCAACCTGATTCATGATTTCAGGTGCAGCGCCCTTTCTCTGGCTCTGTGTGACAGGGGACAGCTGGAGCTGGGAATCATATATCAGCCCTATAGGGATGAGCTGTTTCTGGCACAGCGGGGCAGGGGAGCGTTTCTCAACGGAAGCCCCATCCATGTCAGCTCTGTCAGTGATTTGGGACAGAGCTTGATTTCCATTGGAACCAGCCCCTATAACCATGATCTGGCAGACCGGAATTTTGAGGATATCAAGCGTGTATTCCTCAAATGTTCCGATATCAGGCGCACCGGCTCCGCGGCAGTGGACCTGGCCTATGTAGCCTGCGGCAGGCTGGAAGCATATTTCGAGCGTTGTCTGAAGCCCTGGGATTTTGCGGCCGGTATGCTGCTGATTGAAGAGGCAGGAGGAAGGGTGACCACCTTTGCCGGCAGCGCGGTGGATGTGACCCGGCCGTCGGACATACTGTCCTCCAACGGCAGGATTGGAATTTTGCTGGAGAATGAGCTGCTCCCTTTGTGATACAGTGTGAAAGGAATTTAAAGGATGAAAAGAATGGACAGAGACACGGGGGGAAAGAGGAGAAGGAACAAGATAGGAAGGATGACCGCAGGGCTGGCTGCCCTGGTGTGGCTGCTGGGCGGGCGGTGCGCGGCAGCGGTTATGTGGGGGGGACCGGTAGGGGCAGGACTCACTGCTATCACAGCCTTTGCCGATGTGCGTGACCCCACGGCGGATACATCCCCGGGGACAGGGGAGGTACTGGTGGACATTGCAGGTGAAGACCAGTTAAAGCAATGGTACGACCAGCGTTTAATGGGGGGAAACAGCATAGCAGTTCTGCCAAAAAACCTGGTAATTACAAAACCTCTTACCCTGGGGCTTCCTGACGGCCAGACGAGTACCAGCCCCATTGAAATCAGGATACCTGAGGGACCCATAAAAATCCTGGCACCTAAGAACCTGACCCAGACAGGCGTTGTCATTGATAATCCAAATCTCCTCATAACGGGAACTAAAAGCCTGATATCGGTTGAGGGGGAAGGATGCCTGACACTGAAACGGGGACAGATACAAAGGGATGCTTCGGATGAACCGGCCATTATCCTGAGAAATCAGGGGATGCTGGAATGGGAAGAAGGCAAGGATTTTGTGGGGCTTAAGAAGACAGACATCCGTGATGAGCGCATAGACCCGCCGGAGCCGGTTCCGCCCGGTGAGAGCCAGACCCCGGAATATGGAACCACACAGCCTCAGCTGACAGAGGCAGTCCTTTTGAATATAGAAGCAGACGGCAGCGGTTCTGCCAGGCTGGAATTTAAGAACCTGCCTTCCGATATCAATGCCCTATACATACTGCGCAGTGAAAGCGGACATTCCTGGAAAAAGGAAAAGAACAAGGTGACAGCCGCGTCGTCACAAAGCGGGCAGGAGACAGTGGAGTATGAGAATTTCCTGAAGGAAACCGGAAACACGCTGAATACAAGCATTGTGGAGGACGGTTATCTCATATACAGGTTCCAGTCAGGGGACAGCTCCTTTTATGTGAAGGCCGGCATCGAGTGGCCCGGCGGAAGCTTCGAGACGGACAAGGTAAAGATAGCCATACCAGAGACCGTTGGCCAGGGACTCACCTTTTCATACGGCGGGAGCTACAGCTATGCAGGAGGATACACAGGCAGCTACGGCAGCAGTTCTGGCGGGTATGGGGGAGGCAGCATATCAGGGGGAAATTCCTCCTCCCAGCCGGGGATGCAGGAGGAATCTGACGCGCCGGAGGCGCCGGTGAGAGGCCGGGGAGGCCGCAGGCGGGAATCCTATACTCCGTATTCTGCTCCCGATTATAAAGACGGGGGAACAGCCGCCGGACAGACCGCAGAGGAAATGCTTAAAGAGGCAACGCCTTCCCAGGTCCGCGGCCGGGGTGAAAAAAACGGGGACAGTGACCCGCAAATCCAACCGGCAGATGAAGTGGAGGATACAGCAGGGCTGCCGGAGGGAGAAAACGAAGTCACGGACACGGAGCAGGACCCGTCAAAGGAGGAAGTGCAGGATGGGGAAGATTCGGGAAAATCCGGATTAAAATGGTATGCAGGGGCTGTCCTCGCTGCTGCGGTGATTGGCGGCACAGCTGTCTGTTTCCGACGGAGAAAGCGAAAGTAACAAAAACCGGCACTGCGTCAAGGTGCAGTGATAAAAAATGATTTGCCAAGAAAAGAAGGCTGTAGTATAATTTACAAAAACCGACAACCCACACTATTACGTTACAAAGGAGAATAAAAATATGGCAATCAGAGTTGGAATCTTAGGCTACGGAAACCTTGGAAGGGGTGTGGAGTGTGCCGTTAAGCACAATCCCGACATGGAGCTGAAAGCAGTGTTCACCAGGAGGAATCCTGACAGCCTCAGCATATTGACTGAGGGGGCCAAGGTTTGCCGGGCAGAGGATGTTCTGTCCATGAAGGACCAGATTGACGTGATGATACTCTGCGGAGGAAGCGCCACGGACCTTCCCGGACAGACTCCGGAAATGGCAGCGCATTTCAATGTAATAGACAGCTTTGACACCCACGCCAATATCCCCCGGCATTTTGAGGCAGTGGACAAGGCTGCAAAGGAAAGCGGTCATGTGGGAATTATATCTGTTGGCTGGGATCCGGGCATGTTTTCCCTTAACAGGCTCTATGCCAATGCCATCCTGCCGGGCGGCAGTGATTATACCTTCTGGGGCAAGGGCGTCAGCCAGGGCCATTCCGACGCAATCCGCAGAATCAAAGGCGTGAAGGACGCAAGGCAGTACACCATTCCGGTGGAGGCAGCCCTTACGGCTGTGAGAAGCAAAAAGGCGCCGGAGCTTACCACCAGGGATAAACACACCAGGGAGTGCTTTGTGGTGGCAGAGGAGGGAGCTGATTTAAAGGCCATCGAGGAAGCCATCGTAACCATGCCCAACTACTTTGCTGATTATGACACCACGGTGCACTTTATCAGCCAGGAAGAACTGATGCGTGACCATGCTGGAATCCCCCATGGCGGTTTTGTTATCCGCACCGGCAGCACGGGATGGAATGACGAGAACGGACATGTGATTGAATACAGCCTGAAGCTGGACTCCAACCCGGAATTCACTGCATCTGTTATTGCGGCATATGCCAGGGCCGCATACCGCCTGAGCAGGGAAGGGCAGTCCGGCTGCAAGACCGTGTTCGACATTGCACCGGCTTACCTGAGCGCTGCGGATGGGGCGGAGCTCAGAAAGCATTTGCTTTAAAATTTGCTTTTAATTACGTTTGAAAATTTCATGCCGGATATTTAGATAATGGAAAACAGCCATATGGGCAGAGATACAGGGGCACTGATATGCTCCCTTCTGCGGATACGGCTGTTTTTTTCATCCGTTTATCACGGCCTGATTTGGATAAATCCACAATCATTACCGCACCAAACAGAACCGTTCCTCATATCCTGTCAGTAACAGACTTTCATATCAGTCTGCAGAAAGACACTCTTTGCGCTGCATATCTAATCTACAGTACAAACTGAGCAGGCCAAAGGCGTTTACTGCCTTGGGAGCCGGGCCGCAGGCAGCGGCAGCAGACAGAAGCGTCTGTGGGACAGTGGTTTACTTACATTGCCCCTCAGGCGTTTTTTATATTTTTGAGGGCGGGATGTCAGATTAGGTGGTTGTCATATATATGGGAGGAAATGACAGATGGGAGAAGGTAATGAGCAGAAGGTTTCAGGGAAAAAGATAAGAAGTCATGGTGCGGGGCTGGCCATGCGGGTATCCTGTGTCAGCATTGCCATTAACGTAGTACTTTCCGTATTCAAGGTAGGTGCGGGTATCCTGGCCCATTCCGGCGCCATGATATCGGATGGGGTCCATTCTGCCTCGGATGTGTTCAGCACGCTGATTGTCATGGCAGGAATTACCATGGCTTCCAGAAAGTCAGACAAGGAACATCCCTATGGCCATGAGCGGATGGAATGCGTGGCGGCTCTGTTACTGTCAGCCGTACTGTTTGCCACAGGAATCGCCATTGGGGTGAGCGCTGTGGAAACCATTGGTTCGGGAACGGAAGGGAGCAGGAATGTTCCGGGAATGCTGGCTTTGGGTGCCGCAGTCATATCCATTGTGGTAAAGGAATGGATGTTCTGGTATACCAGGGCTGCGGCCAGGAAATTAAAATCAGGTGCACTGATGGCGGACGCATGGCATCACCGCAGCGACGCGCTGTCCTCAGTGGGCGCTTTTATCGGTATTCTGGGCGCCAGAATGGGAGTGCCGGTCATGGACCCGTTGGCCAGCTTCGTCATCTGTATATTCATAGTAAAGGCAGCCCTGGATGTGTTCAGGGATTCCATGGATAAGATGGTGGATAAGGCGTGTGACGAGGAGACCGTCAGGTCCATAGAGCAGGCGGCGTTAGATACACGGGGTGTGGAACGTGTGGGCTCCATGAAAACAAGGCTTTTCGGTTCCAGGATATATGTTGACCTGGAGATTGAAGCAGACAAAAGCCTTATGCTGGAGCAGGCCTTCACAATTGCAAAGGAAGTCCACGATACCATCGAAGCAAGATTTCCGCAGGTCAAACACTGTTCGGTACAGGTGAGTCCCGAAGGCAGCACGGGCCTGGAGGGGAAGGAAAATTAGTTTGACGGAAAAGCGATTGCTGGCTATACTTAATATCAGATAACAGCGCCCGGAATTCAGGCAGTAACAGGCCCGGACCGTACAGGGTCCGGCGGATTGCGCCGGTCCATACCAGACCGCATTCTGCCAGGCCGGATTATGCCCCGGGCGCGGTAATAGAGGGAGTGACAAAAGATGGCATCATATATAAGAAAAACAATCTGTCCCTACGACTGTCCCACATCCTGCGGACTTTTGGCAGAAACAGACGGAATCCGGATTTTGGGTGTGAAAGGCGACCCGGACCATCCGGCTGCTAAGGGGCTGATATGCAGGAAGATGCAGCACTATGAGCAGTCCGTCCACTCACCTGAGCGGATTCTTACACCCATGAAGCGGGTGGGCGCCAAGGGAGAGGGGAGATTTGAACCCATAACCTGGGATGCGGCGGTAAAGGAGATTGCAGGCAGGTGGAGCCGTATTCTGGAAGAAGACGGTTCTGATGCTATCCTGCCCATGTATTACTCGGGGGTCATGAGCGTCCTGCAGCGCAAATGCGGGGATGCCTTTTTCAACCGGATGGGGGCCTGTGACATGGTCAGGACACTGTGTTCTTCCGCAAAGGGAGCAGGCTATGAGGCGGTCATGGGGCAGACCGGCTGTCTGGATCCAAGGGAGCTTTCGGACAGCAGCTTTTACCTGGTGTGGGGAAGCAATATGAAGGCCACCAGGCTTCAGTCCATGCCGGCGCTGATCCGGGCACGCAGACAGGGTAAACGGGTGGTGCTCATAGAATCCTGCGCGGCAGATATGGATGTATACTGCGACCAGACTATTCTGATTCGTCCGGGCACGGACGGCGCCCTGGCATTGGCCATGATGCATGTGATGGAGGAAGAGAACCTGGCGGACCGGGATTTCCTCACCCGTCAGGCAGAAGGGTATGAGGCGTTCAGGAAAACCCTGGCCCCATACACCCCTGCCTGGGCGGAAAAGGAGACAGGCATACCCGCAGAGGTAATCGCGGGCCTGGCAAGGGAATATGCCTTTGCCCAGGCTCCGGCCATCATTCTGGGAAGCGGTCCCTCCCGCTATGGAAACGGAGGAATGACCACACGCCTAATCACCATTTTGTCTGCTTATACAGGCGCCTGGGGGCGTCCCGGGGGCGGCTTGTGCGGCTGTAATCCGGGAGCGGGTCCCTATGTGGACAACCGGCTGGTTACCAGGCCGGATTTCAGGAAAAAACCGGGACGCAGGGTGAATATCAATGAGATTGCCTCTGCCCTTACAGGGAGCAGGGGAGAGAAGCCCATACGCAGCTTTTATGTCTATGGGGGCAATCCGGTGGCCTCTGTCTGCTGCCAGAAGGGAATCCTGGAGGGACTTTTGCGCCCTGATTTATTTACAGTGGTCCATGAGCGGTTCATGACAGATACGGCCGTGTATGCCGACATCCTGCTGCCCGCCGCCTTTTCCGTGGAACAGACTGATGTGTATACGGCGTACGGATACTGTACCTTTGGAACAGCCGGAAAAATCATCGAGCCGGCCGGGCAGAGTAAGAGCAATTGGAATACCTTCTGCCTTCTGGCTCAGGCCATGGGATATGAGGAGGAATATTTTAAGAGGACAGAGGAAGAAATGGTTGAGGAGCTTCTGGCCCATCCCATGGAGGGATTATCCTGTATCTCAGAGGAGGAACGGCGCATATTAAGGGACGGGGGAGTCATATCCACTGCATTTGCAGACCACGGAAGCTTCAGGACGCCTGCGGGTAAAATGATGATTTATAATGAAAACCTGGAGGAGTCCATGCCCAGGTATATTAAGAGCCACGGGGGTACATACCCTCTGCGGCTGGTGGCGGTACCCAGCGCGTACACGCTGAATTCGGTCTTTATGGACAGGAAGGACTTAAAGTCAGGCCGGGGTCCCATGGCGCTGATGCTCCATCCAGAAGATGCGGCAGCAAGAAACATCGGGGACGGCAGTCTTGTTACAGCCTTTAATGATCTGGCAGAGGTGGAGTTTACCGCGAAAATCACGCCTCTGGTGGCGGAAGGAACGGCCGCGGCCGAGGGCGTTTACGACAGGACCTTTACAAAAGACGGGCTTCTGGTCAATGCCCTCCACCATGAACGGCTGTCCGATATAGGAGCAGCCACCACTCTTAACGACAATACGGTGGATGTACGGCCATGTTAAGGGACATAAGACAGCAGGAAGAGAGACAGGATATGAAATCAATGGTACTTGGAATTCTGGCCCATGTGGATGCCGGGAAAACTACATTATCGGAAGCGCTTCTGTATCTGGCAGGAAGCATACGCAAGATGGGAAGAGTGGACAACAGGGACGCATTTTTAGATACCTATGCCCTTGAGAGAGCCAGGGGCATCACTATTTTCTCAAAGCAGGCAGCTCTGACATGGGAGGGAATGCCCATGACGCTGTTAGATACGCCGGGCCATGTGGATTTTTCCGCTGAAATGGAGAGAACGCTCCAGGTGCTGGATTATGCGGTTCTGGTTATAAGCGGTGCGGACGGAGTACAAAGCCATACCATAACCCTGTGGCGCCTGCTGGCAAAATACAGGATACCTGTATTCCTCTTTGTCAATAAAATGGACCAGCCCGGTACGGACCGGGAGCAGCGAATGAGGGAACTTCAGAAACGTCTGGACGACGGATGTGCGGATTTTGCCGGTGCAGGGACAGAAGAATTCAGGGAACACGCTGCCATGTGTGATGAGACGCTTTTGGAGCGTTATCTGGAAACCGGGGATGTGGAGGATGATGAGATACGCCGCCTGATTAAGGAACGCAGGCTTTTTCCGTGTTTCTTTGGGTCGGCCCTTAAACTTACCGGGGTGGAGGAGCTGTTGGGCGGAATACGCAGATGGGCCATGGTGCCGGACTATCCGCAGGAGTTCGAGGCAAAGGTGTACAAGATTTCCAGGGACGACCAGGGAAACCGCCTGACCCACTTAAAGATTACAGGCGGAAGCCTTAAGGTAAAGGGAATCATATCCGGCGGAAATACCGAAAAGCCATCCGAAGCATGGCAGGAAAAGGTAAACCAGATCCGCGTATATTCCGGGGACCGGTATGAGACAGTGGCTGAGGCTGAGGCCGGAACCATCTGCGCTGTTTCCGGCCTTACCAGGACCTATCCGGGGCAGGGACTGGGAGCCGGGCAGGATTCCATGGTTCCGGTGCTGGAGCCGGTGCTCAATTACCAGGTAAAACTGCCGGAGGGCTGCGACGGGGCTGTGATGCTGCCAAAGTTCCGCCAGCTGGAGGAGGAAGATCCCCTGCTGCGGGTAGTATGGAATGAAGAACTGAAAGAGATATCCATGCAGCTTATGGGAGAAGTGCAGATTGAGGTGTTAAAGAGCCTGATTGAAGAGCGTTTCGGCATACAGGTTGAATTCGGCACAGGAAACATCGTATATAAGGAGACAATTAGCGGAACAGTGGAAGGTGTGGGGCATTTTGAGCCCCTTCGCCACTATGCGGAGGTCCATCTGCTTATGGAACCGGGAGAGCGGGGAAGCGGTCTCCAGTTTGAGACCAGATGCAGCGAGGACAACCTGGACAGGAACTGGCAGCGCCTGGTGCTGACCCATCTGGAGGAGAGGGTGCACCGGGGCGTTCTGACCGGAGCAGCCATAACAGATATGAAAATCACCCTTGTGGCGGGAAGGGCGCATAACAAGCACACGGAGGGAGGAGATTTCAGGCAGGCCACCTACCGGGCCCTGCGCCAGGGGCTTATGGAGGCTTCCTGCATTCTTTTGGAACCATGGTATACCTTCCGTCTGGAAGTGCCGGAGGCGTCCATTGGGCGTGCCATGACCGATATTGAGAAACGGTGCGGGACCTGCGTCATCGAGGAGAACAGGCAGGGACAGGCCGTCCTCACGGGACAGGCGCCGGTTGCCGCCATGCGGGGGTATCAGTCAGAGGTTATATCCTATACCAGGGGACAGGGAAGACTGGCATGTACGCTGAAAGGATACGAGCCCTGTCATAACAGCCGGGAAATCATCGAACAGACCGGCTACGACCCGGACAGAGATACGGAGAATCCCACAGGCTCCGTGTTCTGCGCCCATGGGGCCGGATTTGTGGTAAGCTGGGACCGGGTGAAGGAGTACATGCATGTGGACAGCGGTATTGTAATAGAATCCCCTGGTGGGGAGGAGAGGGAGGGAGAGAAGAGTCCCTTTTCCGGCCGGAATCAGGGACAATCCTCTGCCGGACAGGACGCTTGCGCAGAAACATGGCTGGGTACGGATGAGATTGACGCCATACTGGAGCGCACCTTTTATTCCAACAGCCGGGATAAGTCAGCGCGCAAAGGATATCCCGGCAAGAGCAGGGGAAGCAGGAGCGCCGCAGCCTACAGCGGCCCGGTGACCCGCACTTACCAGAAGCAGGAGGCCAGACAGGAATATCTTCTGGTGGACGGCTACAATATTATCTTTGCCTGGGAGGAGCTGCGGGAGCTGGCCCTGGACAATATGGACGGAGCCAGAGGAAGGCTTATGGATTTGCTCTGCAACTATCAGGCCATACGCAAGTGCTGTCTTATGGTGGTTTTTGACGCCTACCGTGTGGCGGGACATGCCACGGAGGTTTCTGAATACCACAATATCCAGGTGGTCTACACAAAGGAGGCTGAGACAGCGGACCAGTATATCGAGAAGTTTGCCCATGAAAATGCCCGCAGGTTCGATGTGTCCGTGGCAACCTCCGACGGAGTGGAACAGGTCATCATTCTGGGCCAGGGATGCCGCCTTATATCAGCCAGGGAGTTGAAGGAGGAGCTGGACCGGGTAAACGGCATGCTGAGGGAAGAATATCTGGACCAGCCCGGTCTTAAGCGGAACCGCCTGTATGATATACTTCCGGAGGAGGTAATCCGGCAGATGAGAGAGGCGGCCGGAGAGGATAAGAAGGACTGACCGGCACAAGCGCCTTCAGCTGCCGGAAACAGCAATGGTGATAAAACAGCAAAAAATGTATGGAATTCCACAAACCGGTACATACTACCAGCGTATAGCAAGCTGCATATGTGTCTGGAGAACAGGCGCAAAATGCTCATGACAAGGAGGTAGCATGCAATGGGTAATAAGGCATTGGATTATACCGCTCTTACAATCGCCCTGATTGGGGCTGTGAACTGGGGGCTGGTAGGATTCTTTAATTTCAACCTGGTTTCATGGATTTTCGGAACAGCCTCCTGGGTGACCAGGATAATCTATGCGCTGGTGGGATTGTGCGGACTGTATCTGATTACATTTTACTCACATTCAGGCAGAGAGGCATAGAAAGAACAGAACAGGGCAGGGCCATTGGGGGTCCTGTCTTTTTCTTTCCGCGGATGCTGTATCATGCCGTCCGCCTTCTCCATTTTCTTTCTGACTCAGCCCAATCTTTTCTGCGGATATTCTCGCCATATTTTTCTTGCATATTCAGAAATTCCATAATAAAATAAAACATCAGCCTCGGGTCCTATGCTGGTAAAGACCCTGGATTCAAAGGTTAAAGAGCTGGGAATCCCGATATACCCGGAACCAGGGGCGGCTCAGATTCTGTTATCATACATCCAGAATAGACAGCAGGCCGTGCCGCGTGTTATACTTAAGATGTAACGTGTTTGGAGAATGGCGGCATCTGTGCCTGCCATGGGGGACTGCACGGGGAGGTAATTCATTATGAACCGCAGATCAAGTGTACATATGCTGGCGGCTGTCATGGCCGCTGTTTTGGGGCTTGGCGGCTGCATGGCCGTAGATGGAAAAAAGGAAGATAACGGAAAGCCGGTGGTGGTAGTGCTGTGGCATTCCTATAATGCAGTGGCCAAGGGGGCTTTTGACGACCTGGTGATGGAATTTAACGAGACAGTGGGCATGGAGCAGGGAATTATAGTGGAACCGGTGGGATACGGCTCCAGCAATGAGCTGGATGATGTGCTGTACGCATCCGCCAGCCGTGTCATAGGCTCAGACCCGCTGCCGGATATATTTTCATCCTATCCGGACAGCGCGTACAGGCTGGACGGAATAGTGCCCCTGGTTCATCTGGATGACTATTTTTCGGAGGAAGAACTGGCCGCTTACCGGCCCGAATTCCTGAAGGAGGGGGTCTGGGAAGGAGACGGCATTCACCGGATGATTCCGGTGGCAAAATCCACGGAGATTCTCTATCTCAATGAAACGGATTGGGAAACGTTTGCCGGGGACACAGGCGCGGACAAAGAGATGCTTAAGACCTGGGAGGGCCTGGCTCAGGCTGCGGGCATGTATTATGAATGGTCCGGGGGCAGTCCGTTCCTGGGTATGAACGCATTCAATGACTTTGCCGCACTGTCGGCCGCCCAGCTTGGAGAGGGTATCCGCTGGACGCAGGATGGGCCTGAATTCAATTATTCCAAAGACACGGCCAGGCGGGTATGGGACGCATACTATGTACCCCATATAAAGGGCTGGTACGAGAGCAGGACCTACAACCAGGACGGCATTAAAAGCGGGCGGCTGATGGCTTATATCGGCTCCTCGGCAGGCGCAGGCTTCTTTCCGCAGGTGGTGATTGAGGATGAAAAACAGTCCCATCCCATTTCCTGCAAAAGCTATGCCTATCCTGTTTTTCAGGATGGTACGCCTTATATGGGACAGAGAGGGGCCAACATGGCGGTGTTTGCCTCAGATGAGAGCCACCAGCAGGCTGCGGTCCGGTTCCTTAAATGGTTTACGGAGCCGGAGCAGAATATACGTTTTGCAGTGGCCACAGGATATCTGCCTGTGCAGGAGAAGGCTTTGGAATCCGTATCAGATCTGGTGTCCCATGTGGAAAGCCGGGACAATGTCCAGGCAGTGGAGCAGAGCATCGGGACCTCACTTACAGCCCTGAAAAATCACAATGTATATGTCCGGGAAACCTTTGGGGGGTCTTACGATATGGACCAGATATTTTCCACATCCCTGGAGAACTGTGTGAATGTGGATTTGGAAACCCTGAAGCAGCGGATGGAAAAAGGTGAGAGCAGGGAGTCTGTAGAAAGGGAACTGCTGGATGAGGAGCATTTTAACCATTGGTATGAAACACTCCTAAAGGAAATGGCTGGTAAGACAGATGGACAGAAAATTCAGAAGTAAATCCATAGCATTTAAGCTGACCATAGCATTTGTGGTATCATTGGTACTGCAAAGCGTGCTGCTGGTGTCCTTCATGGTGGCAGGGGGAGTTATGGAACAGGCAGAGGCCAACCAATACCGCATATTTGCGGAAAAGGTAAAGGGCCGCAGGAATAATCTGGAAAACCAGATGAAGAATGTCTGGACTAATTTCAGCCATCATACAGATACCATAAGCAGGTATTTTGACAGTCCGAACGGGCTGGAATATCAGGGACAGCCGGACCGCATGCTGGAGGCGCTGGCACCTGAGGTCCTGGATGCCCTGTACGACACAAAGACCACGGGTGTGTTCTTAATACTGCCGGACGAAGGGGAGACAGACGGCTCCCTGGCCGCCCTGTACTTCAGGAATAATAATCCGGACCGCAACAGCAGCCAGAATGAAAATCTGTATATGCTCATCGGCCCGTGGAACGTAGCCGAAAAAATGAAAATATCCACCACGGCCAACTGGAACTTCCGGCTGGAGGTAAATGAGGAAAACCGCGATTTTTTCCAAAAGCCCTGGAGCGCGGCAGTGGAAAACGGTCGGTCCAAATGGCTGGGATACTGGAGTCCGCCTTTTCAGGTGAACGAAGGAGATGAGGATGTGATTACCTATTCCGTTCCCCTGTTCGGACAGGACGGCAGAGTGCTGGCTGTCTTCGGCGTGGAGATATCCGTAAGCTATCTGTACCGGTTCCTGCCCGCCTCTGAACTTCAGACAGGGGATTCCTACGGTTATGTCATCGGATACCGGTCGCAGCAGGACAAGAAGGAGACAGCGGTTACTTACGGCGCCCTCCAGAGACAGCTGGCAGGGCAGGACCGCAAGTTTGAGATGGAGCTTAAGGACAAGGAAAATTCCATATATACCCTGCTGAACACGGACCGGACCGGCCGGAAGATTAACGCCTGCGTGAACCGGATGGGGATGTACTACCACAATACCCCGTTTGAAGGAGATGAGTGGTACCTGATCGGACTTATGGAGGAGCCGGTGCTCTTGCAGTTTCCGCGCAGAATCGGCCAGATTCTGGAGTATTCCCTGGTCCTTTCCATGGCAGCCGGACTTATCATTGCCGTGTTTACCAGCCAGTGGTTTGCCAGACATGCCAAGCTCATAGAATTGTCGGAACTTCCTGTGGGAGCCTTTGAGATATCAGGGCGTTCCTCCAAGGTGCTTATGACCAGCCAGATACCCAGGCTTTTAAGGCTTACAAAGGAGCAGGAGCACCTGTTTTCCCGGGATAAGGATGAATTCATACGTTTCCTAAAGAGCCTTGCCTCACACCGGGACGGAGGACCCGGTGTGATAAAGATGGATACCGCGGAAGGAACCCGGTGGATTAAGATAACATGTAAGACGGCAGTCCATCCCATCCGCTGCGTGGTGGAGGATGTGACGGATGAAATCCTTGAGACAAAAGCGCTTAAGGTGGAACGTGACAGGGACGGTCTCACGGGTGTTGGAAACAGGCTGGCTTATGAACACATGCTGCAGCACAAGAACAGCCATCCGGAGGAGATACCGGGAAGCGGTTTCCTGATGTGCGATCTCAATGACCTTAAGGGGGTCAATGACCGCTTCGGCCATGACAAGGGGGACGAATACATCCGCAGGTCCGCTGACATTATACGGGAAGCGTTTCCGGGGGCGCCCCTGTTCCGCATTGGAGGGGATGAGTTTGTGGTCCAGTTAGACGGTTTGGGACAGGAGCAGGTGACCCGTGGAATTCTGGCCATGGAGAGGGCTGTGAAGGCTTACAGCGACGGGAATGTATTTGCGGCCGGCATTGCGGCCGGATATGCCTTCTTTGACCCGGGTAAGGATGTGAGCCTGGGGAGCACGCTGGCCAGGGCGGACACTTACATGTACAGGAAGAAACACAAGATGAAGCATTAGAGTGTGTTTCATACGCGCTTCAGAGTGAATTTGATGAAACATACTGCATAAATAAAACAGTTGGAGGCATCTTTTATGAATTGGGCAATCTTGGCAACCGGCACCATAGCGGCAAAGTTCGCTGAAACAGTAAATGGAATGAAGGGGGAGGACCGATTGGCGGCCTGCGGTTCCCGTTCCCGGGAAAAAGCGGAAGCTTTCGGAAAGAAATACGGAATTCCCAGGGCATATGGCTCCTATGAGGAGCTTCTCAGGGACGAAGAGGTGGACGCGGTCTATGTGGCAACTCCCAACAATATGCATTATGAGAACTGTATGGCATGTCTTGAAGCAGGAAAGCATGTGTTATGTGAGAAGCCCTTTACCACCAATGTAAAGGATGGGGAACGGCTTTTCGCCGCGGCAGAGGAAAGAGGCCTGTTCATCATGGAAGCCTTCTGGATCCGCCATCTTCCGGCCCTGAAAAAGATGCAGGAGCTGATAAACGGGGGAGTTATCGGCCAGGTGGGATTTGCCAGGTGTGATTTCGGCTTTGTGGCTGAAGGGGCAAGGAAGGCACGCAAGTTTGATTCCGGGCTGGGCGGAGGCGCTCTTCTGGATGTGGGCATCTATAACCTGGGATTTCTGCGCATGGTTATGGGAGATAAACAGCCGGAACATGTTGTGTCGGAGTATCATCTGAATGAATTCGGCACCGATGATTACAGCACGGTTCTGCTCCGATATCCAGGCGGTTTCAGGGCAGCGGCCACCGCCTCTATCGGCATGGATATGCCAAGGGAAGCAGCCGTGTTCGGGTCCGTGGGCTCCATTTATCTGCCGGATTACCAGAAGGCAGAACGGCTGATTATCCGTCCCGTGAAGGGGGAGGAATATGTCCTGGATTTTCCTTTTGAGGTAAACGGTTTTGAGTATCAGATACGGGAAGTAAACAGGTGCGTCCTGCTGGGTATGTCTTCCAGCGATGTACTTAAGAAAGAGGACACACTGGACATTCTTAGACTTATGGATGATATAAGGGCTTCCTGGGGACTTGTGTTTGATTGTGAAAAATAATGGATTTCGGAAATTTTTTCCGGCCACAGGCCACAAAACAGAGAAAACACTTTGTTTTGTAAGGTTATGTGGCCGTTTTATTAAATAAAAATGTTGGAAAAATTAAAAAAATTAATGCAATTCTTACCATTTACACAATAATTGTGGAAATTTTTTCTGAAGGATGCTATAATTACGGGGATAAGATACAAGCCGTCCTGTTTCGGCAGGGTTGGCTTGTATCTCACGTAAGAGCCAAAATATCCGGTTTTTATGTGGTCAATACGAAAGGAGCGATAGATACATGAAAGATGAAAATGGTTTTAAACCATTTATACCGGCGGACAAGGTGGTTCCGGAAGTAACCGCGGTTTCTGTGATCCTGGGTATCCTTCTGGCTGTTCTCTTTGGTGCTGCCAATGCTTATCTGGGCCTTCGCGTCGGTATGACCGTGTCCGCATCCATACCTGCGGCAGTTATCTCCATGGGTGTTATCCGGGTAATCCTCAGAAGGGATTCCATTCTGGAAAACAACATGGTGCAGACCATTGGTTCTGCCGGTGAATCTGTGGCAGCAGGAGCCATCTTTACCCTGCCTGCCCTGTTTATGTGGATGAGTGAGTGGGGAGAGGGCGCGCCTTCCCTGGTTGAGATTGCGCTGATTGCGCTGTGCGGAGGCGTGCTGGGCGTGCTGTTTATGATTCCTCTGCGCCAGGCGCTGATTGTGAAGGAGCACGGGGTGCTTCCCTATCCGGAAGGCCAGGCGTGTGCCGAGGTACTGATTGCGGGAGAGCAGGGCGGTTCCAAGGCAGGCGTTGTATTTGCTGGCATGGGAATTGCCGCTTTGTACAAGTTTGTGGCTGACGGCCTGAAGCTGTTCCCCAGCGATGTGGATTATGATATCCAAAAATACGGCGGAGGCGTAGGGATTTCCGTGCTTCCTGCCCTTGCGGGAGTGGGCTACATCTGCGGTCCAAAGATTTCCTCCTACATGTTTTCGGGAGGTATTATATCATGGTTGATTCTGATGCCCATTATCAAGCTGTTCGGAAGCGGACTCACAGCGCCCTTTGCACCGGCTGATGTGCTGATCAGCGAGATGAGCAGCCAGGCTATGTGGGGCTCTTATATCCGTTACATCGGCGCTGGCGCCGTGGCAGCGGCAGGCATCATAAGCCTGATTAAGTCTCTTCCCATGATTGTGAATACCTTCAGGGATGCCATGCGGGACTTAAAGGGCGGACGTCAGGCTTCCACCCTGCGCACGGACAGGGATATTCCTATGAATGTGGTACTCATAGGCGTCCTCATTGCCGTGGTAATCATATGGCTGGTGCCGGCTGTTCCTGTAAACTTTGTGGGCGCCATGCTGATTGCAGTGTTCGGTTTCCTGTTTGCGGCCGTGTCCTCACGTCTGGTGGGATTGGTCGGATCCTCCAATAACCCGGTATCCGGCATGGCCATTGCCACACTTCTGGTATCGGCGCTGGTGCTTAAAGCCGTGTCCGGCGCCACCCATGAGAGCATGATGGGCGTTATCTCCATCGGCGGTGTTATCTGCGTTATTGCAGCTATTGCCGGGGATACCTCCCAGGATTTAAAAACAGGTTATCTGGTTGGCTCCACTCCAAGGAACCAGCAGATGGGCGAGCTGATTGGCGTGGTTTCTTCTGCCATTGCCATCGGCGGCGTACTTTACCTTTTGAACCAGGCCTGGGGCTATGGCTCGGCGGAACTTCCGGCTCCTCAGGCCATGATTATGAAGACTGTGGTAGAGGGCGTCATGGACGGCAACCTTCCATGGAACATGATTCTGGCAGGAGCAGCCATTGCCGTTGTCATTGAGATCCTTGGGATACCGGTAATGCCGGTAGCAGTAGGTTTATACCTGCCTCTGAGGACCACGGCAGCCATCATGGTGGGAGGACTCATCCGCCACTGGTATGAAAAGCGTAAATACGCAAAGGAGGAGGATAAGAAAGAGGCCATTGACCGGGGCGTGCTCTATACATCGGGCATGATTGCGGGAGAAGGTCTGGTCGGAATCCTGCTGGCTGTATTCGCCATCATCCCCCTTGCAAGCGCGCGGGGCGGGTATCTGGGCGATTTTATCAATCTGTCTGCCATGGATAACGGCTTAGGCGCTTTTCTGGTAAGTCCGGCGGCAAAGATTGTATCACTTATTGTCTTTGGGTTACTGATGCTTACCATGTGTAAATTTACCATCTGGCATAAAGAGAACAGGAAATAACCATACTGGTATAACAGTCCAGGTTCTGTGTGCATGGGGTGTCAGGTATCCTGGCGCCCTGTGCATGTTTATGAACAGGCGGTGATGGAAGGAAGGATTACATTGGGCTTCAATAAGAAAAAAGACCAGAATTATCTGGAAAAGATACCGGTCAGGAACCCTGAGTTCTCATGGAAAGAGGACCAGCAGGGAATCGTGACCGTGGATATGGTGCACAAGGGAATTTTTGATAAGCTGGCCCAGAAGCTGTGGGTCACTCCCAGGGTGAGCCATGTGAAGCTGGACCGGTTCGGAAGCTTTGTATGGAAGCAGATGGACGGAAACAGGAATATCATTGCCATCGGAGCGCTGGTCAGGGAAGAATTCGGAGACCAGGCTGAGCCGCTGTATGAACGACTGGCCAAGTTTGTGAAGATGTTAAGGGATAACCGGTTCGTGATATTTGGAAAATAGGAAAAAATGAGATGTGGGATGCCCGGGTGACCGGGCGCTTTTTTTGTTTTGGGGGTAGTTGAAGGAAGAGTTTTTGTTTTTTACTGTTTTAACAGGGAGATTGGATATGTGCTGCTGTGGAATTTGGCATGAGAATTGCTCTATATTAAAGATGACAGTATTTAATATTTAAGACAGGTTCAAACATTGATGAAAGAGAGGAATGCCACATGATTCAGTTGAAAAAAGAACCCTTTGTCCGCCTGGCTGATGGAACGTTTGTCCGTGCCTGTGATTACTGCGCAGATATAGAAACGGCCAGGTCCCACACCATGGCGTGGAAGATTCTTGAAGCCCATAATGAAGGCCCGGATATGGAAAATCTTCACCTGAAATTTGATATGCTTGTAAGCCCGGATGATAATTATACCAGCATCCTTCAGGAGCTTTGCGCGGTTGGGGAGAGGCCTCTTGCCATCCCGTGGATACTGACCAATTGCCACAATACTCTGGCGGCTACAGGCGGCACCATTAATAATGATGACCATGCCTATGGATTAGGGTGCATGAAAAAGCTGGGTGGTATTTTTGTGCCGCCATATACAGCTGTTATTCATCAGTATATGAGGGAATGTGCAGCAGGGGGAGGCAGAATGATCCTTGGAAGTGACAGCCATACCCGTTATGGCTGCCTTGGTACCATGGGAATCGGAGAAGGGGGGACAGAGATTGCCAGGCAGGCTCTGGGAAGCACTTATGACATAAGACGTCCTCCTGTCATAGCTGTGAAACTGAGTGGAGCTCCTGTACCGGGTGTGGGGCCTATGGATGTAGCCCTTACTCTGATAGGAGCAGTCTTTGACTGTGGTTTCTGTAAGAATAAGATTCTTGAAGTGGTAGGAGATGGAATTGCTAATCTTTCCATGGAATACCGGATGGGTATTGATGTAATGACCACAGAGACCGCAGCCCTTTCCAGCATATGGATGACCGATGAAACCGTCAGGGAGTGGCTGGCTATACATGGAAGGGAGGATGCGTATGAAAAACTGGAACCCATAGGAGACACCCTGTATGACGGTTTAATTGAAATTGACCTGAGCAGTATGGAACCCATGATTGCACTTCCTTTCCATCCCAGTAATGTATATTCTATCAGGGAATTGTGCAGGGACCGCGCATACCTGGATGGGGTACTGGAGTCTGTAGAGAAGGATGCGTATATGCGTAGCGGATTAACCTACACTTTGAGGGATAAGATAAAGAATAAAAGACTGATGGTTCAGCAGGCATCCATTGCGGGATGTGCTGGTGGTACTTTTGATAATATAGCAGCCGCAGCAGATATATTGGATGGATATAAGATATCAGGAGACGGCATCAGCCTGGGCATTTATCCGGCCAGCCAGCCTGTATTTTTGGAAACTATGCGGCAGGGAGTGGCTGAACGTCTCCTGCTGTCAGGAGTTACCATACGGCCGTGTATCTGCGGTCCCTGCTTCGGCACCGTGGATGTGCCGGCCAATAATACATTAGGAATCCGGCATGTGTCCCGCAATTATTACAGCCGGGAGGGATCTAAGACAGACAGCGGACAGCTTAGTGCTACTGCGCTTATGGATGCCAGGAGTATTGCTGCCACTGTACGCAATGGAGGCCTCCTTACAGCAGCCACGGAGATGGATACTGTATATAGAAAATTTGAATATCATTTCGAGAATACCATATATAGGGGAGGCGTATATGATGGGTTTGGCTGTCCCAACCCCTGCATTCATGTGCCCAAGGGACCAAATATCAAGGACTGGCCTGATTTTCCTGAGATGGGGAAGCACGTGTTGTTAAAGGCAGCAGCCTGTTTTGAAGGAAGCATTACTACAGATGAATTGTGTCCAAGTGGGGAAGCCTCCTCCCTTCGAAGCAACCCCGGGAAGATTGCAGCCTATACTCTTATAAGTAAGGATCGGGAATATGTGGAGTATGCAGGAAATATCCGAGATGCCCTGGAGAATGGAAATGCAGGGACACGTACTATTCTGGAACAGGTCTGCACCATGTTAGGGGCGGAGATGAAGGATATTTCTTACGGCAGTCTTCTAATCAGTGATAAGATTGGTGACGGAAGCAGCAGGGAACAGGCGGCCAGCAACCAGAAGGTTCTGGGGGGATGGGCTAATCTGGCAATAGAATACAGCACTAAGCGTTACCGTTCCAACTGCATCAGTTGGGGACTTATACCTTTGTCCTGTAAGGAAAGGCCGGACCTGAAAAAGGGAGATTATCTGCTGCTGCCGGACGCATCCGGGAAGATAAGTATGGGAGAGGAGCAGCTAGAGGGAATTATACTGAAAACAGGAGAGAAGGTCCGGCTGTCCATAGGGGAAATGACAGAGGAGGAGCGCAGGATGCTGGTACTGGGAGGCATGATTAATTATTACCGCAGTATCAGGTAGTCCGTCAAGCCTGCTGTGACAGCTTCTTCCAGAGAGTTGAGCGTGAAATACCCAGCTGCTTAGCCGTTTTTTCACGGCTGCCGTGATTTTCCTCCAGGCACTTCCGGATAAGGGCCAGCTCCATCTGGGCCAATGTACCTTCTAACGGTGGCTGCGAAGCTCCGGATGATGCAGCCTGCTTCGGCGGGGTTCCATCCAGACAGTCATTTACAGAGCAATGCTGCAGGCTGCTTAAGATGACATAGCGGTGCATGGTGTTTTCCAGTTCCCTGACATTGCCCGGCCAGCTGCGTTTGAGGAGAATTTCACTGTCTTCCGGAGAAAGAGCGGGAATTGGAACACTGTACTTGGCAGAATAGCGTTTCAGGAAATATCTGCACAGCGGCGGAATATCTTCTTTTCTGGTCTCCAGGTCGGGCATAGTCAGCTTCAGTGTATTCAGGCGGTAGTACAGGTCGGCCCGGAATTTGCCGTCCGCAATGAGTTCTTCCATGTTCTTGTTGCAGGCGGAGATGATGCGGATATCCACGTAGATATTTTTTTGAGCGCCCACTCTTCGAATTTCTTTCTCCTGAATGGTACGCAGCAGAACACTCTGCAGCTCAATGGGCATGGAATTGATTTCATCCAGGAAGATGGTACCTTTATGGGCCAATTCGAACAGTCCGCGCTTTCCTCCTTTTTTTGCTCCGGAAAATGCGCCTTCCTCATAACCGAATAATTCGCTTTCCAGAAGGGAGGCGGGGATGGCTGCACAGTTGACAGCCACGAAGGGCTGGTTGTGTCTGGGGCTTGCGTTATGTATGCTTTGGGCCAGAAGTTCCTTGCCGGTACCGCTGTTTCCGTTGATTAGGATTCCTGCGTTGGTGGAGGCATACAGTACGGCTTTATCCATCAGACTTTTCATCAGAGCGCTTTCCGCCACGATGTCCTCAAAGGTGTATTTTGCCATAAAGCCGTTGTTGCGCAGCTCTGAACGAACCCTTTGTTCCTGGTATTGAATGTTGTGTGTGCCCTGAAATACGGCTATGATTCTCTGATTTGTTTTACTGCGGGCAGTACTTTTTTTTACATAATAGTTCTGCCCGTTGATTTTTAAGATTCCATCATCTGCCGTGTCATGGAACATAAATGTGAGTATACAGGGAGCCATCAGGGAAGACGGCAGAGCTTCTGCCTTTTTATTCAGTATGAGCCGTTCATTGATATTTAGGATATGCCCCATTTCCTGATTGGCAACCACGATGGTCCCGTTCTCCGTGGAGAGGATTCCCTCCTGGATGGAAGAAGCTGCAGAACTGAAGCATTTCAGCTGCAGCTTTTCACGTTGTCTGGCATATATGATGGATTCGGCCTGCCGTATGGCTTTTTTTAAGCTCAGCCTTCCGGATTCGACAAAGCATACATTCATTCCACATTGTTTGCCCATGCGCAGGGCCAGGGTTCCGCCGCCCACCATTACATCCATTCCATCCCGTTTGCCTCTTAGAACCTGGGACTCGATATCAGCCCGGGAACGGAAGGGATAGATACGTACCTCTTCTACATCTAATAGATGTTCTACCGTTTTAATCTTATAGTGATCTACGTATTCATCAAAAAGAATAAGACCGATTCGTGAACCATATTCCCGTGCCTTGTTTAGTATCTCCAGTATTTCCAGATTGTCCGGTTCAGCACGTATGGATACGATTTCGGGGAAGTATTGTTCAATCATGCCTGCGGTGGCCCCGCGGCTGATGATGACATCGGGCTTTGGCAGCTCCAAAAACATCTGGTTCAGCTTATCCAGAAGTCCCTGTTGGGCTATTTCCCATTGAAGAATGGTAGGTTCGATATGCATGGTCTGGCAGACAGCCTGGATATCCTCCAGCATTTCAGGGTAAACAGATATCAGCATCAGTTCATGGCTCTTCATAAGTTTCCTCCCGGAATAACAAAGATATAAAACACAAATACAGCGTAATCTACATCCAGTTTATCATATTGTGTTTTGAAATTAAACATTAAAAACATAAAAACGTTTTAAAATTAAACGAATGATAAAACATATGACAAAAGACTTGTGTAATGGTTCAAATATAATGAAAAAATGTTTAAAAAAATTGGCATTAAATTTGCTCCCTATACAAGTATGAGAAAGGAGGCGGATAATAGATGATTGATATTCAGATGGATGGTATATACCTGGACAACGGATGTCTGGTTAAAGAAGCCGGGATACAACCGGATGATGCCAGGGAGAATACCATTGCTTATCAGATTCTGCGGGCACACAGCACATCAGAGGAACCGGACAGGATGCAGATAAAATTTGATGCGTTGATTTCCCAGGACCTTACTTATGTTGGAATCATTCAAACAGCCAGAAGCAGCGGAATGACGGAATTTCCCATGCCTTATGCGATGACCAACTGCCATAACAGCCTTTGCGCGGTAGGGGGAACGATTAACGAGGATGACCATGTGTTTGGGCTGACAGCAGCAAAAAAGTATGGCGGAAATTATGTTCCGGCCAACCTGGCTGTCATGCACGCATATGTGAGAGAGGAATTGTCTGCGTGCGGCGGCATGATACTTGGATCTGACAGCCATTCAAGGTATGGTGCCCTGGGAACAATGGGATTTGGGGAAGGTGGACCGGAGCTGGTAAAGCAGCTGCTTGGAAGGACCTATGACATACCATCTCCTGAGGTGGTACTCTGCTATGTGACCGGGAATACAAAGAGAGGTGTGGGACCTGAAGATGTGGCCCTTGCCATGGTGGCAGCACTTTTTAAGCCCGGAACTGTAAAAAACAAAATTCTGGAATTTACAGGCCCCGGACTTAAGAATCTTTCAGCGGATTACAGGTGTAATATTGATACCATGATGACAGAAACTTCCTGTCTGTCCTCCATATGGGAGACAGACGAGATAACCGAAGCCTATTACAGGAACCATGGAAGGCCCGGGGATTACAGGAAGTTGAAGGCCAGGAGTCCAGCCTATTATGACGGTGTAATCTATCTCGACTTAGGCCGCATTGAGTCAATGATTGCCCTGCCCTTTCATCCCAGCAACGCAGTGACGATTCATGAATTTAACGAGAGGGCAAAAGAACTGCTGGAGGAGGTGGATCAGGAGGCAGAACGGCTCTTTGGGAAGAATAAGCTTCAGCTTTCCCATAAAATTAAGGATGGCAGGGTGATTGCTGACCAGGGCAGCATAGCGGGATGCGCAGGTGGTTTGTTTGAGAATCTACAGGAGGCGGCTGAGATATTAAAAGACGCCACTTTGGGAAAAGATGGTTTTTCCATGACTGTATATCCGGCCAGTATGCCGGTTAACTTGGCGCTGATTCGTTCCGGTGCAGCGGAGAAGCTGTTGTCATCCGGAGCAATCATGAAACCGTGTATCTGCGGTTCATGTTCCGGCTATGGGGATATCCCGGCTACACATACCTTTTCCATTCGTCATGCTACGAGGAATTTTCCTAACAGGGAAGGAAGCAGACCGGATGAGGGGCAATACTGCGCAGTAGCTCTTATGGATGCACGTTCCATAGCAGCCACTGCTGCCAATCAGGGTGTTATTACAGCAGCCACGGATTTGGACTACCAGATACCGGACCTAAAGTACTGTTTTGACGGGACTGTGTATAAGAAGCGGGTTTATTACGGGTATGGAAAGGCTGATGCGTCTGTGAGGTTGGTGACCGGCCCTAATATCGTGGACTGGCCACCTATGGATGAACTGCATGATAATATACTGATGAGGTTTTCCGCAGTTATACATGACCCGGTAACAACCACGGACGAACTTATCCCTTCCGGCGACACTGCTTCCTACCGGTCTAATCCTATCCGTCTGGCAGAATATGCGCTGTGCAGAAGGGTTCCCGGTTATGCCGGGTACTGTCGGTCCATCCAGGTAGTGGAAGAGGAGAGAAAACAGGGAAAAATGCCGGAGGAGCTGGTTCGGGTGATGGACCGATTTGGTATTGATGAAGATATGATTGCAGGTACTGGTTACGGTTCCTGTTTGTTTGCCAATAAACCGGGGGACGGTTCGGCCAGAGAGCAAGCGGCCTCATGTCAGAAGGTTCTTGGAGGAATTGCCAATCTCTGTTTCGAGTATGCAACAAAGAGATACCGCAGTAATTGTATTAATTGGGGCATTATTCCTTTTACTCTGGATGGAAGGGAAAAATTTGACTGTGTACAGGGGGATTATATATTTATTGAGGGTATACGCAAGGCTCTGTTAGAAGGAAAGAAATGTATTGCAGCCCGAACACTGGGAAGTGACGGCAATGTCCGGGGCATCACGCTTGCATTGGAAGGATTGACGGAGACAGAACGGGATATTCTGCTCGCAGGATGTCTGATTAATTATTACAGAAAACAGAAAATAGGGGAGTGTTAAGAAATGGACGGATATAACCTGAAACGTTCCTGCTGGCTGGAGATCAGTCTGGATAACGTGAGAGACAATTTTTTTGCATTTAAAAAAATGGTGGGACCGGATGTGAAAGTGATGCCCGCAGTCAAAGCAAATGCCTATGGACACGGAATCGTACCGTGCGGAAAGGAGTTGGAGGCGTGCGGTGCAGATTACCTTGGTATGGGCAGTATCAGCGAGGCCATTAAACTGAGGGAAAATGGGGTAAAGATGCCGTTGCTTGTTTTTGCCAGCAATACCATAGAGGAGGTGGCAGAGCTTTACATCCAATATCATTTAATACCCACCATACTGTCGGAACGAGAGGCAAAAGCCATATCAGATGCAGCCTCCTCACCTGTACCTGTATTTGTTAAAATTGATACGGGAAGGGGAAGGTTGGGCGTAAACGCGGAAGAATTTCCGGACTTTTACAGGAAAATTACAGCATTGCCCAACCTATATGTGGAAGGTGTATACAGTCATATGGCAGCAGTAAACTGGCCGGATGTGTCAGCGGAATACGGTCTGTGGCAATATGAACGGTTCTCCGCTGCAATTGAAGCGTTGGGAGAGGAAGGAAAAAAGATACCATTTTGCCAGCTGGCCAATACACCGGGAGGAATCGCACTGCCGGAAATCCGTATGACCGGAGTGTGTCCGGGGCGGGCAATCTGGGGATATTCACCTCTTGACAGGAGGGAGGGGCATCCGCAGTTAAAGCATCCGATTACGGCATGGAAGAGTCGGCTTATACATATAAACCAGGTATGTGGAGGTAAATTTGGGGAGAACTATAAAGCGGTAAAACTGGATTCGCCTAAGCGGATTGGAATTATGGCAGGAGGACTTGGAGACGGTATTAGTCCAAAGCTGGCCGGCGGATATGTACTTCTTCACGGAAGAAAGGCGAAAGTGGCCAGCACAATCAGCCTGGAGCATACCATCATAGATCTGGCAGATTTCCCGGATGCCAAGGTGGGGGATGAAATTGTCATTCTTGGCAGACAGGGAGATGAAGAGATTACGATGGAGCAGAGGATGGAAGAATGGGGGAGAGGGGTGCCTTCGTTCTGGATTGAGATTTCGTCCCACACGGCGAGGTGTTATTACAAGGAAGGAAAACTGCTGGCTGTATCAGAGAGCGGAGTGCTTCAATATATCTAACGTATTTCTATTAGGAGGGGATTACAAATGTTGAAAAAGTATAATAAGATGAATGATATCACAAAAATCCTTATAGCCATGCTGCTGGGGTCATTACTAGGCATACTGTTGGGGGAAAAGGCTACCTGCATTGGTTTTATCGGAACAATCTGGCTGAATCTGATGAAAATGTTCCTTGTTCCCATTGTCATCTGCATGATGGTAAAGGGGATTACCAGTATGGATAATCCTAAGACGCTGGGAAGAATCGGTATCCGAATTGTGGTCTTTTATATGTTTACCACAGTGGCGGCGTCGGTCCTGGGTCTGGTGATAACCGGAGTGTTTCATCCGGGTGTGGGTTTCCAGTTTACAGAAGGCAGTGCGGAGGCTGTAGAGATAGCGGAGCTTCCTACTGTGGGTAAGTTCTTCACAGATATGTTTTCCAGCAATATTTTTGCAACATTTAACAATGCAAATATGATGCAGGTATTAATCATAGCAGTTATTATGGGAGTAGCCATTGTCATGCTGCCCGAGGAAAAGAGGACGCCTGTGCGCAACTGGTTTGTCAGTATGGCGGACTTGGTAATGTCCATCATCAGTATTGCCCTGAAGCTGGCTCCCATAGGAGTATTCTGTCTTATGGCCAATGCCCTGGGAAAATACGGCATCAACCTGCTGCTCACCATGTCCAAGCTTTTAGGTACCTTCTATTTGTGCTGCATCCTTCATCTGATAGTGGTATATTGTTTGATTTTATGGCTGTTTACCGGCATTACCCCTCTGAATTTCTTGAAAAGGAGCTTTCCGACCATAGCAGCCGCCGCCAGTACCTGCAGCAGTGCTGCAGTGATTCCGGTCAGCATGAATGTGGCCAAAGAAAATTTTGAAGTGGAAGACTCGGTTGCAGGATTGGGCATCACGCTGGGCGGAACTATTAACAAGGATGGCGTGGCAGTGCTCTGCAGTGTTGTCATTCTGTTCAGCGCACAGGCCATGGGAATTGCCCTCACGCCAGGACAGATTTTTAATACGATTTTTGTAACAGCTCTGGTTACCTCCACTGGTTCCGGTGTTCCGGGCGGCGGCCTGATGAATCTTATGATTGTAGCGGCGGCAGTGGGAATTCCTCTGGAGATTGTAATTATGGTAGGCGGCTTCTACCGATTCTTTGATATGGGTACCACAACCATGAACTGTCTGGGCGACATGTCTGCCACGGTCATCATAGACAGGCTGGAGAAAAAGAGAACCCAAAGACTGGGTAAGACAGCTAACAGTTAAAGGAAAGGAAGAAAAGAAGATGATAAACGGCGGATGGCTTGAGGAAAGCAGTCCGCCGCTTTTTATGCATGGCACCACTGATTGCCAAACCCAACCCATAATAAATTTTCCAATAGAAGTAAAAAATGTCTTTGCCAACCGGGGGTCTATCAGTTATGATAGAAAAAGAATGTTGATTGGGAGGTATTTATGAAACATCTGGAACATTTTCATGAACTGAAATCCCTGACCAGGAAGCAGAAGTTTTTTCTGCTGTCGCTGCTTCCTGTTTATTTTATGGTCATTGGGCTGTTTCTGCAGCCAATCCAGGAAATTGGTCCGGGAATCGTGCGTCTGATAAAAGAGCCGGATTTTCTGATTACGGATTATTTTGTTGTGGGCGGTGTGGGGGCGGCCCTCATCAACGCCGGTGCACTGACTCTTATGAGTATTGGCATCATCTACTTCATGGGTATGGATATGGACGGCCACACCATCACTTCCAGCTGTCTGATGTTCGGTTTCTCGCTGTTTGGCAAAAACCTGCTTAACATCTGGGCTATTTTGGCCGGAGTGTACCTGTACGCTAGGTATCACAAGACGTCCATGCGAAGGTATATTTATATTGGCTTTTACGGCACCAGCCTTTCGCCCATCATCACCCAGATGATGCAGGTGGGCAACCTGCCGGTGGTGATGCGGATGGCCATAGCCCTGGCCGTGGGGCTCATTATAGGCTTTGTGCTGCCGCCCCTTTCCACTCATGTGCATTTTGCACACAAAGGGTATTCTTTGTACAATGTGGGGTTTGCCGCAGGTATCATAGCGACGGTCATTGTGTCAGTGTTAAAATCCCTTGGAGTGGAGATAGAATCCAGGCTCATTTGGTCCACGGGAAACAATGAGATCTTTGGAATCGTGCTGTCCGTACTGTTTGGCGGAATGATTGTATTTGGGGTTGCGGTGCGGGGCAGAAGCATCTGGGAATCTTACAGAAGAATTATCAAATCCTATGGAATCGGCGGAACAGATTATCTGAGAGATGAAGGCGGTGCCAGCACTGTGTTCAACATGGGAGTCAATGGACTGTTTGCCACCTATTTTGTACTGGCAGTGGGAGGTGAACTGAACGGACCTACCATCTGCGGAATCTTCACCATTGTGGGCTTTGGGGCCACGGGAAAACATCTGAGGAACATAGCTCCGGTGATGATGGGGGTATATCTGGCCAGCTTTACCAAGACATGGAACATTTATCAGCCATCCCCCATGCTGGCCCTTTTATTCTCCACCACCCTTGCGCCGGTGGCGGGTGAATTCGGCGTGGTGGCCGGAATCGTGGCAGGCTACCTGCATTCCTCCGTTGCCCTCAATGTGGGAATTGTGTATGGGGGCATGAACCTGTATAATAACGGTTATGCAGGCGGAATCGTGGCCATATTCATGGTTCCTGTCATCCATTCCATCATGGACAGACGGGCAAGGGCAAGAGGCGGATTGTCGCTGTAAGAGTCCTGGGATGTGAAACGGTTTTATTTACAGAAACAGTTCCAGAAGAAATACCATGGCACATGCGGCCAGGGACACCTGGAACAGGCTCTTTCCCTTCCAGGCCAGAAGAACAGCCACTACCAAGGCTGCTGCGCCGGACCACACAGAGGCTGTGGCGTGGAGAATGGCAGGAAAGGTCATGACGGACAGGGTGACGTAGGGGACGTAATAGAGAAAGGACTTGACATATACGTTCTTTATCTCCTTCTTAATCAAGGTCAGCGGAAGAAGACGGATCAGGTAGGTCACGCCTGCCATCACAAGAATATACAGGTACACATTATGATTCATGTTCATTTTCCTCCTTTACAGGGAACAGAATGGCTGCGGCACCGGCAATCAGGATGGTTAGCAGGATGATTTTAAAGCCGGATGATAGACCTGCCAGCAGGGGGACATGGGCAAACACAAGGCTTAAGGCCATGGAGGCCAGGATGACGCCGGTGAGAATCCTGCTTGTCTTGGCCGGCGGAATCACCACGGCCAGAAACATTCCGTACAGTGCCACGTTCAGGGCGCTTAAAAGGCGTGCCGGAAGCAGTTCCCCGGAAACAGCTCCCAACAGGGTGCCGAGGGTCCAGCCGGGTACGGCGACACAGATGAGCCCATAGCTGTAAAAGGGACTTAAGAAGCCGGGCCGGCATACGGAAACGCCGAATATCTCGTCTGTAACTCCATAGGACATAAAGAAACGGTGGAAGAAGGGCATGTCTGCGCCCAGCTTCTGGGACAGGGAACAGGACATAAGACAGTAGCGCAGGTTGATGATGAGCTGGGCTATTGCCATTTCCATAAAGGGGGCCCCGGCCTGTATGATTCCCAGCGCTGCAAACTGTCCCGCGCTGGTCAGGTTTGTAAAGGACATGACAACGGACTGGAGGGTGGTGAGGCCGGCTCCCCTTGCCATGATTCCAAATGTAAAGGACACGGCCAGGTATCCCAGACCGATGGGTATGCCGTCTTTTAGTCCGCAATGAAATTGATGTGAATTGTGTTTCATGATAACCTCTCAGAATATGAATTGGGATAAGACACCCCTACCAATTATAACAGGAAAATCCAGGTTGTAAATGCGGATTTTATCAAATCCCGGGGAAACCCTCCTGAACCTTACCGGACCGGTCCTGCCTGGCGCCGGAGCCGTTACAATTGTGTGAATTCGGTTGACAGACCGGATAGATTGCCTTAGAATTGTTAGGTAACTAACAGAAACTGTTTTTCTGCATATAATAAAAGGAGTAAATTCCATGGCTGTTAATCCTACCGTCCGCCTTATCGCCACCCTTTCCAACCTGATCCGGCGCAAGATTGACAGCGCTGAGGGGGTGGGAGGGCTGACACCTGCCCAGAACGGAATCCTGCACTTTATTCTCGGCCGCTGCAGGGAGCAGGACCTGTTTCAGAAGGATATAGAGGAGGAATTTAACCTGCGCCGCCCCACGGCCACGGAGATTCTGAAGCTGATGGAGCGAAAGGGCCTGATTTACAGGGAGGAGGCGTCCTATGACGCCAGGTGTAAAAAAATCATTCCCACTGAAAAGGGATGGGAGCTGGAAGGACGGGTGCTTAAGGATATCCTGGAAATGGAACAGTTCATAACACGGGATATTCCAAAGGAAGAACTGGATACATTCATCCGAATCGGGATAAAAATGATGAAGAATCTTAAGTAATGGGGAAGGGCCTATGGCTGCCAACAGGCGGCGCCGTCTTAGGCTCTTTAAATTGCCCCAAAATCCAAGGGAATTTACAAAAAAAGGAGGTTTTAACAGTGAAAGGACAACATCAAAAGACAGTCCGGGCTTTGCTTGGCTCAGTCCGGGAGTATAAAAAGCCATCTCTTCTCTGCCCGGTTTTTGTGGTGCTGGAGGTGCTTATGGAAGTTCTGGTGCCCGGCGTCATGGCGCTGATGATTGATAAGGGGATGAGCGGAGGAAGTATCGGCTATATTCTGAAGATTGGAGCCGTGCTTTTAGTTATGTCCATGATGGCTCTGGTATTCGGTATCCTGGCAGGGACAAATGCGGCCAGGGCCTCGGCCGGTATGGCACGGAATTTGAGAAAGGATATGTTCCACCACATACAGGAGTTTTCTTTTTCCAATATTGACCGCTTTTCTCCTTCCAGTCTGGTGACGCGTCTGACCACGGACATCACCAATGTGCAGAATGCGTACCAAATGGTAATCCGCATTGCTATCAGAGGCCCCATCATGCTCTGTTTTGCGCTAATCATGGCTATGGGAATCAGCAGGGAGCTTTCCACCATCTTTTTTATCGTGCTGCCAATCCTGGCAGCGGGGCTCTTTTACATTGTGATAAAGGCCCATCCCTATTTTGAGGCTGTATTCAAGCGCTATGACGTGTTAAACCGCGTGGTTCAGGAAAATCTGAACGCCATCCGGGTGGTAAAAGCCTATGTGAGGGAGCCGTATGAAATCGAAAAGTTCCGGCACATATCCCAGGAGGTCTTTTACCAGTTTAAGTATGCGGAAAAGATTGTAGCCTGGAACAGCCCGCTGATGCAGTTCTGCATGTATAACTGTATCCTGCTGGTATCAGGGCTGGGAGCCAGACTCATTGTGGGAAGCAGAATGACAACAGGTGAGCTCACCAGCATGATTATCTATGCGGTCCAGATATTGTCCAGCCTGATGATGCTCTCTATGGTGTTTGTCATGGTCATCATGGCCCGTTCTTCGGCAGAGCGTATTGTGGAGGTGCTGGATGAAAAGAGCAGCCTGTCAGACCCGGATGACCCGGTACAGGAGGTGGCGGACGGCAGCATTGACTTTGAGCATGTGTCCTTCAGCTACATAGGAGATAAGGAGAAGCTGGCTCTTAAGGACGTGGATATCCACATAAAATCCGGAGAGACCATAGGTATACTGGGAGGGACGGGAAGTTCCAAAACCACTCTTGTGCAGCTGATACCAAGGCTGTACGACGTGACCGGAGGCTGTCTTAAAGTGGGCGGTCGGGATGTGAAGGAGTATGGGCTTAAGTCCCTGAGAAATCAGGTGGCAGTGGTTCTGCAGAAAAATATCCTGTTCAGCGGCACCATCCGTGAAAACCTGCGGTGGGGCAATGAAAATGCCACAGACGGGGAAATCAAGCGGGCCTGCTGTCTGGCCCAGGCAGACGAGTTTATCCGGCAGTTTCCCGACCAGTATGAAACCTATATCGACCAGGGAGGAACCAATGTATCCGGGGGACAGAAGCAGAGGCTCTGTATTGCCAGGGCCCTGCTCAAGAAGCCTAAGATATTGATTCTGGATGATTCTACCAGCGCAGTGGATACAAAAACAGATGCCATGATTCGCAGAGCGTTCCGGGAGGAGATTCCTGACACCACCAAAATAATCATAGCACAGAGGATATCCTCGGTGGAGGACGCAGATAAGGTGATCGTGCTGAACCACGGCGCTGTGGATGATTTTGGTACACCCCAGGAGCTGTTTGCCAGGAATAAGATTTACAGGGAAGTATATGAATCCCAGAAGAAAGGGGGAAATAATCATGATGGGAAATAAGAAAAATGCAGCCGTGAACCACCATTATGCCAAAACGGCAAAACGCCTTATGGGGTATGTGGCAGGCACTTACAGGCTCCAGTTTGTCTGTGTGCTGGTGACCATTGTCATAAGCGCTCTGGCCAATGTGGCGGGACCGCTGTTTTTGATGGTGCTCATAGATGATTTTATCACCCCTCTCCTGGGGCAGCAGCGTCCTGATTTTACGGTTCTGAACCATGTTATGGCAGGGCTGGCGGCCTTTTATGTGGCCGGAGTTATTTGTACCTACACTTATAACCGTCTGATGATAAATATTGGCCAGGGTGTCCAGAAGCGTATCAGGGATGAGATGTTTGAGCATATGCAGACGCTGTCTGTACGGTATTTTGACCGTCATCCCCATGGAGAGCTTATGAGCCGCTATACCAATGATATCGACACCCTGAGACAGATGATTAACCAGGCTCTGCCCATGGTATTGTCCTCCTTTGTCACCATCATAGCCATATCCGCGGTGATGATAGGTATCAGCGTTCCCCTCTCTGTCCTGGCAGCAGCCATGATAGTTCTCATGCTCTTTGTCAGCAGGACTTTGGCAGGCCGGTGCGGACGGTATTTCGTGGCGCAGCAGCTGGCTATCGGAAAGGTGACGGGATACATTGAGGAGCGTTTAAGCGGACAGAAGGTCATCAAGGTATTTAACCATGAGGAGGAGACAAGGGAGGAATTCGACAAGCTGAATGACCGGCTCTATGACAGCGCATTCCACGCCAACAAGTACGCCAATGTTATTATGCCGGTCATTACCAACATAGGCAACCTGCAGTTTGTGCTCACAGCCATCGCAGGAGGGATTCTGTCACTAAGTGGCCTGGCAGGGCTGACCCTGGGCCAGATTGCTTCTTATCTCCAGTTTACAAAGAGCTTTAACCAGCCCTTTGCCCAGATATCCCAGCAGTCCAACTCCATCATCATGGCCCTGGCAGGGGCAGAACGTATTTTTAATATGATGGATGAGGAACCGGAGACAGACCAGGGAAATGTGACCCTTGTCAATGTCCGTGTGGATGAAAGCGGAAAAATGACAGAGGTACCGGAACGGACCAGCCTGTGGGCGTGGAAATATCCCCGTGAGGACGGTACGGCCGCTTACACAAGACTTACCGGTGATGTGCGGTTTCAGGATATGGACTTTGGATACGAGCCGGGGCATGCAGTGCTCCATGACATCAGCCTGTATGCGAAGCCGGGGCAGAAGCTGGCTTTCGTGGGAGCCACAGGGGCGGGAAAGACCACCATTACCAATCTGATTAACCGTTTTTACGACATACAGAAGGGATCTATCACGTATGATGGTATTGATATCCGCCATATAAAGAAAGACGACCTGCGCCGCTCTCTTGGCATCGTGCTTCAGGATACCCACCTGTTTACCGGTACAATCAGGGAGAATATACGGTATGGAAAGCTGGATGCCACAGACAGGGAGATCTGCGATGCGGCGAAGCTGGCCAATGCCGACCAGTTTATAGAGATGCTGCCGGAAGGATACGATACCATGCTTACAGGAGACGGCGAGGAGCTGTCCCAGGGCCAGCGCCAGCTTTTAGCCATTGCGCGGGCAGCCATTGCAGATCCTCCGGTCCTGATTCTGGATGAAGCCACTTCCAGCATTGATACCAGGACAGAGGCTATGGTGCAGAGAGGCATGGATGAGCTGATGAAGGGCAGGACCGTATTCGTCATAGCCCACAGGCTTTCCACCATCCGCAATTCCGACGCTATCATGGTACTGGACCATGGACGTATTGCTGAGCGGGGAGACCATGAGAGCCTGATAAGGGAGAGGGGAATGTATTACCAGCTGTATACAGGCGGGTTGGAGCTGGAGTAGGAGAGGTGTCCGGCCACAGGAAGGTAGCAGGAAGGTGGCAGGAAGGTGGCAGGGAGGTGGCAGGAAGGTGACGGGGAGGTGGCCGGTGACGTGGCCGGCCCAGCCAAACTGCTTTCCATGTATTGACTTTCCACGGAGAATGCAGGTATAATTTCCTGTATTGGATTCTGCCAAACGGGAATCCGTTAAAAACTAGGAGGAAATGTTATGAAGAAAAAATTAAGCCTATTGCTGTGTGCAGCCCTGACAGCCACTACCCTGGCCGGCTGCGGCCAGGCACAAAGCAGTCCTGCCGGTACAGATGCCGGTACAGAAGCTTCGGCAGCTGGGACCGCCGGGTCAAAAGAGGGAGAAAAGATCCTTACCTATGCTGTGATGGAGGAACCGGAAACACTGGACCCCACACTGAATAACTACAGCACATCGTCCACCTTCCTGCAGAATATGTTCTGCGGCCTGTTCCAGCTGGAGGCAGACGGAAGCCTGAGCAATGCCATGTGTGACACATATGAGGTAAGCGGGGACGGTCTGACCTACACCTTTACATTGAAGGACGGACTTAAATGGTCCGATGGAAGTGATCTGACGGCAGGAGACTTTGAATATTCCTGGAAACGCGTCCTGAATCCTGATACGGCTTCTCCGGCTGCTTGGGAACTGCACTATCTGAAGGGCGGGGAAGAATACAACACACAGGGCGGCTCTGCCCAGGATGTGGGGGTAAAGGCTGTGGATGACAAAATCCTGGAGGTAACCCTGAAAGCACCTACGCCATATTTCCTTTATCTGACAGCGTCCAGCAACTTTTTCCCTGTCAAGCAGGAGGTGGTGGAGGGACAGGATCCCTGGACCAAATCCGCGGATACCTATGTGTGCAACGGTGCATTTACCCTGGAGAAGATAAATCCCCAGAGCAGCTATGTGCTGAAGAAAAATCCCAATTACTATGACGCGGACTCCGTCAAACTGGACGGAGTGGAAATCGTGATTATCCAGTCTCCGGAGTCAGCCCTGTCCGCATATAATGCAGGTGAGATTGACGCTATGGGCGATAACCTGGTAACTTCCCAGGCCATTGACCAGTATGGGGATACAGAAGAGCTGAAAGGATATGACAAGATTGGAACCAGATATTACGATTTCAACTGTTCCAAAGAGTATCTGTCCAATCCGGATGTGAGAAGGGCCCTGGCCATGGCTATTGACCGCAGGACAATCTGCGAGTCCATCGTTCCGTCAAAGCCTGAGCCGGCCTACGGATTCGTGCCTTATGGGATACCATATGAAGGCTTCTCCGAGGATTTCCGCACCGTATCAGGTGATTTGATTCAAGAGGATGTGGAAGCTGCAAAGAAACTCCTGGCAGACGCGGGATATCCCAATGGAGAGGGACTGCCTGTTCTGACCTTTATTGTTACCAACACAAAAGAGAATAAGGACATTGCCCAGGTAATCCAGTCCATGTGGAAGGATAATCTTGGAGTCCAGGCAGACATTGTTACCTTTGAGTCAAAGGTGTACTGGGATGAGCAGAAGGCAGGAAACTTTGATGTTTGCTTTGACGGATGGACCGGTGACTATCTGGATCCCGACACAAACCTGAACTGCTTTACCCAGGCCCGCGCCTACAACCAGAACCGTTGGAGCGGTGAGAATGCCATGAAGTATGACAGCATGATAGAAGAATGCCGCAACCTGGCGGATAACAGTAAGCGTATGGAGATATTCAAGGAGGCGGAGGCCATCCTGATGGATGAGATGCCCATTATACCGCTGTATTATCTGAATGCCATTGTCCTGGCAAAGCCGGATGTGACCGGTCTGGTGAAGAACGCAGATGGCCATACCCTGTTCAGAAATGCGGATAAGCTGTAATGGCTATGATTTAAAACAGAAGATTGGCAGCGCCGGATATCTCTCCTTTGGCAAAGGGAAGGGATCCGGCGCTGCTTTTTGCATGGATATAAAGCGTAATTTCTCAGTTTAAAAGCAGGGGAGATATTGAAAGCAGTACCTTTATATGCTATACTGGACCAATCAGATTGTTTCTGAACAATCTATATAAAAATCTTTTCCGGCATAAAATCCAATGTTTTCTGCCGGAGACTGGCATATCTGCCGGGATTTCCGCTCATATCACATAAATCAAATAGTTCATGGAGGGCAATGCCTATGGGAAAATGGCACAAAGGGCGCATCAGAAGTTTTTTTAGGGATGGAAAGAGAAAAGTGGATTTGCAGCTAAAACAGCTGGCAGACAGCGGAAGGCCTCTGGATATAAGCCTGACCAATGACTTCGCCTTTAAGAAAACCTTCCGCAACAAGATTGCGCTGACAGGGCTTTTAAGCAGTCTGCTGGACATTCCGGCAGGTGAGATCACCAGTCTGGAATTCCCGGACACATTTCTTCACGGGGAATATGCTGAGGACCGGGAAGGAATACTGGATGTAAAGGTGCGCCTCAACCACTGTAAAAAAGTGAATATAGAAATACAGCTTTTGTCACATCCTTTCTGGGAGGAACGGAGCCTCTTTTATATCAGCCGTATGTATACAGAAGATTTTTTGAAAGGCCAGAATTATGATGCGTTGGAGGAGTGTATACATATCAGCATCCTGGGATTCCCACGGAAGGGAACAGAGCATTTTTATTCGGTCATACGGCTTATGGATGATAAAACCGGGCGTGTCTATAGTGGCAAAATCAGCCTGCGTGTGCTATACTTAAGTCAGCTGGTTTCCTGCAGTGAGGAGGAAAAACAAACAGAGGTATATCACTGGGCAAAGCTTATATCTGCCCGTGACTGGGAGGTGCTTAAAGATATGGCAAAGAGAAACCGTTATATGAAGGAAGCGGTGGAGGAACTGGAACGCCTGAATGCCGACAAAGAACTGCGTTATCTGTACCTGGAGCGCCTTAAGGCAGCCAGTGACGAAGCTACCATGCAAAGCTATTATAAGAGGCTAGCAGAAGATGCGCAGAAGAATGGGCTGGCGCAGGGCTTGGAGCAGGGCTTGTCACAGGGCATTAAAGCCCTTATAAAAGATAACCTGGAAGAGGGGAAAGACAAAAAAGTCATACTGACCAAGCTGGAGAAACATTTTTCATTGACAGAAAAAGAGGCGCAGGCCTATTTTGATATGTATAACAATATGAGTTAAGAAGCAGAACCGGCCAAAAGGCCGGTTCACTGTTTCTATATTCTGTTTTACCATGGGATAGGACAATTATTTCTCTGTATGAGGCAGCCGTCCCCTGAGAAAACGCTTTTTTAATTCTGAGAGGCTAAATGGAATCAGAGGATAAATATAGCTCTTTCCGGCAATGGTTCTGTTGAATATGATGGCACAGGCGGACAGGATGATTCCGATGACAAATCCCCATATATTCAGGATGGATGTCAGTATCAATATAATGATACGCATGAATTTCATGGCATAACCTAATTCAAAACTGGCCTGGGAATAATTGGCAATGGTAACAAAGGCCATGTAGAGCATGGTCTCACTGTTAAACCAACCTGATTTTACCGCATATTCTCCCAGAACAATACCGGCAATCACACTGAGGGGGGTGGTCAGCATATTGGGGGTATTGACAGCCGCCAGCCGCAGGCCGTCAATGGCAAATTCCAGTATAAGAAGCTGCCATATTAAAGGCACATTAAGCGGGTCCGAAAGCCGGATAAATGCCAGCCAGTCCGGTATGAGCTCCGTATTCTGCATGAACAGAAGCCATGTAGGGGTTAGAAGCAGGGACAGCAGGGATATGGTCATCCTGGACAGACGGAGGTAAGTGCCTGTAATAGGAGGAAAGTAGTAATCATCTGCCTCCTCAATGATATCAAAGACAGAGGAGGGAAGTATCATGGCAGAAGGAGAGTTGTCTACCAGGATAATGATATTTCCTTCCAAAATTGAGGCGGCAGCCGTGTCCGGCCGTTCTGAAAATTTAAATTTTGGGAATGGATTGAACCATTTATAGGGAAAGAGACACTCTGCCAGGCTTTCCTGATTCATGGTCAGCGCATCTACCTTCAGATTTTGAATCCGTTTCTTGATTTTATCCAGGAGCTGCTTATCAACCCTGTTTTCCATATAACAGATGGCAATGTCAGTGTGGGAGCTCTCTCCGGCCGATGTTATTTCCACGGTAAGCCTGGGATCGCGGATTCTCCGCCGAATCAGGGCCGTATTAAAAATCAGGGTTTCCACAAAGCCATCTCTGGAGCCCCGCATGACTTTATCCTTTTCCGGTTCGCTGACACCGCGGGAAGGATAGGTGCGGCAGTCAATCGTAATACATTTATCATAACCGTCAATAAAGAGACAGGATACACCGGACAGCAGCTGGACGGTCATATCCTGGTCATTGGAAAGCAGTCCGATCTCGCCGTAAGGAACATACTGTTTGGAGAAGCCGTGGGCGTCCTTTGGCATATCCTCCGGCTTGATGGTGGAGAACACCTGCAGAATTTTTAACAGGGAATCATCCTTTGTAAAACCATCTATGAAATAAAGACATGCTTCCCGGCCGCCGATGTGGACTACGCGGTAAACCACGTCAAAATTCGTCTCTACATTCAGCTTCTTGTGAAGGTAGGTAATGTTGTCTTTTAAATTTTGGGAAAATTCCATGGTTTCTTCCTTTCTGTGTGACTTCAGATAAAAATTATGGCTTAAGTTAGTATGTACCGATGAAAGATAAATATACAAAAGACATTTGTCTTTGGTCTGCGGACGGATGGGAGAAATTTATATAAAAACTTGTATATAGGGGAAAGGAATTCACTAATATGCACAAAAATGATTGACAAATCATGGGAGCGGTGGTATAGTGTCCATGTAAGAAGCACAAAGGAGTGCCTTACGGGTTTTTGTTTGGTATGGGGATGCCAGATAAACTAATAGTGTGACGGTTTTTGATCGTGACTGAGAGCTGCCTTCTGTGGGGGAAGGGCGGCTCTCATTTTTTGTGTCACAGTAAAAATAAACCACCTGCTCTGCAGGTGGAGGGAATATCTTCAGATAAAAGCAACTCCTGTGCTAAAATAGATGTAGGTCTGCAAACCACAAATAAAAAAGCACAGGAGGTCCAAAAATGGACAATAACAGTTTAGCTCATACAAAATGGGATTGCAAGTATCATCTGGTTTTTGCACCAAAATATCGGAGGCAGGTAATATATAAGGATATCAAGGCAGATGTAGGCCAAATACTAGGGACCTTATGCCGAAGAAAAGGGATTGAGATAATCGAGGCACAATGCATGCCGGATCATATCCATATGCTGGTAAGTATTCCGCCCAAATATGCTGTGTCAGAGGTAGTGGGGTATCTCAAAGGAAAAAGTTCACTTATGATATTCGAGAAGCATGCGAACCTAAAATATAAGTACGGAAATCGTCATTTCTGGTGCCGTGGATATTACGTGGACACAGTAGGGAAGAATACAGCGGCCATAAAGGCATATATACAAAATCAGATAAAGGAAGATTTGGAATATGATCAGATGTCGTTAGTAGAGTACATTGACCCGTTTACGGGTGAGCCGGTGAAGAAAAACAAGAAGTAAGACTCTTAAGAGTCAGTAGGGAGCCAAAGCAAACCAGCAAGCCCCCTTTGGGGCAAAGCCGGAGTAAGGAAGCGCTGAATATGCCCTTTTAAGGGCAGCTGAGAATGTGGTGCAGCTGGCAGACTTTTCAGTGCGCCTTCCGGGCGCAAGCAGGAAACAGCCCCTTATAGGGGCAGAACAAGCCACCGGCTAAGCCGGTGGTCTTGACTTGTCCTGATTCTTCCGGTATTCTGCCCCGGTAATGGCCCCGGGTATAAAAACTGTCATCCGGGGCTGTCTGGGGAGTGTTATGCCGGAAGGAATCAGATTGATTTTTTCCACAGTCCGTGAAGATTGCAGTAAGCGTAAGCAGCAGCAGGAGTGTCCCCTTCTTCCAGGGTGAAGGATGCCACTGGTTCGCAGTCAGGGGTCAGGGGAACACGCATGACACAGCCGGCTTTTGTCACAAGGCACACCCATCCGATGCTGTGCTCCTGTCCCATGGGATGGAAAATGTTTCCAACCTTGACTGTCACGTGGAGTCCGTCCTGTTCCACTACCGGAAGATGTTTTTCCGCTGCGCCCTCAGTGGCTGCCGGGTCCAGGATTTCAAAGGGTTTGCAGGAATCAGGGAGAGCTGCATTGGGAGCTGGTGAAAGGGCCTCCAACACTATATTGTGGTTTTTGTCAGTCAGGAATACCGGTTCATTCTTCATGAAAATCCTCCGTTCTCAATCGTCAGCAGGCCGGCCTTATGGAATCGGACCTGCAATTTTTCTCAGTTTCCATATTATTTTCCCGAAAATAGTGCACTCTATTCATAAAGCATTTAGGCAGACCTGGCAGGGAAGATAACTTACTATTGACATATTTCCTACAGGAATAGTATGATATACTCATGGCAGGATAAAATTTAAGACAAAGGACGTGAACATACATGCTTGTATCGACAAAAGGCCGTTATGCTCTCCGCACCATGGTGGATTTAGCCATCCACGGAGACGGCGAGCCCGTTAAAATAAAAGACATAGCCAACCGGCAGGGGATATCCGGTAAATATCTGGAGCAGATTATCTCTATCTTATCCAGAGCCGGATTTGTGCGCAGCATCAGGGGAAATCAGGGGGGCTATTATCTGGCCAGACCGTCATCGGACTATACGGTGGGTTCCATTTTGAGAATCACAGAGGGAAGCCTGGCTCCGGTGGACTGCCTGAGCGGGGATGAGAACCCCTGTGCCAGGCAGATGGAATGTGTGACCCTGCGCCTGTGGCGGGAGCTGGATGAGGCTATCAGCGGCGTGGTGGATAAATATACATTGGAGGATTTGGTCCAGTGGCAAAAAAGCATGAAGGATAATTATGTTATATGATAACTAAATGAAACAGGAGCGAATTTTCCTATGGGACAGATTCTGAGAATCTCAGCTTTTATCAATCAATGGAAGAAAGACAGGCGGGTAAGAACCGGCATCACAGTGGCTGCGGTGTTTGTATCCGCCCTCATCCAGTCCTATGCACTGCAGGTTTTTGTGCGGCCGGCCGGTATCATATCCGGGGGATTTACAGGCATGGCCATGCTTGTGGAGCGGCTGGGGGAATTGAAAGGGCTTAATATTCCCATGCAGGTCACCATGCTTTTGCTGAATATTCCGGTGGCAATCCTGTGCTGTAAGGGAATCAGCATCCGTTTTACCATATTTTCCCTGGTTCAGGTATTCTTAAGCAGTATTTTTCTGCAGATATTCAACTTCAGTCCTATCTTTACAGATGAGGTGCTGAATGTTATTTTTGGCGGCGTCATTTTTGGAAGTGCAATCGTCATTGCTCTCAGGGGAAATGCGTCCACCGGAGGTACGGACTTTATAGCCCTGTTTGTATCCAACCGCACCGGGCTCTCCATCTGGTCCTATGTGTTTTTTGGAAATGCTGTTATGTACTGTTTTTACGGCGCCATTTTCGGCTGGAAGCACGCGGGATACTCCATTATCTTCCAGTTCATCTCCACACGCATGATTTCCGCCTTCCACCACCGCTATGAGCTGGTTACCCTTCAGGCAACCACCATGAAGGGACAGCAGGTGGTGGACGCCTATATCAGCCATTTCCGCCATGGAATGTCCTGTGTGGAAGCTATGGGAGGGTACAGCAAAAAGAAAATGTACCTTTTAAATACAGTCATATCAGCCTATGAGGTAAACAACGCCATCCATATCATGCAGGAAGCAGATGAACATATCATTATCAATGTGCTGAGGACACAGCAGTTTGTAGGCAGGTTTTACCGGGCGCCTCTGGAATAGGGCCGGTATGAATCATTATATAACGAAGAGGGATATCTGCGGCTAAGCCAGCCCGCAGATATCCCTTATGATTTCTCCTGCAATAACAAGTCCGGCCACAGGCGGTACAAAAGAAATGCTTCCGGGAGTGGCGCGGCGGCACCCGGTATCCTCCGCCGTCTGTCCGGGGGTAAGAGGCTGTTCCGGCGACCAGCAGACCTTTAGTCCCCTGATATTCCTGGCTTTTAGTTCCCTGCGCATTACCTTGCAGAGGGGGCATACAGAGGTCTGGGAGATATCGGATATACGGAAGAGTTCCGGGTGAAGCTTGTTGCCGGTACCCATGGAAGCGATCACAGGGATAGCGTGGGAGGCGGCAAAGCCTGCCAGGGCAAGTTTTGCTGTCACGGTATCTATGGCATCCAGGATATAATCCACAGAGTTTCCCTGTCCCATCTGGTGCTTCATACGTTCAAAAAGGCTTTCTATATTATCGGGAAGCACAAATTCCTCAAAGGTAATGACCTGCGTGCCGGGACAGATGTCAGCAATTTTGTCCTTCATGACCCGGGTCTTAAACTGCCCCATGGTACTGTGGAGCGCAATACTCTGCCGGTTAATGTTTGTAAGGGAGACCGTATCATTGTCCACAAGAATCAGGCGGCCCACGCCGCACCTGGCCAGGGCCTCCGCTGCATGGGACCCAACCCCTCCGACTCCGAATAAAACCACGGTGGAGTTCTTAAGCTTATTCATCCCCTCAGTGCCTATGAGCATCTCAGTTCTGGAAAATTCATTTATCATATAGAAACAACTCCTGTATTTTATTTGTTTTTATGATTGTATAATAGAATTGAGGGGATGTAAATGGGGAGTTTTCCCCAAACTCTTCCCTGGTTTATGCACCTATCCCGCCCAATTCCTCCCTATATTTTTCTGCCAATCTGTGGTATATTAAATCAAAACAATTATTTTCAATGGAGGCCAGACATGAAAGATGGATTTTTAAGGGTAGCAGCTGCCACGCCAAAGGTCAGGGTGGCTGACCCACAATATAATGCACAGCAGATTATGGACTTGATTGGTCAGGGATACAGCAGGGGAGTGAAGCTTATGGTGTTTCCGGAGCTTTGCCTTACTGCGTATACATGTGCGGACCTGTTTGGTCAGAAGGCCCTGCTGAGAAGGGCGAAGGAAGAGCTGGGCCGTATTGTCCGGTTTACGGACGGAAAGGACATCCTGGTGTTTTTGGGACTTCCCTGGGAGCGGGACGGGAAGCTCTACAATGCAGCGGCAGCCATCCAAAAGGGCAGGCTTATAGGCGTAGTGCCCAAGCGGAACCTGCCCAATTATTCGGAGTTTTATGAGGCCAGGAATTTTTGCCCGGGCAATGAACGGCCGGTGATGACCAGCTGGAACGGAGAGAAGGTCCCCATGGGCACCAACCTTTTATTCAGGTGCAATACCATGCCGGAACTTACAGTGGCAGCTGAAATATGCGAGGACGTGTGGGTGCCATGCCCGCCCAGCATCAGACACGCCCTGGCCGGGGCCACGGTGGTGGTAAACTGCTCTGCCAGTGATGAGACCACAGGCAAGGACATGTACCGCCATGATCTGATATGCAGCCAGTCAGCCAGGCTGGTGTGCGGGTATGTCTATGCCAATGCAGGGGAGGGGGAATCCACCCAGGACTTGGTGTTTGGCGGCCAGAACATTATAGCTGAAAACGGGACCTGTCTGGTGGAGTCCAGACGTTTTATCAACGAGAGCATATGTGCCGACATGGATTTGGAACGCCTGGACAGTGAACGCAGGCGCATGAGCACATTCCCGGACCCGGCAGCAGCCAGGGAGGAAGGCGGGTATCTGACCGTGGAGTTCAGCTTTGATGCGGTTTCGGAGGACAGCGCAGGGAGTCAGGATACCCAGGCCCATGGTTCCACGCAGCCGGGCGGTGATGTGCTCCGGTACGTGGACCCGGCTCCCTTTGTGCCCAGGGATGAGAGACAGAGAAACAGGCGGTGTGAGGAGATACTATCCATTCAGGCCATGGGTCTTAAGAAGCGTCTGGAGCACACGGGATGCCATGAAGCAGTGATAGGACTGTCGGGAGGACTTGACTCCACGCTGGCTCTGCTGGTAACTGTGAGGGCTTTTGACAGCCTCAGGATCCCCAGGTCCGGCATACATTGCATAACCATGCCCTGCTTCGGGACCACAGACAGGACTTATAATAATGCCTGCACCCTGGCCGGAAAGGTGGGGGCAAAACTTCGCGAAATTAATATCAGGGAGGCGGTGACACACCATTTTGAAGATATCGGCCATGATATGGATAAACATGATGTGACCTATGAGAACAGCCAGGCCAGAGAAAGAACCCAGGTTCTCATGGATATCGCCAATGAGGTGGGAGGCCTGGTAATTGGAACCGGAGACATGTCGGAGCTTGCCCTGGGATGGGCTACCTATAACGGCGACCACATGTCCATGTATGGTGTCAATGGGTCGGTCCCCAAGACCCTGGTCCGTCATCTGGTCCGCTACTATGCGGATACATGCAATGAAAAGGAGCTGGCGGATGTGCTTCTTGATGTGCTGGATACACCTGTGAGTCCTGAACTTCTGCCCCCGGAGGACGGCCAGATTTCCCAGAAAACAGAGGATTTGGTGGGGCCTTATGAGCTTCATGACTTTTATCTTTACTATATACTCAGATATGGATATGCCCCGGCCAAGATTTACCGTCTGGCAATCCAGGCGTTTAAGTCTCAGTATGACAGGGAGACGATCCTTAAATGGCTGAACGTGTTCTACAGACGTTTCTTCAGCCAGCAGTTTAAGCGTTCCTGCCTTCCGGACGGGCCTAAGGTGGGTTCTGTGGCGGTTTCCCCCAGAGGGGATTTGAGGATGCCCAGCGACGCATCGGGCAGGCTGTGGCTGGAGGAACTGGAAGGCATCAAATAAGCAGTGTCAGGAGAATAAATACAGATGATTAACAGTACATCAAACAAACAGGTAAAGCGTGTTGTGAGCCTGAGAAGCAAAGCAAAGGCCCGGCGGGAAGAGGGCATGTATGTGGTGGAAGGCCTCAGAATGTGCAGGGAGCTGAACCCGGAGGATGTGGATGCCCTGTATGTTACGGAGAACTTTGCAGGGGACACTGATAACAGGAAATGGATGGGGCGGTTCCGGCCGGAGACAGTCAGCGATGTGGTCATGAATGTTATGGCAGATACGCAGACGCCCCAGGGAGTGCTGGCCGTGGTGAGGCAGAAGCGCTATACCATGGATGACATTGTAAAACCAGCACCAGACGGCAGGGCTCTGGCCATCATGGTACTGGAGACGATACAGGACCCCGGAAACCTTGGTACCATAATCAGGGCAGGAGAGGGCGCTGGTATCACCGGCATTGTTATGAATCATGATACGGCAGATATATATAATCCAAAAGTGATACGATCCACGATGGGATCCATATTCAGGATGCCCTTCGTGTATGCAGATGACCTGCAGGATGCCTGCCTGCTCATGAAAAACAGGGGAGTGCGTCTTTTTGCGGCCCATCTGCAAGGTATGAATAATTATGACCAGGAAGATTATACTGACAATGTGGGCTTTTTAATTGGAAATGAGGCCAATGGCCTTACGGAGGAAACCACCTCGCTGGCAGACTGCCTGGTGAAGATTCCCATGGAGGGAAAGGTGGAATCCCTGAACGCTGCAATTGCTGCTTCCGTTCTTATGTTTGAGACAGCCAGACAGAGAAGAAGCTGCAGCGTCCCGGTGGAGACAGCATAAGTAAAGGACTTTTGGCCATATCTGCCCGCAGGAAGGAGAAAGTGCATATGTTATCAGTTGGATGGCTTGTATCATTTTTGATTTTTCTGGGAGTGGAACTGGCTTTCGGATGCCTGACTTCCCTGTGGTTTGCCGCAGGGGCCATAGGCGGATTTGCGGCAGCTCTGGCAGGACTGCCCATGGAGGCGCAGCTGGCAGTGTTCGTGGCCGTATCATTCCTTACACTTATTCTTATACGTCCTTTGGCATTTATGCTGGGCAGACGGGAAAGGGCAGGTGGTCATCATTAAGTTGCAGCTGGACTTGAGTAAGGAATATGGAATTGTCCTGGAGGGCGGAGGGGCAAAAGGCGCTTATCAGATAGGCGCCTGGCGCGCCCTCAGGGAAGCGGGCATCAGGATAAAGGGCGCCGCGGGTACTTCGGTGGGCGCCTTGAACGGTGCCCTTATTTGCATGGATGATTTTGAAAAGGCAGAGCGCATCTGGGAGAATATCAGCTACTCCAGGGTCATGGATGTGGATGATGAACTTATAGAACGTCTGACAAAATTCAGCCTTAAGAATATTTCCAGTCTGGCGCCCCTTAATGTGGGGGAACTTATAGCCGGGGCCATACGGGTTCTGAGGGACGGCGGCTTTGATATTGCTCCCCTCAGGGCTTTGATTGAGGATGTGGTGGACGAGGAAAAGATACGAAATTCTGACAGGGAGCTCTATGTGGTAACCTACTCTATTTCTGACCGGCAACCCCTTATTGCCGATGTGAAGGAGGCTCCGGAGGGAGGAATAGCGGACCTGCTTATGGCCAGCGCCTATCTGCTCGGCTTCCGTCAGGAGCGGCTGGGCGGCAAGTATTATATGGACGGCGGCGGAATCAATAATGTGCCGGTGGATGTGCTTCTGGACAGAGGTTACAGGGACGTGATTGTCCTGCGGATATATGGTTACGGTGTAGACACGGAAAAGAAGCTGGAGGTACCGGAAGGAGCAACCCTGTACCATGTGGCGCCGAGGAGGGATTTGGGCGGCCTTCTGGAGTTTGACAGACGCCGGGCGAGAAGAAACATGCTGCTGGGGTATTTCGACGGAAAACGTATGCTTTATGGTCTGGCGGGACGTGTCTATTATATTGATGCGCCGGAAGGCGAGCCTTACTATTTTGATAAAATGATATCGGAGATACAGAGCCTCCTTTCTTACATGGAACCGGAGCTGCAGGAGGCAGGAGAGGCAAAGCACGGGCGGGAGGAACAGAAGGACCACCTTGCGGGATACCGTGTTTATACAGAACAGGTATTTCCACGGCTGGCAAAGGAACTGAAACTGAAGGAGGGATGGGACTATAAGGAGCTGTACCTGTCCATACTGGAGGATTTGGCAAAACAATACCGTATAAGCCGTTTTAAAATTTATACAGTGGAGGAACTGCTGCGCCTGATTCATAAAAAAGCTGGTACCGCTGCATTAAAAGCCATGATTCCCATACTTGACAGCAGCACTCAGGTGTAGTATATTATGCATAAAGATGCATAATTATAAATAACTATGCGTTTTCAAATAGAAATGCATGGTTATTTATTGCAGAAAATCAAGCCGGGGCCATGGCAGGACATGGGCGGCATAACAGGGAGGACGCTATGGACTTAAAAGGAAGACATTTTTTGACACTGAAGGATTATACACCGGAGGAGATTACATATCTGCTGGATTTGGCAGCGGACCTGAAGGATAAAAAGAAAAAGGGGGTTCTGGTAGATTCGCTGCGCGGAAAGAATGTGGCCCTTATCTTTGAGAAAACCAGTACCAGGACGCGTTGCGCCTTTGAGGTGGCAGCCCATGACCTGGGTATGGGTACCACTTATCTGGACCCGTCAGGGTCACAGATTGGAAAGAAGGAAAGCATTGCGGATACAGCAAGAGTTTTGGGAAGAATGTATGAGGGCATCGAATACCGCGGTTTCGGACAGGAAATCGTGGAGGAACTGGCAAAGTACGCCGGTGTGCCTGTCTGGAACGGCCTGACCAATGAGGACCACCCCACCCAGATGTTGGCGGATCTTCTCACCATACGGGAGCATTTGGGATGTTTGAAAGGCTTAAAGCTTGTGTATATGGGAGATGCGCGTTATAATATGGGTAACTCCCTGATGATTGCCTGCACTAAGATGGGCATGCATTTCGTGGCCTGTGCTCCGGCTAAGTATTTCCCGGACCCATCTCTGGTCAAGGAATGCGAGACCTATGCGGCGGCCAGCGGCGGTTCCGTTACTCTCACAGAGCATGTGGCGGAAGCGGTTAAGGGAGCGGATATCATTGATACGGATGTGTGGGTATCCATGGGTGAGCCTGACGAGGTATGGGAGGAGAGGATTGAGGAGCTGACTCCATACAAGGTGACAAAGGCTGTCATGGACCTGGCCGGACCTAAGGCCATTTTCCTGCACTGCCTGCCCTCTTTCCATGACCTTAAGACTAAGATTGGCAAGGAGATGGGAGAACGTTTTAATGTGTCCGAGCTGGAGGTAACAGACGAAGTATTCGAGTCAGGCCAGTCGGTTGTGTTTGACGAGGCTGAGAACCGGATGCATACCATCAAAGCAGTTATGCTTGCAACGTTAGGAGAATCATAATATATGCAGGGACAGAGAGGACGGAGTGAACGCCATTCCGGGGTATTCCTGGACATGGTGCACCTGATACTTGGGATTGCCATTGTAATCCTGGCTGTGCTGTCATTCATTAACCCGGAGGGAAATCATATGCTTTTCCCTCTGGTGTTTTTGCTGGCAGCATTGTTAAATGCGGTAAACGGAATATTTGAGCTTAAGACCAGGGGAAGGGATAAGAAAAAGTTCGGTGCCAGCATCCTGCAGCTGGCCTTGGCGGCAGGTCTTATGGTCCTTGGCATCGTAAGCGCCATCAGTATCTGGGCATAGAGGAGCGGCATATGAAGACAGAGATTTTGCGGATGCTCAAAAGCACCGGGGATTACCTGTCCGGACAGCAGCTGTGCGGGATGCTGGGAGTTTCCCGCACTGCTGTCTGGAAGGCTGTAGGTGAACTGAGGGAAGAAGGATATGTAATAGAGGCGGTCCGGAACAGGGGATACCGGCTTGTGGAAGGTGCTGACGTCATAACCCAGGCTGAGCTTGCATCCATGCTGCACACGCAGTGGATTGGGACCAGGCTGGAATATTTTGATGAGACGGATTCCACCAATATAAGAGCCAGGAAACTGGCAGAAGAGGGAGCGCCCCACGGCACACTGGTGGTTGCAGACCGCCAGACAGCCGGAAAAGGGCGGAGGGGAAAAAGCTGGGTCTCCCCGGCCGGTACAGGTATCTGGATGAGCATGGTGCTCAGGCCGGCCATGTCTCCCATGAGCGCATCCATGCTGACCCTTATCGCGGGGCTGGCAGTGGTCAGGGGCGTGAAGGAGAGCACGGGATTTGAGGCCATGATTAAATGGCCCAACGATGCGGTTCTTAATGGCAAAAAGATATGCGGAATCCTCACGGAGATGAGTACGGAAGTGGAATGCATCCGCTATGTGATACCCGGTATTGGAATCAATGTAAATATAGATGACTTTCCGGAGGAAATCAGGGCAACAGCCACCTCCCTTAAGCTGGAGGCAGGCAGGAGCATTAAGCGCAGTTTAGTCATTGCCGCAGTGGCGGACAGTTTTGAATATTATTATGATATCTTCATGAAGACATGTGATATGTCGGGTCTCAGGGATGACTACAATAAGGCCCTTGTCAACCTGAACAGAGAGGTCCTGGTGCTGGACCCCAGAGGCCAGTACAAAGGAAAGGCCCTGGGCATTGACAATGAAGGCAGCCTTCTGGTCAGACGGGAGGACGGAAACGTATCAGCCGTCATTTCAGGGGAGGTATCGGTAAGAGGTATATATGGATATGTATGATACAGGACATTTGTATGACCGCCTCCAGGTACTGGAGAGGGAGGAGAAGCCTCTTGGACGCAGGGAACGTCTCAGTGCTGTGGAACGCCCCCTGCTGGCCTGGTATTCATCCAGGGCCCGCTCCCTTCCATGGAGGGATGATCCGAAGCCATACCGGGTATGGATATCGGAAATCATGCTCCAGCAGACTAGGGTAGAGGCGGTCAAGCCCTATTTTGAGCGCTTCATGGAAGCGTTTCCCACTGTGTCCCATCTGGCACAGGCAGAAGACGATCATCTCATGAAGATGTGGGAAGGCCTGGGATATTATAACCGGGCCAGAAATTTAAAGGCAGCGGCCCAGATGATTATGTCAGAATACGGCGGCTGCCTTCCTGCATCCTTTGATGAATTGATACGGCTGCCGGGAATCGGAAGCTATACAGCGGGGGCTATTGCCTCCATTGCCTACGGCATTCCGCTGCCGGCCGTGGACGGCAATGTTCTCCGCGTCATTTCCAGGCTCCTGGGGGACAGGGAGGATATAAAGAAAGCCTCGGTGAAGGCCGGCATCGAGGCAGAGCTTAAAGCCGTGATGCCGCAGGATGAGGCCAGCCATTACAACCAGGGTCTCATAGAAATAGGCGCGCTGGTGTGCATACCCGGCGGCGAACCCAGATGCAGCCAGTGTCCTCTGGCCTCCATCTGCCTTACAAGAAAGAACGGCTGGTGGAAGGAGATTCCGTACAAATCGCCGGCTAAGGCGAGGAAGATCGAGGAGCGGACCGTTTTTATCATAGAATATCAGGATAAGGTGGCCATACGCAAGCGCCCTCCCAAGGGACTGCTGGCCTCCCTTTACGAGCTTCCCAACATTGAGGGAAAGACTTCTGGGGAGACGGTGCCGCAGGTGCTGGGACTTGACAGGGAACAAGTGGCGTGGGTGGAGCTGCTGCCGGAGGCAAAGCATGTGTTTTCACATGTGGAGTGGCATATGACCGGGTACAGGGTGGTTCTCTCACAGGAGGAGGAGCCCTTATCCTGTTTCATGGTATCCAGGGAGGAACTGGAGCACACATACGCTTTGCCCAATGCATTTAACGCATATACAAAGCTCATTGGATAAGATTGACAAAAATGGTTACACTGAAAGGGAGGAATGCAGGATGAAAAAAATGTTGTTTGTATTCAATCCCCGTTCCGGTAAGGAACAGATCAAGGGACAGCTGATGGAAATACTGGATATTTTCACCAAGGCCGGATATGAGCTTCGTGTCCACGTTACCCAAAAGCAGAAGGATGCCATGGAAGTGGTGGCCAGGCTGGGTAAAAAGGTGGATGTGGTGGTGTGCAGCGGCGGAGACGGCACCCTCAATGAAACCATATCCGGAATGATGAAGCTTAAGAAAATGCCGCTTCTGGGCTATATTCCTGCCGGATCCACCAATGACTTTGCCACCAGCCTGGGAATACCAAAGCGCATGCCGCTGGCTGCCTGGGATATTGTGGAGGGAACCCCCTTTGCCATTGACACCGGAACCTTTTGCGAGGACATGAATTTTATGTATATAGCAGCCTTCGGGGCTTTTACAGAGGTGTCCTATCTGACATCCCAGGACAGGAAGAATCTTTTGGGACACCAGGCCTATATGCTGGAAGGCGTAAAGAGCCTGGCAGGACTGAAGCCATATCATATGAAGGTGGAGTGGGACGGACAGGTGCTGGAGGAGGATTTTGCCTTTGGCATGGTGACCAATACCATCAGTGTAGGCGGGTTTAAGGGGCTGGTGAACCAGTCTGTGGCTCTCAATGACGGTCTCTTTGAGGTGCTGCTTATACGGATGCCCAGGACACCGGTGGATTTGAGCAATATCATATCCTACATGTTTCTCAGGGAAGAACCCAACGAGTATGTGTATAAGTTCAAGACATCCTCCATACGCCTTACTTCGGAACAGGAGGTGGACTGGGTGCTGGACGGCGAGTATGGCGGATCCAGGACAGAGGTCACCATTGGAAATATCAGGGAGAACGTGCAGATTCTGTTGAGGAATCATCCGGGAGAGGAATCAGGGCGTAAACTGATAGAATAAAAAATAAATGTCGAAAATTGTTGAAATAAGGTTTTCGATGGTATATAATGATAAGTTGTGGGAGTTTCCACATTTACCTTTAAGCGAAAGGACGTTTATCAGTGGAAAAGGACGATTTTTTAAAGAAGCTGGAAAAGCTGGTCGAACATGCAAAAACCAAACACAACACATTGGATGCAGGGGAGATTAATGATTTTTTTACCGGGGATAATCTGTCACCGGAACAGATGGACCAAATTTACAGTTACCTGGAGGGCCGCAACATTGACGTGGTCCCAGTACTGGACGAAGCGATGCTTACCGAGGACACTGTTCTGCTTGATGACATTGATTTGGACCTGGATTTAGACGACGACAGCTTCATTAAAGATGCAGAAGAGGAAGAAATCGACCTGGATGCAGTGGACCTGTTAGAGGGAATCGGAACAGAGGACCCGGTCCGCATGTATCTCAAAGAAATTGGCACCGTGCCCCTTCTTACGGCAGACGAAGAGCTTGATTTGGCCCAGCGCAAGGCTGACGGCGATGAGTTTGCAAAGGAGAGGTTAATCGAGGCCAACCTGCGTCTTGTGGTCAGCATTGCAAAGCGCTATACAGGCAGGGGCATGAGCTTCCTGGACCTGGTACAGGAGGGCAATTTAGGACTGATCAAGGGCGTGGAAAAGTTTGACTATACAAAGGGTTACAAACTAAGTACATATGCTACATGGTGGATCCGCCAGTCCGTTACAAGGGCTTTGGCAGATCAGGCGAGGACAATCCGAGTACCGGTGCATATGGTAGAGACCATCAACAAGATGTCCAAGATGCAGAGAAAGCTGACGCTGGAGCTGGGCTATGAGCCTTCTGTGACAGAGCTGGCAGAGGCTCTTGATATGACGGAAGATAAGGTCATGGAAATCATGCAGATTGCCAGGGAGCCGGCTTCCCTTGAAACACCCATTGGTGAGGAGGACGACTCCAATCTGGGTGATTTCGTGGCGGATAACAATGTGGTGACTCCGGAGGGCAATGTGGAATCCGTGATGCTGCGGGAACACATTGACGCTCTTTTGGGAGACCTTAAGGAGAGGGAGCGCCAGGTCATTGTACTGCGGTTCGGCCTGGAAGACGGTCATCCCCGTACATTGGAGGAAGTGGGCAAGGAATTCAATGTAACCAGGGAACGCATCCGTCAGATTGAGGCCAAGGCTCTCAGAAAGCTGCGCAATCCGGTGAGAAGCAAACGAATCAGGGATTTCCTGTAAGACTTACCGTGCATAGGCTCAGAGGGGTTTGGGCCTGCTGTTATGGTGAGAAAATTTGGGAGTATTAAAAAAGAGGGGCCGTAAACGGGCGGCCTCTCTTTTTGGCAGGTAAAAATAACAGAGGGTTCAGGAAAGGACAAAAAAGGAATGACACAGCCAGGACAGAAGCGCAACTACCAGAAGGAATTGGACCGGCTTATAGAGGGACTGCGGGAAGAGGGACGGATCCCTAAGCTGCTGCTGCACAGCTGCTGTGCTCCCTGCAGCAGCTATGTGCTGGAATATCTGAGCCAATATTTTGATGTGACCGTGTATTATTATAATCCCAATATTTTTCCTGAGACAGAGTATGAGGCCAGGGTGAAGGAGCAGGAACGGCTGATACGGGAAATGGAGACGGAAAGGCCGGTCAGGTTCCTGGCAGGCAGCTATGAACCGGAGGAATTCTTTTCAGCTGCCAGGGGCCATGAGAAGGATCCGGAGGGTGGGGAGCGGTGCTGCCGCTGCTATGAACTGCGGCTTGACCGCGCCGCCAGGGCAGCGGTTTCAGGAGACTTTGATTATTTCACAACCACCCTGTCCATCAGCCCTTTAAAGAATGCCCGGTGGCTCAATGATATCGGATGCAGACTGGCCGGGCAGTATGGAATTCCTTATCTGGTTTCGGATTTCAAGAAGAAAAACGGCTATAAGCGTTCCGTGGAATTATCCGCGTTGTACGGACTTTACCGTCAGGATTACTGCGGCTGTGTTTATTCCCGGGCAGAAGCAATAGAAAGACAAAAGGAGCGGGCGTCACAGGAAAATCCAAAAACATAATGAAGGCGGTATCATGAAGGTGGATCCAGCCTAAAGAGCCTGTTGTGCAGCGTCTGCAAAGTTCCTTCGTATGAATGAACGGGCATGGTCAGGAATGATGCAGGAGCTTTTTTCCGACATCAAGATTGTGAAAAAGTTGCTTAGGATTTTTCCGATTAACTTGACATAGGAAGTCAGATGTAATAGAATCTTTCATAAGGGACATGGGCAGTGGCAGTGTCCAGAGTACAAAATAGTGAATAAGGAGAGTGTATTATGATCAGCAAAACATTAACGGTTGTAAATCCATCCGGATTACACTTAAGGCCAGCAGGAGTTCTTTCACAGACCGCTATGAAGTTCAAGAGCGACATCACAATTGAATGTGGGGAGAAGAAGATTGTTGCTAAGAGCGTTCTGAACGTAATGGCAGCCGGAATTAAGTGCGGCACCGAGATTAACCTGATTTGTGACGGCGAGGACGAGGAAGAGGCTATGAAGACCCTGACCGAGGCCATTGAGAGCGGATTAGGCGAGATGTAATCTGCCTTTTGCAGAAACATAATTAAATGAAATTCACAAGAATGACCGCAGGCGGTACCTAGAGACAGGTGCCGCCTTTTTTGTTTTGAAATTAGTTTATCAAATCCCCCCATTTTTACAAAGAAAGGAAGAAAGACCTATGGAATCCAAACAGAAACAGCCCGGACTGTATGAACCACGTTTTGAGCATGATAACTGCGGCATCGGCGCAGTGGCCAATATAAAGGGGATAAGGAGCCACCACACAGTGGACCAGGCCCTTCATATTGTTGAAAATCTGGAACACAGGGCAGGAAAGGACGCTGAGGGCAAGACAGGAGACGGCGTGGGTATCATGCTCCAGATTTCCCACGGATTTTTTAAGAAGGTGACTGAACACCTGGGCTTTCAGATAGGAGACGAGAGAGAGTATGGCGTGGGTATGTTTTTCTTCCCCCAGGATGAACTGATCCGCAGCCAGGCCATGAAGATGTTTGAGATTATTGTGCGCAAAGAGGGTATGACCTTCCTGGGATGGAGAGAGGTACCCACCGCGCCTGAAATTCTCGGCAGGAAGGCCGCGGACGTGATGCCCTATATTGCCCAGGGTTTTGTGGGCAAGCCCGCCGGAATGAAGGCAGGACTGGATTTTGACAGAAAGCTTTACATTGCCCGCCGTGTTTTTGAGCAGAGCAATGAAGATACCTATGTGGTATCCTTAAGCAGCAGGACCATTGTCTATAAAGGTATGTTTCTGGTGGGTGAACTGAGGCTGTTTTTTTCGGATCTCCAGGATGAAGATTATAAGTCAGCCATTGCTATTGTACATTCCAGATTCAGCACCAACACCAATCCCAGCTGGATGCGGGCCCATCCCTACCGCCTTATTGTCCACAACGGTGAAATCAATACCATCCGCGGCAATGTGGATAAGATGGTGGCCAGGGAGGAGAACATGGAATCCGAGTATTTCAGATACGACATGCACAAGGTGCTGCCCATCATAAACCAGGAAGGCTCTGATTCCGCCATGCTGGACAATGCCCTGGAATTTATGGTTATGAGCGGCATGGACCTGCCCCTGGCCGTCATGGTCACCATCCCCGCGCCCTGGGAAAACGACAAGTACATGGACAGCGAAATCAAGGATTTCTACCGGTATTATGCCACCATGATGGAGCCATGGGACGGACCTGCTTCCATCCTGTTCACGGACGGCGACGTGGTGGGGGCTGTGCTGGACCGGAACGGGCTTCGTCCCTCCCGGTACTACATAACAGAGGACGGCTATATGATACTGGCTTCTGAGGTGGGAGCCATAGACATTGACCAGACTAAGGTGGTGAAAAAAGACCGCCTGCGCCCCGGAAAAATGCTGCTGGTGGATACAAAGCAGGGAAGGCTTATTGATGACGATGAGCTTAAGCACTACTATGCGTCCCGCAACCCATACGGGGAGTGGCTGGATTCCAACCTGTGGAGCATAAAGGACCTGCCGGTGCCAAACAAATGCATACCTGCCATGAAGGATGAAGAACGTCTGAGGCTTCAGAAAACATACGGTTACACATATGAGCAGTATAAGACCATGATTCTCCCCATGGCTCTTAACGGGGCAGAGGCAGTGTCCGCCATGGGTGTGGACAGCCCCCTGGCCGTGCTTTCCAAGAAGCACCAGCCCTTATTCAACTATTTTAAACAGCTTTTTGCCCAGGTGACCAATCCGCCCATTGATGCCATACGTGAGGAAATCGTGACATCCACAACCGTCTACGTAGGCGAGGAGGGCAACATACTGGAGGAGGCCGCAAAAAACTGCAAAATCCTAAAAGTGGAGAATCCCATCCTGACAGAGATGGATTTGCTTAAAATTAAGAACATGAAGAAGCCTGGGTTCAAGGTGGAGGTGATTCCCATTACCTACTATAAGAACACCTCCCTGGAAAAGGCCATTGACCGCCTGTTCCTGGAGGCGGACAGGGCTCACAAGGACGGTGCCAATATCATCATACTCTCAGACCGGGATATTGATGAGAACCATGTACCCATCCCCTCCCTGCTGGCTGTATCAGCCCTGCAGCAGTATCTGGTAAGGACCAAGAAACGCACCAGCGTGGCTCTGATACTGGAAAGCGGCGAGCCAAGGGAGGTCCATCATTTTGCCGCCCTGCTGGGGTACGGGGCCTGTGCCGTCAACCCTTATCTGGCCCATGAGTCCATACGTTCCCTGATTGATTCCGGCATGCTGGACAAGGACTATTACGCGGCTGTCTGCGACTATGATCTGGCTGTGCTTCACGGCATTGTGAAGATTGCCTCCAAGATGGGCATTTCCACCATCCAGTCCTATCAGGGCGCCCAGATTTTTGAGGCCATCGGCATCTCAAAGGATGTGGTGGATAAATATTTTACGGACACTGTGAGCCGTGTGGGGGGTATTACATTAAAGGACATTGCGGGGGATGTGGACGTCCTTCACTCCGCTGCCTTTGACCCACTGGGGCTGGATGTGGATTTGACCCTGGAAAGCGCGGGCAGTCACAAGTCCCGCTCCGGTGAGGAGGATCACCTTTATAATCCGCTGACCATCCATCTCCTTCAGGATGCAGCCAGGTCGGGTAATTATGATATCTTTAAACAATATACGGCCCAGGTGGACAGAGAAGATAAGATGTACCATCTGCGTTCCCTGATGGATTTTAAGTTTCCTGAGGACGGAGGCATCCCGCTGGAACAGGTGGAGTCTGTGGAATCCATTGTCAGGCGTTTTAAGACAGGGGCCATGTCCTATGGGTCCATCTCCCGGGAAGCCCATGAATGCCTGGCCATAGCGATGAACCGTATTCACGGCAAATCCAACACAGGAGAGGGCGGGGAGAGCCTGGACCGCCTGATTCCCGGACCGGCAGGGAACAACCGCTGTTCTGCCATCAAACAGGTGGCTTCCGGGCGTTTTGGGGTTACCAGCCGATACCTGGTAAGCGCCCAGGAGATTCAGATAAAGATGGCCCAGGGAGCAAAGCCGGGAGAGGGCGGCCAGCTGCCCGGAGGCAAGGTCTATCCGTGGGTGGCAAAAACCAGACACTCTACCACGGGAGTAAGCCTTATATCGCCTCCGCCCCATCATGACATCTATTCCATTGAGGATCTGGCCCAGCTCATATATGATTTAAAGAATTCCAATACCAGGGCCAGGATATCCGTCAAGCTGGTATCTGAGGCAGGAGTGGGAACCGTGGCCGCCGGCGTGGCCAAGGCCGGGGCCCAGGTAATCCTGATCTCAGCCTATGACGGAGGGACAGGAGCCGCCCCCAGGAATTCCATTTACAACGCAGGACTTCCGTGGGAGCTGGGTGTGGCAGAGGCCCATCAGACCCTGATTATGAACGGACTTCGCGACAAGGTGATTCTGGAGACAGACGGAAAGCTTATGACCGGAAGGGACGTGGCAATGGCCTGTATGCTGGGTGCGGAGGAATTCGGCTTTGCCACGGCGCCGTTAGTGACCCTGGGATGCGTGATGATGCGTGTCTGTAACCTGGATACATGTCCTATGGGCATTGCCACCCAGAACCCGGAGCTGAGGAAGCGTTTCAGGGGCAAACCGGAGTATGTGGTGAACTTCATGCTGTTCATAGCGCAGGAGCTGCGCGAGTACATGGCAAGGCTGGGTGTGCGCACTGTGGATGATCTGGTGGGGCGTACAGACCTTCTAAAGAGGCGTGAGAACCTTCCCCTTGGCCGGGCCAATCAGGTGGATTTAAGAAGAATACTGGATAACCCTTATGAAGGTCAGAAGGTGGCTGGATACAGCGGGAAACAGGTCTTTGATTTCCGTCTGGAGGATACCATGGATGAGCAGGTGTTTTTGAGAAAATTTAAGAGCGCTCTTGGAAACGGCCAGAAAAAGCGCATTCAGGTGGAGGTGACCAATGTGAACCGTGCCCTGGGGACCATATTCGGCTCCGAGATAACCAGGAAATACCCGGAAGGGCTTTCTGACGATACATTTACCGTCAGCTGCAGCGGAAGCGGGGGACAGAGCTTTGGCGCATTTATCCCAAGGGGACTGACCCTGGAGCTGGCAGGGGATTCCAATGACTATTTTGGCAAGGGACTTTCAGGTGGTAAGCTGGTGGTATTTCCTCCGAAAGGCGTGCTCTTTCAGGCTGAGGAGAATATCATAATCGGCAATGTGGCCCTATATGGAGCCACCAGCGGAAAGGCTTTCATAAACGGAATCGCAGGGGAGCGCTTCTGCGTCCGGAATTCAGGTGCCACCGCTGTGGTGGAGGGTGTGGGAGACCATGGCTGTGAATATATGACAGGCGGCTGCGTGGTGGTGCTGGGAGTCACGGGCAAGAACTTCGGGGCCGGCATGAGCGGCGGTATCGCCTATGTGCTGGATGAGGACCGCAGCTTTTACAAGCGCCTCAATAAGGAGCTGGTATCCTTCGAGGAAGTGACCGGCAAATACGATGTAATGGAACTGAAAGGCCTGATTGAAGAACATGTGGCCTGTACCAACTCTCTGAAAGGCAGGCGGATCCTGGAGCATTTCAGTGAATACCTGCCCATGTTCAAGAAGGTTGTTCCCCATGATTACCGGCGCATGATGAATGCCATTGTGCAGATGGAGGAAAAGGGACTGAACAGTGAACAGGCGCAGATTGAGGCATTTTACGCCAATTTAAGAGGGTAAGGAGGCAGAACAACCATGGGTAAATCAACAGGATTCTTAGAATATGAGAGAAAAGCGGGAAGGGGGAAAGCTCCTGAGGATCGGATTAAAAACTGGAATGAGTTTCATGCTTCCTTAAGCGAGGAGGAACAGAGACGCCAGGGGGCCAGGTGTATGGACTGCGGTGTGCCCTTCTGTCAGTCAGGCATGATGATTGGAGGGATGGTCAGCGGATGCCCCCTGCACAATCTGGTGCCTGAATGGAATGACCTGGTGTATACCGGCAACTGGAAACAGGCATACAACCGGCTTAAAAAAACCAACAGCTTCCCGGAGTTCACCTCCAGGGTATGTCCGGCACCCTGCGAAGCGGCCTGCACCTGTAGTCTGTACGGAGATGCAGTGACCATAAAAGAAAATGAGAGAGCCATCATTGAAAAAGCATACAGCAGCGGATATGCCCTCCCTAATCCGCCCTCCATCCGCACCGGAAAAAAGGTGGCGGTTATCGGATCCGGTCCTGCGGGGCTGGCAGCTGCGGACCAGCTGAACAAACGGGGGCACAGCGTCACAGTATTTGAGCGGAATGACCGTGTGGGCGGCCTGCTGATGTACGGCATACCCAATATGAAGCTGGAAAAATGGGTGATTGAGCGCAAGGTGGATGTGATGAAGAAGGAGGGAATCACCTTTGTGACGGGAGCGGATGTGGGCAGGAATTACCGGGCCGGCAAAATCAGGAAGGAATTTGACCGCATCATCCTGGCCTGTGGGGCCTCCAACCCAAGGGATATCGACGTGCCGGGCAGGGACAGCGCAGGCATATACTTTGCGGTGGATTTTCTGAAAGCCACCACAAAGAGCCTCCTGGATTCCGGACTGGAGGACGGAAGTTTCATATCGGCAAAGGATAAACATGTGCTGATAATCGGAGGCGGAGACACTGGAAATGATTGTGCAGGCACATCCATCCGGCACGGCTGCGTCTCAGTCACCCAGCTGGAGATGATGCCCAAGCCTCCCGCAGAGCGGGCGGAGAACAACACCTGGCCGGAATGGCCCAGAATCCTCAAAACAGATTACGGCCAGGAGGAAGCCATAAGCATATTCGGTTCAGACCCAAGGCAGTACCAGACCACTGTAAAGGAATTCATAAAAGACGGGGAAGGCAAGGTGTGCAAAGCCATAATCACAAACCTGGTTCCCCAAAAAGACGAGGAAACAGGCCGCACCATCATGGCAGCTGTGGAAGGCAGCGAGCGTGAAATTCCTGCCGATCTGGTGCTCATAGCCGCCGGCTTCACAGGAGCCCAGGCCTACGTGGCAGACGCCTTCGGCATAGACCTGGACGCCAGGACAAATGCAGCCACAGAACCCGGCACCTACCGCACCAGCGCAGACCAGATATTCACAGCCGGCGACATGCACAGAGGCCAGTCCCTGGTGGTATGGGCCATACAAGAAGGCCGTGAAGCCGCCAAAGCCGTAGACCGAGATATGATGGGGTATACAAACCTGGCCTAGCTACAAGCAGTGCGCATAGAGACACGGAAGGCCGGGAGGGCAAGCTCGCTTACCCTCCCGGCCTTCCGTGTCTCTATGCATACGGCGCCAGCCGTCCATCTTGAAGGAGCGCAGCGGATTCAAGATGGCAGCACTGCGAACTCACGGAACCGCCAAGAGCCGCTCAAGAGCCGCCAAAGCTGACGGACAGAGAGATATCATAAAAAATAGAATCATAAAGCATAGAATCAAAAAGCAAGCACACAATCATAAAACACACAATCATAAAGACAACACATGGACACAATAGCCATAACAATAGCAGATGAATCCACTTGACAGATTCAACATTAAAAATTAGAGTGGAAGGAACAAGAATATTCATAGTAGGCTGATAAAGCGCACCCGACAAACAGAATTTATGGAGGTAAATTGATGAAAAAGATATTAAGTTTTCTTATTGCTGGTATTATGGCATGTTCTGCAGCCGGTTGTTCCCAAAAAAATGCAAATCCGATTAGCTTACCAGAGGAAAGCACCATACAGTCAATTGATATAACGGTTGGAGAAGAAACGGAAGAATATTCTGACAGTGAGTGGATAAGCCAATGTATATCGTCTATGAACAATGCACAAGCAACAGCGAAAGAATCCGTACAGGATATACCACAAGTTGATGAGTATATAAAAATTGATATAAATACAGAAGGCGCAAAAAGCACACTGTTTGTCTATTTAGAAAAAAATGATTATTACATTGAACAGCCCTATCAGGGCATTTACAAGACAGACTCAGCATTTTATCAGACAATAACAGGGAATCATTAATCTCCAGACTACCCAACTATTTAAGGGCATCTTATTGGTAAACAGTGTCTTTGGCGGAAAAGGGGAACGAAAAGGCAAACAGAGAATACGAACAGAAGATACGAACAGAAAAGGCGGCGAACGAAAAAATACATTACAGAATAGGAGAACAGGAATGAAAAACACAGATAAAGATTATTTTGAACGCTTTTCCTTTGGCGATAGCCCCGAAATGGCAGACGAACTTTTAGCCCTGGTACTTGCCGGAAAGAAAACGGCAACAGTTTCGGTTATATTGGAGGATGAGCAGGCGCCAAGCGTTGGTGATTTATCACTGGTACTTGACGGTCTAAGCACTCCGGCTTGTGTGATTAAGACGGTGCATGTTGAAACCGTCAAGTTTTGCGACCTGACTTGGGATATGGTAAAACTTGAGGGTGAGGACGAAAACTTTGAACAATGGAAATCGGGCAATATACGCTATTGGACACGGGACGCTGCCAAGCGCGGTTATACTTTTACCGATCAAACACCTATTACGTTTGAACGCTTTGAGGTTGTGGAGGTGCTGTAACAAATAACATATAGTCGATATTATGACACTATGAAAATAAACAGAGATATGTTAAAGTAAATCAATCAGAACATATCAAATTATATCAGAGAATATCAGAATATATCGGAACATATCAGAACATACCCCCGCACCCCCGCAAAAAACTCAGTAAAAAAATCACCACAGTTTCTATTTGACGTCAATAGTCAAAAACTGTATAATTGAGTAAGAATTTGGAAACCTGTGGTATAACCCAGGGCAGGAGAAGGTTATGATTGCATTAAAAGTAGAGGATGTAAAGACATTTACATCCAAACTGTTCCTGAAGGAAGACTTTGACAGCTTCCTGGTTAAGGAAGTGAACATTGTTACCTACAACAATTTTTCCATCGACGGACACATCAGACAGGGATATTATACAGATGAAGAGCTGGAGGCGAACCAGATTGAATCCTTTTCCTCCTGGAAAGTGCTTCGCCCCGTATGCTTTTCGCTGATAAAAGGAAAAAAGCTGCCGGGGAGCTTCCATATTGTCCTGCTGCTTCCTCCTTCGGACACGGAAAAATTCGCTTTTGCTTCCGGAAGCGGGATAAGCAGTGAGCAGATACAGGGACTTTATCTGAATATCCGTTACGAAGACGGAGCATTATATTGTGTGACGGGAACTTCACTGAACCTTTTTACCATGGACAAGATCCTGGAAAATGAGTGGGATAAGGCAGTGGAAAAGTTCATGCGTTCCCATGAGATAGTATGTACCTAACGTACCCGCAGACCCAATAACGGTACTGTGCTGCGTAAGCCCCGCTTTATAAAGAGGGATTTACGCAATACAGTACCTATATTTAGTATGTCCCAGGAGAAGGGGGAGGATAACATATGGATAAAATGGAATTGTCTAAGAGACTGGAGCAGCTGGTCGGTGAGGCGGCCGCCCAGGAAGGACGTCTGGAGATGACCCAGGTGCTGGACCATTTCCGGGATGTTCAGATGACGCCGGAGGAGATGGAAGATGTCTATCTGAAGCTGGAGCGCAAGGGTGTCCACATACAGGCTCCCGAGGAACCGGAAGAAGAATTGCCGGAGGGGGACTTTCTTTTAGACGATGATGCCGAGCTGGAGCAGCCGTCTCTGGTGAAGGAAGAATTCAGATGGGGAAGAGAGCACCTGGACCCGGATGAGATGCTGGATGGCGGCAGTATGGTTTCAGGCGGGGATGAGGAAGAGGAGGAATACGACGGATATGGCCAGGAGCGGCTTTTGGAAGGCGTGTCCACAGCAGACCCAATCCGCGAATACTTAAAAGAGATTGGTTCCATTGCACTGCTTACACCGGAGGAGGAATCAGACCTTGCAAGACGCAAGTCAGAAGGTGATGTGGAAGCGGGCCGCAAGCTGGTGGAGGCTAACCTGCGCCTGGTGGTCAGTATTGCCAAACGGTATACCGGCAGGGGTATGAGTTTTCTGGACCTGGTTCAGGAGGGGAATCTGGGGCTTATGAAAGCGGTGGAAAAGTTTGACTATGCCAAAGGTTACCGGCTCAGCACCTATGCCACATGGTGGGTGAAGCAGTCCATTACCAGGTCCCTGGCGGACCAGTCCAGGACCATCCGGCTTCCGGTCCACATGGTGGAGGCGGTAAATAAAATCCGCCGTGCCCAGCGCAGCCTGTCTGTGAAGCTGGGACGTGAACCGTCTATGGAGGAAGTGGCTGAGGAAGTAAACATGTCCGGGAAAAGAGTGGCGGAGCTGATTCAGGCATCGGGAGATACCGTATCCCTGGAGACCCCGGTAGGTGACGAGGAAGGCTCCAATCTGGGGGATTTTGTGGCAGATGACGCCAATGCCTCCACAGAGGATAAGGCAGAGAGTTTTCTTTTGCGGGAGGAGATTGACAGCATGCTTCAGGGGCTGAATCCACGGGAGCGTGAGGTCATCATTCTGCGTTTTGGTCTGGAGACCGGGCATCCCCTGACCCTGGAGGAAGTGGGGAAACGGTTCAACGTGACCAGGGAGCGCATTCGGCAAATTGAGACAGCGGCTCTCAGAAAGCTTCGTAATCCTTCTAAAAGCAAGAAAATCAGGGATTTTCTTCCGTAAAAAGGGATATAAGTGTGAGAGATAAAGCGTACTATTCGTGCTTTACCTCTTACACTTGTTTTTTATGATAGGGAAGTCACTGGTCTGGATAGGCCTTTTTTGGATTTGACATATCTGTTACAAAAACCATCAACAACTCCTTACCGGAAAGCAGTGAAATTTACAGGCATTAGTGGTTTGCCTTGACTCATTATCCGGCCATGATAAGGCCGGTTTAGGAACACTGATATCTTATCGTACAGAATCATAATAACTATTTTTCACCAGGCTGTTCATAAAACCATCAACATCCATTTCCGCTCCGGTACTCCAAATCCTTACAGTAGTTAAAACAAAATCATTTGACTGGAAAAAGTAGTGAACATTTGACCAGTGTTTCTGATAATCCCCAACATAATCAGTCAATTGGACATGGCTCCATGTGCCAGAACGGTATTCTTTAGTATCTCTTAAAACAACAGTTGCTTTTAATGTGGTTCCGACCGCATCAGCCTTTCTCTCCTGAAAACTGGCATCTGTTGTGCCCTCTACCGTCCTGAAATATTCGGCCTGGTTTCTATAATCGTCAATGCTGAAGCTAATCAGCCGGGTTCCTTGCGCATCCTCAAAACGGGCAGATGTTCTTTTGTAGTAATCCAGAATATTGTTATGTACTCGTTCCATTCCCACCGGAATTTTTGCATTATAGCCAACCTCCAGAGATATGTATTCACCTTCTCCGGATGTTTCGGACTTTGTCTGGACCTCGCCATTAACAACCCATGCACCATCCTGATTTACCGAATACCCATCAGGTGTTATTGTATCCAAGTAAAGAAAACCGTTATCGTCAAAGTAATAAGATTCTGAGATACCATCACCATTTCCATCAATCCATTGCCATGTATGGGCTGAATATGTGCCGTCGTTGTTTAAATACTTCCAATGCTCCCCTTCCTGCTGCCATTGACCGGCATATGCGCTAAAGGAAATGGATAACAATGCTGCCGTGGTTGAGAGTAAGAAATAAAGTTTTTTCATCTTGCACCTCCTGAATTAATACATCAACAATTATGAACTATTATAACATATTTTTTGTGATATCGTAATACGGCCAGCCTATGAATTTCCAATGGTCAGAGTACTGCCGCCCTGTTTATAATCCGGACGGGCCCAGTGGTATTATTTCAAACCGGATGAAAAACCAGATGGAAAAGCCGGATGGAAAAGAGGCACTGGATTGGATATTGATTGATGGAACATGGTATAATTTCGGAGGTGTGCCATTAACCGTCTCTTTAAGTCAGGAAAGTATTCTCAAGATCAATCGGTAAAGGCATGGGTGTATATATCACATTGACTGGAGTATTAAAATTATAAAAACATGATGATAGCTTTATATTCTAAAATGGAATGACTCTTGATGGTTGGATTGAGCGCGAATTTTTTTGTGTCTCCTCATATGGAATGGGATTCATAGCCTCTGTCGCAGCGTCCAGATAGGATGCGGATAATGTGTTCACAGTATAGGCGTCTGTAATGGCGGACGCAGAAATCCATAATAGTGGCGCAGAAATCCATAATGGCCGTTGCATAAATCCTGCCTTTGACATTTTACGTTTATTTTGATATAGTTACTTATTATAGCGATGCAGGCGTACCTGCATGAGCTGAGTAAAATAGGTTGGACAGGCCTGCTGCTGATGTTTCTGCGTACAGTTTCATCGAAAAGGCAGTTGGCGGGTTCACTGTTTTGTTCAGCTCTTTTTATTTTTGGAGGAAAACATATGAACGCTGTTATTTACCGGCCATATAAGCGGCAGGACTTTAAGGCGGTTTCATCAATTATCAATATCATATGGAAGCATGAATCGTATTACAGTCCCAAAACAGCCGTCAGGCTGTCCGAAGCCTATCTTCGGTTATGCTTAACTGAACAAACCTTTACCCAGGTTGCGCTGGCAGATGGAAAACCCATCGGGATAATTATGGGGAACCATATCCGCAGGCACCGCTGTCCGTTAGTGCTTCGTCTGCAGGCCGGATGGTCGGTACTTGTCCTTTCGATGACAGCAGAGGGGCGCAGGTCATGGCGGTTTTTAGAAGAAATAGATCGGATATACGCAGCACTTCTATCAGGTCAACCACAGGAGTACAGGGGAGAACTGTCTTTTTTCGCAATTCATCCGGATTATCACGGACAGGGGATTGGAAGGGAATTGTTCAGTCATTTTTGTATATATATGGAAAGAGAGAATATACAGCATTTTTATGTGTTTACTGACACAAGCTGTAACTATGGATTTTACGAAAACATGAACATGTTTCGGCGGGGCACGAAAAGGGTAAAATTGAAGGTTAATCACAGGCTGGAGGAATTTTCTTTTTTTCTTTATGAAAACAGGGAACACTAACAGCTTATAACAAATCAGCCGCTTTATATTACATTAAAACGAAAGGTGAATTAATATGAATCTGAAAAATAATAATCAATTACATTTTGAACCGGTAAATAGTGAGAACCGAAGGGAAGCCGAAAATCTGTCGGTCTTTTCTGAACAGTCCGGATTTATCGAAAGTGTAGGCGAATGCTTACAAGAAGCGGACAACTTAAATCTATGGCGGCCTGTTTGTATTTATGATGGAGACACGCTGGTTGGCTTTGCAATGTACGGCTATTTTCCTTCCCCTTTTCCGGGACGGTTATGGCTGGATCGGCTGTTGATTGACAAGAGATATCAGGGAAAAGGATATGGGAGGCAGGCCGTGCTTGCCTTGCTTGACAGACTCCATGCCGAATATTCAGACAGCATGGTATATCTCAGTGTGTATGAAAATAATACAAGGGCAATCCGCCTTTATGAACAGATTGGCTTCTGCTTTAACGGCGAATATGACACGAAAGGCGAACATGTGATGGTGTATCTTTGGGAGAAAGGAAGAGAGGGGAAATAAAACGTTTGTTATGATATAAGATACTTTTTAATTCCGTAAAAATTAAGGAAAGATACATATATAAGTCCGCCTCTTTATGATAAAATTGCAGTATATAATTGAGCGATAGATTTTGGGTAATATGAATGGATGGAAGATTAAACTGCACATACCATGGGAGGAGAATTCTATGAAACGATACGCACAACTTGCATTTTTAAAAGCACTGGTAATTACGGTTGGCTTTGATTTGATTTGTATTATTTACGGGGTGATATCCGGTAATCCGTATCGAGTTTCATTGCTGGGTGGCGTGATCCTTTTTGCAGTCCTGTTCACTATCGGGTTAATAGAATATTTATGGAAGAACCGAAGGAATTAAGGAGGTTACAGATGAAAAAAGTCACATGGTTAAGAACTTTAGTGACTGTAGTATTGTCAGTAACAGTTGTTTCAATGATATATGTCTTTACAAAAGGCTGGCCTCTTATGCGTCCTCCCAGGATGGAAGATATCAAAGAGGTGACAATGACAGATACAGAATCCGGAATTAAAAAAGAGTTTGTTGATGAAGAAAATAAAGAGCTGGCTGTTAAACTAATAAATTTTTTAAATTACGTTCCTTTTTCCACGGCATCGGATACATATGAACCGCTTATAATAATCACCTATGTTTTGGACGATGGTACTGAAATAAAAATATCCGCAAACAATACGGAGGTTTTCTTAAATGGTAATGGTCATCAATTAAAGGATGCTGAAATCTTTGGTAATTTGACGAAGGCGGTTTTCTTTTCGGAAGAGACTGCAAGAAAGAGCGCGCAATAAGGAGAGGGCAATGAAAAAAATAGCTTTGGCACTAAGTATAATATTTATAATCTTAACCTTTGCCGGAGTTGCCTATGTTCTCTATAACAGAGGACAGGTAAATGCAGGATATGCTGTTGTACCTATGGTGTTTTCACTGACTTTTACGTCTTATTACAGGAGTAAAAAGTAACATCCTTTGGTGAATTACGCCGCCATTGGAGACGATGAGCCGCGCCCCGGAAACGCCCTGTATTTTCATTGTTTTTTCGGATTTTTCCAGGCTTTTCCAGGCATTTCTCCAAGGATGCATGACATTTCCCCGCTGCTGTGGTAAACTGTTGGTATCTCAACAAAAAGGCGGTGAAGCTATGTCAAAGAAGGGCTATACCAAGGTAGAGAGGGAACAGGTGGGGCGGGATTTGCTGACGGTGGGCCTGGAAATGCTGTCCCAGCGGGGGCTGAAGGGAACCACTCTCCAGGACATACTCCAGGCTGTAGGCATCTCCAAGCCATTCTTTTACGGCAATTATTACACTTCCCTGGCCGAGCTGGTCATCCGTATCATCGACTATGAAATTTCGCTTTTGCTCCGGGAAGTACGGAACACTGCGGGAAATAAGGAGATGAGTCTGGAGGAGACTATCTATCATTTTTTGGATATGGTGGTCCACAGCCGTCAGCACCATTTCTTTGTGATGACCCAGGAGGAAGAAATGTGGGTTTATAAACATTTAAGCCCAGTAGAGTTTGAGCTTTACCAGCAGGGACAGGCGCGGTTTTATGAACAGGTACTGGCCCTCTGGCAGATTCCCCAGGAAAAATGCAGTCCCAAAGAGCTGGGCAACCTGATCCTCTCAGTGGTACTGATCTATAACTCGGCGGCCCGGTCTCTTCCTTTCTTCTTTCCGGAGGAGCTGGAACAGACGGCCAAGGCCCAGGCAACCGCCCTATCCCGTTATCTGGCCTCTCTGGCCGATGCGGACAAATGACAACAAAGGGGCTGTTGCAAAAGTAGATAAATAATCTACTGGAGCAACAGCTTCTTTTCTGT
>OLRM01000037.1_pt1 | contig 157027 bp, 125 predicted proteins | sample 1643211 | NCBI WGS metagenome assembly OLRM01 (sample SAMEA3136690, study PRJEB25190) | human gut metagenome | biome: human gut; feature: human-associated habitat; material: faeces | place: Austria | collected 2013
GCCCAGAGCCGGAATCGAACCAGCGACACGAGGATTTTCAGTCCTCTGCTCTACCGACTGAGCTATCTGGGCAACTCAGTATTGCGCTAACAACAAAAATTATTCTATACTAAGTTTTCGGATTTGTCAATACATTTTTAAATTTTTCTTCACTTTTTTTACTTACACTTTCCATGCCTTTTCGTGTTCTTCATTTTCAAACGAAACAGAACTAAGGACATACTTCAAAAACACCGTTTGAAATATGTCCTCGGTATCTGCATAATTTTTTAAATGTATCATGCAAAGTCGCCGGATTATATCCGAATATTGCTCGACCACCCGATTTACATCTTGCTCACCTTTCATGAGTTTTTCACCTGCTACTTATTTCGCCCTGCCCGATATCCTTGTCTGTATCTCATTCCCTTTCCGTTTGTCAGAACTTCCCCTTGGCCAGATTTACAATGATCATAAATTCCATTTTGATCCTCATCCACATAGGAACAGACCACTTTTGCATTGTCACAGATTCCATTGCCATCGACATCTGTAAAATTTCTTCCTTTTGCCTGTCCAGCAGCAAATACACTTGCTGTCCCTGCGGAAACTACGATTATTGAAGTCAAAATACCAACTGTTGTTTTCTTCATACTCATAACGAAGTCCTCCCATACTATAAATGTAATAATTACGTTTCACTTATAATACGACTGTCAGGCAAAAATCTATTCAATATTGTTATTTTTTCTATTTTACGTACTTTTTAGTTCTTTCATCCCGGATGACCCCGCCAAAATTCATTCCATATCCAAAATCGTAAGTATGTCCTTCACTGTCTTCGTAGCATTCCATGTCAAATGCCACATCTTCTTTCTGTTGTTCAACCGTTTCCATATCCTTTGGAATCTGGATTGGCAGTAGTCCTTCGGGATCAAATGCTCCGGTAAGAACATCGAGCACAGCTGCCGGAGTCACCCCATATTCTACGAGAATTGCATCCGTATACGGTTCAAATTCTGCCATCACCATCGGATTTTTTAAGGTGACGATCGCAATGACTGGTTTTTCTCCCATCTCTTTTCTCATATTCAGAATCAGATCAAGATCTTCCTCATTTGCCGCCGTGTTCCACTTCCCTTTATACCCACGGTCCTTGGATGCTTCGAGCGGATCCCCTCCTGCAATACTTATCTCTCTTGCAGTTTTTGCCTCATATGGACGATATTGAAGTACCACCGGAACGTATCCGTTTCCACCATCTTCTCTGTCTTTCGGATCATATCCAACACTGATCGGGGATTCGATAAAACAGAGCGCGGCATCCGCTTCCCTCGGATCTTCTGTTATATGGAAATAAGATGCTGCCGCTTGTTTTGCCATCGGAGTCACTGTCTGATCCCCTGTCGGCATACTCATAAAGTTCAGATAAGAGCGTATATGTCTCTTTGGAATATAAACTTTGATTCCCTTTTTCAATGGAAGTACATGCTCCCTATTCTTTACCATCGTCACAGATCTCAGCTGTGACTCAAATCCCTTTTCTTTGAACGTTTCACATCCTACAATACTCAAAGAAGACTTCAAATTTAAATATGGATTTTCAAAAAGTCCTGTCCGGAAAATATTTAAAAGCAGGCGGTAGGCAGATCTCCGAAATCTTGCATCTGTAGCCTCTTTCCCATACTTTTCACATGCCATTCCGTAGGCTTCCATGACAGGCTTGACATCATTATTTCCACCAAACTGGTCGACACCGGCCTCCAATGCTTTTAAATGGCGTTCCGCCTCTGTCAAATGCTCCACACCCCAGCATTTTCCAGCAAACTCTTCTTCCGTCTTTCCGGTATCATGAGTGATTCCCCAATCGGTACATACCACTCCGTCATATCCCAGCTCTTCCCGCAGCAAATCCTGGATCAGATATTTGTTGAAAGAATTTCCTACATTCTCTCCGTATTTCTGATCTCTCTCATAAGAAATCGTGTAGTAAGGCATGACAGCGCTTGCTTTTTTTGTCTTTCCACCAAGCGAAAATGCTCCTTCTGTAAATGGCCGTAAATGCTCTGCAAAATTTTCTCCCGGATAGACTGCATATTTTCCATAGGCATAATGCGCATCTCTTCCTCCCTCGCAAGGACCTCCGCCCGGGAAGTGTTTTACCATTGTATTAACGCTGTCCTTTCCCCATCCGTCCGCAGTTCCTTCGGTTGTCTGAAACCCGTCACAGTATGCTTTTGTCATATCGATCGTCATCTGGGTGTGCTCCCCGAACGTATCTGCAAACCGCATCCATCTCGGCTCTGTCGCAAGATCAATCTGAGGTGAAAGTGCTGTCGTAATCCCAAGTGCCCGGTATTCTGCAGATCCGGCTTCCCCAAATGCCTTTACCAGCTCTGGGTCGAAGGATGCGGACAATCCAATGCCATTTGCCCACTTCGAGATCGCTTCTCCGGTCACTCCCATATATTCTGCCGTAGAACCCGCACTGTGTCTCGGATCTGAACTGTTATTGACTGGGATTCCGAAACCGGTATTTTCCGCCAATGCCTGAAGGTTATTGTTCCATCTGACCGCCGCCTCTGTGCTCTCAAGCCCCATGATTAGAACATGGCGCACTTTATCTTTCTGCACAAACTCCTTCTGCTGGTCTGTCAATTCCCATGGCTTTGCACCACTTTCCTCATATCGTTTTCCTTCATAAGTTCCCCCAAACGTCTCTGCTAGTTTTCCTTTCGCTGGAATCAGCTGATGTGCACTGTAAAGCATTAGCCCTGCAATATCTTCTATTTCCAAACGCTCTGCCAGATCCTTTGCACGCTTCTCATAAGATAAACGCCAATCTTCATACGGAAGCAACTCTCCGGCTCCTGCCAGATCTTTAAATGCATATCCATCTACGACCAAGATTTTGACTCTGCTTCCTTCACTGATTCCCAACTCTGGTCCGTTTTCATTTTGGAGCAGTCTATATCCGTCTTCCTTTTTCTCTGTCCATTTCTGTTCCATAAAATTCTGATTCCTTTTCTCTGAATTCATTTGCTTCCTATAATCTCCTTAACTTTTCCAGTAGTTTCTCCACCTCTGCAAATGTCAGTTTTCCACCGCCAAATGCGGTCAGTCCACGCAATGGCATATATCGCATCATGGCTTCCATCATATCTCCGGTTCCCTCTCCAAGAGAATCTCCTTGCATTCCATCAAAAACAGAAATTGCTCCCATTGCTTCTGCCATAACTTCCTTCGCACCCGGAATTGTCATGATATCACCAACCATGGTATCCATAGTCAGTTCTGGTCTTTTCTGTGTTGTAGAGTGAACTTGAACTTCCTGATTTGCCAGAATGTTTCTGGAAGACTGCCCCAACGCAATCCGATAGCTTCCACTCTCTACATTCCATGCATGCAGATCTGTGTCATAGTAAGCAAATGCACGTTTCCCTAATGTAAATGTAACAGTCTTTGTCTCTCCCGGATGTAATCCAATCTTCTCAAACCCTTTCAACTCCTTGACCGGACGGATCACATTTCCTTTCGGAGGCATCACATAGAGCTGTACCACTTCTTTTCCGAAACGATCTCCGGTATTGGTCACATCTACCTGCACAGTCAGTGTCTCTGTGTCGTTCATCTCCGTCTTGTCTAACTTCATATTGCTGTAAGCAAATGTCGTATAACTCAGTCCGTGTCCAAATGGGAATAAAACATCCATCTCTTTTGTATCATAATAGCGATAACCGACGAACACACCTTCTCGATACTCTACTTTATTTCCTTCTCCTACGTAATATAAGTAAGATGGATTATCCTGCAGTTTCAATGGAAATGTCTCTGCCAGATGTCCACTCGGGTTTACCTTGCCGTAAAGCACATCCACAGTCGCTCCGCCGACTGCCTGCCCTCCAAGATACACTTCCAGGATTCCTTTTACCTGATCTGCCCAAGGCATTTCCACCGGAGACCCATTGTGAAGAACTACCACTACATTTTCATTGACTTTGCAAATTTCCCGGATCAGATAGTTCTGACATTCCGGAAGGCGCATATGCTGTCTGTCATAGCCTTCGGACTCAAATGCATCCGGCAGTCCTGCAAAGATCACAGCGACTTCTGCTTCTTTTGCCACACGCACTGCCTCTGCCACGAGTTCTTCATCAACCTGATCTTCCTTCGTGTCATATCCTTTCGCATATACAACCGGATATCCTGCTGCCATCTCCAGCGCAGATTCTGTCTGAGAGGCATTGATATGTGAACTTCCGCCACCCTGGTAGCGAGGTTTCTCCGCAAATACTCCGATAAATGCCGCCTTTCTCTCTTCTGTGAGAGGAAGGATTCCGTCATTTTTCAGAAGTACCATACACTCAGAAGCTACTTTTCTCGCAAGGGCATGGTCTGCCTCACGGTCAAACACTGCTGTTGCATCCCGGTTCTCCTCAAAGCGATATACGATGTTCAGGATCCGTTCGACTGCCTGATCAAGCACATCCTCTGCTAGTGTTCCGGTTTTGACTGCTTCCACAATCTTTTTGTCATTTAATCCAAAGGAAGTCGGCATTTCAAGGTCAAGTCCTGCTTCCAGATCCGGCACTCTGTCATTGACTGCACCCCAGTCACTGACAACAAATCCGTCAAATCCCCATTCATTTCTAAGTACTTCTGTCAGATAGGTTTTGTTTTCTGCCGCATAAGTTCCATTGATCTTGTTATAAGAACACATGACTGTCCACGGTTTTGCCTGTGTCACTGCGCCCTCAAATGCACCAAGATAAATCTCTCTCAGCGTTCTCTCATCTACTTCCGAGCTCGAAGTCATTCTTCTGTGCTCTTGATTATTTGCAAGAAAATGCTTGATGCTTGTTCCGACATTCTTACTCTGTACCCCTTTGATCTGACTTGCCGCAATCTCTGACGCAAGATAAGGATCTTCTGAGAAATACTCAAAGTTCCTTCCACAGAGCGGAGAACGCTTAATATTGACCGCAGGTCCTAAAATAACCCCGACTCCCTCTGCCTGACATTCCTTTCCCAGTGTCTCTCCTACTTTGTAGAGAAGCTCTCTGTCAAAAGAAGCGGCGGTCGCACATCCTGCCGGAAAGCATACTGCTTTAATACTTTCATTGATTCCCAGATGATCTCCGCTCTCATCCTGTTTCCGGAGCCCATGAGGTCCGTCACTGACCATCATTGCCGGAATTTGCAGCCGTTCTACTGCTTTTGTATGCCAGAAATCCTGTCCGGAACAAAGTCCCGCTTTTTCTTCCAATGTCATTTTTGCAACTAATTCTTTTACGTCCATACGATTTCCTCCAATCTGATCGAATACACTCTGTTTTTTATTATACTACCGCATACACTTTTTTTGTAAGTCCTTATCCTTACTTTTATATAGGTCGATTTTATCTTTTGGGAATTGTTTTTCGATTGTTTCAGGCAATTTCCTGTGATATTATAGAGAATATGTGAAAAGAAATGAAAAATAAAAAAGCTGATCGTAAATACTCTTTCATTTTTTATAAAAAAGGAGGAACTTCCTATGTCAACAGAAATTTCCGCTGCACATGAGCACATTGAACTTTCCCACAATTTGGATATCCGCTTTGATCTTTTTCATGCATCAGATATCTACATCATGCCTCACTGGCACAATGCACTTGAGATTAATTTTGTTCTGGACGGCACTTTTGAGGTAACTGCCGATGGTCAGACTTTCCTTCTGCAGTCAGGAGACTGTATCATTATCAATTCCAAAGTAATACATGCCACCAGATACGTGAAGAATACCAAAAGTCTTCTTATACAGATTCCATATCCCCTTCTCAAAAAACACATTCCGGATATGCCAAAGATTTTTTTCGATGTACCTGTCTTTGCACAAGACCGCGAAACGAAGGCGAAACTAGATACACTCAAAACAATCCTGCAAAATATGATCTCAGCTACCGACAAAGCATCCTTATCTTCTGCCAATACACTCCGTTTTCAAAGCCTTCTGTTTGATTTTCTCTATCATCTTTACAGAGATTTTCGCCGGGAGCTGCCGCTTCGCTTTACCGACCGTCGTTTTAAAAGTCTCTCTCTTCTAGAGCCGGTGATTGAATACACTAAGCAGAATTACCATTTGCAGATCTCTATTCCGGAGATTTCAAATATTGCCTCTCTGCAACCCGAATATTTCTGCCGCTTTTTCAAAAAGCATATGGGCTGCACTTATTTGGAATATATTAACGAAATTCGCCTTTCCCATATTTACCAAGATCTCACCTCCACAGATTACCCTCTCTATCAGCTGTTGGAAATCCATGGGTTTAAAAATTACAGAGTATTTCGCCGTATGTTTCACGAACATTTTCACACCACTCCCGGCGCACTTCGAAAAGAACTAAAAGGTCAAAACCAGTAAAAAAAAGATTCTGATGATTTTTCCACAAAAAAAACAGCAGGACACTTGTCAAAGTTGTTCCTGCTGTCATTTATCTTTTTGTTTTTCCATTTGCTTATGCCCCATCCTATTTGTGATCTGGGACATAAGTTCTTCCGTCTAAAGTACAAGCATATGCTTCTAATGCATCTGCATTTTCCATAATAAATGCTCCGATTTTTGCCCATACAGACATTTTCTTTTCTACCTTTTTCTCAGCTTTATTGTTTACATATACGTTCTGATTGTTTAATGCGATTGTTGACATAATAATCTCTCCTTTATTTTAACTTTTATAATTAACTTTTCCTTGCTACGTGTATTATGTTATCATACTACTATACTGTTTTTTAGATATAAAATTGACTACTTTTAGGTCAAAATTGACATAAGGAGCTATTATCACATGATTGCATTTAAATATAAACAATTATACAACGTGGACGATACTGGAATTGCTATCAAGTATTATACAGAGAGAGGTTACTATACACCGCCTCACTGGCATTCTCCACTGGAACTGATCTTCGTATTAAACGGTTCTGCCGAAATGAGCATCAATGGACACAGACATCTCGTTGTTCCAGGAGATTTTGTCTTAATTGACTCCAATCAGATTCACGAATCGAAATGTGCCACAATGACGATGGGGCTCTGCATCCACTATTCCCGTCAGCATTTACAAAAATATATCCCTGATCTTGACCACCTGAACCTACAGTTCAGCCGGGATATCCTCGTCAAAGAGAAGCTCGATATCTATCTCCAGATCTGCGAATTGCTGAAAAAACTTCCACCACTCCATGTCCAGCAGCCTCTTGGCTACCGCCTCGAATGTGAGTCCATCGCAATGGAAGTTCTCTATTTGATCCTGACACATTTTGCCCGCCCTGCCGAAGAATCACTGATTCCTGAAAATATCGGGAGCCTTGACCGATTGAGTGCGATCACTTCTTATGTAGATGATCATTACAGTAAACCAATCTCCCTTGAGGAAGCTGCACAGAAACTGGGACTAAGCCGGGAATATTTCTGCCGCTTCTTTAAACAGAGCCTCGGTGTGACGTTCACGCGGTACGTCAACCAGATCCGCCTGATTCATATTTACCATGATATCTGCAACACAGAGGACGGTATCATGGAAATCGTCGAACGACACGGTTTTACGAACTACAAACTGTTCAACAAGATGTTCAAAGAAATCTACGGATGTACACCGCGGGAGATCCGGCATAAACTTTCGATAGAAAAGTAACCTCCTATTACCTATTACAAAGAAATGCCGTAAATGCCGTCTGGCATTTATAATTGAAAAGTATTCAAAGGTGTTCAAAATAAATGAGATTAAAAAAAGAAGGGAGAAACGCGATAAAATCAACGTTTCTCCCTTCCTTTCAATAATGCCGCAGACCGGAATCGAACCGGTACGGGAGTATAAGTCCCGCAGGATTTTAAGTCCTGTGCGTCTGCCTGTTCCGCCACTGCGGCATACAAAGTATTTTAAATGGATGGAGAAGGATTCGAACCGTTTTGGTTTTAGCAAACCGGTTACTTTACCTCTTCCTTATGATCAATGGATGGAGAAGGATTCGAACCTTCGAAGGCGTTGCCAACAGATTTACAGTCTGCCCCCTTTGGCCACTCGGGAATCCATCCATTTTCTTGAAGCAAATTGCCTCAACTAATATATATTTATATCATATCTGTTCTGAAAATGCAAGCAATTTTTCATCATTTTTACATCCTTCTGTTTGTATGCTATACTTAGCTTATCTTAGCAAAATCATTTTCCAATTTTGTAAAATATCATTTTTTATAGGCACGGAAATCCGCGACTCCTTCCTCCGTGCCTGTTATCGCGGATGATCTGGAGGAATGGCAAATGTCTAATATTACGAAATACGCGCTGGAAGCATCATTAAAAAAACTCTTATTAAAAAAACCCCTAGACAAGATCACGATCAATGATCTCACATCCGACTGCGGAATCAGCCGCATGGCATTCTACTATCATTTTAAGGATATTTATGATCTTGTAGAATGGTCATGCCTGGAAGATGCAACGAAAGCACTTCAGGGAAAGAAAACTTATGACACCTGGCAGGAAGGACTTCTTCAGATTTTTGAAGTCGTTTTTGAAAATAAACCTTTCATCCTAAATGCTTACCGCTGCCTCAGCCGGGAACAGATTGAAAACTATCTCTTTCACCTTACTTACGAGCTGATCGCCGGTGTCGTCGAAGAACAGGCTGCCCAGACACCAATCTCCGAACATGCAAAGAAATTTATTGCAGAATTTTACAAATACAGCTTTGTCGGTCTTATGCTCGACTGGATCAAACAAGGCATGAAAGAAAATTATGAAGAAATCGTACATAATATCTGCGTGACCATGCACGGAACAATTGCAAATTCCATTCATAATTTTACAAAACAAGGGGAATGATAAAAAAATAATCATCTCCCTCTCTTTGTAAATTGCCACAAAAGAAAAGAACGTCTATGCTGAAAGTACAGAAGAAAGCAATGTAGTTATTTCAGAAAGGTGGTCATCTATATGGCAAAGAAAAAATTAGCGATCGGTGTTGCCTCCGCAGTTGCCGCAGGAGCAGGCGCCGCCATTTTATTAAAGAAAAAATCCGATGTAGAATCTCACACTGCTTCCTCAAAAAGTGTTTCCAAATCTTCCGACTATCGGAACACAGAGCGAGGCAAGCATGAGAAAAACAGCAAAGGAATCTACTATTCCAACGGAAATTATGAAGCGTTTGCACGTCCGGAAAAACCTGACGGAGTTGATGAGAAACACGCTTACATTGTAGGAAGCGGGCTCGCAGCACTCGCAGCCGCATGCTTTCTCGTAAGAGATGCCCAGATGCCGGGACCTCATATTCACATTTTAGAGGCGATGGATATTGCAGGAGGAGCCTGCGACGGAATTTTCGATCCTTCCCGCGGCTATATCATGCGAGGTGGCAGAGAGATGGAAGATCATTTTGAATGCCTTTGGGATCTCTTCCACAGTATCCCTTCTCTTGAGACCCCTGGCGCTTCTGTTCTTGATGAATATTACTGGCTCAACAAGCATGATCCAAACTATTCTCTTTGCCGTGCAACCGTACAACGCGGAAAAGATGCACACACAGATGGAAAATTCAATTTAAGTCAGAAAGGCTGCATGGAGATCATGAAACTGTTTATGACAAAAGACGAAGATCTCTATGACAAAACCATCGAAGATGTCTTTGATGACGAAGTTTTCAACTCTACCTTCTGGCTATACTGGAGAACGATGTTTGCTTTTAAAAACTGGCACAGTGCATTAGAAATGAAGCTGTATTTCCAGCGCTTCATTCACCATATTGCAGGGCTCCCTGATTTCAGTGCTCTGAAATTCACAAAATACAACCAGTACGAATCTCTGATTCTTCCAATGCAGAAATATTTGGAGAATGCAGGTGTCGACTTCCAGTTCAACACTGAAGTAACGAATGTTGTCTTTGAATTTAAAGATCATAAGAAAATTGCATCCGCAATTGAATGCAAGGTAAAAGGTGTCGAAAAGGGAATCCTGCTTACAGAGAACGATCTTGTCTTTGTGACAAACGGAAGCTGTACCGAAGGAACGATTTACGGTGACCAGAACCATGCACCAAATGGCGATGCAGAAGTACGCACGAGTGGATGCTGGAACTTATGGAAAAATATCGCACGGCAGGATCCATCTTTTGGACATCCTGAGAAATTCTGCTCTGATATTTCCAAAACAAACTGGGAATCTGCAACGATCACAACACTGGATGATAAGATTATTCCTTACATCACAAAGATCTGTAAACGTGATCCAAAGAGTGGAAAAGTCGTAACCGGAGGAATCGTGAGCTGCCAGGATTCCAAATGGCTCATGAGTTGGACCATCAACCGTCAGGGACAATTCAAAGAACAGGATAAAGATAAAGTATGTGTCTGGGTATATGGACTATTTACCGATGTTCCGGGAGATTTCGTCAAGAAACCGATGCGGGAATGTACCGGAAAGGAGATCACGGAAGAATGGCTGTACCATATCGGTGTTCCGGTAGAACAGATTCCTGAACTGGCAGAACAGAGTGCAGTCTGTGTTCCGACAATGATGCCGTATATCACTGCATTCTTCATGCCTCGAACAAAAGGAGACCGTCCGGATGTCATCCCGGATGGATGTGTAAACTTTGCATTCCTTGGACAGTTTGCCGATACTCCTCGCGACACGGTATTTACAACAGAATATTCTGTTCGTACTGCGATGGAAGCCGTATACGGTCTTCTCGGCGTAGACCGTGGTGTACCGGAAGTATGGGGCAGTGTCTACGATATCCGCGACCTGCTCGACAGCTCTGTCAAGCTCATGGATGGAAAATCCCCTCTCGACATTCAGCTTCCGGGACCGTTAAATGCACTGAAGAAACCACTGATCCGTGTGATAAAAGGAACGGTAATTGAAAAATTACTCAGAGATTATGACATCCTGACAGATGAAATGTAACCTCGTTCTCCCCTAAGCACTGCTTCAAATACTATCTAAATAGAAAAATACGTCTCCGCAGAAATTGTGACTGCCTTATGTGAAAATCACAGCATTTCTGCAAGACGTATTTTTTTCTGTTATTGGAAAGTCGCCTGATCGGCGTAATTTACTGCAATATAGCTCTTTCCTCTGTTGATCTTAATTTCCTTCCCATTCTGATCATAAAATTTCAGCCTGGACTGCTCATTTTTTTCTTCCTTTGACCAGTGAATTTTCTGCACACCACCGTTGGAAATATAGTATCCAACCGAATCGCTGGCGCCATCCCAGTCTACCTCTTTATGTCCAATCTCATCTCTCACTGTAATCGATGTTTCCAGAACAAATACGTTTGTAAATGCAAGCTGCTCTCCAGTATTTCCATCGATCTGCGGTTTTCCATTTAAGTCTTTGACATATACTTTTTTTGCTTCATCATAAGTAAGTGTCGCTCTGGCAGCTCCAAAATTAATATCTACTTTCTGACAATCCTCTCCGTCCGGTTTTACCTGCTCATTGAGTCCGTAAAACGAAAAAGCTGCATCCTTCTTATCTTCCTCGATATCCGTTCTCAATCCTCTGGACTGCACGACACTGGCAAACTGAGTACCATCAAAATATCCTGTATGCTCGAGATCATATCCTGCACTTAGACGCGCCTGATCTCTTCCGAACAGACCGCCTCCATCACTGATTCCATCAATCTGGTCCAGATTCAGCGAAGCAATGTATTCTCCGATTGTGTCATCGCTTCCCCAGTTGACATAAAAGGCATCGAATCCTTCTGACAGCGCCGGAAAATATGCGCGGCAGCTTCGGATCGCACAGATTTTCGGGACAGCCGTATAATCACCGTACAGCGCCATAAATCTTGTCGCATCCCCCTCTACCGGGATTTCAAAAATAATATCTGCCTTTCCGACCCCATACTGCGGCATCGCCGGATCCACGTTATTGACCATGACTGCCACTGGACGTTTCCCGATTGCACCCTCTGTCAGATCCAAAACTCCGGTCAGAAGATTCTGATTTGCGGGGATCTCCTCCGACGATGCACTCTCCTCTGATCCTTTCATATCCTGACTCTTCTGCTCTTTTGCATCTGACTGGCTTGCCTTTACAGATGCCTCCTGTTGTTTCCCACTTTTTCCACATCCCGGAATAACCGCGAGCATCAGACACATGGACAATAGCAACATTCTCTTCTTCATACGACTTCCTCCTTACCCTTCCTAGATTTCTCCCTCTGCATTTACCTGTTTTCTTTATGATAACAGACTTTTTTTCCACTTTCCACAGCAATTATAGAAATGTTATCCACATTTAACAGCTGTTTTTCCACTGTTGTTGTGTAAACTCCGTCTTCTCTTCTCATCAAGTCAAATACCTGATCCCCTTCCTGCAAATATGCATATTGGGTATCGGCCGAAAGCCCCTCTATCGATATTACTTCATAGATTTGCCCCTCTTCTACTTGATACATCGTCTCCGGCATTGTAAGATTTTCCTCCGGCATCTCCTCAAATGACTCTAACACCGGTGGGAGATTCATCGTTTTTATCTGCTCATACGGAAAATAGTCTTCTATAAAAGTATACTCTGCCACTTCAAAAACAACACATTCCGGCTGAAACATCGTAAAATAATAATCAAAGTCAAAAATGTTCCGATAATCATGAACAGAAATATATTCTCCAAGACTGTTCTCCAAAAATTTAGAACCTAGGCCATTTAAATAACTTCCTTGAAAAACAAGTGTTCTCGGCACCCCTTCGGCAACTCTCTGCTCATTTACATAATAATTGAAATGATTAAAACTTTCATCTCTTCTGACTTCCGGGCTGTACTGTTCTGTCAGACATTTGACTTCTGCGTTTCTTTCATAGACAGGAACTTTCTCATGAATCGGAATCTCTGAGAGCAACAATTTTTCCATCGTCTCTTCATGAACAGAAAATTCTTCTTTCGTGTTGATATGAACAGGAACTCCCTGCTCACTCAATCCTTCTAAAATATGATTGACTCCATAAAATGCACCCAGTTCATTCCAATGCCCTCCATCGTATTTTTTGTTAAATACCTTCTCTCCTTCCTCCGTCTTTTCCTCCAGTATCTCCGTATTATCTACATAGCGGATTTCTCTTCTGTCTAACTCTTTCAAAAACTGCTGCACCCACTGATTGTCATAATTCCACCCCTGCTCAAGCTTCTCCTGCAAAACAGTTGTCTTTGCAGGCTCAAACACGAATAAAAACGGAACTCCCCTTGCTTCGCAGTAATCCTGGATTTTTTTTATCATATCTGCAAAAGCGATATGGTAATCGCTAAAGATTGGATTTCCTCCTGTATTCAGAAATACATACCCATCCTTTCCATATACATAACTCGGGTGGATCATTTCATGAAAAATCTTATCATGACCTACAGTGTAAAGTTCGATCATCTCATTTCGCAGTCCGATGCGGTCATTTACATAATTTTCAATTGCCTGAGTGGCATCTTCCCCCTCCCGTATTGCCGAAACAGGATTGGCGGCGAGCATCCGGTTATCCACCTCTGAAACTGCATTTTCCTCAGTGCGAAAGGTCACCACAGGGATTGCGAGCAGTATAAAAAATATTACAATAAAAAATATCTTTAGTTTTTTCATTTTCTTCTCCTAACCAATTCTGACCTGCATCTTAATATTGAAAATACAGGAATGGGCTGTATGAACTATTGATCATAAAGATCACAGATACGATCATCAGCAGAATTAATCCTGTCTCTTTGATAAAAAGTCCTGTCTTTGTCCGAGCAAAAAAAGTTTTCACTTTTTCTGCCCATGGCATACAAAAGGTGATTGCCCCAAGTACCGCAACGACTGATAAGAAAATCAATTTTATTGTCAGGTAATGCCGATAGGTATATTCCACTGCACTTGCTGCATTCGCTGCACTGAGCCCGAACAGACTTTTCAGAAACACCTCCAGCCGGCTGAAATCTGAAAAGTAGAACACCTGCCAGCTAAAAAATACAATTGCCATCGTAACGACCCATTTACCTATAGCAGGAATTTTCTGATAGAAACGTTTTTCCCGTATGCAGCGCTCTACCAATACGCAGACTCCATTGATCACACCCCATAAAATGTAATTCCATGCCGCTCCATGCCATATTCCCGTCAGCAAAAATACGCAAAACAGATTCCATAATGTTCGTTTCATTCCTTTTCGGTTTCCCCCAAGTGGAATATAAATATATGATCGGAACCATGTCCCAAGTGAAATGTGCCAACGTCTCCAAAATTCTGTAATGGATTTTGACCGATATGGGAACTGAAAATTCTCTTTGAAATGAAATCCAAATAGCTGTGCTAAACCAATCGCGATATCTGAATATCCTGAAAAATCATAGTATATCTGCATCATATAAAAAAATGCAAACAACCATGCGGTCGGTACATCCATTCCCACTCCGATATATGGATCGATCTTGCTGATCACAGCCCCAAATGAATCTGCCAAAATCACTTTTTTGGCAAACCCGATCATGATCCGATTCAACCCATCTAAAAATTCGGTCTCATCTACCCTGCGGTGTACCGTCTGTCTCTGAAAATCTTTCCACTGTACGATCGGTCCGGAAATCACTTTCGGGAAAAAAGAAAGATATAAAAATACATCCAAAAGGCTTCCCGCCTCTGCATCTCCACGAAAGACATCCACAAGATAGGATATCGCTGTAAACGTGATGAAAGAAATTCCAAGAGGAACGATCCACTGACTCATCGCCAGACTGATGCCGAAAAAATGACTTAGATTTTCCGCAATAAAATTGTAATACTTGTACCAGATCAAAATGCCTGTCACAGCCAGGATAGAAAGTGTCATGAAACACACCTTCCTCTTGTACTTTGCTTTCTTTTCCAAATAACAGATTCCCTTTCCTGCCATCCACACTCCAAGCACATAGATGCTCAAAAGGGCAATTCCCTCCAATCTGGCCCATCCATAAAAGCAAAGGCTTACAAGAACCAGAAACAGATTGCTGAGCCAGTCGCTCCACCTCTCATTTCTATTTCCCAAAAGCTTTATCAGATAATAGCCCGCAACCGATGCCGGCATCACTGCAAATAAGAAAAAAACAGTTGTAAACGCCATATATCTTTTCTCCTTCTAAATATTCCATTCATTATATCACATTCATTCTCAAGAAAAAAGAAGTCTTCCGACACATCTCAGAGACTTCTTTTCCTTTTCTATTTCCCTATGTTACTCTGTCCTTTTCTTGAACGCTGTCACCGTGTTGACATTTTACTTATTTTACAACAAGATTATCCTTTGCTTCATATGAAAAATCTTCATCCAAAGGAAAGATCGGTCTTGGCACTTTCGTGTAATTTAAAGTCTTTAAGTCTTCATTTGTACTTCCTTTTGTAAGTGCCATAATACTTCTCTTAGCGATTGCATCCTGATCTGCTGTCAGATATCCTAATTTACATACAACAATATCTGCTTCCTTCGGATCTCTTCCAAGATCAGTAAATACATCCGGCGAAACATAACCGATATGACCCTCTGCAAGAACAACGTCAACACCGCAGGAATGAAACAATGCAATGTCACAAGGGATTGATGTCTTTTTCCATTTTTCCACATAAGCCTTGACTGTTCCGGTTGCTGTGATTGGCTGTGTTGTCGTCGTATCAAACTTTGCACCGAATGTGATCGTAACTTCTTCTCCCACTTTTCCTTTACAAGCCAGTGTTGCCTCCGGGTCATAGATTCCGCCATAGAGAACCGGTGTTTTTAACTGCTCTGTACGAGGATCTTCCATAATTCGTTTTAAAAATCCGGTACAGTCTGAGGAAGATCCGGCTGTCGGGTTATCTCCGGAATCAGAGAGATAAACCGGAAGTTCCTGTCCGTTTGCAATCGCATCAAAAGCGACATTTAATGTTTCTTCCTCTGTATAAGTCTCTGTCTGGAAACAGAAATCATTTCTTGTATTCCAGATGATATCTGCGAGACGAAGCGCCTCGCTGTCGGCAAGTTCCTGATTTTCGGCCACAATATAGACTGCCACAGAACTGTCCTCATTGTCCGCCCAAGGAAATCCCATCAGATAAGAGGCCGCAAGGATTCCTTCTTTCTGCTCTGTCTCGCGCAGCTTGGTGATCAGTCCTTTCATCGGCTCTACCGTTGTGGAAGACTGCTCTCCTGCGATTAGAATCGGAACCTTTACCCAGGCAGATTTTGCCTGCACATGATTTTCCAGTGCCGCGATGGTCATCTTTGCCGCATGTACCCCGGTTTCATACCGATCTGTGTGCGGTGCACATTTGAATCCGACAAATCCATCACAGTTCTCGTGCATGCGGACAGTCATCGTCGTGTGCATATCCAGTGCCGAGAAGATCGGAATGTCCGGGAACATCTCTCTTAATTCTTCCAACAGATATCCCTCTGCATCTCCAAGACCTTTCACTCTCATAGATCCGTGAAGTGCAAGTGTGATCGCATCCAGCGGCTTTTCTTCCTGTGCCTGACGCGCTCTCTCAAGAATCTCTTCTTTCAGCCCCAGATAGAACTCATAGTCTACTTCCCCATTGGGAACTGCACTTGCAAAAAGTGTCGGCACAACTTCATATCCCTGCTCCTGCAGTGTATCCATCACTCCGCGCAGCGGATCATTTTTCGGATTTCTCTCAAAAAGTTTCTCTCCCCTGACAACACCGAAGTCATTTTCTCCGGCAATGATCGGGTTAAATGAGTTAGATTCATGCATCATAGATGCAACTAATACTCGTTTCATCTCTCTTCCTCCTAAGCAAACAATATATTTTTAATATAAAGGACATGCCACCACATGTCCAGGCTCAATCTCGTTTGCTCCCGGTTTTGAATCACTCTGCAAAAAAAAATGCCCTCATCCACCGGTTTCCCGGCAGACAAAGACAATCTTTTCTGCTTGCTTGTTCTTATCTTTTCTCTAAAGCTTACCTCGAGCAAAGGATGATCGCAGAATGTCGTCCCATATTCAGCACAACCTCTCCTTGATCGATCAGCACATAGTCCGGCTCCATCGTATACCCCTGCTCATAGGTATACAACAATCTGTCCATCTTCCCTTTCATCGGAAGTTCTGCCATCCAGACCGGTACAGTAATTTCTTTTAGTTTCTTACTGTTATTAATGATCACAACAATCTGCTGTTCTTGTGTGAAGCGGCTGTATGCCAACACATTCTCATCCCAGAAAAGCATCTTAAGTGACCCGCACCGAAGTACACTTTCCTCCTTGTGTATCCGGATCATATCTTTGTGAAATTGTAGCAGTTCTTTGTCTTCCTGCCCCCATGGATATGTTCTCCGATTATCCGGATCGGTAAATCCACATACACCAGCCTCATCCCCATAGTAAATGGTCGGTGCTCCTACCCATGTCATCTGCATCACGACTGCGCTGCGCATGACCGCCGAATTAATTCCCTCCCTGGCCGCCTTGTAGCCAAGATTCTGCACTCGCCCCACAATGTGATTGGTTCTTGTCAAAAATCGGGAATGATCATGATTTGATAACTCATTCATCGCCACCTGCAGAGATGGTGTCTGCATTGCTGCCATGTGATGATTCATCACACTGACAAAATGATCTGCATTTCCCCAGAGATCCTGCCGTCTCTCATCACTATGCTTCTCCATTCCGGTAAAGAACCATGTGAGTGGCTCCATGAACGCATCGTAATTCATAACAGTATCCCATTCATCACCTTGAAGCCATTCTCTCGGATCTCCATAGTGCTCTGCAAGGATAAGTGCTTCCGGATTTGCCTCTTTGACAGCAGTCCGAAATTTCTTCCAGAACTCATGATTAAATTCATTGGAATAACCCAGATCTGCCGCCACATCAAGCCTCCATCCATCTACATTATACGGTGGAGATACCCATTTCTTCGCAATGTTCAAAATATATTTCTGTAATTCCTCGGAACCTTCATAATTGAGTTTTGGCAGGGTATCGTGCCCCCACCAGCCATCGTAATTATGATTGTACGGCCATTCTTCTTTAAAAAACCGGAAGAAACTGTGGTAATCACTGTCCGCTGAGACGTATGCACCTTTCCCATACCCCTCCTGCTTCTCGTAGATCCGCTCTCTGTCCAGCCATTTATTAAAGGAACCACAGTGATTGAACACACCGTCGATAATGACCTTGATCCCCCGTCGATGGAATTCCTGCACAAGTTCTGCAAAAAATGCATTGCTCGCCTCAAGATTCTTTCGATTTGTCGTCCGAATCTGATATTTTGTCGCCTGGCTGTTATCCAGACATCCATCCGGCAACACCTCTCCGCCGTCTTCCACAATCACTCCATAGTGTGGATCGATAAAATCATAGTCCTGAATATCATATTTATGATTGGATGGAGATACAAAGAGCGGATTAAAATAAACCGCCTCCACGCCAAGTTCCTGAAGGTAATCTATTTTTTCCAGAACTCCCTTTAAATCTCCTCCGTAAAATTCTCGTACACCCATAAATGCAGGACATTTTGACCAGTCTTCCACACGGACACTATGCTCTCCGATGTAAGCATACTCACCAGTTTCCACATCATTCGTGCGGTCTCCGTTGTAAAAGCGATCTACGAAAATCTGATACATGACTGCCCCTTTTGCCCAATCGGGTGTGGAAAATTCCGGTGTGATCATAAAAGAATAGAACTCTTCCCGGTTACCGGATACCCCACAGCGGTTAAAGTACTTTACTTCTCCCCCTTTGGACACCTGAAATCCATAGTGGAATTCTTTCTCTCCCAGCTGCCATTCCATCTCGTAATAGTCAAATATCCCTCTCGTTTCCTTTTTCTCCATCTCATAAGACTGCTCACCAACAAGCAGAAATACTTGATCAACATCATCTTTTGCCGTCCGGAAACGAAGGCGAATCTTTTCATTTTTCTTTGGTTCTGGCGGTATCACATAATTGCCTGTACCGTCACAGAACAATGCGTCTATATTCATAAAGAAAACCTCATTTCCCAGACTTTCCATTCTGTTTATTCACCATCGAACAATGCTTCAAATTCTTCTCTTGTGATTTTTTCTTTCTCCAGCAAAAGGTCTGCACACGCATGAAGCACACGATCATACTTCTGAATGATTGATTTTGCATTGGCATAGCATTCGTCAATAATCCGCTTTACTTCTTCATCGATCGTTCCTGCCACTGCCTCACCATACCCGCGTGATGCATGTGCAAGGTCTCTTCCGATAAATACTTCATCCTCATCGTTGTCATAATTGATCAGACCTAATTTCTCAGACATACCAAATTTCGTCACCATCGACCTTGCAATGCCGGTTGCCTGCTTAATATCCTGAGAGGCTCCTGTCGTAATATCATCAAATACAAGCTCCTCGGCAATCCGTCCTCCCAATGCGACTGTGATATCCTGGATCATCTTTCCTCTTGTATTGAACACATCATCTTTCTCCGGAAGCGGCATCGTATATCCCGCTGCCCCAACTCCGGTTGGAATGATAGAAACACTGTATACCGGTCCGACATCCGGGAGCACATGGAATAAGATTGCATGTCCTGCCTCATGGAATGCTGTAATCCTCTTCTCCTTATCCGAAATGACTCGACTCTTCTTCTCTGCTCCGATACCGACTTTGACAAATGCATGCCGAATATCTGACTGCTGGATATATACCCTTCCTTCTTTGGCTGCCATGATTGCCGCCTCGTTGAGCAGGTTCTCAAGATCTGCCCCTGTAAATCCCGCTGTCGTCTGTGCTACCTGTTTTAAGTCTACGTCCTCGCTGAGTGGTTTTCCCTTCGCATGGACTTTTAAGATTTCTTCTCTTCCCTGAATGTCAGGTCTTCCGACCATTACCTTACGGTCAAATCTTCCCGGACGCAGAATTGCCGGATCAAGGATATCTACACGGTTTGTGGCAGACATCACGATAATTCCTTCGTTGACTCCGAATCCATCCATCTCTACAAGCAGCTGATTCAATGTCTGCTCTCTCTCATCGTGTCCACCGCCCATACCTGTTCCACGTCTTCTTGCAACTGCATCGATCTCATCGATAAAGATAATACACGGCGCATTTTTCTTCGCCTCCTCAAAGAGATCCCTCACACGGGAGGCTCCGACACCGACAAACATCTCCACGAAATCAGAACCGGAAATAGTAAAGAACGGTACACCTGCTTCCCCTGCCACTGCCTTTGCAAGCAATGTCTTACCGGTTCCCGGAGGTCCTACAAGAAGTACCCCTTTCGGGATTCTTGCTCCAACCTGAATATATTTTTTAGGTTCTTTTAAGAAATCTACGATTTCCTCTAACTCTTCTTTCTCTTCTTTCAGACCTGCGACATTGGCAAATGTCACTTTCTTATCCCGATCGGTGCTCAATCGCGCCCTGCTCTTGCCAAAGCTCATTGCTTTTGCATTTGCTCCACCACCTGCCTGACGGTTCATCAGCACAAACAGTAATAATACAACCCCTACCGTAAGTACAAGCGGAAGCACTACCGTCGTAAATACGGAAGGTTTTGGCATATCTGCAATTTTGTATGCCACCCCATTTTCCTCAAGAATCTCCTGCACTTTTTCTGTATTCAGCACATTCATACTCTTGGAATAATCTTCATCCTTCAGATAAATCTTCAGTGTTCCTGTCGGTGTTTCTTTGTTTGGATTGATCACCACAGAATCTACATTGTCTTCCTTTAAATCTTCCTGAAACATCGCTTCTGTATACCGCTGTTCTGTACTTTGCATCCGGTCTGAAAACCAGAATACCGCAAACAGAACGATCACCAGCATCAAAAGCGAAGCACCGCTGGCTCCTCTATATTTCTTACTATCCAATTTATGTCCCCTTCCTATTCTACGCCTTCCACAACTCCGATGTATGGAAGATTTCTATATTTCTGCGCATAATCCAGTCCATATCCCACAACAAATTCATCTGGGATATTAAATCCTACATAATCTACATTGACATCCATCACTCTTCTCTCTGGTTTATCTAACAGTGTACAGAGTTTCATGCTGTTTGGATTTCTCTTCTTGAGAATCTCAAGAAGGTAAGATAATGTACGTCCAGAGTCAATAATATCCTCTACAACAAGTACGTCTTTTCCTTCCAGACTTTCATCCAGATCTTTTGCGATCTTGACAACTCCGCTGGATGTCGTTCCATCTCCATAGCTGCTTACGCTCATAAAGTCCATAGAAACCGGAACGGTAATTCTCTTCGCCAGCTCGCACATAAAGAACACACCGCCCTTCAGTACACAGATCAGATGTACCTGCTTTCCTTCGTAGTCCTTGCTGATCTTCTCTCCTAAGTCTCTGATTCTCTTTTCTACTTCTTCTTCTGAAACTAATACCTTAATTGTCTCTGCCATGGCTTTCTCCTCCATCTATTTGTATTTGTAAAATTCTTTTTGTATGTTCGTCTGGTCTCCCGCAAAGACTCAGGCGATGTCCAACTACCCATAAAATATGGCTTCCATCTGCAATCAGCAGTATCTCTCCCCGCTCACTTGCAGGAATCTTCTCATTGATCAGGTAAGATTTCAATTTCTGTTTCCTTCCCTCCCGGTCAATGACAATATAATCACCTGGTCTTCTTGTTCTCACACACAAATCATGTTTAATTATATCATAATCAAAACAGTTCGTGTGACTTTTTTGCATATTTCCGGGGTTCTCTGCCAAATCCACGATTCTGCATGTAACTGCGGTCTTTTTCCCCTTAGGAGTTTGGTAAAAGACCGTTCCCGGAATACGGCATTTTACTTCTAATGGAAGCTCCTCCTCCCGGAGCAGTATCCCTTTTTCTTTTTTTTGCCGTACTTCCTTTTCTTTCTCTCTGGCTGCATGTACTTTCTCAAGTGTCACTCCCTCATATCCCCGCACTGCCCGCATATGATACGGAAGCATAATCTGTCTTCCACATTGCTTCCCGAAAAGTGTGCTGACGTCTGCAACATGGACTGCTGACAGATCTTTTGCCTGCCCCGCCACTTCCTCCATACAGGAAAGCACTGTCATCTCTCTGAGTATCTTATCTCCACTCTGAAAAGGCTCTGTCCGGATCAGAAGTTTTTCACCCTTCCTGCTGACACAGTTTTCTTTAAATACTTTCAGCTGCTTTTCCAGAAATTCCTGCACGCCCCGGAGCTGCTCTGCCGCCTCACTTAAATGCGCTGCCGCCCGCGGATTGATCTGGTTTTCCATATAAGGAATGACCCGGTTGCGGATTTTATTGCGTGTATAGTCTTCTGTCTGATTTGTCTGATCTGTCTGATATCGTATTCCATTTTGTTCCAGAAATCCCTCGATCTCCCTGCGTTCCAGACAAAGAAGCGGGCGAACATAACGATCCCTGACCGGTTTGATCCCTGTCATTCCATTGAGTCCTGTTCCTCTTACAAGATTCATCAAAAGTGTCTCTGCATTGTCATTCTTGTGATGTGCCAAAGCAATCTTGGCTGCCCCATATTTCTGTGCCGCCCTCTCAAACGCTTCTCTTCGGATATTTCTGCCGGCTTCCTCCATAGATTGTTTCCTCTTTTTTGCAATTAATTCCAGATTGCAGCGTACAATTTCCAGAGGAATACCAGCTGTCTCACAAATGTTTTGGACAAATCTCTCATCCGCATCTGCATCCTCGCCGCGGATCCCATGATTGACATGCACCGCCACGAGCTTCACCCCCAATTCTTCCTGCAGATAATGCAAAATGAAAAAAAGGCATACCGAATCCGCCCCTCCCGATATGCCTGTAATCGCTGTTTCTCCCCGCTCAAACATCCGGTGCTCTTGTATATAAGCTTGCACCCGCGCAGGAATCTCCTTGTTCTTATATTGATATGCTCTTGTTTTTTGCTCTTTTTCAGCCATATCTACGTTCCTTTTCCCTTTTGTTCTCCTACACGTTTTGTGTATTTCCTCTCTATGATACTATGATTATCCAAAAGAATCCAGTCACACTTCTATCCTTTCCACACTCCTGCCACCAAAACTGTCATGTCATCCTTTGGGGTCTCGCCGGTAAACGCAAGCACCTGATCTAAAATGTATTGTGCCATCTCTTTTGGATTGACAAGCTTCATTCCGCCTATGATTGTCTCCATCAACATCTCCTGCTCCACAACCGGAAGAGCATCCAACACCCCGTCTGTCATCATCACGACAAATTCTCCGCTTCTCAGTGTCCGTTTTACCATGTCAATCTCCAGATTGTGCAGAACCCCAATAGGGAGGCTTGTCGAGGATAATCGTTCCACCCCATTGCGATATTTAATAAAAGTTGTCGATGCGCCCACTTTCAAAAATTCACATTCCCCTGTATACCGATCAAAAATTCCCATATCCACCGTAGAAAAGTGAATTTCCTCACGCCCCATCACAAGCGCTGTATTGATCATCTGGATCGCCAGTTCCCCAGGAAAACCTGAAGTCAGAAGTTCTTCCAAAAGTTCTACGACCATCGCACTCTCCTGAAACGCCTTCCTGCCCGATCCCATCCCATCTGAAAGAGCAGATGCAACCCTTCCACCTGGCATCGCCACTTCCAGAAAACTGTCTCCGGATATTGTATCTTTTCCTTTTCCTATTTTAGCAACCCCCTGCATAATATGGAACTGATACGGCTCGATACAGACATACGGTTCATACTCTTTTCCCAACATTGTGCGGCTCTGTTCCTCAAATACAAATTTCCTGCCATACGTTCTGGAAATGATTTGAATCATCTCCTTCGTCTCCACTCCCACATCTTGTACTGCCTTTGCATTCAAGTGAATCTCATGCTTTCCTCGCTCCGTACAAAGAAAAGTCATATCCAACACTTTTACCCCTATTCTCTGCAGCCGTTTTCGAATTTTTTTCTCCATCCGAACATCGATCAGAATGCTGTCCTCAAATTCTTTTGCCGTACTTTTAATGATCTGCGCAAACAAATCCATCTGCACCGCACATCCCTCCCGGTTTTTTACAAGCCGGTTCGACCAGAGCATATTTTGTTTTGCTTCATGAAAGACCTCTATGAGCGCGCTCTGGAACTTTGGCGCCATCACACATTTTTTCTGTAATTTCCGCTTTGTTTCCAGATTCAATTCTTTCCCATATTCCTCGATGGCATGCAGAACTTCATATCCCAGCTGGTAAGTATGGACATAGTCCTCTCCCCAACACCGCTCCATATGATCACATTTTGTACAGACACTCTCCTCCACCTGAAAAAACATTTCCTGCAGTTCATCTTTTGTAAATACCTGCTTCTGCCGCTCCAGTTTTAAAAATACCTTCGATAAATGTTCCAGTGAATCCGCCAGTTTTCCAATCTGTACTGCATAAGGGCCCGAAATCCCAGCCTGTCCCATTCCAGCCTTCTCCATTTTTATTCTCCCCCTGTCCGTTCTTTTCCTTTTTTGTCTGCTGAACAGAACAAAGAATCTCGCAAACGAGATTCTCACGCGAAACGTATTTTTTATTACATAGGATTTTGTGAAAATTTCCTATGTAATAAAAAAACTTTAGGAAATCCAGTTATTTCCTAAAGTTATCATTTGTAATCTTATTATTTTGTTGGTTTTAATACAATCTCATCTTCATATACAAGTCCAAATTTTTCCTTTGCCACATCTTCTACATAAGCGTCTGTGCCAACATACTCTTTGTACTTCTCAATTTCTTTTGTCCTGTCTTTTTCTTCTTTGATCTGTGTCTCCAGCTCTGCCTGTTGCTTTTTATATGCTTCATTCTTCGCCCGTAATGAGACCCCTCCGACAGACACAAGCACGATCAGCAACATGATTACGGAACTAATCAGCACCATACTTCTTCTATGTGCCCGCATTCTCTGCCGCTGTTGTCTTGTACGACTTTTTTCTTTGATATGCTTCATTACTGTTACCCACCTTTGTATGTGTGTATTTCCAGACTACTCTAAAGCCATTCTAATGGGTTTCCCTCTTTTTTTCAATACTTTTCTTGATTTTTTTATAGATTTTCCGCATCTGTGAAAATATCGCTGCAAACAGACTAACCCCTGCCAGTGTCCCTGTCACAAAGAACCACCGGATGCTTCCATCACTCGTAAGATAAATCTTTACAGACAGATACAGGCTGATTCCGATCCAATAAAACAGATCTTCCAGTGTCACAGCTGTCAGATTGTGGGGCAGAATCCTTCTAAAAATGCGGATCATATCATAAATTCCCATGACAACAAATCCTGATAAAACTGCCTGAATAAAAATATTTGCTTCCTCCCCGATTCCAGACATAGGATCACCTATTTAAACAGTTTGGAAAAGAAGTTTTCTCCCTGCTTTGCAGCACTCTGGCTGATATCCGAATAAGCGATGCTGTCGATATGTCCCGCCAGATCCACTTCTCCTTTTTCCACACTCAGCCGGTTCACATGGAGATCTTTTCCCTTCACCATAAGCATTCCTTGTTCTGTCTCAAGCAGTATCTCATTTAAATCAAAGGAAAGTACATCCAGTACACCTGTCACCGCACTTGTCTTTCGGTTATTGATAACTAATTTATGAGGTTTTTGTACCTGTCTTTCTTCCACTATACCCACAACCTTTCTATCTATGATCAGTACGTCTTCTTTCTCTCAATTATATGAAAGGTTGTTCATATTTATGATGATTTACAGATACTTCATTACAGATACCGGAATAAATCTTTTGCTTCTTCTTTCTTTGTCGTATCTTGAATTGCAAGCACTTCTACCTTCACGGTCTTTGTCCCGAACTGGATTTCAATGACATCCCCCGGTTTTACCTTTACAGAAGCTTTTGCCACAGTTCCGTTTACAAGGACACGCCCTGCATCACACGCCTCATTAGCAACCGTCCTTCTCTTGATCAATCTGGAAACTTTTAAAAATTTATCTAATCTCATTTTCTTTCCCTCATGTAACAAAGAACTGCCGCAATTCTCGCAGCAGTTCTTGTCTTCTATTTCTTATTGGATTGTCTATCTGAATTATGCATTTACAGCATCTTTTAATGCTTTACCAGCTTTGAATTTCGGAGCCTTGCATGCAGCGATCATCATTGTTTCTTTTGTATGAGGATTTCTTCCTTCTCTTGCTGCTCTTTCTGTCACTTCAAAAGTACCAAATCCTACTAACTGTACTTTCTCACCTTTTTTCAGTTCTTCTGTTACAACGTCTACAAAAGCTTTTAATACTTTCTCAGAGTCTTTCTTAGATACTTCTGCTGCTTCAGCAACTGCTGCGATTAATTCTGTTTTGTTCATGAATATGTTCCTCCTCTAATTTAGCTATAGAATATATGAAATATATAGATTCTATCCGTTTTGAAGGGCCGTTCCCTCCGCATTTGCAGGCTGTTTACCCTTATTGTACTGTTATAGTTATAACTGTTTCCCTATTGTTTGTCAAGGAATTTTTCGTGTTTTCCACGTCCCGGAACATGTTTCAGACACCCTCCGGTTCTTTTCCCTGAATACTTGTTGATAATTCGCCTTAACTATAACATTTTTTCAATCATTTCCAGCACAGATGCACCCATTTTTGCAGAAATCTCGTCCGCATTTTCCAGAGAATTTCCCTTAATTCCATAATAGAATTTCACTTTTGGCTCTGTACCGGAAGGACGTACACATACCCATGCATCATTTTCCAATTCATAATAAAGTACATTGGAAGCCGGAAGTCCTGTATCGCTTGTCTCTCCTGTCCGCAAATCTTTGATCGTACCTGCCTTGTAATCTCTCGCTCTTTGTACGCCATATCCCCCGATCTCTGCCGGCGGCTCCTTGCGCAGCGTCTCAAGAATATTCTGGATCTTCTCAAGTCCTTCGATACCTTTAAGTGTGATAGACTGGATGTCATCTTTGTAATATCCGTATTTCTCATACATGTCGATCATCGCATCCCAGAGCGTCTTTCCAAGCGTCTTATAGTATGCCGCCGCTTCACACAACGCCATTGTTGCAACGATTGCATCCTTGTCTCTCGCATAAGTACCAATCAGACATCCATAGCTTTCTTCAAATCCGAAGAGATACGTTCCTATTCCAGTCTTTTCAAATTCGAGGATCTGCTGTCCGATAAACTTAAATCCAGTCAGAACATCGATCAACTTCACTCCATAGCTCTCTGCGATCGCTTTTGCCATGTTGGATGTCACAATGGATTTGATCAGGCAACCGTCCTTTGGAAGACCTTTTACTGCCTTTGTCTGGCTGATCTCATAGTCTGCAAGAAGACATCCTGACATATTTCCTGTCAGAACTTTGTACTCTCCTGACTTTGTATCCTTTACATAAACTCCCAGACGGTCTGCATCTGGATCTGTTGCAAGAACAAGATCGGCATCTACATCTTTTGCAAGCTTTAAGCCAAGCTCAAAAGCTTCTTTTGCCTCCGGGTTCGGATAAGATACTGTTGGGAAGTTTCCATCTGGCAATTCTTGCTCTTTGACTACATAGACGTTCTCAAATCCAAGTTCTTTTAAAATGCGCCTTACCGGAATATTCCCCGTTCCGTGAAGCGGGCTGTATACGATCTTTAAATCTTTGTTCATCTGGTCGATGGCATCCTGGTGGATGACTTGCTTTTTGAGTTCCTCCATGTAGGCGTCATCAACAGCTTCTCCGATCACCTCATAAAGTCCCGCTTCTTTTGCCGCTTCAAGGCTCATCGTCTTGACTGTAGCATAATCTGTCACTGCCTCAACTTCTGCCATGATCCCGGTATCATGCGGCGGTGTGATCTGTGCGCCGTCTTCCCAGTATACCTTATATCCGTTATATTCCGGTGGATTGTGGCTTGCTGTAATATTGATTCCGGCAATGCAGTTTAACTTTCTTACTGCAAAAGAAAGTTCCGGTGTCGGGCGGAGTGACTCAAATACATATGCCTTGATCCCATTTGCTGCAAGGCAAAGCGCCGACTCGTCCGCAAATTCCGGTGACATTCGTCTGGAATCGTATGCAATCGCAACTCCTCTGCCTTCTGCCCCATTCTTCAGAATATAATTTGCCAATCCCTGTGTTGCTTTTCTGACTGTATAAATATTCATCCGGTTTGTACCTGCTCCGATTACTCCCCGAAGTCCTGCAGTTCCAAATTCCAGATCTTTATAAAATCGTTCTTTGATCTCATTATCGTTCTCTTTGATCGCTGTGAGTTCGGCTTTTGTGTCTGCATCAAAATAATCGTTCTCCAGCCATTCTCTGTATCTTTTCTGATAATCCATCCTGGTACCTCCTAATCTCACTTTTTATCTATTATACAACACGTTACTATAAATGAAAAGAAAATAAATCTTTCAAAAACTGATTCTTCTTTTCTGTCTGTGCAATAGATATCTGTAATTTTTCTACACTTTTTTCCGGGATCCACGCCTTGTTTGAGTGATAGTAACTATTCGCAACTTTCCAGAATTTCTCCGGATAAGCAAGCCGTACTGCCAGGTAATCCAGCTCCTCTCTGCTGATTGTCTTTCCCTTATCATATGTCTCTAAAAGCATGTTTCCAATCCGTTCATTCCATTGGCATTTCTCCATGACTTTTCTCAGAAAATAATAGAAATCTGCCATCTGTATATCCTCCCGGAAATGTTCAAAATTTGTCGTTGCCACTCCCCGATATGTCATGAGCACATTATGGTAATTATAATCCCCATGGATCCACGTATGTTCTGTCTTACTTTTCTGTCTGAGCGTTTCATAATGATCTGTCTCTAGTTTTCTGACAACCGCTTCACCGAGTGCATGCTGCTCTTCAAATTCTTTTAAGTACAACAGCTCAAATTCACCTTTTCCGACTTTGTTTCGGATAAAGGTACGAACCTTCCGCAGTTCCCTGTTATGTCTCTGATACTCCTCTTTCAGATCATGCTCTCTTACAACCGTTCCTTCCTCCAGAACATCCGCTCCAGCCATCAGGTTGTGAAGATATGCTAAATTAGCAGTAGCACTGCAAAGTTCCTCCTCATTTCTGACATCACACTCTCTGCCACCATACCAGCGTTTCAATATATATTTTGTCTGGTCCGGAGCGCTTGTCACATATTCTCCCTCTTTGTTTGGAACAATCGTATCCACCAGTCCATACCCTTTTTCCTCGAGTTGGTGACACAGTTTATATAAAAGAGGCACTCGTTTCTCTGAGAAAGTAAGTTCTTTCAGTAAGAGCATGCCTCTGTCTGTATCGCATAAAATGGCACCTCTTGTCTTTCGGGTGCCTTTTACTTCTATATGATACTGTTCCAATACATCTGTTTCAAAATCCTTCATAACTGCCCCCTATAATCATTTTTCCGCCACTGCCTTTTGCAGTAACTTTGATTTTCTCTCTAGCCTATGATTTTTTGGACAGAAGTATGATTCTTTTTCTGAAATTTATGCAACAAATTTTGTGATCGTTTCAATGGCCTGTCTCACCTTGAAAACAGAAGCCTCCGCTAAATATCAAATCGATTTTGCACAAACCGAAGCAGATGCTCTTTATTATTGAACTCCGGATATTCAAGTACAATCCGCAGAAGCTCATTTAACACTTCTCCGATCTGCTTTCCCGGTTTCATACCGATTCCGATCAAGTCCGTTCCGGTCACTGCAAGCTGTTTTAAACTGACACACTCATGGTCTGCCACAATTTCCTCATAACATTTCTGAAGACCACTTAAATTTTCCAGTTCTTCTTCCCGTCGGTACATGCTGTGCGCCAAAATATCTGCTCTTTTTACGAGAAGATACATAGGAAACAGTTCCGCACTGATCTTGCTCATTGCCTTTCTGACATTCTTTTTCTCTGCCGGCATCCGGTAATCATGCCAGCGGACAAGCTTTGTCACCTTATGGATCGTATCATTGTCAAATTTTAACCGCCGAAGGATTTCTTTCGCTTTCTGCTCTCCCCTGATGTCATGTCCTTTAAAATGAGCCGTTCCATCTGCATCCACTGTCTTCATCTCTGGCTTTGCGACATCATGGAGCAGCATCGTAAGACGCAGCACCTTGTCCGGCGGCACATTGCAGACTGCCTGAACCGTATGCTCACCCACATCGTACCTGTGGTATTTTGTCTCCTGACCAGTCCGCATCATCTCATCAAACTCCGGCAGGATGACTGCGGTGATCCCCAGATGATATGCTTCCCTGATCAACTCCGGCGAATCTGACACAAGAAGTTTTACCAGCTCTGTCTGAATCCGCTCAGCGCTGATCTTCTCCAACGTCGGGGCAAGTTCTGTCATTGCCTCCTTCGTCCCTTTTTCCAGAGAAAATCCAAGCTGCGCAGCAAAACGCACTCCGCGCATAATGCGGAGCGCATCTTCTCCAAACCGTTCTCTGGCATTTCCCACACAGCGGATTATCTTTCGCTTCAAATCATCCATTCCGCCAAAAATATCGACGATCCCTTCTGTATCATTGTATGCCATTGCATTGATCGTGAAGTCTCTGCGGAGCAAATCTTCCCTTAAATTTCTTGTGAAGATCACTTCCGTCGGGTGTCTGCTGTCTTCATATTTCCCGTCAATCCGGTATGTCGTCACCTCAAATCCTTCTTTTCCGAGAAGGACAGTCACTGTCCCGTGCTCAATCCCGGTATCGACAGTTCTTGCAAATAGTTTCTTTGTCTCCTCCGGGGATGCTGAAGTTGTGATATCCCAGTCTCCCGGCTCTCTTCCAAGCAGCGAATCTCTGACACATCCACCTACCGCATATGCCTCATATCCATGCTCCTGCAATGTCTGTATGATCGTATTTACTTTTTCCGGCAACTGTATCTTCATGATCTATCCCCCTGACTTCCCATGTACGGTCTAAAGTATTTATCTTCCATACATCGGTACAGTAAAAATTAATATGCTTTTCCCCAGTAAACCATATGCTTTGCAGGTTTGCCGCAGTGTACACAGGTTCCGGTGATCTCTTCCTGCTCAAATGGGATACAGCGTGAAGTCACCCCTGCCTCTTCCTTCAGAGCATCCTCACATTCCTGGCATCCACACCACATTGCTTTAATAAATCCCGGCTTCTCATCTGCCAGTTTCTTAAACTCTTCCATGCTGGAAGCAGTATATGTGTGTGCATCTCTATGCTCTCTTGCTCTCTCAAGCATCTCTTTCTGCATAGTATCCAGTACTTCTGCTACCTTCGTTTCTAACTCTTCGAATGGAACTATGATCTTCTCTCTTGTATCTCTTCTTACAACTACTGCATGTCCTGCTTCAATGTCCTTTGGTCCTAATTCAATCCGAACCGGAATTCCTCGCATCTCCTGCTCAGAAAATTTCCATCCCGGACTCTTGTCGGAATCATCCACTTTGACACTCAATCCTGCTTTTTTCAGCACTTCTTTCACTTCATATGCCTTGTCAAGCACACCGTCCTTTTTCTGTTGGATCGGGATGACCATCACCTGAACCGGTGCGATTCTTGGAGGAAGTACAAGACCACTGTTGTCTCCGTGCACCATGATGATAGCTCCGATCATACGAGTTGTCATTCCCCAGGATGTCTGGTGTACATACTGTAATTTATTTTCTTTATCTGTATATTGAATTCCGAATGCCTTTGCAAATCCATCTCCGAAGTTGTGACTTGTTCCTGACTGAAGTGCCTTTCCATCGTGCATCAAAGACTCGATCGTGTAAGTTGCCTCTGCCCCTGCAAATTTCTCCTTGTCTGTCTTTCTTCCCTTGATCACCGGGATCGCAAGTACTTCTTCACAGAAATCCGCATAGACATTTAACATCATAATTGTTCTTTCTTCTGCCTCTTCTGCTGTCGCGTGTGCTGTGTGACCTTCCTGCCATAAGAATTCTCTAGAACGAAGGAATGGTCTTGTTGTCTTCTCCCAACGCACAACCGAACACCATTGATTGTACACTTTCGGAAGATCTCTGTGTGACTGGATATCCTTTGCATAAAAATCACAGAATAATGTTTCTGAAGTCGGTCTCACACAAAGTCTTTCCTGAAGCGGCTCAAGTCCTCCGTGTGTCACCCACGCAACTTCCGGTGCAAACCCTTCCACATGATCCTTTTCTTTCTGCAGAAGACTCTCCGGAATAAACATCGGAAGGTATACATTCTCTACACCTGTCTCCTTAAATCTGCGGTCCAATTCATGCTGGATATTCTCCCAGATTGCATATCCTGCAGGTTTGATCACCATACACCCTTTTACACTTGTGTAATCAATCAGCTCCGCTTTCTTTACCACATCCGTGTACCATTGTGCAAAATCATCTTCCATGGAAGTGATCGCTTCTACGAGTTTTTTGTCTTTCGCCATACTTTTCTTCTCCTTTTCTTTGTTCCATGCAAAGCACATCCCACTAATAGACTGCGCTCTTTTTTCGTGCATGGATCTTTGCTTTTCTATATATTTGATCGGGAATGAAAAAAAGAGCCTTTCAATCCCTCTGCAAGGGACCGAAATGCTCGGCGGTACCACCCTTATTAATCATAACCGGCTCCGGCTACTGCCATCTCCAGCTAAAATTCTCTCTGTCCTCTTTAACGCAGATGTACGCTGTGCTTTCACACAGAAGCTCCAAGGCAGGTTCAATACATCTTCTGCAAGAATCTCTCACCATCCGATTCTCTCTCTGTGGCATATCCTATATTTACTAATCCTCTTCCTCGCTCTTGTTTCGTAAGCTCATTTTAAGAGAATTTCCTCCCTTTGTCAAGAAGTCCCTTCTCCTTTTTGCAGTAGCTCCCGGACGATCTCTTTCCCCGCAAGATATCCGAAAGGACCTGTGATCACACCACTTACACCAAACAGACGAATTCCCACATAGACCGTGACAAGTACCATAATCGCAGGGATTCCTAAATGCTCCCCAATCAGCTTCGGCTCTAAAAATTCTCTCGTCAGATTGCAGATCACAGACAATCCCGCATAAACTGCTGCAAACAAAAAGCGTCCTTGAAATGCCTGCACAATTGCAAGTGGATATAATACAACTGCCGTTCCAAGTACCGGCAGCGCGTCAAGAAACCCGATCAATACTCCTAACAGCAATGCATACGGATTTTTCAAAAGCAGAAACGTCACCGTACAGAGTGCCGCGATCACAGACATAATGATCAGCTGTGCTTTCAGAAACATTCCTCCCATATGAAAAATCCGTTTCAAAATCTTCACAAAATGTCTGTACCCAATACTATGTGATGCTTTCTCTTTCAGCTTGTCAAAATCATTGACGAGCAGAATGATCGACACAAAAATAATAATCCCAACCCCTGCCACTTCGATGATCGTTCTGACATACCCCCATGAATTTGCCATCAGTTTCGGTACAAACTGCCTTTCGATATTTTCTGCAATGGTTGCCATCCGTGTCACAAAAAGTGACTCCAGTTCTCCCGCCTCCATTCCGAAAACTCCGCTCATGCTCCGACAACATTGATCTAAAAACAGCTCCATCTTTCCGGCATAAAATCCATAGTGCTCAATAAAGTAACAGAACTGCTGTACGAGTGTGCTCCCAAGAAACCACAATGCTGTGCCTACCACACCTAAGATGATCAGAAGCAGACCCCCGGCAACAGCTCCCTGATTCAGCTTTGTATGTGCATGGATGTTCCTGACAAGCGGTCTTAACAGATATGCTACCAGAAATGCACAGAAAAAGGGGAGCACAAGTGGCAGTATATACTTGATTCCAATATACATGCCCCCTGTGACTCCCACAACAACTATCACTGTCTTCCACTGTTCTCTCTGCATTCCCATCACCAGCCCCGTCTTTTCCACGTATGTCCTGAACAGTCAGCGACACACGGTAGTGATGTTAGTATTGCCGTCCCATCGTCCTTTATACAACTTTTTTAAACTTTTGAAGCAAAAAACAAATCAAACCCCGCTGCTTGCGGCTGTATCTCAAACTGCATCTGCTTTTTTGTCTTTGGATGCACAAAAGTAAGACTGCTTGCACACAGAGCAATCTGCCCTCTTGCTTTTTCCTCTCCTCCGTATTTTACATCTCCGAGAATCGGACATCCCATCCCCGACATCTGCACACGGATCTGATGATGTCTTCCTGTGTCCAGATGAATGTTTGCCAGTGCCTTTCTCTCTGCCTCCCCTTGTATTTTATAGGAAAGCCTTGCTTCTTTCGCCCCGGCATCCGACTTTCTGCAAATTTTTGACAGATTTGTCCTGCCGTCCTTGACAAGGTAATCTGTCAGCTGTCCTTGTGCCTTCTCTGGAACCTTGCACAGTACTGCCTGATAATATTTTCCAAAACCGCCTGCCTGAAGCTGACGGTTCAGTTCTTTTGCAGCCTGCAGCGTCTTCGCAAATACGACAATCCCCTCCACCGGCTGATCCAGACGATGAATCACCCCAAGATATGGTTCTCCTTTTACCCCTTCCTGTTGGTATCTATAGTTTTTCAGCAGACTGACCATATCTTTTGTCTGAATCTGCTTCGTCTGTACCGGAACACCTGCCGGCTTTCTGCACACAATAAGATCTCTGTCTTCATATAAAATATAACTCTGAATTTCCACGTTTTTCTGCCTTTCTTGATCTATAGCCTTACAGCTTTGCTGTTTTTTATCCCTGCTCTTGTCAAAGAGCCAACGTTATTTTACCCCATCCCCTGACAAAGAGTCAAAAAAAACGCCGCAAAAATGTCATCTCAATCCATCTCTGCGGCGATCTCAATGCTTTTAATTCATCGCGTTCTCTACGCTTCCTCTACATCTCCCTCAAGAAGTGCCTGTTCATAGCGCTCCAAAATCGTTCTCTGAATCCTCTCTCTCGTATTTGAGTTGATCGGATGTGCGATATCACGGTATTCTCCATCAATTGCTTTCTTACTTGGCATTGCAATGAAGAGTCCCTTCTCTCCTTCGATTACCTTAATATCATGTACTACGAATTCGTCGTCCATTGTAATTGATACTACTGCCTTTAATTTTCCTTCTTTTGCTACTTTACGCACTCGTACATCTGTAATCTGCATACTTTTGTCCCCTTTCACCGCTTCTACATCGCGTATCTCTCATTTTTCTCTACAACTACTTTTATTCCATCTTCTCCTATATGGCGAGTGTTCGCACGAATTGTATCTCTACTCTCTACGATACAATTTTCAATATAGGTATTATCTCCTAAATAAACATCATTCAAGATGATGGAATTCTTAATTACACAATTATTCCCTACAAATACTTTCTTAAATAATACTGAATTTTCCACAGTACCATTGACGATACATCCACTTGCAATCAAACTGTTCTTTACGCATGCACCCGGATTATATTTTGCCGGTGGAAGATCGCTCACTTTTGAATAAACATTCGGATATTCCTTAAAGAAATATTTTCTCACTTCTGGCTTCAGGAAATCCATATTTGTTCTGTAATAATCATTAACTGTAGCAATATTACTCCAGTAATTGCTAATCTTATATCCATAAATTTTCTTTACATTCTTATACCGGATCAGAATGTCCTGCACAAAGTCAAATCTTCCCTCTTCTGCACATCGCTCAATCAGATCGATCAGCTGTCTTCTTCTGATGACATAAATTCCTGTTGAAATGATATTAGATCTGCTCAGTACCGGCTTCTCCTCAAACTCCTCAATCCTGCAGGAATCATTCATCTTAACCGTTCCGTAACGGCTGACATCTGCATCCTCATCCATCTCTTTGCAGACAACGGTAATATCTGCTTTTTTGGCAATATGATATTCGAGCACTTTATTATAATCCAGCTTGTACACTGCATCTCCAGATGTAATGATCACATATGGCTCATGGCATTTCTTAAGAAAGTCAAGATTCTGATAAATCGCATCCGCAGTTCCTCTGTACCAGTATCCATTCTCCATTGTAATCGTCGGTGTAAATACATACAGACCACCTTGTTTTCTTCCAAAGTCCCACCATTTGGAAGAATTCAGATGTTCATTCAATGATCTGGCATTGTACTGTGTCAGCACCGCGACTTTCTGAATATGTGAGTTTGACATATTGCTAAGTGCAAAGTCAATGCTCCTGTAACTTCCTGCTACCGGCATCGCTGCCACTGCACGTCTATGTGTCAGTTCCCGCATCCTGCTGCTATTTCCACCCGCTAAAATAATTCCTACTGCTTTCATCCCTATTCACCTACCTTAATTAATGTTTCACCACTTGCAAGCTCTCCGTTTATGTAATCCTCTTTTGATGTAACACCACTAATGGCGGTATTCTTGCCGATCTGTACATCGGATGGGATCACAGAATCTTCCCCAATGGTCACAAGTCCAAATCCATAGATATCCGGTCTCATCTTATTCGGTGTATCGCTTCCCGTTCCAAGTGTGACGTTATCTCCAATCTGTACATTCTCCGCAATGATCGCTTTGTCAATCACACAGTGATCTCCGATCACAGCATCCTTCATGATAATGGAGTCTCTCACAACGCTTCCTTTTCCAATCGTTACACCAGAACTAATGACAGAACTGTGGACTTCTCCATAGATATCACAACCATTTCCAATAATGCTCTTCTCCACAGCAGACTGATCTGAAATATAATGCGGCGGTAAAATACCACTGTTTGTATAAATTTTCCAATATTCCTCATATAAATTAAATTCCGGAATAATATCTATTAATTCCATATTTGCTTCCCAGTAAGATCCCAGTGTTCCGACATCTTTCCAGTAGCCATTGTACTCATATGCAAATAATCTTTGTTTCTTTTCATGACAATAAGGAATAATATGCTTTCCAAAATCACATGCCGGCTGTTCCGATAAAGCCTTGAGTGCTTCCTTTAATACCGGCCAGCTAAATATGTAGATACCCATAGAAGCCAGATTACTTCTCGGCTGTGCCGGCTTCTCTTCAAACTCCTGGATCCGGTTCTCTTCATCTGTAATGACAATACCAAACCTACTTGCCTCCTCCAGAGGTACCGGCATCGTAGCAATCGTGACGTCTGCATGATTCTCTTTATGGAAATCCAGCATCACTTCATAATCCATCTTATAAATATGATCCCCGGAAAGAATCAGTACATAATCCGGATTATACATCTCCATATAGTTCATATTCTGATAAATAGCGTTCGCCGTACCGGTATACCACTCACTGCTTGTGCTTTTCTCATACGGCGGAAGCACTGTAACTCCTCCAACATTACGGTCCAAATCCCACGGAATCCCGATTCCAATATGTGTATTCAGGCGTAATGGCTGATACTGCGTCAATACACCGACAGTATCGATTCCTGAATTAATACAGTTACTTAATGGAAAGTCTATGATTCTGTATTTCCCCCCGAATGCAACTGCCGGTTTTGCTACTTTTGATGTAAGAACACCTAATCTGCTGCCTTGTCCACCTGCCAACAACATTGCAATCATTTCTTTTTTTATCATGTCGTCACTCCTTCTAAGTAATTTAATAGTTGTATTATAGCATAAAAAGGTAATAAAATGAATGTTTTTTACATAAATAATTGTTTTTTTTAAAACTTTTTATGTATATTTTACAAAAAATTATAGTTTGGCTTTTTTTCCATATACCGTTATAATATAATGAAAGTGCGTAAAATATTACTATTAATTTAAATTTTTCTATGAACAGGGAGTGTATTTATGTATAAAATAGATTTTCAATGTCCGGTCCATGTCCATTTTATCGGTATCGGCGGTATCAGCATGAGTGGCCTTGCCGAAATTCTCTTAAAAGAACATTTCACAGTAACGGGATCGGATTCCAAAGAATCGCCCCTTACAAGACATTTAACAGATCTGGGAGCTGTCATCCATTACGGACAGAAAGCTGAAAATATAACTGATGATATTGATGTTGTCGTCTACACCGCTGCCGTGCACGCAGATAATCCTGAATTTATTGCAGCAAAAGAACATCAGCTTCCGATGCTTACCCGTGCAGAACTACTCGGACAGCTGATGACGAACTATAAGACACCGATCGCAGTATCCGGAACTCACGGCAAGACAACAACGACTTCCATGATTTCCCATATCCTTCTTGCAGGAGATACGGATCCGACCATCTCTGTCGGAGGTATTTTAAAGATCATCGGCGGAAATATCCGCGTCGGTCACTCAGATGTTTTCATTACAGAAGCCTGTGAATATACGAACAGCTTCTTAGATTTTCTTCCAAAGATTGGAATCATCTTAAATGTAGAAGAAGATCATATGGATTTCTTCAAAGATCTTGATGATATCCGTCATTCTTTTCACCGGTTCGCCGCACTGCTTCCGAAAGATGGCACACTGATCATTAACAGTGAGATTTCACAGTACGAGCAGATTATTGCCGGCCTGAACTGCAATGTCATCACATATGGCATTCATCACGATGCAGATTACACTGCACAAAATATTCAATACGATAACATGGGGAATGTTTCGTTCGACCTGATCGATCACGGAACAAAGAAAGATCGTATTTTCCTCTCTGTCAACGGAGAACACAATGTATCCAATGCACTTTCCGCAATCATTACCGGAACACTGCTCGGCATCGACCTTGAGAAGATCAAAAAGGGACTCTTGTCCTTTACCGGTACTGACCGCCGCTTTGAATACAAAGGAACACTCGACGGTGTCACGATCATCGATGATTACGCACACCATCCGACAGAGATCGAGGCAACTCTTTCTGCCGCACAGCACTACCCCCACAGAGAAATCTGGTGCATTTTTCAACCTCACACATACACAAGGACAAAAGCTTTCTTTCACGAATTTGCGCAGGCGCTGACACTTGCAGATCATGTGATCCTCGCAGACATCTATGCTGCCAGAGAAACAGATACGCTTGGCATGTCCTCAGAGGCTCTTTCAGATGCAATTCGTGAACTAGGCGGAGATTCCTACTATTTTTCATCCTTTGATGAAATTAAAAATTTTGTAAAAGAAAAATGTATCCACGGTGATATGTTGATAACTATGGGAGCTGGAGACGTTGTAAACATAGGAGAATCATTGTTATCCATATAGTTATCCACATTATCCACATTATCCACATTGTTTCTTATCCACAAAGAATGATAATTTATCCAATAAAAAGTCCTTTTTAGAACTTCTTTCTGGTGCTATAATACCAGTACATTGAAGAGGATTTATTTAGAAAGGTACGGTGTAAGGATGAAGAATTTAGTATTGAGTAGCCATGGTCAGAATCATACAACATTAGTCGACAATCATTTTATCGACTGCCATATGGTAAAAGCAAATGGAGAGTTTGTGAAAGTTTATCTATTCCTGCTCAGACATCTGAACTCTTCTCCTGTTGCCCTCACCATTTCTACGATTGCAGATTGTCTGGACAACACAGAGAAGGATATTTTGCGTGCACTGAATTACTGGGAGAAAGAGGGACTGCTTTCCCTCCAATATGAGGAAAGCGATCATTCTCTCTGTGGTATTGCGTTTTGCCCTGTTCCGCCATGTGAGGGATCCGGGAACTCTTGTGCAATTCCAGCTTATGAAGACACATCTGCATCAGAAACGCAAGCTCCTTCGACCGTTCAGATACCGGATGTGACTATGGGTGCGGATACGATCTCTGATTCACGCGGAACAGCCCCGACTTCTATCAAGGCTTTCCGTGACCGTAAGGAATTCCAGCAGCTTTTGTTTGTCGCAGAACAATATATCGGAAGACCTTTGACTAGAACAGATATCGATACGATTTCTTATTTCTTTGATCAGCTTCATTTTTCTGCGGATCTGATCGAATATTTGATTGAATATTGTGTCGAGAATCAACATACGAGTATGCATTACATAAAAAAAGTAGCTCTCGCATGGGCAGATGCTCATGTGACTACAGTCGAGGAAGCCCGGGCAACTTCCAGCATTTACAATAAGAATTGTTATACTGTACTCAATGCTTTTGGCATTCGCGGACGCGGACCTGCCGCTTCTGAGATTGCCTATATAAAAAAATGGACTGAACAATACGGCTTCACTTTAGATATTATCAAGGAAGCCTGTGACCGGACAATGAGCAGTATCCATCAGCCAAGTTTTGATTATACCGATAAGATTTTGTCCAAATGGCTGACACAGCATGTCCGTGTCCTGTCAGATATCGAACGAGTGGATACTGCTTTCCGTCAGGAAAGAGAGAATAAGCGCAGAACGGTAACTTCAAAGCCTGCAGCGAATATTAAGACAAAATTTAACAACTTTAACGGTCGTTCCTATGATATTGATTCTCTGGAAGAACGTCTGTTAAAGACCAGATAACAAAGGAGCAGAAGTTATGGCATTAAAAAATTCCCAATATGACACGATCATGCGGGAGTATGAGCAGAAGCAACTGCATAGTCAGGACGTATTAAACGCACACTATCAGAGAGTGTATGACTGCATCCCTGAGATCCGCGATCTCGAGAATGCGATCTCCCATCTCTCTGTCCAGAAAGCACGAAATCTTCTGGAGGGAGATGAGACTGCTCTCTCCTCTCTGAAAGAAGAGATTTCCATGCTCCGTCAAAAGAAGTCTGCCCTTCTGTCCTTGTATGGATTCCCGGAGGATTATTTGGAACCTTCTTATGAATGTGCAGACTGCAAAGATACCGGATATATTGGCAGTCAGAAGTGTCACTGCTTTAAAAAAGCGACCATCGATCTTTTATATACACAGTCTAATCTAAAAGAAATCCTTGCAAAAGAGAATTTTAATACATTTTCTCTTGCATATTATTCTGAAAATCACATAGATCCAAAGACTGGACGCTCTTCACTTTCCATCATGAGAGATGCATTGGCAGTCAGCAAAGAATTTGTCCGAACATTCGGACAGGAATTCCGCAATCTGTTTTTATATGGAGATACCGGAGTCGGAAAGACTTTTCTCTCAAACTGCATTGCAAAGGAACTAATAGACAGCGCTTATTCCGTTATCTACTTTACAGCATTTGAATTATTTGATATATTTGCTAAGAGCCGGTTTGATAAAGATACATTTGCCGACACAATGTACGGCTACATTTTTGACTGTGACCTGCTCATTATTGACGATCTGGGAACAGAACTGACGAATTCTTTCATCGCTTCCCAGTTGTTTTTGTGTCTAAATGAACGTCTTTTAAAGAAGCGCTCTACGATCATATCGACAAACTTGTCTTTGGAATCAATTGTTGAGATTTATTCTGAGAGAATTTTTTCAAGAATCACGAGCAACTATACTATGTTAAGACTAACTGGAGATGACATACGAATCAAAAAGAAACTTATGAATATGGAGGAACAAACATGTTACATCGAGAAGAACGAAATTTAGAAAACATCCCTGTGGGATCACTTGGAATCATCGCAGTAGACGGATGTCAGGAGCTTGGAAACAAGGTAAATGACTACCTTGTAAAATGGCGTAAGGAAAGCTCCCACGAACACAAAAATGACGTCGTGTTCACAGGATATGAGAAAGATAACTACTTAATCGACGCCAAAGTACCTCGTTTTGGTTCTGGGGAAGCAAAAGGAGTGATCAATGAATCTGTACGTGGTAAGGACTTATATCTGATGGTAGATGTCTGCAACTACAGCCTGACTTATTCCTTAAGTGGCCATGTAAATCACATGTCACCAGACGATCATTTCCAAAACCTGAAGCGTGTTATCGCTGCTGTCGGAGGAAAGGCTCGTAGATTAAATGTCATTATGCCATTCTTATACGAAAGCCGTCAGCACAAGAGAAGTTCCCGTGAGTCTTTAGACTGCGCACTTGCTCTTCAGGAACTTGTAAGCATGGGTGTTGACAATATTATCACATTTGATGCTCATGATCCTCGTGTACAGAACGCTATCCCGCTCAGCGGATTCGAGACAGTACGTCCAACTTACCAGTTTATCAAAGGACTTCTTCGCACTGTACCGGATCTCATCATTGACAGCGATCACATGATGGCAATCAGCCCGGACGAAGGTGGTACAAGCCGTGCCGTATATCTTGCTAATGTACTTGGGCTTGATATGGGTATGTTCTACAAACGCCGTGACTATACACAGATTGTAGACGGACGCAATCCGATCGTTGCACATGAATTCCTTGGTTCTTCTGTAGAAGGAAAAGACGTGATCATCATCGACGATATGATTTCTTCCGGTGACAGTATCATTGACGTTGCAACAGAGTTAAAGAGAAGAAAAGCAAAGAGAATCTTCGCTGCCGCTACTTTCGGTCTGTTTACAAACGGTCTTGATAAATTTGACAAGGCTTACGAAGAAGGTATTATCCACGGAATCCTAACAACAAACTTAATTTACCAGACACCTGAATTGCTGAGCAGACCTTACTACATCAACTGCGATCTCAGCAAATACATCGCTCTTCTGATTGATACTTTGAATCACGATGGTTCTATCAGCAGTATCCTCAGTCCGAACGAACGTATCCAGCATGTTGTTCAGAAATACAAAAATGGAGAACCTATTTAGTTTTTTACTTTTAATTTTAATTATCCTGAATCATTTATCATTGTAAAGAAATTTTAAAGATATTTCTTCATATTTCATACATTTTAATAATTCAGAAAAGAAGAACCCGGAGAGAAGACTTATATCTACAAGATACAACTTCTCTCCGGGTTCTTTTATTTTGATATTTGCAAAAAGAAACCATATTTTACCCATTCACATGATATGGGATACCGAGTTTCCTTAACATCTCTAACTCTCTTCTCTGACAGGTAAATAAAATAATCTGTCTCTTGTTTTCTGCAAGCCAGCGAAGTGTATTCTCAAGTCTTCTCTCATCATAGTATGCGAATGTCTCATCGAGAATTACCGGAAACTCTTCCTCGTACATCAACTCTGCCGCTGCCATACGGAGCGCAAAATAAATCTGTTCCATCGTTCCCCTGCTGACTTGTCCCACTGAAATTTTCTGTGCCCCTTGTAATAGATATATGTTCGTATTTTCATCTATAAAAATGCGATCATATTTTCCATCTGTAATTGCACACAATATCTCTGAAGACACCTCATTCAGCCTTGTTCCAAATTCCTTTCTCACATCTGTGGACAGATGCCGGATCGTGTCCTCCGCAAGCTGGATCGCTCTTCCTTTCTCTTCCAGAACAACATATTCTTCACTGACTTCCATGAGTTCTTCTCCTTGCTCACAGAGATTCTCGTACTGCATCTGTTTCTCTGCAATCTCTTCCCGGAGCAGCTCCCGTCTGACAACCATCCTTCGCAAAGCCTCTCGATGCCTCTCTTGCTCATGTTCGAGTGAAACTTCTCGTTTTTCTGCTTCCCGGGACTCCTCTGTCTCTTGCTGTACTTTTTCCTCCGCCTGTCGGAATGCTTCCATCAATTTCCACAGGAATACTATTTCCAGAATTATCGCTCCTGACAGCACACTCCATTTCAAAATCCCCTGAAATAGCAAGGAAATACCCGCAACGACTGACAGAAATACAACCGGCAATAACTTTATTTTGACCGCATCCCATACATTCTGTTTTTCCGTGCTTTGCTCTTCTTCTGGAGTTCTGACAATTCTTTTTTCTTCCTGCTTTCCCTGTTCGATGTTTTTGCTGATTTGTTCTTCTTCCGCTTGTTTTCGCTCGATTTCTTCGCTGATGTATGCCGCCTGCTGTTCAACTTTCTCTCGCTTTTCCTGCTTCTTTTTGCGAATTTCTTTCTGACGGTTTTCCACTGTCTTTCGTCGCTCTTTTAAAATAGCAAGCGCGCGCTCCACATCCATCTCACTGTTCCCGGAACAGTAATAATTTGCAGCATAGTTTCGCAATTCTGCACCAAGATCGGCACTTGTCTCTGCTTTTGTCTGACCGATTGAGATGGTATTTTCAAATGCAGCTTCTGACATGCCATCCAGAAGCATATCCATATCTCCCTGTTCCACCGATAAGATCTCTCCGTCTGTCTGACAGACAAGACTTGCGCTCTTTCCATAGCGGTCAAACCGACGGCTGATGATAAAAGTTCTGTCGCCAGACTCAAATGTCATCTCTCCCGCATAGTAAGACGGCTGATCCCACGGCTCATATTTTGTAAACAGATCATTTTTTGCTGCCCTTCCGCGCCCTTTTGTCAGTCCAAATAGCATACTTCTGATAAAAGCATGCAGTGTACTTTTTCCGAACTCATTTTCTCCGTAAAAAATGTGGAAGCCTTCTTCCAGTTCTATCTTTGTCTCTGAAAATTTTCCAAAGCTTTTCAGATATAATTCTCTGATAATCACCTAACTTCTCTCCTCCATAGCTGCAAGAATTGCACTGACTCCCTCGCACATTGCCTGATACTCGATACTTTCCGGCTCGCATTCCATAAAATGTCCGATCAACCTTCCAAGCAGATTTTCTTTATTTCTCTCGTACAGCTGTTCATAGTGATATGCAGGAACGGTATGATCAAGAATCTCCACGATATTTCCATAATAGTCGAGATCTTCTATATCATAGACAATCTCCGGATCTCTCTGTCCTTCCAAAATAATTTTGTACAGCTCCGCAGTGCCATTTTTTTCGATCTCCTCTTTGATCTTTCCCCGCAGCGCCCCATGTGTCATTTCTATATCCACTGTGAGATGCAAGTGTATGTACTGCCTTTTTGCAAATGGAACAAAACGGATCTGCGCTCCTTTCTCGGTAATCTCTCCAAGAAGAAATCCATGTCTTCCTGTTTCATTTTGATCGAGCGGCTCAAGAGAACCTGAAAATGCCGCATAGTTTTTCAATAGCATCTGTGGTTTATGAATATGTCCCAGTGCAACATAATCATAGCCCAGTGCTTTTAACTTTGCTTTTTTGATCGGAATATGTGTCTCATCCCCTCCGTGAGCCAGAAGGATTTCATATTTCATATCCCGCGGGGCATACGCCTCGTCGTACCGTGCCTCTCTGATTTCCCGTCTGTCATAGCTGAATCCATACACTGCAAGATCCAGCTCCTCGATCACCGCTCTGTGTAATGTAGTTTCAAACAGTGGATAGACATTTTCACTCCATGCTATCTGCAGATAACGCGAATCCTTTCGAATATAGTCATGATTTCCTGCAATCAAAACAACCTTTGTCCGAGATAATTTTCCAAAATGATAATTTATCTCTTTGAGTTCTCTCAACAGAGGCTGCCTGTGAAATAAATCTCCTGCGATCAGCAACAGGTCAATCTGTTTCTCCTCACAGATGTCAATGACTTTGTAAAAACTATCCCAGATCTCCTTTTCCCGCTGTCCGTCATCACGCCTTCCCGCCTCCGGCGCTGCCCCTAGATGGACATCTGCTATCTGTATAAAATTCATAAAATTATTCTCCTTCACTCATCGCCGGTAACGTCACGATAAACCGTGTTTCCCACTCGTCACTCTCCGCACGGATCGTTCCATGATGCAGTTCCACAATTTCTTTTGCAATGGCAAGTCCAAGTCCTGCTCCTCCTGTCTTGCTGGAGCGCGAACCATCCACTCGGTAAAACTTCTCAAAAATTGCACTCAGTTCCTCTTCCGGAATCTTCTCTCCTTCATTTGCCACAACAATCTCGATCTCCTGGTGCCGCTCCTTTGCCTGAATCCGTATCGCAGTTCCTTTGTCACAGTACGCAATCGCATTTCGCAAAAGATTATCAAATACTCTGGCAAGCTTATCCGCATCTCCGTAAATCATCAGTGTATCATCAATCTGCACGTCACATCTTAAGTTTTTCTCCTTCAAAACCGCATACAGTTCATCCGCAATCTGTTCCAACATCATAGACAAATCTAAATTTCCCGGCTCCAGAACAATATCCTGTAAATTAAACTTTGTAATCTCAAAAAATTCATTGATCAGCTCTCCCAGACGGATTGCCTTCTCCAGAGAAATATGCGTATATTTTTTCCGCTCCTCCTCCGGCATATCCGGCTTTGTTTCAAGAATACTTAAATATGCCACAATGGAAGTCAAGGGTGTTTTCAAATCGTGTGCCAGAAAAACAACCAGATCATTTTTCTTTTTCTCACTCTCAATCGCCTCCTGTTCCTGCCTCCGGATCGTCATCTTAATCTCATTTAAGCTATCCTCAAGCGGCCGCAGCGCAGGTTTAAACCGCACAGGTTCATTAAAATCCGATAAAATATTTTCAATTCCCTGATTAATTTCCTTCAAGTACTGTGTGATTCTGCTCAGCACAAAATAGAAAAAAAAGGAAAACAATAAAAGGAATCCCGCACCCATAAAATAAATTTTATTGTTTCCAATCACTTTCCAGTAGAGATCGATCGCCTGTTGCTCCGGCATATGAAACCACATAAAAAAATGTACAAATCCATCTGCAAACTTATGATTATAAATCCCATCTATGACAAGATTTTTGAAAAGATAGCCGACAAGCGCCGTAAACAGTACCACAAGCATTGTCTGAAGCAGAATGTTAATCTTTAATCTTGTATAATTTTTACTCTTCAACTTTATATCCTACTCCCCAAACCGTCTTAATAAAATCGCTCTTTCCGGTCGGCCCGCTCATCTTCTCACGCAGATGCCGAATATGTACCATGACTGTATTGTTACTATTTTTGTAATACTTTTCTTTCCATACATTTTCAAACAATTCTTCCGAGCTGATAACCTTTCCACGGTTCTCACACAGCATCCACAAAAGATCAAATTCAATCGGTGTCAGTGTCAGCTGTTTCTCATTATAGACACACTCATGAGATTCTCTGTTTAGCTGAAGTCCTGCAAAATCAATGATATCTCCACTGTCAGTCCTTGTTCCTTCATTATACTGTGTATATCTCCGAAGCTGCGCTTTCACTCTTGCGATTAGTTCCAGAGGATTAAACGGCTTCAAAATATAATCATCTGCACCAAGCGTCAGCCCAGTGATCTTATCAATATACTCCGTTTTTGCGGTAAGCATAATAACCGGAAATGTATACCTCTCTCGAATCTTCTTTAAAATTTCAAATCCATCAATCCCCGGAAGCATGACATCGAGGATTGCAAGATCGATCTTTGTCGTCTTCATACATTCCAACGCTTCTTCGCCGGTATAAAATGGATACACGGTATACTGATCACTCTGTAAATAGAGCGCAATCACATCCGCGATCTCCTTCTCATCATCTACAACTAAAATATTCATATTTCCTACTCAATTCCCCTTACAATTTTAAAATGGCGAGGCAAAGTATACAAATACCCGCCCCGCCTTGGTTTCTTTCATTCTTTACAGTTCACAGTTATTCACAGTTCTTGGGAACGGAATGACATCTCTGATATTTGACATACCAGTCAGATACATCACACATCTTTCAAATCCAAGTCCGAATCCTGCATGTCTTGTAGAGCCATATTTTCTCAGATCCAGATAGAACTGATACTCTTCCGGATCCAGGTTCATCTCCTGCATACGCTTCAGCAGTTTGTCATAATCATCCTCTCTCTGGCTTCCTCCAATGAGCTCTCCGATTCCAGGAACAAGACAGTCTACCGCTGCTACTGTCTTATTGTCATCATTCATCTTCATGTAGAATGCCTTAATATCCTTCGGATAATCTGTCACAAATACCGGACGTTTGAACACTTCCTCTGTAAGATAGCGCTCATGTTCTGTCTGCAAGTCAACTCCCCATGACACTTTGAAGTCAAATTTATCATTGTTCTTCTCTAAGATCTCAATTGCCTCTGTGTAAGTTACACGTGCAAATTCAGAGGACACAACATTGTGGAGACGATCAAGAAGTCCCTTATCTACGAAAGAGTTGAAGAAATTCATCTCTTCCGGTGCGTTCTCCAGTACATAGTTGATGATATGCTTTAACATTGCCTCAGCAAGGATCATATTATCATCCAGATCTGCAAATGCGATCTCCGGTTCTACCATCCAGAATTCCGCTGCATGACGAGTTGTATTAGAGTTCTCTGCACGGAATGTCGGTCCAAATGTATATACATTACGGAATGCCTGCGCATATGTCTCTGCATTGAGCTGTCCACTTACAGTAAGGCTTGTCTCCTTATTAAAGAAATCCTTCGTATAGTCCACACTTCCATCTGCATTCTTCGGGACATTCTCCATATCCAGTGTTGTGACACGGAACATCTCTCCTGCACCCTCGCAGTCACTTCCTGTGATCAGCGGTGTATGCACATACACAAACCCTCTCTCTTGGAAGAACTGATGGATTGCATATGCGATCAAAGATCTTACACGAAATACTGCCTGGAATGTATTTGTTCTCGGACGAAGATGTGAAATTGTTCTCAAATATTCAAAGCTGTGACGCTTTTTCTGTAACGGATAATCCGGTGCAGATGCCCCCTCTATGATCACTTCCTCTGCCTGGATCTCAAATGGCTGCTTTGCCTGAGGCGTAGCTACTAATGTTCCCTTTACAATAATAGCAGCACCTACATTTAGCTTGGAAATCTCCGCAAAATTGTCCATACTGTCGTGGTATACGACCTGAAGTGTCTCAAAAAATGAACCGTCATTGACAACGATAAACCCAAATGTCTTAGAATCACGAATACTGCGCACCCATCCACCGACAGTAACCTGATTATCTAAGTATGCCCCTCTGTTCTTGTAAAGTTCTTTCACAGTTACTAATTCCATCTCTCACTACTCCTTTTCTTATATTTATCTACAACCGATGCCTGCACGATTTATCTTCTTCCACTGATTTCAGATTTCACTGTGTTCCATCTTTATCATTCTGCTTGAAAATAAAAGATACAGTACACCGGACAGATATGGCTGATTTGATATTCATTGTTACAGTATAACGCATTTTCTATGTTCTAGCAATCAAAAGTATAGATTTCTCAGTGATTTTTGGTGATTTTTTAAAGTATTGATTTCAAAGAACGGTGAGACTATTCTTATCACTTTGAATCCAAGGAAAATGTCTTCTTAAACACCGAAGAACCTTGACTCCTCTTCATATTCCAGAATTTTTTGAGACAATAAACGATGAACTGTTCTATTCCGAAGAAGAAATGATAAAAAAGACAGAAAATCTGCTTTTGATAGAAGGGACAAACTTGCAGAATCTATTGCGATGTGCTATATTAAAGATACAAAAGGGGAAACCATAAACGGCTTACCCAATAATTAAATGCTTAATTTACTTAAGCCGTCATTATTGCGAGTAATGGCGGCTATTTTCGTTTATCCTTGAAAATCTCGTAACAAAGACCTACAAGGGCAACAATGAATATTAATAACTGAATCAAATCAGATTATGTAACATACATTAGCATCGCCCTCCTTTCTTTCGTCTGGAGGGTTGCCCCTCCGTAAAAGAGGGTAAGCCGCCCGGCTTTGGTTTCCCTGCCAGAATTATAACATATTCTTAACCCGCTCTCAATTACCTTCTGTGTTTTCTCTGCCCCCTGAATCATCAAAACACCGTATCAACGAAAAACTACTAAGCCAATACTTTTAAGATATGGATTAGATTCTAACACCACTTTTATTTTCATTTTGAGCAAATGGTAGAGACAGCTTGATTTTTCATTCTATTCTATGCTATACTATCAACCGCTGAATCCCTTATAAAATAAGGTCTAGACGGGTTTCAGCAAAGTGTGTTCGAGACCTTCCACACGTAAAACAAAACATTGAAATCTATATATTTATTACTGTTTATCTCTATATATTATCCTTAAAAAACATTGATTTTTAAGGATTTTCTTTTTATCTTTCTTTATTGCTCTTTTTGCAATTTTGGACTTTTTTTGGACTAAAAAGGAGTAGGTTTTCCTACTCCTTTAAAATGCGTTTGCTATTTTCTCCATTTCTTCTGCCTTTGTATCCGGCAATACATGACTATATAAATCCATCGTCATGGCTAGGGAACTGTGTCCCAATATCGTTTTTAATACTTGCGGTTGCATTCCTTCTTCTATTGCTCTTGTTGCAAAAGTATGGCGAAAGATATGCGGGGTAATTCTTTCAAATTGATAACCTTCTGCCCGGATCCTTCCTATGATTCTTTCTATCTCTGCTTGTACTCGCTCTCGACTCAACGGATCCCCATTTTCATTACAAAATAGGTATCTATCCATTTTTTCAACTTTAAATCCCCAGTAATTTTTTTGATTATCTAGCAGTTGTATCGTGGTCGCGGTCAACGGTATATCCCTTTTGGACGTCCTTGTTTTTGGTGTATCTTCTATATAGCCTTGTCCTTCTATGTATTTTAGTGTTCTACATACATGTATAACTTTATTTTTCTTATCAATATCAGTATATTTCAGCCCTCTCATTTCTCCGTTTCTCATTCCAGTTCTCAACATCACAGCAAAAAAATTGTACAAATAACTTTCGTTTGCATGTTTCATAAATAGTTCCTGCTGTTCTCTTGTCATTGCTTTCCTTGTTTTTCTTTCCGTCTGCCGTGGAAGTTCTGCTAGTTTCACCGGATTTCTGTCTATCAATCCATTTCTTAAAGCTTGTTGAAAACATCCGTTCAATACTGCCGATACGATTTTAATACTTGATAGCGCATATCCTTCCTCTGTTAGTTCATTATATAACTTCTGAATGTGTTCCCCTCTGATCTCAAATAATTGACTATTTCCCATTTTATTACGAATGATACTTTCATAATATTTTTGATAGTTATTATATGTTCCTATTTTTACCCTATTTTTTTTATATTCTTCCATCCATGTTTTGAACCATTCCGATAGGGTAATCTTTCTTTTTTCAATAAATATACCGTGTTCAAGTTTATATTTCATTTCTACCATGGCTTTTTGTGTTTCTGTAACTGTTTTGCCATGTACAATATAGTTTTTCCCTTTATACATAAACCTGCCTTCAAATTCATTGTATCGCTGTCTTATCCCTTTCGGTAACTTTCTTCCTCTCTTATCTACTGCCATTTTTTCTCCTTTCCATGCAGCAGCGGTTTTACATATTGTTTACTCCTGCTTTTTCAACTCTTCTACTACATTCTGATATGTTACCGCTGTAAAAAAGCAACTTTTTGTCAAATACATCATTGTTCCAATTTCTCCAATCCCATAACCGTTAAAGCCTTTTACGACCGTTTTTTCTGCAAATTCAACAGCCTTTTTGCTTGTCAGTTTTATTGCAATTCTCTCCGGTATCACATTTTTTCCCGAAATGAGAACTGCATTTCGATTAAATATTTCTTCCGCGGTTTCCTTGTTCATAACGTCTTCTCCCTTTCTTACCTACATTATTTATTCTTTCTGTAATTCTCCTGCTGCCATTATAAGATTTTGTTGTAAAAGGGCAGCAGGTGTTTTATAATATGTTCAAAACTATTTCGGAATCTTATACACCTTCCTTTGGTAGAATAATGCCGATTCTATCAAAGAACTTTTATGCAATAGAAAACCTCCGGCTTTCTGTCTGTTTAATGTACTGATCATACATTTTCTTATGATCTTGCTCAAACCGCTTTCCATCAAATCTTTTTGTGATAACTCTTGTAAATCTCACAATAAAGTTATCCGTTCTGATTTCTTCCACTCCTTTACGTTCCATGTCTGCCTTGATCTCTGCTTTCAACTTATCAATTTCATTCTCAATGGCTTTCTTCTGATCTTCTAAAACTTTCAACTTATTGATCCGGTTCTCAATCGCTTTATTTCCCATATCAAAATTCTCCTTTCTTTTCGTCAAGTTCTACAACCCATCAAGAATCTTCTCGGCTATTCTTCGCGCGCGGCTATCGTCACAAGTATATTGCTTAATGTTTTTGAGTGCTTTCGGCTTTCTCGGTTGCTGTTCTCTTAACTTGTAACTATATTATAATACATGGTCGTAGATATTTCCATTGACATAACATACAGTTTTACATGGTCTTATGTACTTTATTTTTGTTTATCTTGTACATGGTCTTATGTATTGACTTATGATATAATATAAATATAATAAAGGAGAGTCTCACACTTTTTTCGCTCTATCGAGATTCAGAAAGGAGAAATTCTATGTCGGAAATGAAGAAAAGTTCATACAATGGGTATACTCCTGCAAGAAAAGAAGCTAACGAACGTTACATGAAAAATTTCGTAGAAGTGAAAGTCCGCATGACACCGGAAAAACGCTCTATTGTGCAAGAACATGCTGCCAAAGTCGGGGAAAGCATGACCGCTTTTATTAATCGCGCGATTGATGAAACGATGAAACATGATAAAAATTAGCATTCTTTTCTCTTGTTCTGTAATACCTGATAAAAACCTGCTGCCGTTTTTGAGATGGCAGCTTTTACTTTATTACGTTACTTCGTCAATCCCCATAATTCCCTTGTTTTTCCCCAATAAGTTTCTTGTATTCTTCATCTATTCTGAATTTTTTTCTTATTCTTTGCAGTAAAAGTCTGATTTTCTCTTTCTTGTTACCCCCCCCACCCTTACGCACGCGAGAAAAATATCTTTTGTCAAGAGCACACACCGGTCTCTCTATACAGAATTAAAATCCATTTTTTCTTGTCCGGGGGATGATTATTTTATATTTGCTTTTTTCCTGCTGCTAACAAAAAATTCTCAAACTGTTACTAAGTACTTATCTTTTCTTTTACCATTTTCTTTTTTTATTCGGATATCTTCGCTCATATTGCTGCTCATGCGGTCATACATGATTCTCTTAAAACTTTTTTCCTCCCCCCCTATCACTTCCCTTTCAACTTCGCTTGTCCATGTCACTTTGAAACGTTCTACCCCTATATGACGAATCGGCGCAGCAGAAAGATACTCTTCAAAGTATCTCTTAAATTTCCCGCACCCGCGCTGCAGCCTTAAAGTTCGCATAGCCTTACTCTCAATAGATCTCACGGCACTTACACTAATTCCGATACTATCCCCGGCTTCCTGCAAGGTCTTCTGTTCCTTGTATCTCTGCCGAATCACTTCCGACTGTTCTTCCGGCAGCTGATCCACCGCTCTCCACAGTTCCTTTGACATGGCAGCAGTATCTAATTGCATGGAAATATCTTCCTCAATATTTATGTCCGCTGCTATGGTATCAGCAATAAATAACTCCTCTTCTCCGCCTATCGGCTCGCTGATACTCTTTATTTGAACCTTTCTGACGTTCTCTTTAATCTGTGCAAGTTTTTCCCTGCTGACACCTAGAAAAGCGCTCATTTCACGCTCTGTCACTTCTCTACCGTAGTATTTGCGGTATTCATTGGAAACTCTTCGGTACTTCTGAATTTCTTCCCTTGCCCCTACCGGGATACGAACCACACTGCCGCAGTTATCAATATACCGCTGCATGATCTGCTTAATCCAAAACCCGGCATAATTGACGAATGGCACGCCCTTATCTTCGTCATAATGTTCTACTGCTGCACACAATCCAATATAAGCCTCCTGCTTTAAATCTTCAATTTCTGCAAAGCCCGAGTAACGCACCGCCATTTTATGAATAAAGCCTTGATTCTGTTGCCATAAAAAAAGCATATTCTCAATTACATCCTCTTTGCTTTTGATTTTTAGTACAATTTGTTCATTGCTTGCTCCTTTGTCATTTGACATATACAGAACACTTCCTTTATAATTTTTTCTATCAATTCTTGTTCTGTATATGGGATACATTTTTTATTCAACTTCCTTTTTCTTTAATCAACATATAGAATAGAAATTCGTATCCCTCTTCATTGATTCCGTGTCTTACACTTTCTTTATCTAAGTACCACCCCTTAGGGACTTCAATCTCAGTCTTGAAGCGCATTCCTTTCATTATTGTTTTTTTAGGTTCCGGTCTCTTTAAATTCCTGCTGCAATTATATGCTTTCTTTTGTATTTGTTCATCAGTCCCCCTTGTCTTTTTAAAATATTTCACAAAGTATTCCGCAAGCCTTCTATACTGTCCACTATCATCGAGCGGTTTCGCTGCTATCCATCCATATTTCCACAGCTTACTCAATGTACATGCATTTATTTCATTCACAATCATGTGTATATGTACGGCTCCGCGCTCTCCTATTTCTGCCGTTTCAATATATTTCAATTCCTTATTCTCTTTTCTATATTCTCTCCTCATTTTCTTGAGCAACTCTTTTTTGTGCTTCTTCAATGTTTCTATATCCGGTCTTTGTTCTTTTGTATAGGAAAAAGTAACATAAAGGCATTTATTGTCAAAATTTGCATTTATGATTCTTGTAAGTCTTTTCACAGTCTGTCGATCATTTACTTTTTTTTGACGTTCTGTTGTTTCCTTCTTTCTTTGTTGCCTGCTGCCGCCTTTTGGCTGTATCCACCGTGTATAGTATTTTTCTACTTCTTTTGTTTTTCCTGCTATGCAGACACTTTTTATATATGGCATTTGTCTCTCCTAGGTTCTTAAATTAATATACTTATCAAGTCTTAAAGGCTCTAGTTTATTGACTTCCCAAACCGTAAATGCTATCATAAAAATGTAAGTTTAATTTAGCATTTATGATTTGAGCCGGTTTCTCCCCCGGCTCTTTTCTTTATTCCATGTTCTGTTGTCCTTCCGGCAATTCTAAAGCTTTTTTTGCGCTTCTAGTTGCATTGAAGATATTTCGCGCCCTCTTATCCATCGTTCGGCAAAATTCTTCTATCTCTTTTCTATTCTTTGGCAACCAATACCCTTTTGCTGAACTGCTGCATATTATTGCACCCTCTTTACGCATTTTTGCAATTATTTTTTGTAATTCCCTAACTGATCCGACTCCCGATAATCTTGCAAGCCTTTCGGATGATATTGCATTTTCTTTCCCCTTCGGCAGCAGGTTCAATATTTTCTCTTCTTTTTCTTTCTTCATAATCTACACCGCCTTAATCTGTCTATCCAAATAATGATCTATAACCTTTTTATCATATAGACATCTCTTGCCAACCTTCCTTTCTGCTCCTATTTCCTTTGCAAATTTCAAACCATTATTTCTTCCGAGGCTTAAATATTCGCAAGTTTCTTTCGCGTCTAATAATCGCTTTTCAATATTTGTTACTGTCGTTCTTTTATTCATTTTCAATCTTCTCCTTTTTTGTTAAAGTTTATCTTGCTTTAATTTTAAACTTTAGTTATAATATTTTCAAACAACTATTAAACTTTATTTTTGTTTTAATTTAGAAGGGAGTTAAACTATGATAAAGAAAAACTTAAACCCTGAGTGTGGTATTCGTTTAAAACAATGTCTTTTGAAATCTCGAATCACTCAAAAAGAACTTGCCGAAAGATCCGGGTACACTCAACAGTACGTCAGCACTATCGTTCTTGGTAAAAAAAATCTTTCATTAGAAGCTGCTAGAAAATTTTCTAAAATTTTAAATGTTGATGAAGCTTTTTTATTATGTGAATCCGATTATAAAAGTGAATCCAACTTTCGTGAATCATACTCTCATTCACTCAACCAAGCCGAATCGCTATGCTTGGAACTTTTAAACTTATGCGGTTATTCTTTAGTGTGTGATTTTGTAGGAAACTGGGAAGATTTAGGACTTGATAAATTTGACCAAAATGCTCATTCATCCATAAATAGATCGCCGGATGAAATTGCAAGACAAGTTATATATCTTACAGAAGTCATTACCCCAAATGGCAAGCACTTTTATTGCGATTCAGAAGACATTGAACTATTACATTATGAATTAATGGAGTATATGCACCTACGCATGAAACAAATGGAGAGTAAATATTCGCGCCGTTTTTATGATGCTCGCATACTTCCACGAAAAAAAGGAAGTGAATTATCTTTTTATAATAATTATCCAAAAAATGACTTTTCCTTTGACTCCTTAGAATTAAGCGCAGCAACATGGACTAATCACGAATATCTGTTTTTTCCGGATATTACTCTATCAGATAGTGAATAGATTTCATCTCCGTTTTAACTTATATTTTCCAGTTTTGGACTTTTTTTGGACTTTTTATTGTTTTTCAATTTACTCTATGCTATACTATCAACCGCTGAATCCCTTGTAAAATAAGGTCTAGATGGGTTTCAGCAAAGTGTGTTCGAGACCTTCCACACGTAAAACAAAACTAAAGGAGATTTGAATTATGAAAAACAAAGGTGTAGTATTTACCACGCAGGCAGCGATGATTGCTGCTATCTATGTCGTATTGACAGTTGTTTTTGCACCATTCAGCTTTGGATCGGTGCAGGTAAGAATTGCGGAAGCACTTACCATTCTGCCGGCATTTACCCCGGCTGCCATTCCGGGACTTTTTGTCGGATGTCTGATTGGAAATATTCTCGGAGGTGCAATGCTTCCGGATATTATCTTCGGAACACTTGCAACTTTAATCGGTGCTGTCTTCACTTATATTCTGCGCAATCAGAATAAATTTTTAGCACCGCTTCCACCAATTGTCGCAAATACAGTCATTATCCCATATGTACTGCGTTTTGCTTACGGGGAAGCAATCCCGATCCCGCTTCTTATGCTGAGCATCGGAATCGGTGAAGTGATTTCCTGCGGTGTACTCGGAATGATCCTTTATTTTACATTAAACAAATACAAACACCGTCTATTTGCTTTATAATATATCCTATAAAACTTTTTAGACACTGAGATTTTAAACGATTAATCTTGTTTGCAAAGAAAAAAACTGAGAATCTGCCTTAAGCGAAAGGCTATTCTCAGTTTTTTCATGTTTTCTTTCCGTTTTTATAATCCTGCTATTCTTTTTGCAGTCAAAACATATTTTCCTGCTAGTTAGTGATGGATACGATTTTGCTTTTACTTTAAATAGCCAAGATATGTGTTCCCGCTGGCCACAGTCAATGCCTCCAGTTCCTCATACGGAACTGAGACCTTCTCTCCGGTATCCGGTTTTACATAAGTGATCATACTATCGTTGTATCCAATCAGCAATACCGCATTATTTAAATCCGTCATAGCGATGATCGGAGTACCTTTTCCGAGGATATAACATAATTCTTCCGGACTGCATCCATGGAGATCAAGTACATTTCCTAGAAACTGTTCTTGGAGAATCTCAATCGGCTTTTTCCCCGCCGCCATTTCTCCGGCGGCATCTACTGTTTTTCCTTCATAAGCGAAAAGACGGTTCAGCGCCGCTGCCAATGTGTTCCCTTCTTGATATGGACTGAGATCCACTCCTGCGATATCATACACAAGACTTCTGTTTCCTCGTTCCCATACATACTTCTGACTTTCTGATACTACAAGCCCTTGATTTTCATTTGCCTGCCGAATCGCATCTGCTGCACTTGCATAGATTCCAAGTAACTTTCCTTTTCCATAGGTATAAAATACTTCGGCCTCTCCTTCTTCCTCAAATGGAATCAGAACCGGATTCTCAAACAACACTTGCTTTGGCTTCAAAAGTTTCGGCTTCTTATCGGAAATTCCTGACTCATATTTAATTCTTACCTGCCGTTCTTTTTCGTCAGAAGTATATGTTTCTACCGAAATATTACTCTTTTCTACTTCTTCATTACTTGTAATATAATCCTTTGCAACAGCTGTATACACAGACTCATTTTTCACAACACGGTCTAATATCAACATTTTCTCTTCTACGGTCACTCCTGTCACATAGACTTGATCCGCCTGATAGGTCTTTACAACTTCATTGTCTGTATCACGGATTTCCAGCTTATACATCGGGCAGACATGCTCTCCTGTAACAAAAGCTCCTGCATCTTCCTTGCGCCCAATCCCATAGACGAAGTCCTCCGAAATAAATCCAAGCGGTCGAATAAATTCTCCAGAACTGCAAGTAACCGTCCGCTCTTTTCCAGTGACAAAATCAAGTACTTTAACTTCCTCCGCATTTTCAAGCGAAGAAACGGTCTGATAGGCAAGAAGTCTTCCATCTTTTGAAGATACATACTGGTCTTTTTCAAGATTCTCTACCAAAGCTTCCTTTTTCCCTTTTTCCAGATCAACTTTATAAAGTGTTCCTTCTTTCATTGCGTAGAGCACTTCTTGCTGCTCGTTATAATAGACAAGCTGCTCCTGTTCTTTTAATAAAATTTCACTGGAAATATTATCGGGAATGAATGCTTTTTCTTCCACAAAATTTTTCTCAATATCAAAAAAGTAGATTGCCGTGCCGACTTCACCTTCATGTTCTCCTCGATTCATATACCCGATTACTTTAAATGTTGTGTCTCCCTGCTCATTGACCGATACAATCTGGATCTCATGTTCCTTGCATAAATTTCGAATGTCATATCCTTCGGAATCTGCAAAGCTAAATACAAGTGACAGTGCATCCTGGCTCTGATTATAATTCCACAATTCGCCTGCCTGTACAAAGGAAACGATCGTCCCTGCCTCATTTGCCATATAGGGAAGTTCTTCTTTCGCAATTCCCAGCAAAATTCCATTATTATCTAAAACATTCCCCGACGCATCTAATTCTTGTTCCATCGTCCGCTCATAATCAAGAAGGTATTCGGTTCCTTCTGCATATCTCACTTTCAGATACTCCCGTATCTGATAAACTTCCGTTTCATCCTGCTCTCCGGCACACTCCACTTCATAGTCATAGACAATGGTCATATAATTACCGCTAATTTCCTTAATACTTCTGCTGACTTCTCCTTTGATCTGCGGACGCAGTTCCCCCCAGGTCAAATGTTCTGCATCAGAATGGATTGTAACTTTCTGTAAATTCTCTGTCTCATCATCTTCCGTTCCATTCTCAAGATAGGCTGCGATCGACTCTGTATTTTCTTTTCCAAATGTCATATTGTGGAATCGTTCTGCAAATGCAAGACACGCATCGCTGTCTGTTCCTTCCTTTGTGCAGATCCTCGTGTAATAATAAATATCCTGTTTTTCCGTATGCAATGTCAGCTTTAAAATCGCTTCCCGATCTGCAAGCTCCAACCCTGGAAAAGTCAATGATGGTTCCTCACCGATTTCCTTTCTCTTTTCCTTATAAAGAATTTCTTTTCCATCTGACGAACATACTTCATAAGTCAGCGCTTTTATCGGCAACACTCCTTCTTCTATTCGGAGTGTGATTCCACTCTGAAAATCCACCGGTGTGATCGTGCTTCTCATTTTCCCTACATTCATCTCTGAAACATAACCTACCAATGGATTGATCTCATATTCTCCCGATACAATCTGTATCCTCGGCAGTGTCGCTCCCCCCATATCTGCTGTCATATCAGCATTTCCCTGATTGGTCAGAAAACTAAAGACGATGACAGCGATCAAAAATACAAACGTCAGAATTCCTGCTCGTTTTACCTTTTCTTTCATGCAAAACTCCCCTTTATTGCAACAGTTCCCCTAATGTCGGGTGAATCTGTAAAAACTCCCGGCATCTTTCTATCTGTTCTTTATTATTCTTTTTCTTTCCTGTTTTTATTGCTCTGATCAAAATATTCTTTGGCGTATGCTCCATATCGATAAACTCTAAGATCTGTGCATCATATCCTTCTCCCTCAAGATACTCCGCTCGCAGCGCGTCTGTAATCAATGCAGACATCCGCTCTTTGATCAGTCCATATTTCAGTACCGGTCTCAGGATCTCATTTTGAATCTGTCCATTGACTTCATGCTGACAGCATGGTACCGATAAAATTACTTTGGCATTCCACCCTACTGCTTTTGCAAGTGCAAAGTCTGTTGCAGTATCGCATGCATGCAATGTCACTACCATATCTACTTCCTCAACCCCGGTATAATCCGCAATATTTCCCTCGAGAAATTTTAATTTCTCGTATCCATACTTTTCGCTAAGCTGATTGCAGTTTGCAATCACATCTTTTTTCAGATCCAGTCCGATGATCCGAATATCATAGTGCTTCAGTTCGTGCAGATAATAATACATCGCAAATGTCAGATAAGATTTGCCACATCCAAAATCAAGAATGGTTATCTCCCTGTCTTTTGCAAGTTGCGGCAGAATATCTTCAATAAATTCCAAAAAACGGTTGATCTGTCTGAACTTATCGAACTTACTCCGGACAACCTTCCCATCTGCCGTCATAACTCCGAGATCTTGTAAAAACGGAACCTGAATCCCTTCCTTCAAAATATAGTTTTTCGTCCGGTTGTGGGATAATTCTGCCTGCCGCTTCTCCCCCTTTGTTCTTTTTTTCTGAACAGTTACCTTCCCCTTTTTGCTCACGAGCACTGTGTATTGAAACTCCTTTGTCTCAATCTGCATCTGACGAAACAGTTCCATATCCTGTGTAAGTATGTGCAGCGCCTGTTCATACTCATAATTCTCATGAAATACTTGACGGTTTTTATGTGTCTCACATTGAAAGAAAAGTACATCCTTTATCAGTACAGGACGTACTTTCACTTTTACGATTTCTTCTTTTTTTCTCGGATTACTGAGTGTAGCTCCGATCAGATCTATATTGAGGATTTCTTCCAGTATTTTTTTAATCTCTTCCATCTGCTCTTTACTCCTTTTTTTCTTTCGTAGTTGTATTGTAATGCCTGCCCCCTGCAAATGCAAGAAAGGACAGGGAAATTTCATAATTTCCCCATCCTTTTTAGAGATATCTATCTTCGGGTCTGACCTTTTTCATACTTGATCTTCATCTATTCCCTGCAATAAGCTCTCTTATTTGCTTTCTTCCGGCTGCGGTTGTGGATTTCCCTGCTGCTGATACAGTCTTGGGAATACGATCGTCACTTTAAAAAGATCTCCGTCCAGATACAGTAAGAATTTTCCTCCTTGAAGTTCTGTCAGGTTTTTCGCAATCGACAATCCCAGTCCACTTCCTTCCGTACTTCTTGATACATCTCCGCGGATAAAACGTTCTGTCAATTCATCTGCGGAAATATTTAACGGCTGTTCTGATACATTTTTGAGAGAAAATTGTACATAGCGGTCTGACATTCTCAAATCAGCATAAATTCTTGTACCTTCCATTGCATATTTGGCAGCATTATTATAAATATTTTCAATGACACGCCAAATTCTTCTGCTATCCACACGAATCATTGCCGGTTCCTTCGGAACATTAACAACAATGCTTAAATTTCTCTTCTCAAATTTCTCTGCAAATTCCCCTGTCGTCTGGTTGATCAATTCTACCAGATCAATATTCATATAGTGCAATGTAATATTTCCACTGCTGATCTTCGACGCCTCTACCACATCTTCCGTCAGTGTTTTCAGCCGCTGGGATTTTGCATCTAAAATTTGCAGATATCCCTGAATCTTCGGATCTTCAAATTTCTCCTGCTTCAGAAGACCGACATAATTGATAATGGATGTCAAAGGAGTCTTAATATCGTGTGAGACATTTGTAATCAAATCTGTCTTCAGGCGCTCATTTTTCATATTTGCCTCAACCGCATTGTGAATTCCTTCCCCAATGTGATTAATATTTTGTACAATCTCTGTATCCTCTTTCACCATATTTCCAATCGGAATTTTATAATTAACATCTCCAGATGCAATTCTCTGAATTCCAAACTTGATTCTCTGCTTCGCGATCGCGCTCTTTAACAGATATGCAAACACCGCTACATCCATTGCAAGAACAAACAAAACAAAGACTGGATATCCGGTCGCCAACAATAACTGCAGTAACATAAATCCCATGTATCCCAACGTGATTTTTGTCGTACTTCTCCGGTTCTCCCAAAACACCCTAAACAAGTGTCCCACCCACCGTAAAACGCTGTTTTTCCAAAGAGTTCTCGCCTTGATCCGTTTGACAAGACTCAAATACCCTAACATTCCTACTGCACAAGTGATAAGAGTCCCAATTCCTCCGATCAATACCATCTCAAAAAAGCGTTCCTCAAATCCATAAGCAGAGGATATATAAAGTCCTTCTTCAGTATAGCCATATGACAGATCTCCCGGAAGACTCAACCCCGAAATCGGCAGCATGATTGCAAGTAGCATTCCTCCAATGATCAATGCCGCTGCGATCTCCGTCTTAATCCGGTCAAAAAAGTTCAGTGTAATTCCTTCTTTTCCATTTACATGACCTGTCACTGCCGTCAGCCAGATAAAACTTATCAGGAAAAGAATTGCCGAAACCGCACTTCCCACTACAATTACTTTCACCCACGGACTATACTGTTCATACTCTTTATTTTTTATATAAAAACTGTCTTGGATTGGATAATTCGTATCTACGGAAACTGCAAAAAGAAACTCCTCTTTCTGATTTGCACTTCCTGTCACCATATTCTTCCATTCTTCCGCCGAAACATCCATATTTGACTGAAAATCTGCAAGTTTCGGAGCGACAACTACATATTTTCCCTGTGCAGTCATCTTTTTTATATTTTCTTCTACTTTATTGTAATCTTTGTATGCACTGCGGTTCGTGTATACTTTTTTCGCTTTCTGGTCCACATACATATATGCCAGATTCGTATTTCCTTCTTCCACAGTCTCCAGCCCATCTTTGTACTGGTAATAATAATGAGGAAGGATCACCAGTGTATTGTCAAGTATTCTGTAAACTTCCTCAAGTTTTCCATTCCATTCTGCATCTGTATTGACCAGTTCCAGAAGATTCTTAAATCCTTCCGGTGCATACTTTTCATTGATCACGCCGTCTGAAAATTCCCAGCAGTCTACATAGAGTACTTTTCCTTCTTTATCTCTAATCGTTTTCTCTGCCTCATCAGAATAATAGCTGTCATTCATATATTCTTCATATCCCAGTTGTGCCATATATCCTTCCAGACTCATTTCTTCTGTTTCTATGAACTGCAACGATTTTTCTTCAATTAACTTCTTAAATTCAGATTTGTAATAATAATGGTATGTGCCATCTTCCTTTTTGCAGACAATGACTCCTTCTTCCTCCGTGTAGTCTATTCCATTGTAGGATTCTGCCCACTTGATCAGATCTCCAACTTGATATGCCATTCCCGATTTGTTTGTTCCATCTACCGCTCTTGCATTTTCATCAAATTTCTTCAAATCGATCAGTCTGTTTGTATCATATTTTCCTTCAGTCTCAAAAATCGGACGAAGTGTATTGTAGTCTAAAATGTTCGATACCGTTGTCTGTACTGTATCTTCAAACCCCTCACTGTCCTCATATGCAAGTGGTTTATCTTTCTGAAATGCACTCAGATATTCCTGCCCCGGATAAACAAGAATCCACGCAAGGCTGAGAACCATAATCACTGTAAGCACGTGCACCAGAACGAGCAGCAACCCTTTACACAATCTTGATTGATACCATTTATTCATACTTACTCCTTTCCAGAGCCTTACGGTCCGCCATCTTGCTAAATCAAAATGACATTCCCTGCTCTTTAAAGTTTCTCTATCTTATATCCGACCCCCCATACGACTTTCAAGTATCTCGGTTCCTTCGGATTGATTTCAATCTTTTCCCGTATATGGCGGATATGTACTGCGACCGTATTATCCGCGCCGATTGCGTCTTCGTTCCATATACTTTCATAGATTTGATTGATAGAAAAGACTTTTCCTTGATTTTTCACTAATAGTAATAAAATGTTATATTCGATAGGTGTCAGCCTGATAACATCTCCGTCAACTGTCACCTCTTTTAATTCATCATCAATTTTCAGCCCTCCCACAGTAAATACCGAACTTTTCTTCTCAACTACTGTGCTTCCAAGCTGTGTATATCTTCTAAGCTGGGATTTTACTCTTGCCACTAACTCCAGCGGATTAAATGGCTTTGTCAGATAATCATCTGCTCCTACATTCAATCCTAATATTTTGTCTGCATCTTCTGATTTTGCAGAGAGAATAATAATTGGCAGACTGTTTTTCTCTCTGATCTTTAACGTTGCCCTTATGCCGTCCAGTTTCGGCATCATCACATCAATAATAAGAAGGTCTACCTCCGTCGAATCAAGAACCTTGATCGCCTCCTGTCCATCGTAGGCTTTTAATACATTGTAACCTTCCTGCCGTAAATAAATTTCAATCGCTTCTACAATTTCTTTATCATCATCACATACTAATACATTAAACATATTTATCACCTCCTCTGTATTATACAAGGATAACAGTGATTTTTTAAGAGGGGATTACGGAAATTATTAAGAAATGTTTAATTTCATATCACGATTTTAGTGGGTTTTCAAGCATTTTTGTTACTAACGTGCGAGTCCAACCGATATTCTGAATATGTGCTCATATTTGTAGCCTCTTTCCTTCCTGCCCTTTTCAAAACAAAAAGAGGACTATTCCCCGCCCTCCAAAAAATCTATTTCCAACTGCTCTATAATACAATTAAAAGGAACAACCGCCCACAAGGGGCATATCACATTGATATAAGGATAGTTTTTCTATGTTGTTCAATCGCTATTTTAAGCCATTATTTAAAATATCATCTGCCTTAAGACTTACTTAATATTTTTTTGTTTTCTTTTAGAAATTACACATATTTTAGACACATTTATTCGTTATACTACGTTTAGATAGTTGATTAACACTCACTATCTCCCCCCTCATAAAGTAACTGCACCTCGGGGATTCCGGGGTGTAGTACTTTAACTCTCATTCCTTTAATAACTATAAAACGGCAGAACCCGTCAGCTTCCACAGCTGACGGGTTTTTGCTGTACTCACTGTCATTCTATTGTTGCGCCACTTCTCCCAGCACTTCCGATCTCAAAGTCATACGGGTCAGGTTTCATCTGAAATGCAAATCCCTTTGCATCTGTTTTTTCTGTGATTGTTTTTGCAGCATCCTGCAAATCAGGCCATGTCCATTCATTCGTCGGCTCTTCCAGCCCCGCCTCTGTAAATAAATCTTTATTGTAATACAATACATGAGAAGTAAATCCAACCGGCACTCCATAAATTTCTTCTTCAAGAGAATTATAGTTCCACAACGTATCGCTGAATTTTTCCTTAAACTCAGCCCCACCTTCTTTTTCTATGTAAGACTCAAGCGGTTCCAGACCATCCGCATATGCAGGATAATTCCACATATACATAATATCCGGGGCATCGCCGGAACCCATCCCTGCGCTGATTTTTGTATCGTAATTACTTCCATATGCCTCTAATGTCACTTCGATATTTTCATGTGCTTTGTTAAACTCATCTACCAATTTCTGCTGATGATCCATATCTTCTGCAACATCCCATGTTGCAAAACGAAGCTGTACTTTCCCATCTTTAGAATCATTATCATTTTTGTCATCATTTCCACATCTTCATGTTCCTGCCTTTATGAAAATAAGATTACCCTCGCCTCATACGGCTTCAAAATACCTTTTTTATGATGTTTGTAATTGGAGATCAGTTCCTCTCCTTCTTCCGCATTGTCAAAAAGTGTACAATCCACTTTTTTGTCTGTAAAATTACATCCTACCACAAGTTTCTGATTCCCCAAAATCCGCTCGTATGCGTAAATCTTGTCATCATCTTCTAACAGTCCATAAAAGATACCATCAACGACAATATTATACTGTTTTCTGAGTGCAATTAGTTTCTGATAGTAGTAGAAAATACTGTCTGCATCCTGAAGTGCATCTTCTGCATTAATCTGAAGATAATTCTGATTGATGCCAATCCAAGGAGTCCCTGTCGTAAATCCCGCATGTCTGCTTCGATTCCATTGCATTGGTGTTCTTGCATTGTCACGACTGATTGCTTTCAATGCACTGATCATATCCTCTTCTGCCATGATATTTCTCTCCATTGCATCCTCAAAGGCATGAATACTCTCGATATCCCGGTATTCTTCTATTTTCTCAAAATATGCATTGGTCATTCCAATTTCTTCCCCTTGATAAATATATGGAGTTCCTTTCATCATATGAAGACAAGTCGCAAGCATTTTTGCCGAAAGTTTTCGATACATCGGTCCGTCATTTCCAAAGCGGGAAACTGCTCTTGGCTGATCATGATTACTCCAGTAAAGGCTGTTCCATGCTTTTCCTTCTAATTCTGTCTGCCATTTGTTCAGAACTTCCCTCAAATCTTTCAAACAGAATCTCTCATCCGTCCACTTTCCAAATTCTCCGACAGTTAAATCTACATGTTCAAACTGAAATACCATTCCAAGCTCTGTTCCATCCAGATTTGCATATTTCTTTGCCTCTTCGATTGTCACTCCCGCTGTTTCCCCAACGGTCAGCAGATTGTATTTTGAGAGAACTTCCCTATTCATCTCCTGAAGATACTCATGTACTCTCGGTCCATTGCAGACAAATGGTCCGAAATCTGCGTAGCTACTACCACCGTGAATTTCCCCATCCGGATAACTTTGCTCCTTGGAAATCATACTGATCACATCCATACGGAATCCATCGATTCCTTTCTCACACCACCAGCACATCATCTCGTATATATTGTTCCGTACGGCTTTATTTTCCCAGTTGAGATCCGGCTGTTTCTTTGAAAAACAATGAAGATAGTACATATCTGTTTCTCTGTCGTACTCCCATGTAGAGCCTCCGAAACACGCCCCCCAGTTGTTCGGTTCTTTTCCGTCCTTTCCCTCTCGCCATATATAAAAGTCTCTATATGGATTTTCTTTTGACTTTTTACTTTCGATAAACCATGCATGTTCATCCGAAGTATGATTCACAACTAAGTCCATCACAAGCCGTATTCCTCTTTTGTGCATTTCTGCAAGCATCCGGTCAAACTCTTCCATAGTACCAAATTCCTGCATAATGTTCTGATAATCCGAAATATCATACCCATTGTCATCATTCGGTGACTGATAGACCGGTGAAAGCCATACGACATCTACTCCAAGTTTCTGCAAATAATCAAGATGTGCCGTAATCCCATTTAGATCCCCAATTCCGTCTCCATTACTGTCTGCAAAACTTCTTGGATAAATCTGATATACTACACTATTTTTCCACCACATTTTTTCTTCCTCCGATTTTAATTGTTAATGATAGTATAAACACTTTGTTTCGTATTTTCTTGCAATATGTTATTCTATATTTATGCTATATTCACTTTTTATCACTTAACAAACTAGGAGGTCCTCTTTCATGAACAAACAAACTCTTCAGGAAAAACCACACGGAACCCCTTATTTTCCGTTTGAATCATTCTCTCAAGCAGATCTTACCGGTTCCTACTTTGCCCCTTATCACTGGCACGACGAATTAGAATTCCTCTATATTACCAAAGGTTCTCTGACACTTCGTACAGAAAATTCTTCTTACGCATTGACAGAAGGGCATGTTTATTTTATCAATCCTGGAATCGTACATGGAATTTTCGGACACAGCAAAGTATCCCATCACTATGCACTCTTGTTTCCCATGTCTCTACTGAGCTTTACCCAGTACGACATGTGTCAGGATGAGCTGATCCTACCCCTTCTGTCTCAAAAATTACAATTTCCCTATGGGGAAACTCTGCCCAAAGAATGTACCGAAAAGCTCTGCTCTCTCATAGAATCTGCTGCCTTACTGTACGATTCTCCATCTCCCACGACTCCACTTTCCATCAAAATTCTTCTGCTGCAAATATTGGAAACTCTGTTTTTACACAATGCATTTCTCACAGTTTCTGAAGAAACCTTGTTCAAAAGAACTTCTAATTTCGATCCTCTAAAAGAAGTATTTACTTATATAGAAACAAACTATATGAGGAAAATTCATCTAGAAGAGCTGTCCAGCTGCGCACATATGAACAAAAATTATTTCTGTAAATTTTTTAAAAAGAAGATTGGCAAATCTCCTTTTACATACCTGAATGAATACCGTATCAATCAAGCTGCTTCCCTTCTTCTGAAAAGCAATGCTCCAATCACAGAAATCGCCCTTAATACTGGCTATGAAAATATGAGTTACTTCATCAGACAATTTAAATACTATAAGCACTGTACTCCTTCTGATTTCCGGCATTTTTCAAAACACAAAGAGCAGTCTTTTTAAAAAATCTGCTGGAAAATCCATCTTCTGTTTGCTATACTTTCTCCTGACAAAAGCAACTCATGTTCCACAAGCCCGTCTTGTGTTCATATAGATATTTGCATGATAAAGGAGATGATTTTTATGACAATAACATGTAAAAACAAAAATAGAAACCATAAACAATCAGGGAGGTCTGATCGATAGTTACCTCCCGGAATCAGGAGGCTATATGATTACTGTTACATTAGATACAATTAAATTTCACCTAAAAGAAATCCATGATTTCTCATGGCTGCAAGCAATCGGAAATGTTTTTGCTGTCTTTGACCAGAATGATTCCGGAAATATCAGTTTCGGTGTCGCGCGAGGTTCAGAAAAATTTTTCATAAAAGTTGCCGGAATTGCCACTGCTGAATCTATCCGTACAAAGGAAGAGGCCATTGCGTCTCTCAAATCTGCGATGTCTGTTTACGAAACGATTACACACCCACATTTGATCGAACTTATAGATCACGGTTCTCTGGACGATTTATATATTTCTGTATTTAAATGGACATCCGGTGACTGTCTCTTCGATCATTGGAATTTTGAGAAATATGACAACAATCCTCAGCTGATCCCTCCTGCAAAGCGTTTTCGGCAATTACCTTTAAAGAAAAGAATCGCTGCCGCGGAAGTTCTGTTTTCCTTTTTGAATACTGTTTCTGAAAGCGGATATGTTGCGGTTGATTTTTATGCAGGAAGCATAATGTATGATTTTCAGACAGACAGAATAACAATCTGTGATATCGACTTATTCCGAAAAAAGCCGTCCATAAACGACATGGGCGAAGACTACTGGGGAACAAAGCGTTTAAAAGCACCGGAAGAATATTGTTACGGCGCTGCCATTGATGAAATTACAAATGTTTATACACTTGGTGCTCTTCTTTTTGACAGCTTTTTTGGTCATTACACGGAAGAAGAAATTCGTACTCGCTATGAACAAAATGCCTTTTCTCCTTGCTCCTTTGAACAATGGGAACTTAACAGAGCATGCTACGATGTCGCATGCAAAGCTGTCTCGCCTGAAAGATTGAAGAGATATTCTTCCATCGACAGCTTTTACAAAGACTGGAAACAAGCTTTGTGTAAGACAACACTCAATATCTAAACACTTATCGACATATTTTTTATCAAGAAAAGAGCCCTATATCCTCTCATCAAATGACAGTCATACTTTTTACTGTCATACAGAAGTATATGGGCTCTTTTTCTATCGCAAAGCTTCTGTTTCGGTGAAGCTTTTATTTATCTTCACAATGGCAGAAACGGCTTTCCATCCAAGAATACAAATCTGTATATACCGTTTCCCGGTCCGTTTCATTCAGAATTTCATGTCTGTCATTTTCATATAACTTGATCTGCACATCTTTACATCCACAGTCTTTGTATTTTTGAAAGACTTTTTCCACACCATCCCCAAAGTTTCCCACAGGATCCTCCTTTCCAGCTACAAAAAATATCGGAAGATCTTTTGGTATTTTTTCAATGGCTCCTTTTTTCTGTAACTGTTTCATTCCTCCGAACATCTGATAGTAAGCGCTCACAGTAAAAATAAAGGTACACATCGGATTTTTTAAATAAGCATCTACCATTTTTTCATCCTTTGTCAACCAGTCCATCTCAGTCCTTGTAGGGTGAAACTTCTTGTTATATCCTCCGAATGCCATCGAATTTACAAACTTACTTCGGTAACGCCACCCCTTGACTCCGGCAATGAACTTGCAAACTCCTCTGCCGAGCATCAGTATCGGTAATGGCTGATATCCTGTTCCCATAATGACTGCGCCTGACAGCCCTTCCGCATAGAATAGCAGATATTGTCTCAGCAAAAAAGAACCCATACTATGTCCCAGCATAAAATATGGAATCCCCGGATATTTCTTCTCCGTTTTTCTGCGAAGGGTATGGATATCTCCCACTACATATTCGTTGCCGCTCTCTTTTGGGAAATATCCATAATCTTCCTCATCTGCCACTGATTTTCCATGTCCCAGATGATCATGACCAACTACTACGAATCCTCTGTCAGTAAGATAAGAGGCAAATGCTTCGTACCGTTCAATATATTCTACCATTCCATGACAGACTTGAAGGACAGCTTTAATCTGTCCCTCTCCTCTCCACTCAATTGCGTGGATCTCTGTATGTCCATCACCGGAAGGATAGTAAAATTCTGTCTTTTCCATCGTTTCTCTTCCTTCCTACTTTTTTATTTACCTGTCTTCCATCTCAACATATGCTCTGTGCGGAGCCAGCGATTTATATGCCGGACGGATAATCTTATCAACATTTTTCAACTCTTCTAATCGATGTGCACTCCATCCGACAATACGTGCCGTTGCAAAGATCGGTGTATACAGTTCCTTTGGCAGCCCGAGCATGCTATATACGAGACCGCTGTAAAAATCTACGTTGGCATTGACTCCTTTGTAAATTTTTCTCTTCTCACCGATTACTTTTGGTGCCAGTTCTTCCACCAGTGCATAAAGAGCATACTCCTTCTCACAATGCTTTTCTCTTGCCAGCTGTGCAACAAATGCGCGGAAGATATCTGCCCTTGGATCGGAAATAGAATAGACCGCATGTCCCATTCCATAAATCAAACCTTTCTGATCGAATGCTTTCTTATCCAGGAGTGCTTCCAGATATGCCTTCACTTCATCTCTATCTTCCCAGTCTGTAAGATGCTGCTTCATATCTTCAAACATCTGTGTCACTTTGATATTAGCGCCTCCATGCTTTGGCCCTTTCAGCGATGCCATAGCAGCTGCCATCGTTGAATAGGTATCTGTTCCAGAAGAAGTAACTACATGCGTCGTAAATGTTGAATTATTTCCTCCGCCATGATCCATATGGAGCACAAGTGCCATATCCAGTATCTTCGCCTCCAGCTTCGTATACTTCTTATCCTTCCTTAGCATCATTAAAATATTTTCTGCTGTGGAGAGTGCCGGATCCGGAGCATAGATAAATAAATCCTCTCCCATCCGATAATGATATGCATGATATCCATATACCATCAGCATCGGGAACTGGCTGATCAGATTCAGACACTGCCGGAGTACATTCGGGATAGACGTATCGTCTGCCTTTTCATCATAAGAATATAGATTTAAAATCGAGCGTGAGAGACTGTTCATCATATCCTTGCTAGGTGCTTTCATGATCACATCTCGCACAAATGTCGGCGGAAGCGTTCTGCGCTCTACAAGAACATCGTGAAACTCTCTTAACTCGCTCTCATTTGGCAGTTCTCCGAATAAGAGGAGATACGCAATTTCTTCAAATCCATAATGTTCCTTTTTTAGAAATCCATTGACAAGATCCTTTACGTTATATCCACGATAATACAAATTTCCTTCACATGGAACTTCCTCTCCATTGACAATCTTCTTCGCGCGAACATCTGATACATTCGTCAGCCCTGCCAGAACACCTTTTCCGTTCAGATCGCGCAGTCCTCTCTTTACTTCATACTTTATATATAATTCTTTCTCAATCTCATTATTCTCTTCACACTTCTTTGCTAATGCTTCGATCTGAGGTGTCACATCAAACAATGCTTCTGAAACTGATTTTCCCATAGGCTTCTCCTTTCCGAATGCTGAAATCTGTTTGTAATTTAGCACTTATTATACTAAAACACATTCATTTTTGCAATATTCAAAAATATTAAATAATTATTAATCAAAAACAGACTTTTTGTTTCTTCTTCGCAAAAAGTCTGTTTTAGTTTGTTCTATATTAGTTTCCGGTCGAAAAATATGGACGAAGTGCTCCAGCCACATTGCTGATTGGCATGGTCTGCAGCCAGACATGTCCTGGTCCTGTAATTACTGTGTTAAAAAAGCCTTCTCCCCCGAAAAATTTGTTTTTTAACCCCGGAACAGTCTGGATATCCATCTGGCATGACGCTGTCATCGCCGCAAGATGTCCGGTATCAATTACAATCTGCTGCCCTGGCTGAAGTTCATACTCAATCACATGTCCGTCAAACTCGGCAAACATGACTCCTTCGCCGGAAATCCTCTGTAGTATAAATCCCTCTCCGCCAAAAAAGCCGGATGCAAGTTTTTTATGAAAATGAACGGACAGCTGTATTCCTGCCTCAGCTGCAAGAAAGCCACCTTTCTGTACGACTATTTCTTCTCCCGGACGAATATGAAATGCCCGGATAGAACCAGGAAAGCTGGATGCGAATGCAATCTCTCCCGCTCCTCCCTGCGCTGTATAAATGTTTTGGAAAATTGCTTCCCCGGAAAACATTCTTCCGAATGCCTTTCCAAGTCCTCCATTTGTAGAAGTATCCATCCGCATATTTGGTGACATCCATGCCATAGATCCCTTCTCTGTGATCATGCTTTCCCCTACGTCCAGTCTGCAGATAACTACCGGAAGTGTGTCTCCTAAAATCTGATATCTCATAGTTGTTTCCCCCTTCTCTGACTCAAATGATAAACGCTACGCCTTCGTTCCATTCTCCTCTTGCTGCAACCGTCCGACAATATTGCTTAAAATTGCAAACTCTTCCAGATTAAGGGCTTCTCCTCGTACGCTCGCCCCTTTTCCTAATTCCGCAATTGCCTGCTCAATTCCCTCTCTGGATAAGGAAATTTCAGGTGAATTTTTCAGTCCGTTTGCCAGTGTCTTCCGTCTCTGATTGAAAGATGCTCTGATAATACGGAACATCAATTTTTCATCTTTCACCTGCACCGGAGGCTCTTCATGGCATTCTAACCGTATCACTGCAGACCCTACTTTCGGTCTCGGCATAAAACAATTCGGTGGAACATTTGCTGCAATATATGGCTTTGCATAATATTGCACTGCGAGCGACAGTGCCCCATAGTCTTTCGTTCCAGGTCCAACCTGCATACGGTCTGCGACCTCTTTTTGCACCATAACCGTAATACTCTGCACTGGGACATGACTTTCAAAAAGTCCCATAATGATCGGTGTCGTAATATAATACGGAAGGTTTGCCACCACTTTGATCGGTTTCCCTCCATTTCTCTCCTGAGCCAGTTTTACAATATCCAGCTTTAACACATCTTCATTGATGACAGTCACATTGTCATAACCGCTCAAGGTATCCTCCAGAATTGGAATCAATGCCTTATCAATCTCAACCGCCACGACTTCTCTCGCCGCGAATGCGAGATATTGTGTCATCGTACCGATTCCCGGTCCAATCTCCAGAACAAAATCATCTTTCGTAATCTCTGCCGAACGGATAATTTTGTCCAACACATGCGTGTCAATCAGAAAGTTCTGACCAAATTTCTTCTGAAATGAAAAATTGTATTTTTGCAATACCGCAATGGTATTCTGTGGATTGCCTAATGTTGGCTGATTCATATATTTTCTCCTATACTCCAAATAATTTCCTTGCATTTTCTCTCGTCTGTGTAATCACCTCTTCACAGCTGATCTGTTTGATCGCCGCAATTTCTTCCGCGATCAAAGGAAGATTCAGGGAAGAATTTCTCTTTCCTCTGTTCGGAACCGGTGCAAGATACGGACAATCCGTTTCCAAAACAAGCGCTTCCAGTGGAATCTCTTCCACAACCTCCTTGAGTTTTCTGGCATTTTTAAATGTGACAACCCCACCGATTCCTAGCAGATATCCCATCTTTACATACTCTCTTGCATGCTCGACAGAATACGAATAACAGTGGATAATCCCCTTAAGATCCTGCCCATATTCTTTCATCATCTCCAAGGTATCGGCTGCGGCTTCCCTGCTGTGGATGATCACCGGAAGTCCCGCCTCCCTTGCAGCCTCCAGCTGACGGAGAAACCATTTTTTCTGAACTTCATGTGATTCCTGATCCCAGTAATAATCAAGACCAATCTCACCGACAGCCACAACCTTCTCATGAGACAGCTTTTCTTTCAGCCATGAAAATTTTTCCTCATCCAATGTGCCGACTTCGTCAGGATGTACACCGACTGCCGCATAGATAAATGGATATTGCTCTGCAAGTCTGATCGTCGAAAGGCATCCCTCCAATGTTGCACCGACATTTACAACTGTCTCTATTCCTGCCTCCTGCAGACCGGCAAGAAGCTGTTCTCTGTCCTCATCAAACTGCTCATCATCATAATGTGCATGTGTCTCAAAAATCATCTATACTAACCCCTTTCGGATTTTGCTTCTGTCCTTGTATTATAAGTGAAAATCCTTGTAAATTCAACTTTTCCGATCCTTTCTTCTATAAAAGGTTTGAATTTATCTATAAAAAAGATTATACTTGTCTATATATCAAAAAAGAGGAGGAACTTCAAAATGAAAGTTTACGACACAGTAAATAAAGTAGAACTGGAAGCTACTGAAAAAGAACTTGTTGACATTATGGTAAATGGACGTCAGGTAGATCTGATCTTAAATGAAAAGAAGACAGATGCAGACGGATATCTGACATGGGACGTAGAACACTGGTCAAGCATCGATAATAAGAGATTCATCCGCTGCTATTCTTTAGAAGGACGCGTATTGAGTGAATCTACTGGTCACAATATCTACGATCTTGCAAACGACTTCAAACCTGAAGAAGCAAAAGAAGTACAGTTAAGTTAATCGAAACTGTTCGTTTCTTCCTGTTGAAAACAAAATTGAGAAGACTTTTATAAAAAGCAGGTACTGCCAAGAGGTAATATGACACGGACCCTCTTGCAATACCTGCTTTTCTCGTTCTCACTACGCTTGAACTCTTATCTTTTTTTCTTTTTACAGAATTTCTTTTCTCAGCTGTTCTGCTGATTTCATAGACAATAAGCCTGGTGCAATATCAAATACTGTCTTTGCACCGCAGTCACCATTGTTTGCAAGTCTGTATGCAGCACGGGCATATGCAACTAAGACACTAGAAGTAAATTCCGGATTAGAGTCCAGTTTTAAAGAGTATTCAATTACATGCTTGTTTCCTTCTCTTCCAGTCTCTCCAGTGCGGATCACAAAACCGCCGTGCGGCATTTTGCTGTGTTCTGCTTTTAATTCCTCTTCCGATACAAAAGTAACGGTTGTATCATAATCTGCAAAATAATTCGGCATTTCTTTGATGGTCTTCTCAATCAGTGCCTTATCTGCACCTTCCTCTGCCACGACATAGCACTCACGAAGATGTTTTTCTCTTGTGGAAAGTTCTGGCTCACTTCCACTTCTGACTCTCTCCACTGCCTCCTCAATTGGAACAGTATACTGGATTGCATTTTTCACCCCTTCGATACGGCGGATCGCATCAGAGTGTCCCTGACTGACTCCCTTTCCCCAGAAGGTATAAGTGCTTCCTTGTACGAGGATCGATTCTGCATAAATACGGTTCAGGGAGAACATTCCCGGATCCCAGCCCACAGAGATGATTCCTACTTTTTTCCCTTCGTTTGCCGCTGTATCTACATCTGCAAAATACTCTGGAATCTTTGCATGTGTATCAAAACTGTCGATCATATTGAAGTGTTTTGCAATTTCTGGTCCCATCACTGGAAGATCTGTCGCAGAACCTCCGCAGAGGATCATCACATCGACTTCATCTTTCAGTGTAAGAATATCATCAAAATGTACTTTCTTTACACCTTCCGTCAGAATCTGAACGCTTTTTGGATCACGGCGTGTCACTACCGCAACAAGTTCCATATCTTCATTTCTCTCGACTGCAAGTTCTACACCGCGTCCAATGTTTCCATATCCAACAATACCAATTCTGATTTTACTCATTGTGTTCTCCTTCTTTCTCGTAATAATCTGTTTGTTACTTTATTGCAGGCTGTAGGGCAGAGTCTTAACAGATTTCTGCCCCCGCCGGCATCTCTTTTTCCGGTGTCATTAATGCAAGATTTCCTTCTGCATCTTCTGCACAGAGAAGCATTCCCTCTGATAAAACACCTGCCAGTTTCGCCGGTTTTAAGTTCACAAGCACCATTACTTTTTTCCCTACCATCTCTTCCGGTGTGTAATGTGCCTTAATTCCTGATACGATCTGTTTTACCTGACTTCCCACCTTTACTTGTGAACAAAGCAGTTTCTTTGATTTTTTTACTGCTTCGCAGGCAATAATCTCACCGACTTGGAACTGCATCTTTCCAAATTCTTCAAATGTGATTTCTTCTTTCGGTTCAATGTCAATTACAGACTCTTCCTCTGCTTTTTCTTCTACCGGTGGATGTAATTCTTCTACCTTCTTCATGACCTCTTCCATATCAAGTCTCTGGAATAGAATCTCCGGCTTGTCTGTCACATGACCTCCATTTAGTTGAGCCAAAATCTTTTCAGATGTCTCCGGCATAAATGAGCTTAATAATTCTGCCCCCTTTGAGATACTTGTAATCAGATTGTAAAGCACTGTTTCCAGACGGTCCTTTTTGTCCTCTTCTTTTGCAAGCGCCCAAGGCATTGTCTCATCAATATACTTATTGCAGCGTTTGAACAGGTTGAATATCTCTGTGATCGCATCTGCTACCCGGAGTTTGTCCATCTTCTCATCTACTGCTCCCGGTGTGCGCTCTACAACTGCTTTTAACTCTGCATCTACCTCTTCTGTAATTCCCTTATCTGTAACGATTCCCCCGAAATATTTATTTGTCATGGAGATCGTACGATTCACAAGATTTCCAAGTGTATTTGCAAGGTCAGAATTCATACGCTCTACCATCAGTTCCCATGTGATGACACCGTCATTGTCAAATGGCATCTCGTGCAGAACAAAATAGCGGACTGCATCAACTCCGAACATATTTACAAGCTCATCTGCATAGATGACATTTCCTTTTGATTTACTCATCTTTCCATCGCCCTGAAGCAGCCACGGATGTCCAAACACTTGCTTCGGAAGTGGAAGATCCAGCGCCATCAAAAAGATTGGCCAGTAAATTGTATGGAAGCGGATAATATCCTTTCCGATCAAGTGAAGATCTGCCGGCCAGTCTTTCTTAAACTGCTCACTGTTCTCTCCATCACAGTCATACCCAATTCCTGTGATGTAGTTTGTAAGCGCATCTAACCATACATAGACAACATGCTTTGGATCAAAATCTACCGGTATTCCCCATGTAAAAGAAGTTCTTGAAACACAGAGATCTTGAAGTCCCGGAAGCAAGAAGTTATTCATCATCTCATTTTTACGGGACACCGGCTGAATAAATTCCGGATGTGTATTGATATGTTCAATCAGCCTGTCCGCATATTTACTCATCTTGAAGAAATATGCCTCTTCCTTTGCTGGCTGTACTTCACGCCCACAGTCCGGACATTTTCCATCAACCAGTTGTGATTCTGTAAAGAATGCCTCACACGGTGTACAGTACATTCCTTCATAATATCCTTTGTAAATATCTCCCTGCTCATACAGCTTTTTAAAGATTTTCTGAACTTGTTTCTCATGATATTCATCTGTCGTACGAATAAATTTATCATAAGATGTATTCATCAGATCTGCAATCTCTTTTACCTGTGCAGCCACACCGTCTACAAATTCTTTCGGTGTCACTCCAGCTTCCTGAGCCTTCAGTTCAATCTTCTGTCCATGTTCGTCAGTTCCTGTCTGGAAAAATACATCATACCCCTGACTTCTTTTGTATCTTGCGATTGCATCAGCAAGTACAAACTCATAAGTATTTCCAATGTGTGGTTTGCCTGATGTATAAGCAATCGCTGTTGTCATATAAAATTTTTTCTTATCCATTTTGTATCCTCCTCTTTTTTTGAATATACGCATTTAGATTTTCCACTCAAAAGCAGCATCTTCAAAAAGGATCTCACCCGGAGAGTTTTTTATTTCATCATTTTTCTTGAAACAAAAAACTCGCCTCCTCAAAAGAGAAGACGAGAGATTCCCGTGGTACCACTTCTATTTATCCGCTCTTCACAGCGCGAACCTTACCGAGTGCCCTGCACTCCTCGCTGTAAAGGGCGAATCCCTTTGTATCACACTTTTCTTTCGTATTCTCTTCTAGATTAGACCGAATAGACAACAGAAAGTATCATACACCGCTCGGAAGCCATCTTCAGTCAGATTCCACTTGTTCCTCTCAGCATCTCATATCTCTTTGTATCTGTCTGTGTCCAAGTCACATTCCACACATTTCCATATGAATCAGAACTTCTCTGTAAAGTTTCCCCCAACTTACTCTTTTCGTCAACGCGTTTTCTTTTTCAAATTAAAAATATGTAGAAATCGTAACATACGGATTTTGGAATGTCAAGTTTGGGAACTTCCTCTTTCCGAATTTTTCTGATCTGCTTTAAAATCTTTTCTTCTTGTCTGCTTTCTTCTCTGCTTTCTGATGAAAAAGATTACTCCGCAGAGCAATGGATGCATCATCAAAGCAACTCCCACAATGGATGGAAGATTATAGAAAAACTGAATCTTTCTATCCGGTGTGACCAGAATTTGAAACACTTTTTCCTCCGATCGGTTTCCTGCCGCATCCACACCGGATACGCGAACCGTTTTCCACCTATTCTCCTGTCTAAGGACAACTTCTGCCCTTCCTCCCTGCCGTTTCAATCTCTCGGCATCGTATCTTTTTTTTATTTTTCTCTCACCATGAACAGACACTTCCACTGCCTCTGCCGCAAAATTATCTTCCATATAAATCGTCATTTTTTTCGAGGACTCTTTATACTTCCCATAATTCTCTATTCCGGTAACAACCACTGTCGGCGCTGTCTGATCTACAACAAAATTGATTTCTTCTCCCTTGATCTTATTGTTCCCTCTATTTTCTGCCCGGTCTTTTGAGGAAAGTGTTACCGTATAATTTCCTTCTTTCTGAAAATTGTGTCTGCCAATCTTATAAGTGTATGTTTTCCATCCCTGCTCGGGTTCGTTTTTTTCCACCGCATAGTCTTTCCCCTTTTGCAGTCTGACAACTTCTCCATCTCTTCCATAACTGATCTCCTTCATCTGCAATGTATCTATATTGATTTCCGTCACTTCAATTTCCTGCGGCTGTTTTGTATAATGCTTTTGCAGAAGTTTTCTTGTCTTGTCACTTAATGTATAGACAGAGCCAAATCGATTTACCGAAAATGTAATTGACTTTTTTGTCACATTGCCTGCCCGATCCGTCACTTGAACTGTCAGTGTATACAAGTCGTCCTTCTCCTTCGTCCGTTCAAAATCCGGTAGTTTTATATACTGCCCGTTTACGATTTCCGTCTTCTGTCCCTCTATCGGAAGTTTCCCGCGATGGTATCCCGTCAATTCGATTTTGACATCCTTCTCTTCGTAGTTTCTGTCCTGATAACGAATCTGAGGTGCAACTATATCATTATTTGCAGACTTGTCCTCCACTCCAAATATTTCTACAGACGGACTTGTCCGATCAATGGTAAATCGATCTTCCGGATACTCTTTTGCCATATTTCCCGCAAGATCTGTGTAAGAAACATTAAACGTATATGTCCCATCTTTGTCATATAAAATGGTTGCACGGTGTACTGCTTCTCTTTCTCTATTTTGGGAAGATGTTTCACTGTCTACTCCCTCTGATGTAAACATCCCTATTTCCGGCGCCTTTTGCTCCTCCCCATCAAGAACTGCTGTGATTTTGATCGCTACATCTTCCGGTCGGAAATTTTTCTCCTGAATCGAGATCACTGCAGTCCGAGGTTTATGATAATATCCCTTTGTCCTTTCCGTCTGTTCCTGATACGAAACCCGGATAACAGGAGCAGTCTGATCAATCACAAACACATCATCATTTTCATATATCGTCTGGTTTCCCGCCTTGTCTGTGCAATTAAGCGAAAGCTTGTATACCCCATCTTCCTGAAATAGCATTGTACATACATATGTATCCTGATCCGTATTTTTTCCGCCTTCCTGCCTGGTCCATTCCCCACTGATCGGTTGCCTTCCTTCCGAACTGCCTGCCTGAATTTTGAAAGTCTTTTCATCAAAATTTCTCTCGTGAACAGTGATGGTCGCTTTCCGTGCCTTCCTGTAATAGTTTCCGTTTACAGGCATCTGATCATCATATTGAACGTGAAGGATCGGCGGTGTGATGTCTATTGCTATCTTTTCTTTGTTCTCTGTCTTCTCGTTTCCGGCAGAATCCTTTACCGTTACTTGAACCCTCACATCATTGCTGTTGAACACCTCCGCCGGAATGACAACTGCTCCTTCCCATCTTGCCTTTCCTCGTGTCTGATGATCTTCTTTTTGAAATAAAATTTCCTCCTTATCTGCCTGTACATTTTCTTCTGCTGCCACATGGTAGAAAACTTGTTGAATTCCTGAATATGTATCCCCTGCCTGTAGATCTTCCACTTCTATCTTTACTGTCACATCTCCTCGATAAACCCCACCGGATTTTTCCCCTTCCAATGTCATTTTGATCTTTGGCTCTGAGCATTCCGTAATCATTCCACTTACCGAGTATAAAAAACAGATATTTCCTGCCAGATCTTCCACTTTTCCATACACGATACACTGTTGGTCCGGATTTACTGCAAATGCATCTCCTTTCACCCATTCTTTTGATGGTAAATTCTTTACATCTTCTTCCGAAAGCGGACGTTTCGAACAGTAATATTTTACGGAAGCCACCCCGGCTGTAACATCTTCTCCCGTAATCTGAATCTGATAAGCATCTCTTTGGAACAAACTAAAAGAAACAGCTCTCCATGATTCTGCTGAATTTTTCTGCCCATCCACAACAATTTCTCCTTTCGGAGCCGTCTGATCCACTGTGAATCTTCTCGGAGCAATGCTGACTTTCCTTCCTGCCAGATCCATATACGTAAACTCTGCGATATAATTTGCATCTTTTTCAAACAAAAATGTTGCAGTGTATGTATCTGTATCTATCTTTTTCCAATTTTTCCTCTTTGCTGCCTGCTGGAAGTATCCGCCCTCTACTTCCTGAGGATATTCCCCTTCCTGCATTCCTTCTGCTTTTACAGAAAGCCCCATTTGACTCTGTTCTTCTGAAAATGTTTCCGGAAAAGAAAAATTCCGCTCACAAATTACAATCTTCGCCTCAATTGCTTTGTCTGTAAAGCTTCTCCGACCAACTTCCTCTGATAAAAGAATCTCCTCTCCATCGCAGTAATATCGAATTTCTGCCACAGGATCCGTCGTGTCGATTACAAACTGCTCTGGAGCCTCAGAATCCCCATAGTCCACTCTTTGCTCCACATTTCCTGCGCGGTCTTTGCAATGCGGTCTGATTCTGTATTCCTGCTCTTTTTGAAACTTCAAATATAGGCATTCTCCCTCTTTGCCCTCTTGTCTTCTCCACTCTGCCAGGATCCCAAACTCTTTTTCCAAATCTTGTACCCTTACATTTTTCTGTTGTTTTTTGCCGACACCTACATCAAATGTGACATTTTTCTGTTCAAAATTTTTATCCTGATATAAAATTTGTGCTGTTCTTTCTTCTTGAAAATAATTTCCGTTTTTTTTGTCATTATTATCGTAAGCCACTATAATTTGCGGCGCGACTGTATCAATTTTCAGCCTTTCTTCTGCCACAGTCTGATTTCCCGCATGGTCGGACACCGTCACAGAAAGTTTTACATCATTACTGTTATGCCTGGAAGCTTGTATTATTTTTTCTCTGGAAACCTTTGCCTCTGTCTGCAATTCCTGTAATGTCTTCTCCACCTCAGTGCCGGATTCCGGAAAATTCTCCCGAATCTGTTCTGTCTCGCAAAAGCATTCCGTCCCATCACACGACAATGCGACACAGATTTCTTTAATTCCGGAAGTAATTTTTTGATTTTTCAAATGAAAATCTTCTACGGTAATCGAAAATGGAATATCTTCCGTATAATATTTCTCTGAGTCGATTCCCCTAAGAGTCACTTTTGGTTGTTTCAGATCCACAACTATTCCGTCCGACAAAAACATCGCTTGATTCTGCACTTGATCTTCCACCCGCACAAGTAGGACATAGTTTCCTTCTTTTACTTTTCCTTGGTTTTCTATACCGATAAAAATCTCACAGGTCTCTTCTTCTACTGGATTCCACTGAAGCTCTCCTGATATGGTTAGCTTCTCCACAAGATTTTTTGTAAGTTTCTGATCTTTTTTCACATTCCAGACCGCATAAGACCATCTGTCAACTCCGCTTCCTCTCTCATCCAGACTGTTCTGATCTTCGACAGAAACTTTCTCTGCATAAGAAGTATTTTGATATGTGCCAAAGTTCAATCCCCGTTCTTCCTCACCAATCTTGTTCTTTTCCAAGGATAATCTATGAAAAATAACCTCCGGTGCTTCGCTGTCAATGACAAATACAAGACCATCCGCCACTTCTGTGACTGTCTTCCCTGAACCGTCTCTGCTATCCTTTAAATACCATTCTCCGGCCCTTCGCTGCACTCCCTCCTGCTGCTCTTCAAAAACAATCCCTTCTTTCGTGGCATTTACAAACACTCCTCCCTCTTCTTTGATCCGCACCCACACTTCGTCATATCTCTGTGCAAAAGATGACTCTTCCCGGATATGCAATTTTACTTTCACCGGTTCTCCGGTATCCCCTCTAGTTCCTCTGACATATATATTCTTCCCTTCTTCCTTCTGAAATATCCCCGCTCTATGCTCCACTGAAATCACATCTTCTGCTTCTTCCAATTTCTGAGGAAGAACCTCCAGTGTTCCATAATCTTCTTCCTGCGCCACTTTCATACAGTAATTTCCCTGCACAACCCCTTCGAAAGGATTTGCAAGTTTCCCATCTTCCCTTTTTAGTTCCGGAATCAGACAATTATCATAAGATCCAATTTTTAATTCCGGATACGGATCCCGCAAAATTACTTCTGGAAGCATTACTTTCTCTAAATCTTCCTGTAAGATACCTTCCTTGATAAATACTTTCCCCTGTTTTCTCAGATCTGCTTCCAAGGTTTCCATTGTCACTCCATAATCCACAGAATGATCTTCTACCTGCAAATACAAATTTTTAGGAATGACTTTCATATGAATACCGGATATTTTCTTTTGCTCACACTCTGCCAGCTCATAATTTTGAGGCTGTTTGATCACTTTATGAATAACCGCTTCCGTGTAAGTTTTTACATTGCTTCCCTCTAATTGCACCTCGACCGTTACTCTATTTTCTTCTTTTTTCTCCTGATAATATCCTGTAAGCACCGCTTCCCTTTTCCCATCATAGACCTTCTCTGCCTTTTCCCACTGAATTTTTTCAAGCGCGACTGCCCTTCTGACTGAATTTTCGCCATTTAATCCCTTCTCCTTTTTTATCTGCTGCACTTCTTCCGCCCTCGCCTGCCAAAGTTTCTCGGAGGTAACATTACACAGGGCTATCGCCAACACAACCGGACCTGTAAGCATCATGATAATCTGTACCCATTTTCTGACTCTTCCCCAAGATTCTCTCAACTTCTTCCACCGTCCCTTTCTATCACTTCATTCGTATGAACCATCATCACATTCTTTTTCAACACAAACACATCACTTGTTTTTGTTTCTTTTTTACGATTTTCTTCTTCGATCCTTCTGATTTCTTTCCTCGCCTCATATCCTGTGCGTACTGCGATGATTCTCCGAATCCCAAATTTCCAAAAAAATATCGTTGTCATGATTCCTCCAACTACAGATAAACCTGCACAGATGAAAAAGCCCTGACGGTATATCTGAATTATCTGTTCCTGATCGTACATATTGTCTTCACCTCTTCTTCTGCCCATGAAATATTTTTTACCAGTTCCTCCTTTTTCTTCTCTATTTTCTTTTGCGCTCCTCTATTCTGTATCGTCAGATCTGTCCGCAGCCTCTCTTTTACTTTTTCAAGCTGTTCGCTCATTTCTTCTCTTTTAACTCCTTCTGCATAAAATTTATCTGCATTCTGACCAATTTGATACACCAATTCCTGGTACATCACAAGCGCAGTTTTTTCATTATCAATCGCCACGATATTTCCTTTTGTCAATTCTGTAAGATCTTCCCAGTATTCCCGGTAAGTAACCTTGCTGTCCCCCGCCCGATCATTTCGATTTAATTGTGCATAATATCCTGCAATTTTCCCCAGCATCTTTGCACGCATTCTCTGATGTTCTTCCAGCGTCTCTGACTTGGCGGCATCCACAAACCACCTCCCGGATAACTGTTTATTTCCCTCTCCTTCGTAATAGTAGAAATAGGCTATCCCAATCCGAAAAGCTACTTTCCCATATGCATTCTGCTCCGACTCCAGAACACTTAAATAGTCCTTTTTATTCATTCCTCTTTGCTGCAAAATTTCCAGCATCATCGCCGCTTCCTCCTGAGAGAAATTGTCATCAGTCAGGAATACCTTTTCCAATAACAACTCATATGCATCTGCCTTTCTCGGATTCAATGCGATTGCTTTTCGATAATTCGCAATCTGTTTTTCTCTTGTCACTGAAGACGATGCTTCTTTCATCACTCGCTCATAACTGTTCCTGACTGTCTTCTCTTCTGCGCAGCGAAACCCCACAGCCCCCGCTGCAAATGCCAATGTACAAACTGCTGAACAGACAAAAATCCGCCACTTCTTCTGCTGCTGTCTCTTGCATTCAACATCAAATTCCCTATAATGTTCCAATGCATACAATAATTCTGCGCAGGACTGGTACCGTTCCTGCGGATCATTTTGTACACACTTCCAGATAATTTCTTCTAATCCAGAAGACAACTGTGGATTCCAATGCCGGATCGGATATATCTCATAGGGTGGCATACATGGGTTATGACCAGTTAAAAGATGATACAAGGTCCTTCCCAGACAAAAAATGTCTGTTCTTGCATCTGTCTGCCCATTTCCCCCAAACTGTTCCGGCGCCGCATATCCAACCGTTCCAAGGCAGATTGTATCCTCCACATGTTCTTCCTTATATTCCCTCGCAGTTCCAAAATCAATCAGCATCACTCTTCCATCTGGCCGCAGCATAATATTTGCAGGCTTCATATCTCGATAAATAATCGGTGGTTTTCGGGAATGCAGATATTCCAGTACATCACAGAGTTGTTTTGCCCATGCAACTACCACTTCCTGAGATTGTGCCCCTTGCTCCTGCAATGTCAGGCTGAGCGGTCTTCCTTCGATGTAGTCCATCACGATCAGAAATATATCTTTGTATTCCAGAACATCTGCAATCTTAGGAAGATTGGGATGATCCAGTCTTTTGAGAATATCCGTCTCTGCCAGAAGTTCCTCCCGCATCGTCCGATAATATCGATTCCCTTTCTTTTGAATTTCCTTGATCGCCCACTGTCGATTTGCTCTCTCATTCATTGCAAGGTAAACTGTGCTCATCCCTCCCCTGCCGATTTTATTTAAAATTTTGTATTTTCCATCTACAATCATACCGTTCTCAAGCATCTGCCTCCTCCTTTCCATTTCTTTCTTACCTTTGCTGCTCCCTCTCCTATTACCGATGCCCTATTGAACAGAAATCCAAATCGCGGAAAGATTATCCGTCTCCATCCGTCTTTTATTCTGTTCCATAACTTCTTTCAAGTTTTCTTCCATCTCCCATTCTGCTCTCAAGTAATTCCTGCAAAATCTTTCCTCAAGCTCTCCATCCAGCAATTGATTGCAAAATCCATCCGAGCAAATTAAAAATCCCATTCCCGGATAATATACTCCCGACTTCCATTCCGGAGTAATTTTCTCCTGCACTCCAACGCACTGCAACAGTACATTTCTCCGGGGATGTTGTCTTGCCTGCTCTTTTGTCAGTCTTCCTGCATCAATTTCTCTCTGCACATAAGTCTGGTCTTTTGTCAGCTGCTGCACGTCTTCTGTAAGCCCATAAACACGAGAATCTCCAACATGTACGATCAAATACCATCCGGCAATCAACAGGACTGCCGAAACTGTCGTCCCAAGCAGAAGATTCTTTTCTTTTCCGTAGACAGAAATCATCTGGTTTTCCTCCTGTATCAAGCTTTCCAGACTTTTCGCAATCTCTCTTTTTCTCCTTTCTCCCACTCCCTTTTTCTCCTGCTCCCCAAAAAGAAGTAAGGGAAGTGTTTCTTCAAACCATCTTGCAAGCGCCCGGATCACTTCTCCGCTTGCCACTTCCCCTTTTTCCAGTCCACCCATTCCATCACAGACCGCCGCCAATAAGATTTCTCCTTCTTTTGTCATTGCTGACCGAACTAGCAAGGAATCCTGATTGATCTTCTTTTTAATTCCTCTATCGCTGCACACCGCACTCAACAATTTCATAAACCCTTCTCCTCTCTATTTTTACATGAAATGAAATTCAAACACCTCATCCGACAGACGGATTGTCACATTGTCTGACAGAGCAGTTTCCTGGTATGGGTGTAATGCCTTTCCCTCTACATAAGTTCCATTTGTCGAATTTTGATCCTCGATATAATACTGCCACCCTTGCTTGCTGATTTTTGCGTGACATCTGCTGACCGATGTATTATCCCGGATACAGTAATTGACTTTCCTCTGCTCCTTTCCAATCAAAAATGGCTGCGTATTGATCAGGATTCTCTCTCCTGTATCCTTTCGAAGCAAATATGCAAACTCTGCATTGTGAAGTACTGTTGTTTCTCCTCCCGCTGCATTTAGCAATGTTGTTTCTCCCACGCCTTCACTTGCCATCATATATTCCTCCATATTCCATTCTCTCTCTTCTTCTCTTTTCCTTCTTCCAGGCGAATATCTGCTTTCTGTCCTTCCATCCACTTGTCGTACCTGCCTTTTTGATGTCTGCATCTGTTGGTATGTATGTTGCATTCTTGCTCCGTTCTTCTCTGCATGTTTTTTCTGATTTGTATGCACTGACATCCAAATCATGGCTGCCATTCCTCCGAAAACAGCCAGTATCACCCCTGTTCTCCCGGTTTCTCCTCCGTTTTGGTTCTCTCTATTTTCCAGTGAATCTATTTTTTTACTAAATCTTTTTCGCTCTTTTTCTGCCTGCTCTGTATGCTTCTCTGTTTGCTTTTCTCCCTCCGCCATTGTTTCCGGCTTTTTATAAGGAATTTCAAATGTATCCAATGCCTTTCTGATATGATAGATCTGCACTGCATATGGCACCATCCCCTCCTGGAACACATTAATTCCCACAACTTCCCTGTTGGCATTTAGAAGCGGGCTTCCAGCCCCTGCTCCATATAGTGGAATATTATGTTCGATGACTTTATCATTCTCTCCATCTGGTACCTCCTCCGATTCACTAAGACGGATAACCTCTCCTCGCTCTGATATCTGTGGAATTTTCTCCAAAATTTTTTCCCGGTATCCCTCCCCAGAACAGCCGACAAACGTAATAGGGTTTCCTTCTTCCGGCGGCACTCCTTCCCCTAATGTCAAACTCTCTCTGTCGTATAACTTCGACGACAACTGCAAAACTGCAAAATCCATCCGATCACTCTGCACACTTGCATGAATCTTTGCAGGAACAAACATATTTTTTCCTGTCATTACGTAGATTCCCAACCTTTCATCTTTCTTCGGAAATTCGTTCAGCGCATGCTCTTCCATAATTTTTTCCAAAAGTATCTCATCTGGAACCGCCACATGCTTATTCGTAAGAACTGCTTGCTCGTTGATCAGAAAAGAAGTCCCATTGAGATAATAGGACACTTCCCCTCTGTCGTTTCGATAACCAACTGCTACCGGAAGAACGGCATCCGAAATCATTTCCTCTCTTTCATCTGATTTTGCTGCTCCCTCTTCTGCCACAGTTATCGTCGGAAGACAGCACACTGCCACAACTGTCATCCAGATTACAAGCAACAGCTTTTTCACTTCTTTTGTCATATACACCATCTCCTCTGAATCCATGTCTTTTTCCCGCTTCTTTCTCATAAACTGTTAAAAATGTCTTTGGAGTATCTATGAAAAACAAATATCTTACTTCATTTACTGCACTGCTCTTATCGTCCTCTTTACTCTTCTCCGGCTGCTCTTCTATTCGAGCATCTTCCGACACTAACACCGCTTTCCGTCAATTTACTCTTGAACTATTCCGGCAGGATGTGGCTGCAAATACTATTGGACTACATTACACATTGAAAGATCCATCTGCCTACGATATCGCCCAGGCTCCGGTTACATACGGATCTTTTTCCACAAATACGACCGGAATGATGGCATCTCTAGAAAACAGTCTTTCTGCTTTGTCCCATTATCACTATGAAGATCTCACAGACGAAAATAAACTCACCTACGATATTCTCAAATCTTATTTGCAGACTGCCCAAAAAGGCGCTCCCTATCTCTTATACGAGGAACCATTAGGAGAGATTACCGGAATTCAGGCACAGCTCCCGGTGCTATTAGCGGAATATCCATTTCATGATATAAAAGATGTCGATACATATCTCTCACTCTTATCCTGTACCCCGGATTACTTCAACTCTCTGATCTCCTTCGAAAAGGAGAAGGCAGATAGTGGTCTATTTATCCCGGACAGCACCGTAGATGCTGTGGTCGACCAATGTAGTTCCTTTGTCGACATGAAAGATTCCAATTATCTGCTCACAACTTTTAATGAACGGCTTTCCAAGATACCTGGACTTTCTTCTACTGTAAAAAGGAATTATCAAAAGAAAAATCAAGAAATGATTGCAAATGCTGTCGTTCCAGCTTATGAATCACTGATCGATGCCCTTCTAGAACTGCGCGGCAGTGGAAAAAATAAAAAGGGAGTCTGTTATTTTCCGAATGGAAAAGAATACTATAGCTATGTCGTAGAAAGAGATACCGGCTCACCTCGATCGGTATCGGAAATAAAAAAATTAATCCATGACCAGATTTCCTCTGATCTTTTGTCTATTCAGACATTGTTGTCCAAAGATCCTGAACTTGCCTCGCGTCCTGTCTCTGCCGAAGCACCTCCAGACAAGTCAGATATTTTTCTGCAAAACCAGATTGACCGGAATCAGCCAGAACAGATTTTGACATTGCTGGAACAAAAATCTTCTGCTGCCTTTCCTGCTCCTCCGGACGTAACTGCTCAAGTGAAATATGTTCCCAATGCTATGGAACCTTATCTGAGCCCTGCATTTTATATGATTCCCGCCATTGACGACCAGTCAGAAAATGTAATCTACATCAACCAATCCCGCAATGTCGATACCCTAAAACTATTTACGACACTTGCACACGAAGGCTATCCCGGACACTTATATCAAACAACTTATTTTGCTGAAAAAAATACAGAACCTCTCCGCAGCATTTTTAATTTTAGCGGTTATGTGGAAGGATGGGCAACTTATGCCGAGATGTGCTCCTACTATCTGAGTCCGCTGCCAAAAGACCAGGCTGCGCTGTTTCAAAAAAATGGTTCTCTGACACTTGGACTCTATGCTGCCGCAGATATTGGAATCCATTACGATGGATGGTCGGTACCCGATACTGTACGCTTTTTCTCTGATTATGGAATCAAAGATACCGATGCTATCCAGGAAATATATAATTTGATCCTATCTGATCCGGGAAATTACTTGAAATATTATGTTGGCTATCTTGAATTTATGGAATTGAAAAAGAAAGCGATGAAAATAGACGGAGATGAATTCTCCCAGAAAAACTTTCACCGTGCAGTTCTCGATGTCGGACCTGCCCCATTTGATATTGTTTCTAAATATGCGGTTGATAGATAAGCTGCCCTGTCACACATCCGACTCCTCTGTGGCATACAATACAATAAGATATTTCCAAGGAGGTTTTTATGTCTTTCTTACCAGTATTCCTATTGCTGCTCTTTCTTCTCTTCCTTTTGAATTATCACAAAAGGAAAAAGCTGATTCTTCAGATCCAAAGAATGCCCTCTGAAAAGAAATCGGCTCTTTTGCAGAACTTGCTCCTTCCATATGATTTGTCCTATCTGCCTCTACATGATCTCTTTACCTATCGAGAGGACGCGTGGCTCCCAAAAACCTGCCGCCGTCCTGCTGATACTGCCATCCGCGATGTTTCTCTTCAGGATGCTCTTCTGATCTACTTTGACTATAACGAAAAAACATGTCTGATCAAGTTGAAAAAAGGTCAATATGGAATCTATTTTGGCGGAGAGATCGGACTATATTGTGCTGACCACATTGTCTCTCCCCAAAACAGAACTACAACCCGATTTTTTAGTATAGCAGAATCTGAATTTCTTCCTCTTTCCTTAGAGCTTCTGGAAGAAGACCTGTCCACTTTTCAGCTCAGCAAACGACACTGGCGACTAAGCGGATTCCAAATTGGACGATGTCCTGTTTCCGCAGACTCTCAATTAAAAGTATCTGTTACCTTCGCGGATACATTCATGCTGCAAAGATTCATTCACGGCTTACTGGAAGCAGGTTATTCCGAATGCGAGCTTACGATTCGCAAACTTACGATTTCTTTCCTCTTTCCTTCCGTCAACGAATCCCCCAATTATCATACACGATCCTCGCAGTTTAAAGAGAATGCAGTCAAATGGCAAAACGCTTTTCACTGTCATCTGTATTCTTTCCTTACGCACCCTTTTGACAATACCACAGATAAACTAATCTATCTGCACACTTCTCATCCTTCTATGTTCCGGTATCTATGCCGCATCAGAAGCTGATAGTTCCACATAACGAAAACACTGAATTTTACGATATATCCGATAACAAAATACACTGAATTCTACGAGAATTTCCTTACGGAACCGGAGAGCTTTCCTGCTCTCTGGTTCCGTCTGTCAGAAAATCATTACCCGGCATACATCCCCGATGCAAGCAGTACACTTACTGCAATTCCTGCAAATGTCGCCAAAAGCGCTCCCGCCAGTGTGTATCTCGTCTTTTTGATATTTGCTGTCATAAAATACACAGACATCGTATAAAAGATTGTCTCCGTGCAGCTCATCATGATAGAGGCCACAAGCCCAATGTACGAATCTGTTCCATATTCCTTAAAGATGTCCAGTACCAGCCCTGTAGCTGCTGAGGAAGAAAACATCCTGACGATCGTAAGCGGTACGAGCTGTACCGGAAATCCGATATGTACCACAAACCTGCTGACCACTTCTGCAAAAAAATCTAAAAATCCAGAAGCTCTCAATACTCCTACCGCAACCATCAGCCCGATCAATGTAGGCATAATCTTAATAACAGTAAAAAATCCCTTTCTCGCACCCTTTATAAAATGCTCATAGACTTTTGTCTTCATCAAAATTCCAAAACCGACGATATAGAAAATCACAAAAGGTACGATAAAATCACTCAGATATAGTAAGAACTTCATCTACTCCTCCGTTTTCATAAATAGGCTCTTATCATCTTATGAAAACGGAAAACTATTTATACTGATCTTCCTCCAAAATCCGCTCGATTGCCTCCCGGATCACCTCTGACTTTGCCACTTTCAGGCGCTCACAGTAAGCATTCAGGCGCTTTAACGTCTGTTCATCCAGGCGCAGAGAACAGATCTTCTCCTTATTGTCACTCCCCTTTGGTCTTCCTGGTTTTCCCATAATCTCATCTCCTTTTTTGTATTACAATAATCATAATATATGTATTACAAAAAATCAAGTCTAAAATATGTTTTGGTATTTCAAAAAACACACCAGGATGACAAAATCTCTTTTCCTACACGCGCTTCCTTTTCCTCATCGCCATTGCAAATGCTACTCCGACTACCGTACTGACCAGCGTCGCCACAATCCCCGCCCCGACAATCCCTGCCGGATTTACACTTCCATACTGACTCCGATAGGCAATGATATTGATTGGAATGAGCTGCAAAGAAGAAATATTTAAAATCAAAAACGTACACATATCTCTGCTTGCAATGCTTTTGTCCTTGTTTGGATTGACTTCCTGAAGACTCTTCATCGCCATCAGTCCTGCCGGCGTTGCCGCCCATCCAAGCCCCAGGATGTTTGCAATGATATTTGTTGTAATATGTCTATTTGCTTCGTGTCCTTCTGGCACGTCCGGAAACAGAAAATGTACCACAGGCTGTAGTTTTCGCGATGCTGCAGCGATCAGCCCTGACCGCTGTGCAATTTCCATAAGCCCTACCCAAAAAGACATTACTCCAAGCATTGTAATACAAAGTGTCACTGCTTCCTTGGAAGAGTCCAGCGCCGCGTTCGTGACATCTGCCATCCTCCCTGTCAACGCTCCATAGATAATTCCTACAAGTATCATTCCTGCCCAAAGATCATTTAACAACTTTTTCTCCCCCATATTTATTTTATAAATATACTCTATGTCCCGGGGAACTCTTATATTCTCTAAAGCGGCATCTCCACCCGCTCGATCCGGTTCCGGATATTTCTGTCAGTCTCATCAAACACAAGCTGCTTGTTGTATTGATAATATCTATCGCACTGGTATTCCTGAAGGAATTTTACACTGTAAGCATTCATATTTAGTTCCGTGATAAAGATTGTCATTTCTTGACTGGCTCCAAAGGCAATCTCCATAAAGTCAAATGCATACTCCAGTTTCTGTCCCGCTGATTCCTCCAGCTTTTCATAAGCACCGCGCTCTTCTGCAAAAAGTCCGCGGATTTTCTCAAATGCATCCTCTCCATCAGAAATCTGCTCCTCCTCCAATACCTTCAGATACAGTTCCAATTTCTCGATCCCTTTTCGATAAACAATCTTTTCCGTTTTTGTGAGTAGTTTTGCCCGTTCTTTTTCCTTCTGTTCCTCACAGGTTTCTTCTAAAATTTCCCGGAATGCCTCCACTGCTCCATTTCTCTGACCAAGCACATCTTTGTATTGTTTTAACTTCTCAAACAGCATAGAAACATAAGCTTCCTGCCCAAATACTTTGCGGAAAACTTCTGTGACACGCGCAAGGAGCAGGCTGATCACACTTAGCTTTTCATCAAAAGATGCATGGGAAATCTTTTTCAACAAGATTTCCGGAATCTTTCCTTCCATCACCTGTTCAACCTGATAATCTGCCTCATAGCGGTAATACAGCTCCAGATAATTTGCAAAATCCTTTGCGATCTCCGGAAACTGAATATAGGAACCGACCACATCTCTGTCTACTTTTTTCCCCAGTTTTTCATACACTTGGATCAGCCTTGACAGATCTTCCCATCCTCTTGGTGTTGCGAAGAAGGAGCCATCTACTGTATGTTCCATCTTGTAAAAATAATTTTGTCTGTTTGTCAGATAAGAAATCACTGCCGGGTGAATCCCCTGATGGTAAGCATACTCTTTCCAAACCGAAAAATCTGCTTCCACCTCGATTTTCTTCACGCGGTCCATCGTCACCACATCAAATTCTCTGACGGACTTATTGTACTCCGGCGGATTCCCCGCTGCCACAATCACCCAGCCTTTTGGCACTTCATGATTTCCAAATGTCTTATACTGCAGAAACTGAAGCATTGCCGGAGCAAGTGTCTCCGACACACAGTTGATCTCATCGATAAATAAAATTCCTTCTGACAGCCCTGTTTCTTCTATCTTTTTATACACCGATGCAATGATCTCACTCATTGTATATTCTGTAACCGAATACTCTTTTCCCCCATACTCATTTTTTGAGATCAGCGGTAATCCAATCGCACTCTGTCTTGTATGGTGCGTGATTGTATACGCCACAAGCCCGATCCCACATTCTCTCGCAACCTGTTCCATAATCTGTGTTTTTCCGATTCCCGGTGCTCCTAAAAGAAATATCGGTCGCTGTCTCATCACCGGGATCTCATATTCTCCATATGCATCTTTCAGCAAATATGCTTCGATTGAATCTTTGATTTCTTCCTTTGCTCTCTTAATATCCATATTCCATCTCACCTTCTGTTCTTCTTAATTGTTCTGGCTCCAGTATCAGTTTCATCGCCCACGCCGGCACGTCCACATCACTGTAATCCTCTTTTAAAAATACGAACGCAGTTTCATACAACGGCTTTTTCGCCGGGAATGTTCCATATCCATCTGTAAAATAAATCAGACCACGGAGTCTTCGAAATGCTTTCTTTGCAATCAACTCATTGACATAACCGAACACAGGGCGAAAATCAGTGCCGCCAAATCCATGTATCTCAAACTGCTCCATATAGCGTTCCATCTCTTCCTGATTATGGATCACTACATCTGACTGTACTTTATCATCACACTGGATGATATGCACACAGATTTTTCTGAAAAAGCTCTCCGACTCACTTAACACACTGTATGTCTGCTCTAAAAATTTTCGGATCAGCTCTTCTTTGCACGACATCGATGTATCAACGGCAATGACAAAGTCCTCAACTTTATGCACTTCCTTCGTCTCCTGCGGTTCGATCAATGGTACATTTCCGAACATCTCCATTCCATAGTGATAAAATATATAATCAAAGGTATCTGGATCTACCTGTATTTCCTCTTTTAGTACTGAAAATTTTCTCAAAAATTTTTTATAATCATATCGTGTCCGATTTTCTACGCGCACCTGCTCTGCAAGTGCCTCTGCATCTTCTGATGCTTCTTTTGCAAACGTCTCCATTTTCGTCTGAAGCTTCTCGTTTTCCTCTTTCCACTCTTTCTGCCGTTCCATCATTTTCTGCGGCGGAATTTCCTGATTCCAAAGCTGATGATCATCCACAAAAAACTCTCCTCGCAGTTTTTCAAAATCAGCTTCTCCAATCCATGTATCTTCTTCTCTTCCCGCCTCTTTTTCTTCCAACACTTGATAAATTCCTGCGACTGTCAGCACCTTCATCTTTTCCCGCAGACTCTGATACACTTTTTTCCGATATGGCGAAACATATCTTCTGACTGCGCGTACAGAAAGTCCGTCAATGATCGACTCCACCGCAATATCTGCCGCAAGATCCCACAAAGCGGTATCTACAGTTTTCGGAATCGTCAAATGTCCAAACAGACAATGAAATACTATATGAAGATAGGCTCGATTAATATAGATCCGATCCTTTTTATACAGGTAGATCAATGCATCCGGATAAAAATAAATGCCAAATCCATCTGTCCCCATCCCTGTTATATTCGTCTCCGGCAAAAAGAAAAATCGACTCAAAGACACATCAAGAAATCGCATCGACAAATACAGTTCATTTCTCGCCTGCTTCCAGATATCCATGCAGATCTCAATCTTTTCCAGTTCTCTTTGCTGCTGTTTCTGTATAATATTCATCGCTTCCTCCTCTCTTTTTATCATTGCTTTTCTTATCTTTCTTCCTTCTATAATTCAAACTTCTTCTTTTTCTCTGTTACAGCAAATCTCTGATGATACTGCTCCATCAGATAGCTCATCATCGATGCCTCCCCGGTTATCCCCACCATGTCTATTAATACACGAAGGTTATCCACATTGTCAATACAATGTTCCACATAATATGTGAGAAGTTTCATATCTTTTTTCTTCAAAAGATACTCTGACACATTTTCCACATGAGATTTTAAGTACCCCTCATACTGTTCCTTTGCATCCTCCGCAAGCCGGTACGGATACAAAAGTCGTGCAAATGCAAGTGCCACCACAACTTCTTCCTGCTCATTTTCCACCGCCCACGCAAACCGCTTATCATACTGGTCAAATTGCAATTCATTCTTCACGATACAATTTCGATACCACATCCCACTTCCGTGCGTCTTTGTGACGAGGATCCTCGCCGGAGTATTTTCCACTGCCTCCTCAAAATATTCCGGAAAGATCAGCTTTGCATCTCCATCCGGGCAGTGATACATGACTTCTTGTTCCTCTCCGATCTCAATGAGCAGTTCCCGGAAGCACGACCTTTTTTCGGGAACCACCGTCACATCCATTTTTTCAATCTGATGACATCCGGTAAATGCCCCTGCCCCAATATCTCGAATATCTGTAGAAAACTTCAATCGTTTTAAATTTCTACAATTATAAAACGCATACCGACCGATTTTCTCGATCGTATCCGGCAAAACAATTTCCTCCAACCGTTCTCCACACAACGCATCCTGCCCGGTTTCCTCCTCCGGCGGATGGTCCATATGTGCCGAAAATGCATACGGTGCAATCTCCGTCACCCTGTATCCATCAATTTTCCGCGGAATCACCGCACTCTCTCCATACGAAAAACAGCGCAAAATAATTGCGCTGTCTCCGTTGACTTTTATTTCAAATTCCTTATTCTTCTGTCTCTGTTCCATGTTCCTTTTCCTCTTTCTTCTCGAACACTGTGATATTTTTCTTTCTCAATCTTTCATACACATATCCTCTGAACAATGTATAGATCACAGAAACCATCGGGATAAAGATCAGCATTCCTACAAGTCCCATCAGACTTCCTCCAAGACTGACTGCAACAAGCACCCACATGGAAGGAAGGCCTACAGATCCTCCAACAACGTGCGGATAGATCAGATTTCCCTCCACCTGCTGTAAGACTAAGAATAAGACTATAAAACCGATCGCCTGCATTGGGTTGACCATCAGAATTAGAAATGTACCGATCACACATCCGATAAACGCCCCAAAAATCGGGATCAAAGCTGTAAATGCGATTAACACACCGATCAACAGTGCATATGGCATTCTCAGAATACTCATGCTGATAAAGAACATTGTTCCTAAAATAACCGCTTCCATACACTGCCCGGTAAGGAAATTGGAAAATGTCCGGTAAGTCAGTGAACAAATATCAAGAACAGTACTAACCTTTTTCTCCGGCAAAAATGCATACAGCACCTTCTGGATCTGAACTGTCAGCTTCTTTTTCTGAAGTAGGATATAACATGCAAATACCGCTGAAATAAAGAATGTTGTCAATCCACTGACAATACTTTTTGCCGCTGCAAAAGTTGTATTTAAGACACTTCCTGCTCCATTTCTGAGAAAATCAATTCCGCCTTGGATCATCTTATCCCAGTCAAATTCCATTGTCTCAATCCACTCGATGATTCCCGTATTATTTTGAAATAAATCTTCTGCCCACAGCTCAAGCTTCGGTATAAATACCTGAATGCTTTCTCCCAGCATTAAAATTGTTTTTCCTAGCTGCGGAAATACAACGAAGATTACAACAAAGATAATACCAAGTACAAGCATAATCGACAAGACTAAACTACACGGTTTCTTGATTTTCTGCACAATCTTGTTATTCTTTGCCCATTGATTGGAGAAAAATACTTTCTCCATAAAATTCATCGGAACATTTAGTATGAATGCGATCGCACCTCCCAAAATAAATGGAAAAGCAATGCTAAACAAAAAATGAACCGCATCCAGAACAATTTCATACTTCCACAGACCGATCACGATCAACGCTGTGAAAAGGATCAGTCCGCGGATTTTTTTGATTGATTCGTTATTTAAGTTCATTGAACCCCCTTCTATTTCTTACGGAAGCATTTTAATAACTGAATGATCGGAAGGTTTGCAGCTGCAAGACCATATACGATCAGTAACTGCTGGATGGTCAATGTAGATACTTTAAATACAGAGTGCAGTGCCGGAATCATCAGTACACTTGTAATCAATACTAATCCGAGAAGGAATGCCCCGATCAGATAAATATTGTTCCACATTTTTTTCTTAAAGAGAACCGGTCTGTCTGATTTACAGTTAAATCCATGAACAAGTCTTGCTGTACAAAGAGTACCAAATGCCATTGTACTTGCAAGCACTGCATCGCCACCCTTGAATCCAATTAAAAATGCGATCATTGTTGTTACACCGATAGAAAGACCTTCTGTTGCAATCTTAATCAGGAAATCTTTTGTCAGAATAGATTCGTTCATCGGACGAGGTTTTTCATTCATGACATCTTTTGTATGTGGTTCCAGACCAAGTGCAATTGCCGGAAGGCTATCTGTCAGCAAGTTGATAAACAATAAGTGTACCGGTGCAAATGGAACCGGAAGACCTGCGATAGATGCATACAATACCGCAAGGATCGCACCAAAGTTACCGGATAACAGGAACTGGATGGAACCTTTGATATTTTTATAGACATTACGTCCGTTTTCTACTGCCTTAATAATTGTTGCAAAGTTATCGTCTGTCAGTACCATAGATGCTGCATCTTTGGAAACTTCACTTCCTGTGATTCCCATTGCAACACCAATATCCGCCTGCTTTAATGCAGGGGCATCGTTGACACCGTCACCTGTCATAGATACGATATTTCCTTTTTCCTGCCATGCGCGCACAATACGGATTTTATGTTCCGGTGAAACTCGTGCATATACTGACACATGCTCTACAAAATCTTTTAACTCTTCATCCGATAAATTATCAATCTCCGCACCTTCACATGCCTCTGATTCGTCTTTTAAAATACCAATTCTCTTAGCGATCGCTGCCGCTGTCACCTTGTGGTCACCTGTGATCATAATTGGCTTGATTCCTGCGCGGATACATTCTGCAACCGCATCTGCAGATTCTACTCGCGGCGGATCCATCATAGAGATCAGACCAAGGAAGATCAGATTGTTTTCATCTTCCAGGCAAAGATCTCTTTCATCTTCCATCTTCTTATATGCAAATGCAAGCACACGAAGTCCGCCTCTTGAAAATTCCTGGTTCTGTGCTTCGATCGCTGCTTTGTCAGCATCTGTGATCGGGCAGACACCATCTCCCTTTTGAATATAAGCCATACGGTTTAAGAGTACATCTACTGCACCCTTTGTGATCATGACACGCTCTCCGTCCATCTCATTGACAGTGGACATTAATTTTCTGTCACTGTCAAACGGAATCTCTGTCTTTCTCGGATAGGCTTCTCTGACATCCATTGTCCCTACTCCAAGTCTTGTTCCGATATTGATCAGAGCTGTCTCTGTCGGGTCACCGATTTCCATACCATCTACGTTTGTAGAGTCATTACAGAGAATACTGTAATCCAACAGCTGTCTTTGCTCTTTCTTCTGAATATCGATCTCGGCTGCCGGAATTCTCTTTTCGTTTACATAATAATCTTCTACTGTCATCTTATTCTGTGTCAGAGTACCTGTCTTATCCGAACAGATGATAGATACACTTCCAAGTCCTTCTACAGCCTGAAGCTTACGGATGATCGCATGTTCTTTTGCCATCTTCTGTGTACCAAAAGAAAGAACGATCGTCACGATAGAGCTTAATGCCTCTGGGATTGCCGCTACTGCAAGGGCAACTGCAAAGAGGAATGCATCTCCGATAGAATCTCCACGGAATACATTGATTCCAAATAAAATACCACAGAAAATTAAAATAATGATAGATAATTTCTGTCCAAACTGATCTAAGTTGATCTGAAGTGGAGTACGTTTCTCAGAAGTTGTTTTCAACAATGTTGCGATCTTACCAACCTCTGTCTCCATACCGATTCCGGTTACAAGGAAAGAACCTCTTCCGTAAGTGACAAAGCTTCCTGAGAATACCATGTTTGTCTGGTCTCCAAGTGGAACTTCTCCAGAAATCACTTCATCTGACTTTTCTACACCAAGACTTTCACCTGTAAGGGCGCTCTCGTCAATTTTCAAGCTTGCATTCTGAAGAATACGTCCGTCTGCCGGCACATAGTCTCCGGCTTCCAGCATAACTTCATCACCAACGGTTAATTCTACCGAAGGAATCTGGATCACATTTCCATTACGAAGTACCTTCGCTGTCGGACCTGATAATTTCTTTAAACTGTTTAATGACTGTTCTGCCTTGACCGTCTGCACAGTTCCGAGAATCGCATTCATCGTGATTACGACTAAAATAACGATCGCACTCTCTGCATCCCCGAGGAATCCAGATACAATCGCTGCTGCGATCAGAATGATTACAAGGAAATCTTTATACTGTTCCAGGAAAATCTGAAACGTGCTCTTTTTCTTTCCTTCCACCAGCTCATTCTTTCCATATTTTTCCTGGTGTTCCCTGACCTGCTGGTCTGTAAGCGGCTCCTGCTGGCCGTTTACCTTTTTTCTTGTCTCTTCTTTCGACAATTGATAAAATTTGTCCATGTTTCACCCTCCTATCCTGCAATGAAGAAGTTTCTATCTGTCACCATAGGTTCTTCCAACGCCTCCTGCTGCTATATGACCTTGTCTTTATTATGCCAGAATCTGTAAAAACATTTCAACATCAAAGAAAAAGATCTTATAACTGTGAAATAAAAAATGACGAGACTTTTATTGCATATGTTTGTTATATGCAATAAAAGTCTCGCCATTTAATTACGATACGGATGAATTTTCATCGTCCTGACGTCATCGTAAACGTTGGGTAACGCTAGCTACTCCCTTTTATTCATTATGGTTACTATACGACAATCTGATTCACATTGTCAACTATTTATTTCACTTTCATAAAAAATTTATTTCTGTCCGGTCGTATCATAATTTAAAAACTCTTTGACAGTAGGATGAATCACAATAACAGACACAGTAATGACAGCCAATAATACACTTACAAACATGATTCCCCTTGGATTCCATACTTCTCCTAGCATCCCACCGACAAAATTTCCAAATGGAGAAATGGCCATTCCAAGTGTCGTTTTCATGGCAGAAACTTTTCCTCTTTTATTGACTGGAGTTCTCTGCATTACGGTGGAATTCATAATCATATTAAATATCATCTGAAATCCAAATGCTAAAAAAAACAAAAGAAGGATTATCCAATATTGATTGCTTAGTACAGCTACTCCTATCATGAGGATGAAAGAAAATAATGATATTTTATACCAATTATATTTCTGAGATGCCTTAACTCTCACAACTGACAACACAGTCATCCCTATTAATATACCAATACTCTGTGCCGCACTCAGTACACCATATCTCGTCATTCCAAGCTGTGGATTATCCACAAACCAAGGAATGATCAGTACTCTAATGATCCCGAATAAAAAATTAATAAAGAATGACATCACGATCACCCGGATCATCCCTTCATACCTTAGCACAAAATGAATACCGTCCTTAAAATTTTCACGAAACGTGCCTTTCGATTTCTCAGACACAACATTCGGAATTTTTATAAATATTTCTGTACTTGCTGAAAACAAATAAGAAATACCATTAATCAAAAACATCACTGGCGCTCCAAGTTGGGAATAAATCGCTCCGCCTAAAGATTGACCAAAGATCTCTGCACCTGTTGTTGCAATCTGATACACAGAGTTTGCCCTCATAACATTTTCATCCGTAACAATATCTGGAAGCGAAGATTCCACTGCTGGATTAAAAAAAGCTGAACAAATCCCATCTATTACTGCTACTGCCATCAGCATCCAGATTTTCAGAATTCCAAATCTGAAGGCTACTGTGACAAGCAAAATACTTACTCCCCGGATTAAATCCCCTATGACAATCAGTTTCTTTCTGTCTACTCGGTCTACCATTATGCCCAAAAGCGGTCCCAATAGAACCTTTGGAACTGTGACAAGAGCCATAATCGTTCCCATGACAGCTGTAGAACCAGTCAGTTCCAAAACAAAAAAGCTCAAAGCAATCGTATAAAGTGCATCCCCGAATGCCGATACGAGCTGTCCCTGCCATAATAAAAAAAAGTTACGGTTCCATAATTTTGACTCTTTTTTCATATTTCTATGCCCCATATTTGACTGGTTTCATGTTGTTATTTTCTAAAAATTTTTGTGTTCTCTTTTCTGTAATTATATCTCATTCCCACTCGTTTTTCTATTCATAGATTACAAAAAATGCCTTGTGTGCAAATCACGTCTGCCAACATCTTCTCCATAAAACCCCAAATTTCTTGCATAGTCTGAAATAAAAATCTCTTTCTCTCTTCCCTCTAATAAATTGCTTCTTCCGTTTCAAAATCAAACAGAATCATATCTTTTGTATCAAATCCAAAAAATACCTTATCCTCTTTTCGGATCTTCGTATCTGCTTTCACTCTCGCAGACACTTGCTGCCCTTCGTAAGTAAAATAAAGATAAGCCTCTGCTCCCAGCATTTCATAGACACTCACCTGTGACTGCAACACCAGATCACTCACTTCGGATTCTTCTGGACTCCATACTTTCACATGCTCTAGCCTCACTCCCATCGTCACTTGCTTACCATCATACCCTTCATTTCTTAGCCGCTCTTTTCTTCCATCTGTAATCTGCACTTCACAATCTGCAGTTTCCAAAAAGACACCCGTTTTCTTCACACGGCATATTCCCGAAATAAAATTCATCTGTGGTGATCCGATAAATCCGGCAACAAATCTATTTGCAGGGAAATCATACAGCCGTTGCGGTGTATCTACCTGCTGGATGATCCCATCTTTCATCACGACAATGCGTGTTCCGAGTGTCATCGCCTCTGTCTGGTCATGGGTCACATAAATGAACGTAGTCTGAAGTTCCTTGTAAAGTCTCATGATCTCAATCCGCATCTGTGTACGGAGTTTTGCATCGAGATTGGACAACGGCTCATCCATCAGAAACACTTTCGGATGTCTAACGATCGCACGTCCCATTGCCACTCTCTGCTTCTGTCCTCCTGAAAGCTGTCCCGGTTTTCTATCCAGAATCTCTTCAATCTTCAAAATCTGTGCTACCTCGTGTACCCGTTCTTTGATCTCTTTTTTCGGAACTTTCTTTAACTTCATACTGTAAGCAATATTTTCGAATACGGTCATGTGAGGATACAATGCATAGCTTTGAAATACCATTGCAATATTCCGATTGCAGGACTCCACCTCGTTCATTCGCTCACCATCAATCAGAAGTTCCCCCTCCGAAATAGATTCCAATCCGGCGATCATCCGTAACGTTGTCGATTTTCCACATCCGGAAGGTCCTACAAAGATTACAAATTCTTTATCCGGAATCTCCAGTGTAAAGTCCTGAACAGCCGTCACACCGCCTTCATATTTTTTGTATACATGATTTAAAGTGATCTCTGCCATTCACTACACTCCTCTTTCTCTTCTCCTTGATCCAAAATAGAAAAAATATCTGCTACGGAAGGCAATACAACATCTGCCAAATCCTGAAAATCTTCCTTCCTACTGACACCGCTCAACACTCCAACTGCCTTCCCCTTACAATTTTTCGCAAATCTCATATCATTATAAGTATCTCCGACTACTGCAACTTCTTCTGGTTCAAGCCCATATGCTTTACAGAATGTTTCAAACATATCCGGATCCGGCTTTGGTCTTGCTACCCCATCATCGGCTCCAACATAATCGATCAAGTCTTCAATCTGCAATTTTCTCAGACAATGTCTTGTAGAAGCAATCGTATCTGTTGTGGCAATACCGATACGAATTTGTCTTTTCTTTAGCTGCTGAAATAATTCTGGAAGATCTGTAAATGTCTGAAACTGCATCTGGCTGTCTGTTACAATTTTTTCAAACAACCTGACAATCTGCTCCTGTGCCTTCCTGCTGTCTATGTAGATTCCCTTACTTGCAAGTGCCTCTGTAATTTCCTCTGCAATTTCTTTATTGGATTTATAAGCAAGTGCACCATTGGGATCTATATCATCCTCGAAAACTCCCATTGCCTCCATTACTACATCCGCATGTTTCTGATCCGGCGATATCTGATTCTCAGTTAAAAATTCTGGTACAACTCTTTTTGCCGCCTGCACCCAAAATGAATGAAACTCTATCAAAGTCCCATCTTTGTCAAATAAAATTCCTTTTATATCCATTGTTTCCTCTTCTCTCTAAATCATCCCGGATGCTTTCTGAACCATCTCTCCAAACGTCTTGCACTGTGGTGTTTTTGCCCCATGGTAAATTGGATTGACATATCCTAAGAATGTACCATCTTCTTTTCGGACATCCAGACGCATCCATTCATATTCTCCTGCTGAAAAGAGAATCTCTGTCTTCGCCTCATAGACCCCCTTCTCTATCTCCGTAAGTTCCATCCCCATTCTGACACGGTTGATCACAGCATATACAACCGGGCACTCTTCCAGTCCACGAATGACCACCTGATATTGTATACGCACCGCTTCCTTTGTTCCAACAGGAATATGTTCTCCCGGAAGATAGGTTTCTCCATCGGCTGTAATTTCTACCTCCAGTGTGCAATATCTGCTCACATAAATATGTCCTTTTCTCAAATTTTGCAACAGTTTCGTCGGTGTCAGCCCTTTACTGAATACATGCGTTCCCGGATCTCCTGCCACAGATGGCTCTAAAGCCCCGTCATATCTCTCCTCGATCAGATTGTGAGAATCACTTCCCCCAATTCCGTAGATTCGATACCCTTCCTGCCACAGCAAATCTAAAAACCGGATTGCTTTCTCATTGGATTCCTTTGCATATTCATATGTAGGATCGTTTACAATTTCCAGAAACTGAACCATACGAAGTGGAATCGAATGAAATTTCCATTTCCAAACATGTAAAAACGGATGATTGATGCTCACAAGCCATCCTCTTTCTGCTGCTTCCTGCAAAATCTCCGTAACCCATGTTTCTGCCTGTTCGGATGCCGGTCTGCAGATGATTTCTTTGATTCTGGACGGAAGTCGGTCAATTCCAAAAAGATTACAGTGCCCTTTTTCAGCAGTCACCTCAACTCCCGGAACAATCATCACTTCTGTATGCTTCCATCCCGTATGAATCACATTGTGCTCCGTCGGTACATAGAAATCCATTTGCATCTGCTTTGCCTTCTCCATTGCATTTGCAACAGTTTCTTTTCCATCTGACAATCTCGTATGCGTATGGAAATCCCCTTTATACCACCTTTCTTCGCCATTAAATTTCTGATTCCACGAAAATTGATCATAATACAGAGGGCATTTTTGTTCTTCGGAAACCCAGCATTCTTCTCCAATGCTTTCCTTAATTTCCTTTTTTTCTCCGGTGATCTCAAAGGTAACTGGTATCGTCTGTGCCCCCAAATATTTCCGGACCTCCTCGGTAAAAATGCAAAGTGTCAGTTTCCAACTTCCCTGACCAATTTTTCCCGGAACACCTCCGATGGTCGTACATTCCGAAGATGACCCAATCTGAATGACTCTCTCACTGTACCCTAGTAATTTTTGGAATCGGGTCTTTCCGCTTTCATCCTGAAGAAACAGATATCCCATCAGCATTTCTACTTGTTCCACATCTAACATGATAGAAAGGACTTCCAGAGGTTCTGAAATCAGAACCTCTGCCTCTAAAATCCCATCTGTATTTTTGTTTATCTCAAATGAAATTTTTTCTCTCACACTTTTCTCCTCGCTTGTTTTATTTATTGACACTATCCAATGCTTTCTGTGCGGTCTTCTGCGCTTCATCCAATGCTTCTTTTGCGGAAATACCTTCAATTTCTACTTTATCTGCTGCAATACGCAATGCATCCATTACTTTTCCTCCGGTTGGATCTTCCGGCATGATCGATGCATGTGCTGCCTGCTGCAATGGAACAAGTGCCTGTGGATGTTCATTTGTATATGCTTCAAATGCCTCTACTTCCTGTGTGGAATTGCGCACAGCAACATAACCTGTTCCCATAGACCACTTTGCCTGATTTTCCGGCGTAGTAAAGAATTTCATAAATTCATATACCCCTTGCTTTTCTTCTTCTGAAGATCCCTCCAACATTACAAGCTGTAATGCTCCTGCAACCGGCGCTGATGGATTGTCTCCCCATCCCGGCTGCTCCATTGCAGCTACAATATCAAAATCAAGGTCTGCCTGATCTCCGGAAGATCCTGTATAACCTCCTGCCTTATTTTGCAGGACATCATCAATTGTTTTATACCAGTATTCCCATCCTTGTCCGCCAGAATGGATTCTCATCGTTTTATCTTCATGGATCCACTTACGGAAGCTTTCCCATACTTCTACCCACTCTTCGGAGTTGATCAGCACTTCTGTTTTGTCCTCGCTGAAGATTTGTGCTCCATTGCTGAGCGCCGCATCGATCATATTTCCAGATCCCCACATCGGCTCCCATCCATAGAATTCCTCTCCTTTTGACATTTTCTTTGCCGCTGCCTCCAAATCCTGCCATGTCTTAATGTCTTCTGCCTGGATACCTGCTTCTTCAAAAGCAGCTTTATTGTAATACATGACTTGAGTAGTTCCATATGCAGGGAATGCAAACAACTTTCCATCATCGATTCCCTGATTGTAAAATACCTCAATATAATCTTCTTTTTCAAACGCCTCATCGTCGTCTACAAATGGCTGAATATCTGCCACCAAGTCTTTTCTAGAAAGATTTCTCGCCTTATCTACATCAAGAAGTGCCATATCCGGAGCTTTTTTTCCTGCAATTCCTGCCTGCAGTTTTTCATATGTCTCATCATAGTCTGCCTGTGTCACGCTGTTGATCTCATATTGATCCTGTGAAGCATTAAACTCTTCCACCATATCTCCAAGAACTCCAACTGCAGTCTTTCCTCCGGAATACCAAAAATCAATCTTTACTTTTCCATCCTCAGTCTTTGCTGTCTCCTCTTTTTTTGCTCCTCCACATCCTGCAAATGCAGATGCTGTCATTGTACAAATTAACCCGATTGCCATGATTTTCTTTAATTTCATATATTTTCCTATCCTTTCATTCCTGTGTCGCCGCCGATTCCATTGATAAACCACTTCTGTGTAAACATAAATAAGATTAAAAGCGGCACAACGATAATCGTGCTTCCTGCCATTACTTTCGGCCATTCAGTTCCATAAGCTCCGCCTTCGATAAAATATCTGCGAAGTCCCTGTGAGACAAGACTCATCTCCGGTGAATCCGTGATCAGCGAAGGCCACATATAATTATTGTAACTACTGATAAAACTCATCAGCCCAAATGTAATAAATGACGATTTTGTCATTGGTGTTACGATTTTCCATAAGATTTTCCATGCATTTGCTCCATCGATTTTGGCTGCTTCCACCAGACCTGCCGGAACTTGCATAAATGCCTGACGCAAAAGGAAAATCCCAAAAATGCTGACTGCATTTGATATGATCAGTCCTGTATAAGTGTTAAGTAAGTTCCAATTAGATAAAATGATATAACTTGGAACATACGTTGCTGCTGTTGGAAGCATATACGTCGCCATGATTACAGCAAACAACATTTTTCTGCCTCGAAATTTCATAAACACAATCGCATATGCGATCATTGCTCCTGTGACAACTTGAATTGCAACTGTACATACAGATACAAATAAACTGTTGCCAATATATCTTACCATTGGAGATTCAAACAAAACTTCCGAGAAATTCTGCCATTGTGCAGTCTCCGGCAGAAAAACACTGACATCCATAATTTCCGCCTTCGTTTTTAATGCACTGATAATCATCCATACAAATGGAAATGCCGTCACAAGACTTGCCAAAAGCAGTACCGCCATTTTTAACAGATGCAGTAAACTATTTATAATCTTCCTGCCCGGCCCGAACATTACTGCCCCTTGTCTGCGGGTCTGTTGTCCCGTCTGATATCCATTTAATAGTTTCTGTCCTTCCATGCTGTTCCTTTCTAATAATGTACCCATTTTTTCGATGCCGTAAATTGCACACAGGAAAGCAGTACTGTGATCAAAATAATCACGATTGCAACTGCAGTCGCCTCTCCCATGTTAAATTCCTCAAACCCTAATTGATAATACATGTACAGCAAAGTTCTTGTACTTCCTGACGGTCCACCCTGTGTCAGAATCTGAATCTGGTCATATGCCTGAAGAGAATTGACCATCGTAATGATCATGAGGAAAAACGTAGTTGGGGAAATGCACGGAATTGTAATATCACGAAACCTCTGCCATTTCTTTGCCCCATCCAGTCCACACGCCTCATACAGATCTTTTGGCACTTTCTCCAGAGCTGATAAATAAAAGATCATTGCATAACCAAGACTCTTCCAAACTGTTACCAGTATTACGGACAGCATCGCTGTATCTGAGCTTTGAATCCACTGCAAGCCCGGTAAATGGAAAAATTTTAAGACTGTATTTGCCATTCCTACTTGAGGTTCAAAAATCCATGTCCACACAATGGAAACTGCTACGGTCGGTGTTACCCACGGAGAGAATAGAATAAATTTATAAATTCCGCTCCCTCTAAAATTTTTCTGAAGCAGCAAGGCAAGCAGCAAGCCCCCGACAATTGTCGGAATGATCGTCCCCACGCTAAATAGAATTGTATTTCCCAGTGCTTCATAGAACCGTTCATCGGTGAACAAAGATTTAAAGTTGTCAAAAAACACAAAATTGTATGTGGGACTCATATAATCCCAATCGGTAAAGCTGATAAATAAAGACCTGAATATTGGATAAATCCAGAAAACGATCAGCGGGATCAGGGCTGGTATGACAAACAACCAAACTCCTCCCATCTGTTTCAGCCTTTGCATAATGCTCTTTCGGTTCATAACTTTCTCCTTTCCGAAACGCATTATACAAGGCATTTATAAAATCTACTTTCCTGTTTTTGTAAAGAATACATTAAATATTAAGAGCATTATGAGCTGTGTCCCCGGAAGTGATAACCAGATACCATTGATTTTGAAAACATATGGTAATAGAAAAATCAAAAATGGTGCCACGACAATTGTCTCACCATAAATAAGCTGCATTGCTTTTTTCACCTGAAGTGTCGCATTCAAATAAGAAATATGGAACTTTGCCAGTCCGGTGAACAAAAATGAAACCGCACTGACTGCCATCCCGGTTCCAAAATAAGCCTGGGAGTCCATCTGCATTCCAAAAACATCCGGAATATATTTTGATACTAAAATCACGATGACAAAGAAAACAGCACCCATTCCTACAACTGCAATCGATGCGATTTTTTTCACGAAACGAAGTTCTTCCATTTTTTTCGCTCCACTGTAAAAACTCATCAATGGTTGTGTGCCATCTCCAATTCCCATGAGCATAGACTGCACTGGGAAGACAATGTAGGAAATTACCGCATAGCACGCAACTGCTGCATCTCCTCCATATTTCAGACACTGTAAATTTGTGAAAAGCAGCACGATCGACGGGGCAAGCGACAATCCAAATGCGGAAATTCCTATTTTTAGAATTTCCCCGATCATCTTATGTTGCCACACTACCTTGAGATGTACTTTCTGCCTACCATAAATAAGATAGGAACTGATCACCAACACAACAAACTGTGCAGCAATTGTCCCAACTGCCGCTCCCCGGATTCCTATTTTTACAACAAACAATAACAGATAATTCAATACCCCATTGACTCCCATCCCGGCAGCCATGCTGACCATCGCCTGAAACGCAAGATTCCGATTCCGGAGCATTGGAATAAATCCGGTTCCCATCACCTGAAAGACTGCGCCGAAAATAATAATCTGAATATACTCTACGGCTTTCTGGTATACATCCCCTTTTGCTCCTAGCGCACTTAGAATAGCGGGATATGTAAATCCAAGCACAATAAGTAATACCATTGCTGCTGCAAACAGAAGTGTGATGGTCTGATGATACACCACTTCTCCTCTCTCTTGTTCTCCCTTCCCATTGCTATTGGAATACAGCACACTTCCCCCACTGCCAATTCCGATTCCCACTGCAGTGATCACCGCTGCAATCGGCCATGCGATATTGATGGCCGCAAGTCCTGCATCCCCAACTGCACGCCCGACAAACAAGCCATCCATCACCCCATAAAGACCGGACATCAAAAGTGAAAACACCGTTGGAATACAGTCCTGTGCGATCCTTTTTAATAAATATTTTCGATTCATTTGTTTTGCTTCCTTACCTTTTTCCTATAAATTGGTTGTTTGCACAACTTCTTCATTATAACTGATATCTTAATTTTATCAAAAAAATCTTTTTTAAATCTCTGTAAAATCTAATTTTTCATCTGACAAAACAGTGATCTACATGCCTGCATCGAACAACGAATCTTCTGTGAACAAAAAAACTGCCACAGCATAGCATCTTACTATACTGTGGCAGTTCCGCTCACTTCCAACTTTCTCAGAGTTTCTCATCCATTCGTTGGATTCTTTCTATACACAAATTAGTTTGTGATTGTGCACTCTGTTTCTTTATCAAATACATGAATCTTTTCTGCATCGAATGCAAACTTCACTGTATCACCTGTTCTTGCTGTTGTTCTTGGGTCAACTCTTGCTGTCATGCTTGATCCAGCATAGTCAAAGTATAAGTAAACTTCAGCACCTAACATTTCATATACACGAATCTTAGATTCGATAACTGTGTTTGGAGAAGATGCAATGAACATTGGCTCATCGTGAACATCTTCCGGACGAATACCAAGTACAACTGTTTTTCCGTCATATCCGCCTTCGATTAATTTTTTCGCTTTTGCTGGTGGAAGTTCGATTGCTGCTCCTCCAACTTCAAGAGCTACTTTATTTCCATTTACTTTACATGTTGCATCTAAGAAGTTCATCTGTGGTGATCCGATGAATCCAGCAACGAATAAGTTACATGGTGTATCATATAATACCTGTGGTGTATCTACCTGCTGAACGATACCTGCACTCATAACTACGATTCTTGTACCAAGTGTCATAGCCTCTGTCTGGTCATGAGTAACGTAGATGATTGTTGTACCTAATCTCTGGTGTAATTTAGAAATCTCGATACGCATCTGTCCTCTTAATTTTGCATCAAGGTTTGATAAAGGCTCATCCATAAGGAATACTTTTGGATTACGAACGATAGCACGACCCATAGCAACACGCTGTCTTTGTCCACCAGATAATGCCTTCGGTTTACGATCTAATAAGCTTTCAAGGTCAAGAATCTTAGCAGCTTCTTTTACCATTCTGTCGATCTCATCTTTTGGAACTTTTCTTAATTTCAGACCGAATGCCATGTTATCATATACTGTCATATGTGGGTACAAAGCATAGTTCTGGAATACCATCGCAATATCTCTGTCTTTTGGCTCTACATCATTTACCACTTTGTCTCCGATTTTCAATTCACCGGATGTGATTTCTTCCAGACCTGCGATCATACGAAGTGTTGTAGATTTACCACATCCTGAAGGACCTACAAAGATGATAAATTCTTTATCTTCAATCTCAAGGTTGAAGTCTTTTACAGCTTCAAAACCATTTGGATATGTTTTGTTAATGTGTTTTAATGATAAACTTGCCATTGTTACATTTCCTCCTAAACTTTCCAATTCATATCTTATTTCGTTTTTCGATATGATTAGTATAAGTGAAAATCAAATCTTGTTCCATGCTCCACTTGCACAAACTTTTTGGGAATTAGTATACAAGTTGCTCAAAACACCTCTAAATCAGGCTGTTATATACATCTCTCTTGGAAATCCCGCGATCCTTTGCTACCTTTTTCATCGCTTCCTTCTTATCGATTCCCTGATCCATATAATATTGTACATGGTCTTCCAGTGACATCTGCTCCCACTGACTTTGTGCTTCCTTTCGTATCTCTTCTCTGCTCTTTCCTTCCACTACGAGCACGCACTCTCCCTTTGGATCCGTTTCCTCGTAATAGACGATCGCCTCTCTTAAAGTTGTCACAAATGCAGTCTCATGCTTCTTTGTCAACTCCCGGCACACCGTGATTCTTCTATTGCCAAGTACTCCCTCCAGCTCCTTTAAGGTCTTCACAAGTCTGTGTGGAGCTTCATATAAAATGATAGTTCTCGTCTCTTGTTCCAGTTCCTTTACGACTTCCTGGCGCTCTTTCTTATCACTCGGAAGAAATGCTTCAAATGCGAATCTTCTCGTGGCAAGCCCGGAAATTGTTAATGCCGTAATACATGCCGCTGCCCCCGGAAGTGATGTGACTGTGATTCCGGCTTCGTAACACATTTTTACAAGCTCTTCTCCCGGATCTGAAATTCCCGGTGTACCCGCATCTGTAATGAGTGCAATATTCTGTCCTTCCAAAAGTTTCTGTACGAGTTTCTTTCCTTTTTCAATTTTATTATATTCGTGATAGCTCGTCATCGGCGTCTTGATTTCAAAATGATTGAGCAGTTTAATACTGTTTCTCGTATCTTCTGCAGCAATCAAATCCACTTCGCCAAGTACTCTTACCGCCCGGAAAGTCATGTCTTCCAGATTTCCGATCGGTGTTGCACATAAATATAAAATACCTGCCATGGCACTTTTCCTTTCTTCTTCCTTTTTCTCAGCGAGCCTGCTGCCACTAACGTTATGTCTACTATTTCATGCTGTATCCCTGAAGCAATTCTTCTGTATAAACTCCAGGCTCTCTGTACACGATTAACGGTGGCTCTACCTTCATCCGCGGTCTCCCACCTCTTGATCCTTCAATCAGCACCATATTCGGTTCTTTATCGATATATGGGTGCACAAGCCGCATCCGCTTCGGTTCAATTCCATGCATAGACATTTTCGTAAGAATTTCCGGCAATCGGAACGGTCTGTGTACCATATAAAATCTTCCCTTAAATTTCAGAAGTTTTGCACTCTCCCTTAAAATATCATCCAGTGTACACAACACTTCATGACGGGCAATCGTCTTTGCATCAGCCTCATTCTTAAGTCCATGTTCTCCTAACATGTAAGGCGGATTTGTTGTGATCACATCAAAAGAAGCGGGAGAAAATATCGTGCCCGCCTCCTTGATATCGCCTGTCTGAATCGTTATCTTCTGCTCCAGATGATTGTGTGCCACACTTCTTTGCGCCATATCCGCACTTTCTTTCTGGATCTCCAGCCCAGTAAAATGTTCCCCTTCTGTCTTTGCTTCCAGAAGGATTGGAATGATTCCCGTTCCTGTTCCAAGATCCAGCGCGCTCTCTCCCTTTTTGACTGCAGCAAAATTAGAAAGGAGCACTGCATCCATGCCAAAGCAGAATCTTCCCGGATGCTGGATGATTTCATACCCATGAATCTGGAGATCATCTAATCTCTCTTCCTGCTTTAAATTAGTTGTCATCTAACTTCGATTCTCCTGTACCTTTCTCAAGCGCAGCCAGCTCTCTCATCTGCTCTTTCGAGAGTCTGACTTCATTTTTCTTCCTTCTTGGTTTAAATTTCAATTCAGAAACTTTATATTCTCTGATCTCTTTCTCATCGTTGTCAAGCTTCACGATCACCTTCACAAGCTGTCTTAACACGCTCAGGCTATGAACCTCCCCTTTCAGGCCTTCCACAGTCGTGACCGTATCTCCTACAGAAGGAAGGTGACTGTTTAATTCTTCATAGGTCTCCTGCTCATTTGTCAGGCAGCACATTAACCTGCCGCATACTCCGGAGATCTTTGTCGGATTCAGAGACAAATTCTGCTCTTTCGCCATCTTGATCGATACCGGTGCAAATTCTGACAAGTAGGTGTGACAACAGAGCGGTCTTCCACAGACTCCAATACCTCCGCGGATCTTTGTCTCATCTCTGACCCCGATCTGTCTTAATTCAATTCTTGTGCGGAAGACTGCTGCAAGATCTTTTACCAGTTCCCGGAAGTCAATTCTTCCATCGGCTGTAAAATAAAACAATACTTTGTTATTATCAAATGTATATTCTGCATTGATCAGCTTCATCTCCAGTCCATGTTTTCTTATCTTCTCAAGACAAATCTGAAATGCTTCTTTTTCTTTTTCTCTGTTCTTTTCTTCCGTTCGGCGGTCTTCTTCTGTCGCGATACGGATCACCGTCTTTAGCGGCTGCATGATCTGGTCATCTGGAACATCCTTCGGTCCTGTCACTACATTCCCAAACTCAATTCCTCTTGCAGTCTCTACGATCACCTGATTTCCTCTTTTGACATCAAATTTCCCCGGTGAAAAAAAATAAATCTTCCCTGCCGTGCGAAATCTTACCCCGATTACTCTTGCCATTGTTCTAGTTCTCCTTTATTGTCAGCAGTAACAGTTCCATGACAAGATCAAAGTTTACATTCGCCTTCAGACGTGCTTTCGCCTTCTCGATGCTGTCTAAGATCTTCTCAATTCCTTCATAGGAACTTTTACTTGCCCGTTCTTTGATATAATTCAGCTGGTCAGCAAATACAACGCCATCTACATCTTTTGTCGCCTTGTAGAGAAGAATATCCCTGTACCAGATCATGATAATGTCGAGATAATCTGTGATATCTAACTTATAATTATTGATCCTCTTAATTGCCTCCACAATCTCATACAGTTCCATATCATTAATATATTTTAAAAGCTGCACCGCTTCTTCCTTGATCTCATTGAAATGTTCGGAAGTCGCCAGCATGATCGCACGTCCCATATTTCCCTGTGCAAATGCAGTGCAGATATCCGCTTTATAGTCCGGAATCTCCATCTCTTCCATCAAATATTTCTTAATCAGCTTGTCTTTGATATTCCTCAGTTTTAACATGACACAACGGGAACGGATCGTCGGTAAAAGCACTTCTGCATTTTCTGTCAGAAGAAAGATTACTGCATAAGACGGCGGCTCTTCTATTGTTTTTAAAAGAGCATTCTGTGCCTGCACAGTCATTTTATCCGCCTCTGGAATAATATAAATCTTATATTTACTACTGTACGGCTTGATCAAAATGTCGTTGTTCACCTGTGTGCGGATATCATCGACACTGATCGAATTCGGCTTTTCATGTGTCACCTTGATAATATCTGGCTGATTATTTCCATCCGCCTGCTTACAGGAACGACATTCTCCACAAGGTTCTACTCCCTCTCCCTCGCACTGAAGTGTCCTTGCAAATAAGTCTGCAAGCATCTTCTTTCCGGAGCCTTTCTGTCCGTTCATAATATATGCATGGGAAACTTTGTCCATCTTCACCGCATTCTGAATATACTCAATAATCTCATTATGTCCAATTACATCTTTAAATCCGCCCATGATCATCACGTCCTTTGTGTGTAAATTGTTAGTTGAAAGCATTAGATACTGCCAGTTTCTTTGTTGTTATTATAGCATAGATTTTTCTGAATATATAGCATAATTTCATTTGTACATTTTCCCATATCCAGATTTTCAAAACGCTGCACAATTCCAAGCCGTTCTAAATTTTCTTCCGAAAAATCCTTCTCATCTGCAAGAAACCGTCTGCAAAGTTCTGCATATTTTGGTTCTTTCTGCGTGCATTCCCTCTCAAGCGCTCTCTCTAATCGAACTCCATCGTCTACCTGTATATAAATTGGAATTACATTTTCCTTTCCAAAATAATTCTGCATTTTTTCAAAAGACTCCAGTGTCCCGATTGCCACACAACTTTCATTTCCTGAAAATTGCCCGTCATCTGCCGTGAAATAGTACCAGATGCCGTGTACCGTATTGTATGCCCGAAGTTCGATGATCTTTCCCTCTCTTTCAAGTTCTCGCATCCTCTCCTCCGTTACAAAATGATACGCAACACCGTCTTCTTCTCCTTCCCGGATCGGGCGCGTCGTATAGATTACCACCGTCCGCAGATCCGTCAGAAGCTTTTGTATTTTCTGAAAAATAGTATCTTTTCCTACTGCACTTTTGCCCATAAAATAAAAAATCTTACTCATCGCTGCACACCTTTATTCTTCCTTCCTCTGTCAACCCTTCGATTGAAAATCCCCTTTTTCTATATTGTTCAAGATAAGAAATAACTTCCCAAGTCACCTCTTCGCCGGGCACGATCAACGGGATTCCCGGCGGATACAGATACGCATATTCCATAGAAATCAACCCGACACTGTCTTCCCATGCTATGCTGATTCCATTTTTTCTTTCAACTGCTTCCGAACTTTTCAAACACAATCTGGTTCGTGGAAGACTACCGAAACACTGCTTCTCTTTTGATTCCTTACATGCTGCATCAATTTCCTCTAATGCACTTACAAACCGTTCCAATCCTTCCTGTGTATCTCCAACCGAAGTCATGGCAAGAATATAGTTCCCCGCTGTCATCTCCATCTCCAGGTGATATTTTTCTCTCAGTATCTTTGAAAGTTCTCTGCTTGACAAGGTACTGTTCTGAACAGAGATTACCAGTTTCGACCGGTCATACTGTTCTGTCTCGATTAATTTCAGATGACATAATCTTCCCAGTCTCTCTCTGACTTTTTCCAGCGCCTGCACATACGTTTCAAATTCCCGTTCCCCCTTTTGCTCCAGAAATTCCATGCACACATCAATACTCGCCATCAAAATGTAGGAGGGACTGCTGGACTGCAATATATGAAGGTAACGCTCGATCTTCTTCCGGTCTGCGATCGGACCATTTAGATGAAGCAGCGCCGTCTGTGTCAGAGCAGGTAAGGTCTTATGTACACTGTGGATAACAACATCTGCCCCTTTTCTGTTTGCATTTTCCGGGAAATACGGATGAAATCCAAAATGTGCCCCATGCGCTTCATCCACGATTAGCGGAATGCTGTATTGATGTACGATCTCAGCAATCTTCTCAACATCTGAGACCACACCGTCATATGTTGGAGAGACAATCATGACTGCCCTGATCTCTGGTTCCCTCTCCAATAAAGTTTTTACTTCTTCTGCGGAAATTTCTCCATTCATTCCCGATTCCACATGCGACGGATAAATGTACACCGGTTCCAGTTCATTTAGATCTATCGCATGATAAACAGACTTATGACAGTTTCTTGCTACAAGAATCTTATCCCCTTTGTTTGTGGAACCAAGAATCGCACTCAGAATGCCCACCGTGCTTCCATTTACAAGAAAATGGGTGGTCTCTGCTTTGTAAAGCCTGGCTGCCCGCGCTTCCGCCTCCCTGATAATCCCATCTGCATGGTGAAGATCATCAAATCCGTCAATTTCCGTAATATCCAATTCATAAGGAATCCGATTTGGGATCAGCTTCCGGTTTCTCTTATGTCCAGGCATATGCATCCCGTAAAAATCACTATTTCCATACGTTTCTAATCTATCATAAAGTGTCTTCATATTTTCTATTCTATACTTTCTATCTTCTAGTTGCTGAAACTGCATCTTTTTCAGACTGCATTTCTTTCTCATTGTATCAAAGTGTTCATCTTTAAGCAAGATTTCCCACATTCCATTTCCGTTTCCAAAAATAGCTTTCTACAGAAGAAAACTCCAGTGGATCTATGTACGCGACATCATCCACTGGAGTTTTTATTTCACTCACTTTTCTATTTACTTTTTCAACAATTTTTTACATTTTGTCTGTAATCTCGCTGTGTAATTCCTGAATAGATTTTACTTCTCCGCAGCCCGGTTTTTTCATTGACTGAATACCGCTTACAGTTGCTTTTGCAGCTGCCATTGTTGTGATATATGGAACTTTTTTCTTAATTGCAGCTTTTCTTAAATAGCTGTCATCTACATTCTCGCTCTTTCCGATTGGTGTATTGACAATCAGATCGATCTTTCCATTCATGATTAAATCAAGAATGTTTGGACGACCTTCCTGCATTTTATTTACAAGTTCCGCCTCAATTCCTTCCTGCTGAAGTAATTTGTAAGTATTCTTAGAAGCAAGAATTTTAAATCCTGTCTCTGCAAACTGTCTTGCCACATCGGCAACTTCTGCTTTATCTCTGTCATTGACTGTGATCAGAACTGTTCCTTCCATCGGGATTTTCAGCTGTGTAGCTTCCTGTGCTTTATAATATGCTTCCCCGTAGAATCTTGAAAGTCCTAAAACCTCACCTGTTGAACGCATTTCTGGTCCTAATACAGGGTCTACTTCCTGGAACATGTTAAATGGGAATACAGCTTCTTTTACTCCATAGTAAGGAATATCCTGTTCTTTCAATGACGGAACCGGTGACGGTCTTCCTGTCAGTTCAGATGTCACAATGTCGATCGCAAGCGGTACCATTCTGATGTTACATACTTTTGATACAAGCGGTACTGTTCTGGATGCTCTCGGATTTGCCTCTAATACATATACTTTTCCGTTCTCGATCGCATACTGCATGTTCATAAGTCCTTTCACATGCATTTCTTCTGCGATTTTTCTAGTGTATTCTTTGATTGTCTTTACATTCTCTTCTGAAATATATTTAGAAGGAATGATACATGCAGAGTCTCCTGAATGTACACCTGCAAGCTCAATGTGTTCCATAACTGCCGGAACAAATGCATGTGTTCCATCGCTGATTGCATCTGCTTCACATTCTGTTGCATGTCCTAAGAAGCGGTCGATCAAGATTGGTCTGTCCGGTGTTACTCCTACTGCAGCTTTCATGTATCCAACCATGCTCTCTGCATCATGAACAACTTCCATTCCTCTTCCTCCAAGTACATAAGAAGGACGTACCATTACCGGATATCCGATTTTTTCAGCGATCTCTAACGCTTCTTCTACATTGACTGCCATTCCTGACTCCGGCATTGGAATTTCCAGTTTTTCCATCATTGCACGGAATAAATCTCTATCTTCTGCAAGATCAATTACAGACGGAGCTGTACCAAGAATTTTTACTCCATTCTTTTCCAGATCTGCTGCAAGGTTCAGTGGTGTCTGACCTCCGAACTGTGCGATCACTCCTACCGGTTTTTCTTTTTCATAAATGCTTAAAACATCTTCCAGTGTCAATGGTTCAAAGTACAGTTTGTCAGATGTATCATAATCTGTAGAAACAGTCTCTGGATTACAGTTTACAATAATAGTTTCAAATCCAAGCTGTTTTAATGCCAGTGAAGCATGCACACAGCAATAATCGAATTCAATTCCCTGTCCGATTCTGTTTGGACCGCCACCGAGAATCATAATTTTCTGCTTCTCAGTGCTGATTGGATTCTTGTCTTCTCCATTATATGTTGAGTAGTAGTATGCGCTGTCTTCTGTTCCGCTTACATGAACACCTTCCCATTTTTCTTCCACTCCGATTGCAAGACGTCTTTCTCTTACTTCATCTTCATTGATTCCCAAAATCTGGCTGAGGTATTTATCTGAGAATCCGTCTTTCTTTGCCTGAGTAAGTGCTTCGTCTGATGGAAGTGTTCCTTTGTGCTGCAGAAGTGCTTCTTCCTCTTCCACAAGTTCTTTCATCTGCTCAATGAAATATTTCTTCACTTTTGTGATCTCGTGAATTTCATCAACAGTAGCACCTTTTCTCAGTGCCTCATACATAATAAAATGTCTTTCACTTGTAGGTGTGATCAGCATTTTTAATAATTCTTCTTTTGATTTCTGATCAAAATCTTTTGCATGTCCAAGTCCATAGCGACCTGTCTCCAAGCTTCGGATTGCTTTCTGGAATGCTTCTTTGTATGTCTTACCGATGCTCATTACTTCACCGACTGCACGCATCTGTGTTCCTAATTTATCTTCTACACCTTTGAATTTTTCAAAAGCCCAACGTGCAAATTTAATTACAACATAATCCCCGTCTGGAACATACTTATCTAATGTTCCATATTTTCCACAAGGAATATCTTCTAATGTCATACCTGTAGCAAGCATTGCAGAAACAAGCGCGATCGGGAATCCTGTTGCTTTAGAAGCAAGTGCAGAAGAACGAGATGTTCTCGGATTGATCTCAATTACGATATCACGATCTGTCTTTGGATCATGTGCCCACTGTACATTAGTTCCACCAATTACCTGGATTGCCTCAACAATCTTATAAGACTTCTCCTGTAAACGTTTCTGTACATTTTCCGGAATAGTAAGCATTGGTGCTGCACAGAAGGAATCTCCGGTATGTACTCCAAGCGGATCAATATTTTCAATGAAACATACTGTGATCATGTTATTGTTTGCATCACGGACAACTTCTAATTCTAACTCTTCCCATCCAAGAATGGATTCTTCTACAAGAACTTGTCCTACAAGGCTGGCTTGCAGACCACGAGCGCAGACTGTCTTCAGTTCTTCTACATTATATACAAGACCTCCGCCTGCTCCACCCATCGTATATGCCGGACGAAGAACAACCGGGTAACCTAATTTATCTGCGATTGCAAGCGCTTCATCAACAGAATATGCAACTTCACTTCTTGCCATCTCAATTCCAAGGCTGTCCATAGTTTTCTTAAATTCGATTCTATCTTCACCACGTTCAATAGCATCTACCTGAACTCCGATAACTTCGACATTGTATTTTTCTAAAACTCCTGCCTGTGCCAATTCCGAGCATAAATTAAGACCTGACTGCCCTCCAAGGTTTGGTAATAAAGCATCTGGTCTTTCCTTTTTAATAATTTGTTCGATTCTATCCACATTTAGTGGTTCAATATAAGTAACGTCAGCAACATCCGGATCTGTCATAATCGTAGCCGGATTAGAATTCACTAATACAATTTCATACCCAAGGTTTCTAAGTGCTTTACAAGCCTGTGTTCCTGAATAGTCAAATTCACACGCCTGTCCAATGATAATAGGGCCTGATCCAATAATAAGTACCTTATGAATATCTTTTCTCTGTGACATATTAAATTCCTCCTGTTCTCAACGCATTTTAAACTATTATACATAGCTAAACTGAAGTTTGCAAGAGAAATTTTTATTTTGTTTCATTTTGCCCTATTTCCTTACAAAATGTATCTTTTTTTTGTGAGATAATAAAAAAAACAACCACCAAAGTGATTGTCCTAAGTGAAGCATCGGGGATTCGAACCCCGGACAACTTGATTAAAAGTCAAGTGCTCTACCGACTGAGCTAATGCTCCATATAAAAGACTGGGCTAGCTGGATTCGAACCAGCGAATGCAGCAGTCAAAGTGCTGTGCCTTACCGCTTGGCGATAGCCCAAAGGCGAAGGGTGGATACAGGGATTCGAACCCTGGGCCTCCAGAGCCACAATCTGGCGCGCTAACCAACTGCGCTATACCCACCACAGCGTGCCTGAAGGGATTCGAACCCCCGACCCACGGCTTAGAAGGCCGTTGCTCTATCCAGCTGAGCTACAGACACATCTCTCTGTACATACAGAGAAGCGGGTGATGGGAATCGAACCCACGTATCTAGCTTGGAAGGCTAGTGTTCTACCATTGAACTACACCCGCATTTCGCTGAAACGGTAATGTTGTTGTTACAGCAGTCGGGGTGACAGGATTCGAACCTGCGGCCTCCTGGTCCCAAACCAGGCGCTCTAGCCAAGCTGAGCCACACCCCGCTGTTTTTCTTTATTTATTTGTGCTTCGTTGTCCGACGCAAGACATATTATATGTTAAGCAACCCCAAATGTCAACACCTTTTTTCAATTTTTTTTGATTTTTTTTTAAAAAGTGATTTTTTATTCCTCGAAAAGTCCCTGAAACCCGCTAAATACAAGGCTTTGCGGGATTTTCACTTTTTTCAAAAAAATCGTTTTTTTGTTCGCAAAAAGGGATTTTTTACTGGTTTTTGAGATTTTTTGTAAAAAAATATTTTTTTCGCACAATAAAAAAATCTTAACTTTTTTTATTTTTTTTCTATTCTTTTACTGTCACGTATCTATAAAAAGAGGTATTGCCATTATCCGATCAACAATACCTCAAAAATATACAGTCAGATGAGTCAGGCGGATATTCGCAGCCTCCGCAAGTAACTTACCTGATTCAGTTAAATAATTTTTCAGAGGTATCTGATCTCGACCTGAGGATCTTTTCCCTCTTCTATCTGCATAACTGCATAGCTTGGCCTGCGGCCTCTCTGACGCGGGTAGGTAAGACTGCCGGGATTAATTACCAGAATCCCATCCTCATTCTCGATCACAGGCATGTGAGTATGACCATACATTGCAATCTTACATCCCTTAGCCTGCGCATTCTCAACAAGTTTATCATAATCCCGGGACACAAAATAATGATGTCCATGTGTAACCAGTATCTTATGTCCCTCCAGAGTAACCTCTTCCTCATAGGGAAGGTCTGTAAAAAAGTCATTATTTCCTGCGACAATCGTACATGGGCACTCTGCCAGTGCCTCAATGAAAATCTCTCTGCCTTCCACATCCCCGCAATGAATCAGATAATCAAAGGGAGCTTCTCTGAGCACTGTCTCTTCCAGATTCTCATCCTGTCCATGAGTATCGCTGACGATCAGTACCTTCATTTCAGTTCATCCTTTATGGCACGTAATGCTTTTCCCCTGTGGCTGATCTTATTTTTCTCTTCGCCGGAAAGCTCTGCAGAAGTACATCCATATTCCGGCAGGTAGAAGATCGGATCATAGCCGAAGCCGTTCTCTCCCTTCTCCTCATAGCCTATACGGCCTTCCATTGTTCCACGCACTGTTTTTACACTTCCATCCGGAAAAGCCGCTGCAACGGCGCATACGAACCTTGCAGTACGCTTCTCGTCCGGAACTCCGTTCAGTCTCTCTATCAGACTTGCATTTTTGATATGATATGAGGTATCTTCTCCCATATAACGGGCAGAATAAATGCCCGGCTCTTTATTCAGATAGTCAATCTCCAGACCGGAATCATCTGCCAGAGTGATCTCCCCTGTCAGTTCACAGATTGTCTTCGCCTTAATCACAGCATTTTCCTCAAAAGTAGAACCATTCTCTACAATATCTGCATGGATTCCCGCTTCTTTCATAGAAACAACCTCTACATCCATATCTGCAAGGATCTCGTGGATTTCTCTCATTTTATCCTGATTTCCGGTAGCAAAAATTATTTTTTTCATAATCCTTTGTATCCTCTTTTTATTTTGATTTTTCGCAATTACTTTTCGCAATTACAGAAGCGCTCAGTTACGGTTTTTCTTCGGCGGACGCGGCCCAAGGAACTGATAATAATAGGTCTTAAGCATACCATTATAGATCTTACGGTTTTTATCTGCTTTTCGCCCAATATCGTTCTCCGCTTTCTCATAAGATGTGATCAGATACATGGACCACTTGTCAAGCCTTTCATAGCTTTCCCCGATTTCACGATAAAGCTGAGTTAAATTCTCTTTTTCTTCCAGTCGTTCCCCATAAGGAGGGTTTGTGATGATAAATCCATATGGTTTGGGATGGCGGAGATCTTTTACCGCTCTCTGCTGGAAATGGATCAGCTTGTCCACACCTGCCATTTTTGCATTAGCTCTGGCAGCCTTCAACGCTTCAGGATCAATGTCAAAGCCCTGGATATCTGTTTCAATATTAAGATTTATCCTGTCCTGTGCTTCTTCATTTGCATCATACCAGCATTTTCTCGGAATCAGATGCTTCCATTCCTCAGCAAGGAAGGAACGGTTCATGCCGGGTGCAATATCTGCAGCCATCATTGCTGCCTCAATAGGAAAGGTACCGCTTCCGCAGAAAGGATCTACCAGAATCCTGTCTTTATTCCATGGTGTAAGCATGATCAGGGCAGATGCCAGTGTTTCTGTGATCGGAGCTTTCACTGTCATTTTACGATATCCTCTTTTATGCAGAGATACTCCTGAGGTATCAATACCGATTGTGGCCACATCTTTCATAAATGCCACGCGGATAGGAAAGCTTGCCCCATCCTCTTCAAACCAGGACACCCCGTATACGCCCTTCAGACGCTCTACAATGGCTTTTTTCATAATGGACTGGATATCTGACGGGCTAAAGAGCTTACTCTTCACAGAATTGGCTTTGGCAACCCAGAATTTTCCATCCTTTGGAATATAATTTTCCCATGGCAGAGCTTTTGTCTTTTCAAAAAGCTCGTCAAAAGTTTCTGCCTTTACTTCTGCTACTTTCAGCAGGATTCTTTCTGTGGAACGCAGAAAGATATTGGCATCTGCGATTCCCTGTGCATCTGCCTCAAATGTTACTTTTCCATCCTCTACTTTGGTAATCTCATAGCCCAGATCAAGGATCTCACGTTTCAGCACAGCTTCCATACCGAAATGACATGGAGCGATCAGTTCAAATTTTTCCATTCTTTATCCTTTCTATATGTAGATGGGACTTTCCTATAATTCTATGCTCTTAACAATATTTCCCTCAAAATCCTTAATTGTAAACACACCGTCCTCAAAGATTGCATATGTAGGCGGGTTTCCTTCTTTTGGAATGGAAACAGAACCCGGGTTGAGAAGTACATATCCTTCTTTCTGCTCTGCTTTCAGTACATGGGTATGTCCATGGATCAGAATATCTCCTTCCTGGATCGGAGGCAGATTATTTTCATTGTAAATATGCCCATGTGTGGCATAAAAGGTTCTTCCATCCAGGTTCAGGATACAGTAGTCTGCCATAACCGGAAACTGCAGGACCATCTGATCGACCTCAGCTTCACAATTCCCACGTACAGCATAAATTTCTTTCTTCATGTCATTAAGCATGGAAATGACCTGTTTGGGAGCATATTCTCTGGGAAGATCATTTCTCGGGCCATGATAGAGCAGATCGCCCAGCAGTACCAGGCGTTCTGCCTTTTCTTCTTTATAGACATCCAGCATTTTTCTGCAGTAGTATGCAGAACCATGGACATCTGATGCAAACATATATTTCATAGTTTTGTGTCTCCTCTTTTATAGTGTGCCGACAAGTTGATTCTTGAAACAATCTTGCAGGATAAATTTTTTTATTTCAAGGCGGAGGAAGGAGGCGTAGCGGTGGCTACGGCGACCGACGACAACGCGGAAATAAGAAATTTAGACGCAAGATTGTTCGAGAAATCAACTTGTTGGCACAATAGGTATGCCGACAGATTGATTTCTGAAATAACCTGAAGATATACCGGTTCGTATTTTTTCTCTTACACCTTATCATGCTTACGGCGAAATTACAAGATTTCTTCCCCGATATGCTCCAAAACCGCCTATAACAGACCTGGTACAGTACCCAAGCTTTGCAAGCTGCCTTGCAAGCAGAAGGCTTGCCCCGCCCCTGTCGCAGTACAGAACCAGTATTTTCCCTTTTGGAAAGGCTGTATATCCGTCTATTTCTCCATATGGCATGTTTACGGCTCCTTTTACATGACTGTGCATATAGGACTCTTTTTCTCTCAGATCTATGATCAACGTGTCCCTTCGGCCCACATAATAATCCAGCATTTTTGCAGAAATCGTTTCCACCGGAAACATGGCAGACTCCTTTTTGTTATATCATATGATATCAGGGACAGATGTGCCACTGCCTGACAAAAAACAGCCGACACATAAATTGGCTCACAGCAGATCAGGAGGGGCATTTCCCCCTCCTGATCCAATCAATATCTGTCTTCTTCTGAGCTGTAAGACTGGGAAGTTTTATTTTTTGCTTTACTTCTACAATCTGTCTCGTTTTTGCTTTTCACACTGTTTTTTGCATTACCAGCATGGTTCATTTCATTGCCATAGCTGTTCTTATCTGAAGTTCCTGTGTAATTTCTGCTGTTTTTACTCTCAGATTCATAGTTTTTTGCCATTATTATTTTCCTCCTGATGAGATTTATCTGCCCGGATCTCCTGATACTCTGCAAAATCCGGTTTTTTTCTTCCACACTTCATCGCTGAAAGTGCTTCACATTGACTATTATCCCAAAAACCGGGGGGAATATTCATCAAAATATGTTGCTTTTTTCACCAAGCTATATTATAATCATAGCTGTAAAAAGAATTTACCCTTCAAAAATTTTTTTTACATAAACCCCTTATTTAATTATTTATACTCCCCTTGAAAGTCCCGGCAGCTCCCCTGCCGGGGCTTTCTCTTTGTATTTATCCGGCTGCGAATCACTTGATAACAATTTCAGAAAAACTGCAAAAAACAGCATCGCCGGTCTCATAATCTGCGATGCTGCTCTGTTTTTTATATTCTTCTTTTCCTATTCATTTTCATATGCGCCGGCAAACAGTTTGTTTCTCAACATTTACCAGATTTCAGACTCTACTGCTGCTCTTTCAATAGAAAGACCTTTCATATAGCTGTCCATAAATGCATTGAATCCAGCCACACCTTCCGGTTTTGGATCCAGTGTGCTGCTTTCCTGATCTGCAAACACTTTATTATCAAGGAAGCTTTCCAGAGTCTCACCTTCTTCTTTATTTACCAGATAAGAAGCAAGAAGTGCGATTCCCCAGGCTCCGCCTTCACCTGCAGTAGCCATTACAGATACCGGTGCATTGACAGCATCTGCCAGAATCTGCTGTCCTACGCCTTTTGTCTTGAATAACCCTCCATGGCCAAGAAGACGGTCTACTTTTACATTTTCTTTCTCAAACAAAAGGTTCAGACCTACCCTCATGGCTCCAAGGCATGTATACAGATTGGTTCTCATAAAGTTTGCAAGATTGAATTTGCTCTCAGGAGAACGTACAAATAACGGACGTCCTTCTTCAAAGCCTGTCATATGCTCGCCTGAGAAGTAGCAGTAAGACAGAAGTCCGCCACAGTCCGGATCACCTTCAAGTGCTTTATTATAAAGAGTTCCGAACAGTTTATTCATATCCACTTCCATACCCATAGCCTCTGCAAACTCTTTAAATACATTTACCCAGGCATTCAGGTCAGAGGTACAGTTGTTGGAATGAGCCATAGCTACCAGATGTCCGGATGGAGTAGTAACCATGTCGATTTCTTTATACGGTCTGGAGAGTTCTTTTTCCAGAACGATCATGGCAAATACAGAAGTTCCTGCGGAAACGTTACCTGTGCGAACTGCAACACTGTTTGTGGCAACCATACCTGTTCCTGCATCACCTTCCGGAGGACACATCGGGATTCCTGCTTTCAGTTTACCTGTTACATCCAGAAGTTTCGCACCTTCTTCTGTAAGAACGCCGGCATCTTCCCCTGCAACAAGAGCCTTCGGCATAATGTCACGAAGTTTCCATGAGAATCCGTAAGGTGCTACCAGTTCATCGAATTTATCAACCATTTCCTGATTATAATCTGCTTTTGTTGTGTCGATTGGGAACATACCCGCCGCATCACCGATTCCAAGAACTCTCTTACCTGTCAGTTTCCAGTGTACATAAGCCTCCAGAGTTGTGATATAGTCAATATCTTTTACATGTTCTTCACCGTTAAGGATTGCCTGATACAGATGAGCAATGCTCCATCTCTGCGGAATGTTGTAGTTGAACAGTTCCATCAGTTTCTCGCTGGCTTCTCCTGTAATGTTGTTTCTCCATGTACGGAATGGTACGAGAAGTTTTCCATCTTTGTTAAACGGCATATAACCATGCATCATGGCACTGACACCAAATGCACCTACGGATTCCAGTTCTACGTCGTATTTTGCCTTCACATCCTTTGCCATATCCTGATAGCAGTCCTGGATACCTGTCCAGATATCATTCAGACTGTATGTCCAGACACCGTTTTCATAACGGTTCTCCCATTCATGTGCACCGGATGCGATCGGCTGATTTTTGTCATCTACAAGTACTGCTTTGATTCTGGTAGAACCAAACTCAATACCAAGTGCTGTTTTGTTTGCAATTATCGCTGCTTTTGCTTCTGCTGCTCCCATTTTTATGTACCTCCCTGATTTTTTGATGTACTTTTTTTACATATTTTTAGGGCTGCCATCTCAGGTAATCCAATGAATCCTCTGACATATATGCACAATCCATTGTTCCTGTCTGATATGGCAGCCTTTTATGTTACTGTTCACAGTAACCCTTTTATATCACCTATGGTAATAATTATTTTCTGAATGCAAGTTCATTCCATCTCAGTTCATTCTTAAAATCACGAATATTTGTATCTTTATCAATATAAACAGCTTCAATACCCATAGCAGCTGCCCAGTCACCCATCTGCTCTGCTGTCAGGTCGTAAGAGAATGCTGTATGATGAGCTCCGCCTGCAAGGATCCATGCTTCGGCACCTGTCTTAAGATTTGGCTGTGGTGTCCAGAATGCACTTCCTACAGGAAGCTTCGGCATCGGTTTCTCAACCTTCTTGCATTCTACATCGTTGATGATCAGACGGAAACGATCTCCAAGATCGATCAGGGATGTTGCGATAGCCGGGCCTGTCTTGCTTGTGAATACAAGTCTTGCAGGATCTTCTCTGTCACCCATGGAAAGCGGGCATACTTTAATGCCGATCTTACCATCTGCAACAGACGGGCATACTTCAAGCATATGAGACTGAAGGATTCCTTCTTTTCCAGGTACAAAATTATATGTATAGTCTTCCATCATGGAAGTTCCTTTTGCATCTTTTACACCAGCTGTCATGATCTTCATCAGACGGACCATTGCAGCTGTCTTCCAGTCACCTTCTGCACCGAATCCATAACCTTTTTCCATAAGTCTCTGGATTGCAAGTCCAGGAAGCTGTTTAAGAGCACCCAGATCTCCAAAGTGTGTAACGATTGCCTGATAGTTTTTCTCTTCCAGGAATTTCTCAAATCCGATTTCAATCTGAGCCTGAACTGCTACATGACGTTTAAATTCTTCCGGATCTCTTCCCTCAAGAAGGATATCATATTTGCTGTAGTATTCATCTACTAATGCATCAACATCACCCTTAGCTACATCTTTTACATAGTCAGCGATCTCATTTACAGGATAAGCATCTACTTCCCATCCGAATTTGATCTGTGCTTCTACTTTATCACCTTCTGTAACAGCTACGTTTCTCATGTTATCTGCTACACGGCATACGCGGATATGGCTACTCTCCATGATACCAACTGCTGTACGCATCCAGGAAGCAAGTCTTTCCTGAACATCTTTATCTGCCCAGTGTCCGACAATAACTTTTCTTTCGATTCCCATTCTTGTGACAATGTGACCATATTCTCGACCGCCATGAGCAGACTGGTTTTCATTCATAAAGTCCATATCAATGGTATCATAAGGAATTTCCTCATTAAACTGTGTATGAAGATGGCAAAGCGGTTTTCTGTATTCTTTCAGACCAAGGATCCATGATTTTGCCGGTGAGAAAGTATGCATCCATGTGATAACACCTGCACAGTCCTCATCTGCATTTGCCTCATTAAATGTTTTACGGATCAGTTCGTTTGTGATCAGTGTTGGTTTCCATACTAATTCAAATGGAAGAACACCGCTCTTGTTTAATTCCTCAACAATGATTCTGGAATGCTCAGCAACTTTTCTTAAGCACTCATCTCCGTAAAGATCCTGTGAACCTGTACAAAACCAAAACTTATAGTTTCTTCCTGTTTTCATGATAAAATTCCTCCTGGATTTATTTTTATTTTTTATTTATTTCATTTGTTTACAATATTTTTCTGCATGATCCCCGTATGATCAGTTCCGGATAAATCAGTCTTTCAACCTTACTTTCTTCTTCAGGAACTCCGTTGATCTTCTCAAGTATAAGCTCTGCTGCCATTTCTCCCAACCTTTCCTGCGGATGAGCTATCGTTGTGATTCCGCTTCCTCGCTGAGCATACAGTGAATTGTCATAACCGGTAATGGAAATATCATCCGGTATCCTGACTCCCATTTTCTCCAGTTCTTCCATAACCTGAACAGCAATCTGATCATTGTAACAGACGATTCCATCCGGAAGCTGTCCGCTCTGTACCATTTCTTTTGCCATCAGTGCAGGTTTTACTTTCCTGTCCTCTGTATGAAACCAGACAACATCATCAGGATCATAGGCAATCCCTGACTCCTGTAAGGCCTTCACATATCCCTTGTGGCGCTCCAGTCCCTGCATATCGTCTGCCTTAAAGAAACCCTTGATCTTTTTATGTCCCAGTTCCAGCAGATATTTTGTTACAAGATAGCCTCCCTGTGCATCATCCATAAGAATATGAGGTTTATCCCTCATTTCTGAATAGATTCCCTGAATAAACACATACGGAATTTCAAATTTATCCAGATTCTGATAAAGATTTCTGTGTTTACAGATCATCTCACTTTTGCTTGGTTCAATGATCAGTCCATCAATATCTTTCTTCAGAAGTTCCTCCAGACATCTGGCCTCTTTCTGTCTGCTGTTTGCTGTGTTTTTCAGGATAATACTGTAACCGCTTTCTGAAAGGACATTATCCATTCCCTGTATCAGTCTCGGAAAAATATAATCAGAAATATATGTGGTCACTACCGCAATATTCTTTGAATTCTTTATATGGCGCATATTCTCAGAGCAATAAGTACCTCTTCCGTGAAATGCCTCTACATATCCGTCCTGCTCCAGGATTCCCAATGCTTTACGAACTGTATGTCTACTCAGGGAATATTTCTGTGAAAGCTCGTTTTCTGAAGGAAGCTTCTCTCCCGGTCGGATAGCTCCTGACATAATATCACTTCTGAGCTGTTCCATCAGTGAGAAATATTTCGGCTTTCCATTATCTGTCATGTCTTCTTCCCTCCTGTATTTAGGATACAACTTGTACGCACGTACGAACAAGTTGTTTTTTATGCATAAATTATACAAAATATCGAGGGATTTTTCATTAGTTTTTTCCAAAACACCTCGAGGGATAGTGATATGTGAACAGTAACAGTTCATCCTTTACGAAAGTTACCAATATCCGATTGATTTCAACATCACTTCGGCTCAGCTTTTTCTATACCATAACATTCATGGCAAATCCCATGTACCGCCATACGTATTTCTTTATCCAGACGTGAATTACAGGTGATCAGAGTCACCATTCTCTCCCTTTCATCAGGCTCTACTCCTGTGTCATACATGGAATTATTTTTCAATATAGATAATTGTCTCCTGTATGCAGGACTGGATAACTTGTATCCATATTCAAATGCCGGGCTTTGGGAAGATGCCTGTTCCACAGAAAAAATTTTGTACAGAAACTTTCTTTTTGGTGTTATGATCTCAATTTCAGGACATTTTTTCAGAAATTCAGGCTGTTCATAACGGTTCAGATTTGCGAACATCATATTACCTTCTATATTGTGCCCGTAAAGAATACTGTGGGATTCTGTAAAGTTCTTTTTTATGTCATGTTCCAGAAAAATACAGCCAAACAGATCTTCCTCTCCCCTGAAATTATGTTTCAGGTAATATTCATCATCTGCCGCCTGAACTACAGGATAAGAAATATCGGCTCCCGGAACAGTAATCCAGGCAACTGTCTGAGAGTTGATTTTTCTTAAATTTTCCCAGGAAATCCCGAAGGATTCCCTGTTTTCATCTGCATGGTTTTTGTTTTTTGATTTAGAAGATCTTCTCTGTTTTTTCCTGCGTTTTTTTTCACTGTTTTCTGTACTGCTGTCTTCATCAGTTTTTTTGCCATCTGCCAATAATCCGGCACCTTCTCTGTTCTTCACCCCTGCCATCCGGGAAAGCTCTGCATATTCCTGCCTTGCTGCAAGATTCTGTTCATAACTTTTTATATAGAAGCCGGCACAATATATAAGAAGCCCAATTGCTGCTATGATCATACTTACTGCAAATGTTCTGAGTTTTTTCATTTCCGCGGCATACCCTTTATATTTCTTTTCCCGGAAACAGTTCTTCTGTAGATCACCACACCTCCTGTCAGCAGTCCCATTCCGATAAGTCCAAGAACAGCCATCATTTTAAACGGTCTGACATCTCCTGTTTTAGAACTTCCTGCCATGGAACCACCCTGATAGCTTCCGTATCCACCGGAATATCCACCCGAATTTGCGTAACTGCTGCCTCCGCTTCCGGAAGTCGTGCCTCCATTATTTCCACCATTGTAAGATGCTAACGGTGCTTTCGTCGGTACAGGAGTCATTTTCGGGCAGGTTCCCGGTACAGATGGTGTTGGTGTGGCTTTTGGCTGCTCTGTCGGTTTCGGTACTTCTGTAGGTTTTGGTGTCTCTGTCGGCTTTGGTGTTTCTGTTGGTTTCGGTGTTGCAGACGGTGTTGGTGTGGCAGTCGGTTCTGCTTTTGCTTTCACATATGCCTCCTGCTGTGCAGTAATTTCCGGTGAAATATCACCTCTTGCTTTCGCTGTGTTTACAATTTTTTCAGGCTCTGTGCTTTCTGTTTTAAATACCATTTCATAGCAGACTTCAATTTTATCCATATCTGACAACGATGCTCCTGTCTGAATTACAAATCCTGTATCATCTGCCTCTATTTTGGCATCTTTCAGTTCTATACCGTTTTTCTTCACAAAAATGCTGTCTTTTACAATGGAAGCCCCTTGAGTTTCCAGTTTATCTTCGATAACAATATTCTGATCTGTGACATCCTCACGCAGTTGTCTTACTGTCAGTTTATAGTATCCTTTCTCACCGGACGCATACTCTTTCTTATCTGATTCCTTCACAATTTCCAGAATCGGACTGTGTACCTCTGTCTCTGCTTCCCCGGTTGCAGGTATCTTTTCACTGCTGTCTGCAACTGCAGTATTGTGCACTTTCTGTCCTGCCAGGGCTGCATCAATCACCGCTGCCTGATATTCCACGATCATACTTTTCTGTTCCTGACAGTCCAGAGGATTATACATTACCTGCTCAAAAAGACCGCCTTTATCATTATCGCAGATACTATATCTGCTATCCCTGACCAGTGTCCTGCCTGTTGACATCAGGAAAGTATTATCATCATTGATCTGTACATCAGCATCTGCCACATTTCCTTTCTCATCCATCAGAATCACCGAATCCTTCAGAAGACGTACTCCCTGAGTATCGATCACATCCTGCAAAGTAACATTACGCGCCACACATCCGGTCTGCTCCTGTATCAGGACAATGCGGTATGTAATAATATCACCATATTTGTAAAATGGTTTGTCCGTCGTCTTCTCTACTTTAAGAACAGGCGAGTTCACCCAGATTTTTGAGGAGTCCTTTACTTTCTGTGCATTATCTGCATACGTCTGTGCTGTATTTACAATCTCCATCCCATTTACGCTTTCCTGCGCAGTACAGCGGAAATTAACAGTCACAGGTGTCTGATACGGAAGATCTGAAATCGTCACGATCCATCCGGTTCCCTGACGTGTAACCTGACAGCTGACCGGTTTTTCCACTGTTTCTTTATAATTTTCCGGATTCAGCTGATTTCCTGCATCATCAGTTCCTGCCACCGGATTCTGAATAACAGCCGGAACACCGCTTACAGTAACAGCATCTTCAGCTCCGTCCAGAGCCAGCCCTTCAGGAAGGGAAAGATCACTGATCACAAGATTTCTTGCGATAGATCCCTTCTGAAGATTATTAACCGTAACCTGATAATTCACCTGTTCCCCTACCCGAAATTCATTTTCCGCACGTCCGTCCCCGGCTGCCAGATATGGATTCTGAAAACTTTTCTCAATAGAAAGAACTGCTGTATTTACATACACTTCTGCGTCATCCTGCGAAACAGGGGCATTCTGCGCCTGCACATTGGCAACATTAATGCTTTCCATTCCATTTGCCGCTTCCGTAACTGTGCAAAGGAAAGAAATCATAACCGGAGTATTTGCCGGAAGATCTGAAATGTTCAGTCTCCATCCGCTTCCTTCCTGAAAAAATTCATAATTCACCGGTTTCTCTGATGTCTCATTATAAAATTCCGGATTGAGCTGATTCAAAACATCTTTGGTCCCTGCTGTCAGCTGCGTAATACTCTGTGGGATTCCGCTTACCGATACATCCTCTGCCGATGAAAGCGCAAGTCCTGCCGGCATACCGGTATCCCAGACAGTTACGTTCCGGGCCACTGTACCTGCTTTTTTATTCTCCACCACCACATTGTACTGTACCTGTTCTCCGACCTGCCATTCATAATGATCTGCAGATTTCTCAATCCAGAATTCTCCTGAATTTACATATACTTCTGCATCATCAGATCTCTCATCTGTATTAGCAGCTTTTACAGTTGCTGCATTTACGCTTTCGTGTCCATTTGCCTCTTCCTGTGCGATACAATGGAAAATAATCGTTACAGGCTGACTGTATGGCACATAAGAACAATAAAAGGAAAATCCGTTCTCATCTGCATTCAACTGAGAATCCACAGGTCTCGCTTCATATGCCTGTCCTGTTTTCTTATCCGGTACGGGATAGTTTACCTGTTGCTGAACTCCCAGTACTTCCATGCTCTGTGCACCACCTGCCAGAACCAGTCCCTGCGGCAAACCAATATCAGTAATAGTTACATCTTTTGCGATTGTTCCTGCCGTTACATTATTCACCACGATCCGGTAAGCTACCTGCTCTCCTGCCTGCCATTCATATTTGTCTGCTGTTTTATCAATTTCAAGCTGTGGACTGTTCGGCCATACTTCTGCCATATCCTTTCTAGATTCCTGTTCTCCTGTCTCAGGATTGATCAGATTATCCGCTGTTGCAGTCACAATATTTTCCCATTCCTGTCCATTGGAATCCGCAGATGCCTGGCATTTAAAACGGATTGTGATCGTCTCCCCATACTTCAGGGACGGACACTCTGCTTTCCATCCATTTTCTTCCTGTCCGGTAAGCGTACAGTTTTCACCTCCCTGACTTGTCTCTACAGTATACTGCCCTTCCAGAAGCTGCAGACATGATGGAATCTCGTCTGTAATAACAACATTTACTGCTTTTACATCCTGTTTTGTCTGAGAAACCAGAACCTCATAATCTATGATATCTCCCGTTTTCCATTCATACTGAGAAGTATTTTTCTTTACTTCCAGTTCCGGTGGAATCACACCCTTTACCCACACTGTTTCCGTATCCATTGTATCGCCGCTTCCGTTTGTACGTTCATAACTCATGGATGCGTGATTCGGTACAAGAATACTGTATCCATCCTCTGCAAGGTATTTTGAAATGTTGATTTCCGATTCCGGTCTCTGGCGTACTTTTAAAGTAAATGTGTAAGTCTGATTGTCTGTAAATGCTTCATCCTGAAGACTCTCTGCTTTGGCACTGCAGGTCACTTTCTGTCCTTCAACAGCAACATCAAACCAGTCTGTCACTGTCTGTCCTGCATCATTCACGATACTGACTTTTGATGCATCCTCTATAGTAAGACAATCCTCAAGTATATCCTGTACCACAAAGGATTTCAGTCTGTTGGGTGTCACCTCTGCCCGGATCATATACTGAAATTCCTGTCCCTGACGAATGCCAAAAGGTTTTTCTTTTGATGCGGCAGCTGCCTGTTCCCATGTACAGTTTGCCTCTCCCACACGTTTCTCAGGTGCTTTTTTCATTTCAACATCACCGAAACAATAGGAGGTAAAATCAAAATATGCATATGCTTTGCAGTATTTCTGTCCTTTAAAGTTCGGACAATAACTGTTGCCTGATGGATCCAGATATTTATTTCTTGTAATCTCTGCCCATCTTTCCTGAGAACCGGCCTTTGCAATGGCATCTTCACGACTTTTATCCCATTTATCCAACCTGAACTGATGACAAAACTCTACCGTAAAATTATCTGTATTATAAAAAAGATTCAGCCATCCTCTCGGATCATCCGGCTCAACAGAACCAAGGGGTGAGCTTACAGAATTTCCATCTACCGTCAGATAATCATTGTTTTTCAGAACATATGCATTATCCAGACTGCTGTCTGACGGAATACGGACTCCCTGTCCCGCATCAATATCACGTATGGTTCCATGGCCACTGACCGGCAGTGTTTCTTCTGTTCCATGCTTCAGAAACTGAAACTTAACCTTTGCATATCCTACAGAATAAATAAATACACCGATACTGTTTTTGGAAAATCCAACCATCGGATAAGCTTCATTATCTTTCCACGCAAACGTAGCTCCGCCTTTATTCTGAACAATTGATTCTGCAGTGCGCAGATCATAACGGGGTTCTGCATTCTCTACTCCCACAAGGATGAGTCTGACATCAACAATATTTCCATTTCCATCTTTTCCTACATTGTTATAACGCATCCCTGCGCTTCCGGCTTTATAGTCCGCTCCTACACGAACGCACTCTGTGTCACGTTCGCTTTTTCCATTGTCTGAAAAAGCTTCCCTGTCCAGATTATCACACCCAAAAGATTCATATGTGGTAATTCCGGGCTGAAACTTCATGTTAAAGCGATAACCATAATCTACAACCTTATCACTGTCCCATGTTTCTACAGTTAACGGTGCCGCCTGAGTTACGCAGACAGGCACAAGCCCCAGAATTGCCTGCAGAATAAAAAGCATTGCAAGCAGCAAAGCTCCAAGGCGTTCTTTCAGTTTGAAATTGTGTTTCATTTTCCGTCTCCTTTCCGAACAAAAAATATAAAAATGAATGTGGGATTTTTCCCTGCACAAGGCAGGATTAAAGAATAGAAATAAGTGGAAATTGTATGATTATAAATATTCAAGGGGAATTAATATCGTGAAACAAGAACGCTTACACTTAAGATTTTTTAGATTTTTAAAATTTTTAAGATTTTGCGCAGGGTTTCTTTTCTGAAACCCTGCATAGATTTTCATTGATTATTTCTTTTCTTCAGCCATGAAAGAAAATAAAGAATAATTGCAAGAATAATAAAAAACGGAATCGCAACTCCGATTATCAGTATCAGTAAAATAATTATAACAGCCGCTGCTACAATAACAACAGCCCTGCCATGCCAGGTAGAAAGATCAATTACTTTTTTCCATCGTTTCTCCTGCTGATGAGGAAACTCTGTCTCATTGCCATAACTGCTTCCGTAAGAAGAATACTCTCCGTAATCTTCCTGTGTACTTCCATCATCTGTATCAATCAGAGTCTTTGCTATCAGATGTGGGTCTCCCAGTTCCTGCAGTACTTCCTGCTCTGAACGTCCGCCACGTACCTGAGACTGTATATAATCTTCATAATACCTGATATGTGCCGCTGCTTTGCCCTCCTGCATCTGACCGGCAAGCTGGCTTCTCAGGATTTCCAAAAATTCTTTTCTGTTCATCTTTTACACTCCATTTTGCCAGAAATACATGTCAAAACTTTCCTGCTCCGTTATCAGTAACGTTCGTACTCTTATTTTACCATATATACTACAGGTAGCAACTAATATAATCATAAACTTTTTATGAAATTCTTATAAACTCAGTTACTGTTCACTCCGTTCTCAGTAACTGAGCCAAAATTCATTCCAGATTGCCTGCGGCAATGGAAGTTTGGCTCGTATGTCATTTCCCGACAATTTTTGCATACATCTCCGGTCTGCGGTCTCTGAAAAGTCCCCAGTTCAGTCTGTCTGCCTTTAATGCATCCAAATCAAAAGTGCTTACAAGCACCCCCTCTTCCCCTCCGGGCAGTTCTGCGCAGAGAGCACCTGTGTTATCTGTAATAAAAGAGGAACCGTAAAAATTAAGAGCAGATTTCTGCATTCCGTTTTCCGGACATGGCTCTACTGTTTCCTCACCGATTCTGTTGGCAGCGATCACAGGGATCAGATTGGAGGCAGCGTGTCCCTGCATACATCTTCTCCAGTGTTCCATGCTGTCACATTCCAGGATGGGCTCACTTCCGATGGCAGTGGGATAAAAGAGAAGCTCTGCTCCCTGCAACGCCATACATCTTGCTGTTTCCGGGAACCACTGATCCCAGCAGATTCCAACTCCGATGGTTCCAAATCTGGTATCAAAAACCTTAAAGCCGGTGTCTCCCGGTGTGAAATAGAATTTTTCCTGATAATAATGATCATCCGGAATATGTGTTTTTCGATAAATGCCGAGATTCTTCCCATCTGCATCCAGAACCGCAACGCTGTTATAAGTATTATTGACCTCTTTTTCATAAAAGCTGACCGGGATCACAATCCCCAGCTCTGCCGCTACTCTGCTGAAATGACGCACTGCAGGGTTTTCCTCTACAGTCTGCGCATATTCATAATACTCATATCTGCGCTCCTGGCAGAAATAGGGCCGTTCAAAAAGCTCCGGAAGAAGAACAATCTCAGCTCCCTTTGCTGCTGCCTGACGCACCAGTTCCTCTGCATGGGCAATATTTTTCTCCACACTTTTACTGCATTTCATCTGAACTGCTGCCACTGTTACATTTCTCATCCTGTCTGTTCCTCCTGCTCCTGTTTACATAAGTAAGTTTTTTCATAACTTTCAGGTAATAACCCTCAAACACATGACTCTCAAAGTTTTCTGCATCAGGGTCAGATATTTTTTCCGGGAATCTGCTGGGTGATACAGTGAATATTTCCACCGCCAACAATGATGGCTCTGGCATCAATGGGATAAATCCTTCTTTCAGGAAAACACTTCTGCAGAATCTCCACTGCACTTTTGTCATTTTCATCCTCAAATTGTGGAAGGATGATCCCTCCATTGGAAATATAGAAATTCACGTAACTGGCAGCCATCCGTTCTCCTGCTTCCCGTTCGTCTTCTCCCTCTTCAAACACAAAGCCATCCACATCTTCCCGGGTAAGGCAGACCGGTTTCTGAGGAATCGGAAGCTTATGAATCTTAAATTTTCTGCCTTTTGCATCTGTTTCCTGTTCCAGCACCTTCAGATCAGCCAGAGACATGGCATACTGCGGATCTGTCTCATCCTCTGTCCATGCAAGCACAACCTCTCCGGGTCTTACAAAAGCGCACACGTTATCCACATGCTCATTGGTTTCATCCTGATAGATTCCACATGGAAGCCAGATAATCTTGTGGACACCGAGCCAGTACTTCAACTGTTCCTCTATCTGTTCCCTGCTCATCTGAGGATTGCGTCCCTGACTCAGAAGACAGGCCTCTGTAACGATCAGAGTCCCCTCTCCGTCAGAATGGATGGAACCGCCCTCAAGCACAAAAGGTCTGGCATCCAGACATGGACAACCAAGAGTCCTGCAGATAAAGGCAGCCACCCTATCGTCCTTCTCCCAGTTCCGGTAAAGTCCATCAAAGTCTCCTCCCCAGGCATTAAACTGCCAGTCAACTCCACAGACCGCCCCTTTCTCATCCAGAACCATGGTTGCTCCCACATCTCTCGCCCAGGCATCATCTGTCTCGCATTCCAGCAAAGTCACACCGGAAACATTTCCAAGCTGATTCTTTGCATTCTCCATCTGAGCTTGGGAAACCAGCATATACACCTTTTCGCTCTCTCCAATAGCCTCTGCAACTTTCACAAATGCTTTCTGTGCTTCCCTTGCCCCATAATTCCAGGAACCGGGACGTTCCGGCCAGATCATCACACATCCCTCATGAGGCTCAAATTCTCCGGGCATACGATATTTTGTTCTGTTCTTCTCTGTAACTTCCATGTCTGTCTCCTTTTCTTTGATAACCCGGCAGATATCAGGAAAGCCGGCTCTTAAAGTCTTCGTATCCGAAATGTCTGATAACCTCACACTCTCCGTCCTCATGCATAACCGCAATATCCGGCAGCGGCATACCGTTAAATGTATTATTCTTCACCATAGAATAAATCGCCATATCCATAAAATACAGCTTGTCCCCGATCCGGATCTCTCTGTCAAAGGAATAATCTCCGATCACATCTCCTGCCAGGCAGGTGCAGGAAGATAAGCGGTAGGTATATGCCTTCTCCCCTGCTTCCCCGCTGTCCTTAAGAGGCGGACGATATGGCATCTCCAGCACATCCGGCATATGGCAGGCTGCAGAAGCATCCAGAATCAGCGTTCTGATCTCATTTTCCACAATGTCCATAACCTCTGTCACCAGATATCCGGCATTCAGGGCAACAGCCTCCCCGGGTTCCAGATAAATATCCAGATCATAGGTTTCCTTCATATGCTGAATACATTTTTCCAGGAGCTTTACATCATAATCCTCTCTGGTAATATGATGTCCGCCGCCCATATTCAGCCAGGAAACCTCAGACAGAAATTCTCCAAACTTCTCCTCTACCGCCTGCAATGTTTTCTCCAGGTCATCCGCATTCTGTTCGCAGAGCGTATGAAAATGCAGTCCGTCGATCCATTTCAGACATTCCACGTCAAAGTTCTCTCTGGTAACCCCCAGCCTGGAACCCGGCGCACAGGGATCATAGATCGCATGATCCCCCTGAGTGGAGCATTCCGGATTAATACGGAGTCCCAGACTGGCTCTGGTACACACTTCTTTAAATTTCTTCAGCTGTGCTGTGGAATTAAAGATAATATGGTCACAGATCCGATTCAGTTCCTCTATATCTTCTGTACGGTAAGCAGGGGAAAAAACATGATTCTCTTTTCCCATCTCTTCATATCCAAGCCTTGCCTCAAACAGACCGCTGGCAGTGGTACCTGCCAGATATTTTCCGATCATGGGATACAGGGCAAAGCCGGAAAACGCTTTCTGCGCCAGAAGGATCTTACACCCGGTATCCTCCTGGACTTTTTTCAAAATCTCCAGATTCTCCCGCATCTTCTTCTCATCGATCACATAGCAGGGAGTTTGCAGTTGATCAATCTTCATTGGCTTTCCAGACCTTTACCAGTTCAGGATCTTCGCAGACTTTCCATGGAAGTCCCCATTTGTTCAGTGCTTCCATATATGGATCCGGATCAAATTCTTCCACATTAAATACACCCGGCTTCTTCCACTGTCCTGTCACTACCATCATGGAACCGATCATAGCCGGAACACCTGTTGTATAGGAGATTGCCTGGGATTCCACCTCTTTATAGCATTCCTGATGATCACATACATTATAAATATAAATACTTTTCTCTTTTCCGTCCTTAACACCTGTGAAAATACAGCCGATATTTGTTTTACCCACTGTTCTCGGGCCCAGAGATGCAGGATCCGGCAGAAGAGCTTTCAAAAACTGGATCGGCACAATCTCCTGTCCATTAAATTCCACAGGTGCGGTGGAAAGCATTCCTACATTTTCCAGACATTTCATATGTGTCAGATAACTCTGTCCGAATGTCATAAAGAAACGGATCCTCTGTACTCCCGGAATATTCTTTGCCAGTGATTCAATCTCTTCATGATGAAGAAGATACATATCCTTCTTTCCTACCTCAGGAAAATCGTAGACAGATTTAAATTCCATAGGCTCTGTTTCTACCCAATGTCCGTCTTCCCAGTAGGAACCATTTGCGGAAACCTCTCGAAGATTGATCTCCGGGTTAAAGTTTGTGGCAAAAGGATATCCATGATCACCGCCGTTACAGTCCAGAATATCAATGGTATGGATTTCATCAAAATAATGCTTCAGGGCATAAGCACTGAATACACTGGTAACCCCCGGGTCAAAACCGGTTCCCAGAAGAGCAGTCAGTCCTGCTTCCTTAAATTTCTCATCATAAGCCCACTGCCAGGAATAATCGAAATATGCAGTAAAGCCTTTTTCTTTACATCTCTTTTCGTAGATTGCACGCCATGTGGGATCTTCTGTATCCTCTGCTTCATAATTGGCAGTATCAATATAATCCGCACCGGCTTCCAGACATGCATCCATGATGGTAAGATCCTGATATGGAAGTGCCACATTCAGGACAGCATCCGGCTTATAGGCTCTGATCAATTCTGCGACCTCTGCTGCATTATCCGCATCTACCTTTGCTGTCTCAATTTTTGTCTTCGTTGTACTTTCAATCTTCTCTTTGAGTGCATCGCATTTTTCCTTTGTCCTGCTTGCAATCATAATCTCTGTAAAAACATCGCTATTCTGACAGCATTTGCGAATTGCCACTGAAGCTACCCCACCACATCCGATTACCAATAATCTGCTCATAAACTGTTTTCCTCCTCTTCCAGTAAATCTTCTACATATTTTGGAAGCATAAATGCTCCTCTGTGAAGGTTTGTTGTATAATACCATGTTTCTATATTAAGATTATCAAACCTCTCCGGCCTGAAATCTTCCAGTGGATGATATTTCTTTGATGCAAATCCAAAAAGCCAGTATCCCGAGGGACAGGTAGGGATATGTGCCTGATAAACCCTGCTCACCGGAAATGACCGGAAAACCTTTCTGTGCATCTTTCTGCATTCCACCTCATCCTCATCATAAAAAGGACTTCCATGCTGATAAACCATGATTCCGTCATCTCTGAGAGCCTTATAACAGCTTCCGTAGAATTCCTTTGTAAAAAGTCCCTCTGTATGTCCCAGCGGATCTGTGGAATCATTGATGATCAGGTCATATCTGGCCTTTTTATTCCGCAGGAACCGAAGGCCGTCTTCATAATAAATGTTGACTCTCTCATCCTTCAGTCCCTGGGCAATATCCGGAAACATCTCCGCACATACATCCACAAACATTTTATCGGATTCCACCACATCAATGCTCTCAATCTGTGGATAATGGATCAGTTCTCTGGCAACTCCACCGTCACCGCCGCCGATGATCAGAACATTTTTTACATTGGGATGTACTGTCATTGGCACATGCGTGACCATTTCATCATAAATAAATTCATCCTTGTCAGAAAATACGATCTCACCGTCCAGAGCCACAAATCTTCCAAATTCTTCAGACTCAAACACATCGATTCTCTGAAATTCACTTTCCCCTGAAAATAACTGTCGGTTAATCCGGACAGAAAGCTTTACATTTCCTGTATGGAACTCGGAATACCATAATTCCATGATCAGATACCCCCTTTCAGAACCTGAAGATGTTCTACCTTCGGATCCTCCATTCCCTGCATGGAACAGCCTTTGTCTCTTGCATAAAGAATGTATTCTACAATTTCCTGTGTCACCATTTCTCCAGGAGCAAGAATCGGGATTCCCGGAGGATAACACATAACAAATTCACCGCTGATCCTGCCTGCCGCCTGTTCCATGGGCAGAGATTCTTTCTCCGCATAAAATGCCTGCTGTGGAGACGCCACCACTGCAGGTGCGATATATTCCCCGGAAAGCATACCTGTGCTGTCCTTCTTATACAGACGTTCAATATCAGCCAACGCCCCTACCAGTCTCTCAATATCCTGAAGCCTGTCTCCAATGGAAATGTAAGCCAGAATATTACAGATATCTCCAAACTCGATCTGAATATCATATTCATCTCTGAGAAGATCATAAACTTCAATACCTGCCAGCCCATTTCCCAGTGTATAAATGGAGAGTTTTGTAACATCAAAATCAAAAACACTGGTTCCATTGATCAGATCCATACCATATGCATAATAGCCGCCGATCTCATTGATCTCCTCTCTGGCATACTGCGCCATCCCTGCAACCTTTTCAAAGGATTCCTCTCCCCTGAGTGCCAGATTTCTTCTGGAGATATCCAGACTGGACAACAGAAGATAAGAAGCACTTGTGGTCTGAGTCAGATTGATGATCTGGCGCACTTTCTCTGCATTCATACTCTTATTCAAAAGCAGCAGCGAACTCTGTGTCAGACTTCCGCCGGATTTGTGCATGGAAACTGCCGCCATGTCAGCACCTGCCGCCATTCCGGATACAGGAAGGTTTCTGCCGAAATAAAGATGGGTTCCATGAGCCTCATCTGCCAGCACCTTCATTCCTCTTGCATGAGCCTTCTTTACGATAGTCCGCAGATCCGAACAGATTCCATAATAGGTAGGGTTATTTACAAGAACTGCCACCGCATCCGGATTCTCATCCATAGCCTTCTCCACCTGACTGACTTCCATGCCAAGGGAAATGCCCAGCTGCGCATTCACCTCCGGGTTTACATAAACCGGAATTGCACCACACAGTACCAGGGCATTGATGGCACTTTTATGTACATTTCGCGGCAGAATGATCTTGTCCCCTGCCTTACAGACAGACAGGATCATACTCTGCACTGCAGATGTGGTTCCTCCTACCATAAGAAATGCATGTGCTGCGCCAAAAGCATCTGCTGCAAGCTCCTCCGCTTCTCTGATCACCGAAACCGGATGGCAGAGATTGTCCAGCGGCTTCATAGAATTAACATCCAGCCCCACACATTTCTCTCCCAGCAACTGTGCAAGCTCCGGATTTCCTCTTCCTCTTTTATGTCCCGGCACATCAAAGGGAACGACTCTCTTCTTTCGGAAACGTTCCAGTGCTTCATATATGGGCGCATGCTGTTGTCTTTCATAATCCATTTGACATGTTCCTCTTTTCCTGTCGTCATGTACCGGCAAATACAGTTCAATCATACAGCAATTGTATACTGGCTCAAAACCGGCACAATGATTCAATTATTTCTCTATATATTCAAGTCGAACGCATGTGAGACTCGGCACACGATTCTATAGAATCGCTACACATCCCCGCAAAGCGTTTATCTCCAACCATATCCTTTATATCTGCTATATCTGCACAAAAAAGAAGCAGATAAGTTCATTCACCATCTGCTTCTCTCATGATCTATAGAATTTCTCAGGCTCTGTCTTTTTATACACTGACCGGATTTCCCGTATAAATCCGTCTGTATCCTGTGCCTGTTCCCGTATTCTGAAATATTCATGACTGCTGTCGTCTTCAATCGCTGGCAAATATATGCTATGCTCTTATTGACCGTTTCACAAGATGATGTGTGCTTACGCACTGATTATTATAAAGTAATCAACTTATAAAATTTGAGCTTCTAACTCAATCAATAATGTGGTGTCTCCCACCCGGCAACTGCCCCGCCTGTCCGTATGGCTTAACATTCAGAAACTGTCTCTGAATGTGAGCAAATATTTGCATGAAAACGATAGTGTCTTTTCATACTAAAGATGAGAATAACATACCTCTTTAACTGTTGTCAATTCCATTTTCCATATTTTGCACAGTCTTTACCCGCTTTTTATATTTTCTTCATTTATCAGGGAAAACTGTGTCTATTTTTTAACAATTTCTTTCCTTGAGAAAACGTATTTTCTTTCATTACCAGGGATTACGATTCTCTTCTCTTATCAATTTGCACAACTTTTATCCAGTTTACTCACATTTTTTGACGTTTCAGCAAAAATTTTCTTGACATTTTTTTCTCAAAATGATATATTGTATTCATCAATTGAAAGAACCTTCGAGTACTGACGGAAAGAGTGGAGTGCAAACCACGTGGAGTCGGAGGTTTGTGGGAGCCGACCGTCTGGGCAGTATTTGAAATATTCAGATACTGGCCTTTTTTTATAACTTTCAGGGCAGAAATCAGGAATACCAGGCAGACCGGCCAATACTTCTTTCAATTAATAATTGTTGCTGATCGCGGAGTGAACAGCAACAGAAGTTTTTCATGTTATGCGGAAACGAAAGGAGAAAAACAATTATGGGATTCAAATCAGACATTGAAATTGCACAGGAATGCGAGATGCTTCCAATTACTCAGATTGCAGAAAAAGCAGGTATTGACGACAAATATCTGGAGCAGTACGGAAAATACAAAGCAAAAATCGACTACAATCTTCTGAAAGAAAGCGATAAGAAGGACGGAAAATTAATCCTCGTTACAGCTATCAACCCAACTCCTGCAGGAGAAGGTAAAACTACTACTACTGTAGGTCTTGCAGATGGTATGCAGAGACTTGGCAAGAGTGTTATGGTAGCTCTTCGTGAGCCATCCTTAGGACCGGTATTCGGTGTTAAAGGCGGTGCAGCAGGCGGCGGATATGCACAGGTTGTTCCTATGGAAGACATCAACCTTCACTTCACAGGTGACTTCCATGCAATCGGCGCAGCTAACAACTTACTGGCAGCTATGATCGATAACCATATCTTCCAGGGCAACGCATTAAACATTGACCCACGTAAGATCACATGGAGAAGATGTGTGGATATGAACGACCGTCAGCTTCGTAACGTAGTAGACGGCCTTGGCGGAAGAACAAACGGTATGCCTCGTGAAGACGGATACGACATCACAGTTGCATCTGAGATCATGGCAGTTCTTTGCCTCGCAAGTGACATCAAAGACCTGAAAGAAAGATTATCCAAGATCATCATCGGTTATACATATGGTAAAGTTTCCGAGCAGAAACCGGTAACAGCCGGTGACCTTCACGCAGAAGGCGCTATGACAGCTCTGTTAAAAGATGCTCTGAAACCAAACCTTGTACAGACTCTGGAACACGTTCCTGCAATCGTACATGGCGGACCATTCGCAAACATCGCTCATGGATGTAACTCTGTAACAGCTACAAAGATGGCTATGAAGCTTGCTGATTATGCAATCACAGAAGCTGGTTTCGGTGCTGACCTTGGTGCTGAGAAATTCCTTGATATCAAATGCCGTATGGCTGGTTTAAAACCAAGCGCAGTTGTAATCGTAGCTACAGTACGTGCCCTGAAATACAACGGTGGCGTTGCAAAAGCTGACCTCAACAATGAAAACCTGGAAGCTCTTGAAAAAGGTATCCCGAACCTGTTAAAACACGTTTCCAACATCAAAAACGTATACAAACTTCCATGTGTTGTTGCTATCAACGCATTCCCTACAGATACAAAAGCAGAGCTTGACTTTGTAGAAGCTAAATGTAAAGAACTGGGCGTTAACGTTGCTCTTTCTGAAGTATGGGCAAAAGGCGGCGAAGGCGGAATCAAACTTGCAGAAGAAGTTATCCGTCTTGTAGAAGAACCAAACGACTTCTCCTATGCATATGAACTGGAAGGTTCTATCGAAGACAAACTGAACCAGATTGTTCAGAAAGTTTATGGCGGCAAGAGAGTTGTTCTGACAGCAAATGCTCAGAAACAGGCGAAACAGTTAGAAGCTCTTGGCTTCGGCAACTGCCCAATCTGTGTAGCTAAGACACAGTACAGCTTAACAGATGACCAGACCAAACTGGGTGCTCCTACAGACTTTGAAGTTACAGTACGTAACCTGAAGATTTCCGCAGGTGCAGGATTCATCGTAGCTCTTACAGGTGAGATCATGACAATGCCAGGCCTTCCTAAGGTTCCGGCTGCTGAGAGAATCGACGTAGACGAGACAGGTAAGATCACAGGTCTGTTCTAATCCGGTTGAAATCAATCGAATAATTCAAAAATATAAAAATCATATTTATATATGATATGTGTCCAGACGATTTTACAGGCGGGAAGATTTTCCCGCCTGTTTTTTTCTTTATTTTTTTATAAGATAATCTTTTCCGGAAATACCAGGTTCCGTCATATGGATCGGATCCAGAATGCGATTAAGTTCATCCTCGTCCATAAGCTTTTCTTTCAGAATCAGACTTCTTACAGATTCGCCTGTCTTAATTGCCTTTTTTGCAATATCCGCAGCCTTCTGATATCCAAGATGGGGGCTGATTGCAGTGATAATACCTACACTGTTTTCTACCAGATAACGGCATCTTTCTTCATTTGCCGTAATTCCTACAATACAATTATCCACCAATGTCTGGACTGCATAGCCAAGAGTATCGATAGACTGGAACATGCAATAGAAAATAATCGGCTCAAACGCATTTAATTCCAGCTGACCAGCCTCTGCAGCCATGGTAATGGTAACATCATTACCAATAATATTAAAAGCAACCTGATTCACTACTTCAGGAATAACCGGATTAACTTTACCTGGCATAATAGAGGAACCATTCTGTTTTGCCGGAAGATTAATCTCCCCAAAACCAGTACGTGGACCGGAGGACATCAGACGGAGATCATTTGACATTTTGGAAAGAGTTACCGCACATGCTTTCACAGCACCGGAAACGGCTACAAATGGATCCAGATTCTGAGTGGAATCAATCAGATCAAAAGCCTGTATAAAGTCCATTCCCGATATTTCAGTGAGATTTGGAACAATTCTTCTCAGATAGCCCTCATCTGCATTAATTCCTGTTCCAATAGCAGTACCTCCCATATTAAGAGTCCGCATTTCATCCATTGCTTTATCCATTCTGTGGATATCACGCATGATTGCTACCGAATATGCCTTAAATTCCTGTCCCAGACGAATTGGTACTGCATCCTGCATCTGTGTACGCCCCATTTTTATTATGTGATCAAACTCTGTAGCTTTTTCATTAAGAGCATCATAGAGGCGAAGAAGCTGTTTTTTCAGATTCTGCAACAAACGAAGAGAAGTCATTTTACCGGCAGTAGGAATAACGTCATTGGTAGACTGTCCACAATTCACATCATCGTTAGGATTTATAATTGTATAATCGCCCTTTTTTCCTCCCAGTATCTCAATCGCGCGATTTGCAATTACTTCATTGGCATTCATATTTAAAGATGTGCCAGCTCCTCCCTGAACAGGATCCACAATAAATTCATTATGGAATTTTCCTGAAACAATTTCATCACATGCCTGGACAATCGCCTGTGCTTTTTTCTTCTCAAGAAGCCCCACCTCACAATTGGTTATCGCTGCTGCTTTTTTTATGTATGCAAGACTGTTAATAATTTCCGGATGCATATTCAGCCCCGTAATGTGGAAATTTTCAGCCGCACGTAAGGATTGTACTCCATAATATACATCTTCCGGAATATCCTTTACACCAATAGAATCCCTTTCTACACGATAGTCTGTTTTTTTCATAGTTATTCGCCCTCCCATGTATTTGCCCTCATTATATATCTCTGCTATAATATAATCAAATACATATATTTTTATAAAATATATAGTGTTTAAATTATATATCGGAGGAGTTTATATGTTTCAGGGAATGGAATACATCTATGAGGTCTACAAGGAAAAAAGCTTTTCCAAAGCTGCTGCTGCTCTTTTCATTTCGCAGCCTTCTTTAAGCGCCAATGTAAAACGTGTGGAAAACCGTATTGGCTATCCTATTTTTGATCGAAGTACCAAACCTTTGCAGTTAACTGAAGTTGGAAAACATTATATACAGGCTGTTGAAAAAGTCATGGATATTGAAAATAATCTCGAAAACTACCTACTGGATCTGGGAAATCTCAAAACAGGAACTCTTAATGTAGGTGGCAGTAACTTTTTTTCTTCGTGGATTCTGCCTCCCCTTATTGCTGATTTTTCCCAAAAATTCCCCCATGTTCAAATTTCTCTTGTAGAAGAAAGTACAGCAAAGCTATCCCAGTTTCTCCAGGCCGGAAAGTTAGATCTGGTGATTGATAACTGTATTCTGGATAACCAGATTTTTGAACGTTATATCTACCAGAAAGAACAACTTCTTCTTGCAGTTCCCAAAAATTATTCAGTAAATACCAGACTGCAGAAATATCAGATTCCTATTGAGGAAATCCGGAACGGGCAGTTCCGTTCTTCTCATATTCCTTCTGTTCCATTAAACAAATTCGAGAACGAACCATTTATTATTCTTCGTTCAGATAATGATACCGGTAAGCGTGCACTTACCATTTGTCAGGAAAATCACTTTTCGCCTTCTGTAGTATTTCGCCTGGATCAGCAGATGACTGCCTATAATATTGCATGTTTGGGAATGGGTATCACTTTCATCGGGGATCTTCTGCTCTCCAGAGTTCCAACAAATTCAGAACTTGTTTTTTATAAGCTGCCCGGTCAGAGTAGTAAACGCACTGTGTTTTTTTACTGGAAGAAAGGCCGCTATATCAGCAGAGCCATGGAAGAATTCCTGAAGCTGCCCTTTTCCTGATATGTCATCATCAAATAGGCTATGGTGATTGGTCATCATCAGATGTACGTCAAACTGGGGTTGTTGTGCTAAATAAGCACAACAACCCCAGTTTGTCAGGCAGATATTCGATTAGAACAATGGCTTCATCGCCGGATACAGAGTTCTGAACTTCTGATATCTCTCTTCATATTTTGCAACCAGTTCAGGATCCGGTTCTACTGTATCAACAACTTTGGCAAATTTCTTACCGATGGTTTCTACATCCGGGTAAGCACCACAGCCTACTGCTGCCAGCATAGCTCCACCCATGGACGGTCCTTCTTCGTTCTCCAGAACATCAACCTTCAGGTTCATAACGTTTGCAATGATCTTCTTCCACAGTGGACTCTTAGCTCCGCCACCGCAGATCTTGGTTCTCTCAATCTTGATTCCAAGGCTTCTTGCAACCTCCAGGGAATCGCGAAGACCAAATGCAACACCTTCCAGAACAGCCTGTGTCATGTCTGCTCTTGTGCTGTCCATGGACATTCCGAAGAATACGCCTCTTGCATCCGGGTTATTGTGTGGAGAACGCTCTCCCATCAGATATGGAAGGAAGAATACATTGTTCTCTCCAAGTTTCTGAATCGGAGCCTGCTCTGCTGCGAAATCCTTTGTCTGAAGAATCTCCTCTGCCCACCATTTGTTACAGGAAGCTGCGCTGAGCATACATCCCATCAGATGATAACTTCCATCTGCATGGCAGAAAGAATGGAGTGCATTATTTTCATCTACGCCAAAATTCTTGCTGGAAATAAATACAGTTCCGGATGTTCCAAGAGAAATATTGCACTGTCCATCACCAACTGTACCTGTTCCAACAGCTGCTGCCGCGTTATCTCCGGCACCTGCAACAACTTTTACATCTTCTGAGAATCCAAGTTCTTTTGCAATTTCAGGTTTCAGAGTTCCTACTACTTCCCAGCTCTCATACAGTTTCGGAAGCTGTTCTTCTGTGATACCGCAGATTTCCAGCATTTCCTTTGACCAGCAACGGTTCTTTACATCAAGCAGAAGCATACCGGAAGCATCGGAAACATCTGTGCAGAAAGAACCAGACAGACGATATGCCAGGTAATCTTTCGGCAGCATAATTTTAACTACTTTCTTGAAATTCTCAGGTTCATTTTTCTGCATCCAGAGAATCTTCGGTGCTGTAAATCCTGCAAAAGCAATATTTGCTGTATACTCAGAGAGTTTCTCTTTTCCGATCACAGTATTCAGATACTCTGTTTCCTCGCCTGTACGGCCATCGTTCCAGAGAATTGCAGGACGGATTACGTTGTCATCTTTGTCCAGGGTTACCAGACCATGCATCTGACCGCCAAAACCAATTCCAGCTACCTTAGTTCTGTCAATATCCTTTGTCAGTTCTTTCATACCTTCCATGCTCTGTGCAAACCAGTCTTCCGGTTTCTGCTCAGACCAGCCTGGATGCGGGAAGAATAATGGATATTCTTTTGAAACAATATTACAGATTTTTCCTGAATCTTCCATAAGAAGAAGTTTTACAGCGGAAGTACCAAGGTCAATACCGATATAATACATAATTTTCTCTCCTATTAGTCTTTATTGCATTACTGCATTTCATTGCTGTTCGTTTATCTGAAATAAATCGCCAGATTGCTCTTACCAGGCAATTATATCTTCGTATCTTTCATATGAAGTTCATTCAGATTTTTATTGAAGTTAATTTCTCACACTCATTTAATCTAATACATCCCAGGGTAAACCCCCGGGATGCCTTATAAATTGTCGTGTCAGTCTATTATTTTTTCAATCTTGATTCAATACTGTTGAATTCTGATTAGCCCCATGGATTCTCTGTTGGGTATCTTACGCCTGCCGGCTGGTTGTATCCAATCTCTTCAACCGGAACACCGATGTATTTGAATACTTCAAACAGAGCTTTTCCATAATGTCCGAATGCTACTGCTCCGTGATGTGGGTATCCTCCCTCGATCAGTACATGACGGTAGAAACGTCCCATTTCCGGAATAGCGAATACACCGATAGAACCAAAGGATTTCGTTGCAACAGGAAGAACTTCACCATGTGCAATATATCCACGGAGTTTGTTATCAGCTGTGCTCTGCAGACGATAGAATGTGATATCTCCAGGTACGATATCTCCTTCAAGAGTTCCGTTTGTAACCTCTACCGGAAGAGATCTTGCCATGATCATCTGGTTCTTCATCTCACAGAAGGAAAGCTTGCTGGAAGCTGTATTTCCACAATGGAATCCCATGAATGTATCTTTCAGTGTGTAGTTATATTTGCCTTCGATAGACTCTTTGTACATATCCTTCGGTACAGAGTTGTTGATGTCAAGCAGTGTAACTGTATCCTGGCTTACAACAGTTCCGATGAACTCACTTAATGTACCATAAATATCAACTTCACAGGATACCGGAATGCCCTGAGCAGTCAGACGGCTGTTTACATAGCAAGGAACAAATCCAAACTGTGTCTGGAATGCCGGCCAGCATTTTCCTGTTAATGTTACATATTTACGATATCCTCTGTGAGCCTCTACCCAGTCTTTCAGAGTCAGTTCATACTGAGCAAGTTTCTCAAGAATTTCAGGTTTCTTGTTTCCTGCACCAAGTTCTACTTCCATTTCTTTAACAACTGCCGGGATTCTCTCATCTCCTGCATGTTTGTTGAATGCTTCGAACAGATCAAGTTCAGAGTTCTCTTCGATTTCAACACCAAGGTTGTAAAGCTGTTTGATCGGAGCGTTACAAGCAAGGAAGTTTGTTGGACGTGGTCCAAAGCTGATGATCTTTAAGTTGCTTAATCCTTCAACTGCTCTTGCGATTGGAAGGAAGTCATGGATCATATCTGCGCAGTCTTCTGCATCACCAACCGGATATTCCGGAATATATGCTTTTACATTACGAAGCTGTAAGTTGTAGCTTGCATTTAACATACCGCAGTATGCATCTCCACGTCCCTGGATCAGGTCGCCCTGTGTTTCTTCAGCTGCTGCACAGAACATCTTCGGTCCTTCGAAGTGTTTAGCAAGAAGTGTTTCGGAAATTTCCGGTCCGAAGTTTCCAAGATATACGCAAAGTGCGTTACATCCGGCTTTCTTGATATCTTCAAGAGCCTGAACCATATGGATTTCGCTCTCTACGATACAGATTGGACATTCATAAATGTCTTCTGCACCATATTTCTTTGTATAAGCCTCTACAAGTGCTTTTCTTCTGTTTACGGAAAGGCTTTCCGGGAAACAGTCACGGCTTACTGCTACGATTCCGACTTTTACTTTTGGCATGTTATCGATCATGATTAATTCTCCTTTTTTCTTTCTGAAATTCCTTATGTTAAATATTAGGTTTATTAGGTTTCGTTCTGATTATTATTTTCAAAAACCATATCATTCTGATTCTATTGCCGGTTACTGTTTACAATTGCTCTATATTCGTAACCTGCTCACTCTGTCCACAGAGTTCTGACCAGATTATTGAAATCAGTCAATTGTGATATTCTCTCCGCGAAGTCCGTTTACTGCACCTTCAATCGCTGCATCTTCATGTGCGATGAGCCATTTATTCTTAGCTGTCAGTAAGCTGTCCTCGCCTGTTTTTGCAGTTTCAAATGTAAGATCTGTATTGGTTCCTGCCGGAAGTACAACTACACACTGGAATCCGCCATCCTGTACATTGCATGGTGCATAATGAAGTGTTGTTGCATATACTTCAATACCTGTACCTGCAGGTACCAGGAATGCTTCTATCTTAGAAGTATCATATGTAAAATCATCTGTGATATCCTGTTGGCTTCCGATCAGCAGAACCAGATCAGTTACAGCTACATTAATCTCTGAACTGCGATGATACTCTACTGCATTTAATTTCTTATTATGTCCGTTGCAGTATCCAATTTCGATCGGGATTCCGCCGAACCCTTTATTCTGCAATTCCTTTGCTACGTCTAATGCTTCCAGTTCTTCTACAGAAGGAACATAAACAACATCATCCGGAACCGGTGTGTGTTTCATTTCTTTAAGAAGAGCACTGAAATCATACCCCTCAAGCACCTTTCCATATTTACGGAAAGAAGCGTCTGCTACATTCTGAATCTTCACCTGTAGACCTCCTTTTTCCTCTAATGTACTGACAAAATCACCTTGTTGGCACACCAAGGACTTTCACGTTATCTTTACTGTGACTTGAGTATAGCAGACAGACTATCCCTTTTCGCCATTTTTCTTGACTATTCTATAGCGTTTTTTTGACCTTTTTGATTTTCCTGCTTACGCATCTCACTCGGCAGAATCCCGTATCTCTTCTGAAATTCCCCCGAAAAACCGCGGCTGCTGCAAAATCCGTTATCCAGTGCAATCTGACTAATCGTACGGTCCGTATTCATCAAATCTCTGTACGCATATGCCATACGAATGTCCTGCAAATAAGTTTTATAGTTGATTTTTGCATATTTTTGAAACATTCGCGACAAATACGCATCAGAATAACCAAATGTAGCCGCCAGATCCGAAAGTTTCAGATCTTCTTTATAATGTTCACGCATATAAGTGGTGATTTTTGACAAAGTGTCCAACTTACGGCTATGCCGTATCTCTTTCTCATGCGCCTCCGTCAATCGATAATTCTTGACCAGCATATACATAATCTCATAAAACAAAGACATCGTCCCGAATTCATATCCCGTATCCCTCGCTGTATACACCTTATACAACTTCTTAATCAGCGAAGCCAGCTTTCCATCCGCCTCCGCATCCTGACTGCGAAAACGAATAAAACGCTGCGCCGTAAAATAATTCTCAAACTGCTTCAGAGGAATCTGCAACACCACAGTCTTGTTTCGCTCTGCCGCATGAATCGAATGAATCTCATTAGAATTAATAATAAGTTGCTCCCCAGCCTTCAGCGGATACTCCTCCTTATTCATAAAAAACTCCAGATGCCCCTCCATAACTGCAAAAATCTCAATCGAAGTATGCCAATGCTTCTCCCTCACATAATTTCCATTTCCACCCTCAAAAAGAAACACCTTAAACGGCAGTCCTTCATTCGGAATGATCAGTTCATGCTGAAACTCCATATTCTTTCACCTCTTTCCACTATTACACTAAATATATCGTGTCCACGGTTATGGGTACATTATATTACACATATCATTACCAGTAACCAGTGCGAAAAAATAGTTTATTTTGAGTGCATTTGCAGGACACTTAGATATTTTTGATGCCTTAGAATATCTTAGTGTCCGAAACCGCACTCAAAATAAACTATTTTTTCGCACGTCCCATCTGAAACTATAAAAAAGAACCGCAGTATCTGCCACTTCACACGATACTGCGGTAAATCTCATATTCCTATCTGTTCCATCAGGAACCAGCAGCCTCTTATTTGCAGATCTCTGCAACCACCTGATTAATCACCTTACCGTCTGCCTTTCCCTTCAGATCAGCCATAACAGCCTTCATGATCTGTCCCTTATTCTTTGTTGCAAGAACCTCTGCAAACTTCTCTTCCAGATATGCTTTAATCTCTGCAGCATCCATCTGCTTTGGAGCATATTTAGCAATCACATCATATCTTGCCTGATATTCAGCCTTCAGATCCTCACGACTCTCCGGGCAGGTATCCAGCTGTTCTTTTACAGTTTTCAGCTCTTTCAGGATTACTCTGTCAACCAGATCACTCTTGATCTCATCACGACATCCCTCATCAATAGCCACTTTCTTTACTGCCGCAATCAGAGAAGACACCGCTTCCTTTGTCACTTTATCCTTCGCTTTCATAGCTGCAACCATATCTTTTCTTAATACTTCAAGTTCCATTTTATATTCCTCCTCGTTTCCTGTATGATTCTTTATCTCAAATCATCTTTCTATCCATCAGCATACCACTATTTATCTGAAAATCCAATGCTAATTTGCCTGGAAATTAAATTTATGTGGAAGTTTTCCCTCTTTTTTATAGACACTTTTATACAGTTCTTTCCAGACTTTCCCCAGGGAATCCTCTCCTTCACGAATATCCTCTGGTATAAGACCGCCTTTACTTTCCAGTAGATCAAGCGCCTTTTTATCTTGTTTCAGCCCATGAAGTGCCTGGACATACCCCAGTTTCAGTCTGCTGTCTTCTTGTTCTTCTTTATCCAATTTCCGATAGAAACGACTTAATTCTTCATATTTCTCTGCCAGCAAAAGAATTCTGAATCCTTCTTTCAGATAAGACAGTTCTTTTCGCTCAAACGCCATTCCCTGAAGGATATATCTGCCAGCCTGATCCTTTTCATTCTGCATCAGTTTTACACAGCTAAGACCATGGAATGCCCATGCACTTTCTCTCAATTTGAGCGAATCCTCAAAAGCTTTCTCTGCCTTTTCGTAGTCTTCTTTTCGATAATATCCCAGCCCAAGCTGATAGTACGCATACCAGTTCTGTACATTTTCTTCCATATGAGCTTCCAGAAAATCTACATTTGTCTCATCTATCATAAATTCATCTGGTGCTTCCAGTGGTTTCGGACAATGCAAAATTCCTGTTTCAAAAAAATGCTTCCATTTTTCCAAAACTGCCTCTTCTTTTGAATTTTCTGCTTGGGATTCATTTACAGCTTTCATAGAAAATTCCAGATGTTTTGTACCTTCTCCATGCACTGCAAGTGCCCCATATCCGCTTCCTCTATATACTGTCTGCGCTTTTTTTCTTGACATCTCTTTTGATGTTTCCAGTTTCTCTTTCAACTTTTCGTGAAGTCCTGTCTCAAGAATCTTTTCGGTTACCAAAACTGTACGTTCCCTGTATTCTTTCTCCAGCACATCTTCAGAAATCTGAACAGAACCATACTGTTCCATCCACTCCCAGGCTGTGTGAGGCGCCATCGGAATACATCCATACTGTGTCTTTCCAAGTCCTGCCTGAATCTCCAGATAACGTCCTGCCTTATCTGTGAGATACTCCTGCCAGTGATTAGACGCATCCTGATTTCCCCAGGAAAAAAGCTTTCTGCTACGTAAACGTTCTGTCGAAATCTGCAATAAACCATAACCGGTTTCATCTATATTTGCTATATATTTCGGACATCCAGCCGGAATATCAAAGAAATAATCTACGGATTTTTTTATAGCAGTATAATCAGAGATATCGATATTCTCTACCATCGGAAGATCTACCTTCGTAACCTGTGTTCCTCTTGATGTAAATGCCTGTACCGCCGGCACAACAACTCTTCCGTTTTTGTATTCCGGAACCGCCATATTACTCCACCAGTACATTGGTACTACTTCTTTTCCCTCATTTACAATACGCATCCGGCAATTCAAAAAGCTGCTGTCTTTTTCCAGCCAGAAGTCCATCTGATAAGTCACTTTTCGAATACGCTCATATTCATACATACGCAGAACCGGTTCCCCATCTTCGTTAACAGTCTGTGCGGTGTAAATCGGTTCAGTTGTAAAAGGATTATGTCCGATAATACCTATGTTCCATTCCACACCTCCGCAAAACCAGGCGTTACGTACTGCCAGATTACTAAACTGCAGAACATCATTGGTATACAACAGGTTTCTTCCTGTATATTTATCCCAGAGTTCCCATAACCTGCCTCCGAATTCCAGAAGAAATACAGCCTTTAAATATCTGTTCTCAAGAACTGCTGTATGTATTTCCATCTCCTTAAGCTCTCTTGTATAAGTGTTCCTCTGCCGATATGGATAAGCACTTTTTACGCGTCCATATCCTTCATAGATCTCATCTGTTTCGTCCAGATGAAATTCCAGCTGATTCTGCATAGTCAGTTCTCCAAGGAGATCTGGCACGCAGCTCTCCTTTCCCAGATCAGCCATTCTGATTTTTTTTGTCTCAAATCTTAATTCAGACACCATCCGTAATCCCCCGTTTCATTGTACTTTCCAATTCCTCCATCTGCCCCAGGATCAGTTTCTGTCTATCATCAAACAATAGTCCCTTATTATGACGATAATACTGATCAGAGCCGTTTTCCCGGATAAACCAGATACTGTAAAAGTTTGCATTCAATTCTGTAATAAATGCTACCATTTCCTGGCTGTCTCCAAAAGCTGCCTCCATAAAATCAAAAACATTCTGCAATGTCTGATCAACCGTTTCTGTCTGCTTTTCCAAGCCATCTGCCTCTCTGGAAAAAGCTTCCTTTACTTTTTCGTAAATATCACTTTCGGCCTGCGTTATCCCTTCCATCTTCAGCCAGATATTTTCCAGAAAAGTATTGACTCTGAGAAACGTTTTCTCCTCATTTCGAGTCAACAGTTCTGCTTTTCTTGCTGACTCCAGATCATTCTCCGCTTTCTGACAAACTGCCTTCAGAGAAATATTTGCAAGGTTGTCTCTATAATATACCATATATTCATACAGTTTTGTTATATAAGAATCTGGTGACATGCTCTCGCCACTTAAATCTTACAGATTTTGAAGTGAGAGCTTCCTGCTCAATTGCCCTTCAGAGCAAAGCTAAAACAGGCTATCCCCGCGTGTCCCGCGGTTCTTTTTTTATCCGGTTACGGATCTTTTCTGTGCTATTATGCACATTTTTTATATATT